>Ga0187815_10000549_pt1 | contig 18118 bp, 12 predicted proteins | sample NC_S_5_FD_132962 | JGI IMG/M metagenome (GOLD analysis project Ga0187815, IMG submission 132962) | Wetland sediment microbial communities from Neuse River Estuary, North Carolina, USA - ASW-S_5 | ecosystem: Environmental > Aquatic > Freshwater > Wetlands > Sediment | place: USA: North Carolina...
CAACAGCATTCCGCTGGTGGTGATCGCGAAAGCCGGCACGAAGACGTAGGTCAGGAAGTCGACCACGAGATCGAGAACGTCGCCCGACCAGTTCGGCTGCAGGCGCACCACGTCGAGCCGCCGCGCGATCGGACCGTCGATGGCGTCGATGATGAGCGCCAGCCCGAGCCAGGCAAACATGCTGGTCCAGTGCTCGCGTACCGCTTCCAGCATCGCAATCAGCGCAACGCCTGCACCCAGCGCGGTGAAGATATGCACCGAAAACGCCGCCGCGCGCATCCGCGAGGTGGATTTTGCTGATATGGGCGGGCTGGCCTGATCCATGGGTCGGGCTGAGTGCTATCAGGATTCCCTGGGGTTTGCACATCGGAGCTTGCGGCGTTCGGCCGCGCAACTTTCGGGAACCTTTTGAATCGCTCCTGGCCTTGAAATTACCGCTGCAAGCGTCAATTGTCCCAACTATGAACGACGCTTCCATGACTTTCGACACCGTCGTCGTCGGCGGCGGACCGGCCGGCCTCACCGCCGCGATTGCACTTGCGGATGCCGGCGCCAGGACCGCCCTGCTCGCCCGCCGCGCGCCCTATGCGGATAACCGCACCACGGCGTTGCTTGGCGCTTCCGTGGACTTGCTGGAGCGACTCGATGTCTGGCGGCGTTGCCGGGAGAGCGCCGCGCCGCTCAAGGTGATGCGGCTGGTCGACGATACCGGCCGCCTGATCCGGGCGCCCGAGGTTCGCTTCGTTTCCGACGAAATCGGCCTCGATCAATTCGGCTTCAATATCGATAACCGCACGCTGGTTGCCGCGCTGGAAGCGCGCGCCGCGGAGCTTCCCGGCCTGACGCGGGTGGACGACGAGGCGACGACCGTCGTGCCTGAGGAAAGCAGTGTCGCCATCGTCACCCGCCAGGACAAGACATTGGGGGCTCGCCTCGTGATCGGCTCCGACGGGCGGCAATCATTGTGCCGCGAGGCCGCCGGCATCGACGTGCGGCGGAGCGATCTCAACCAGGCGGCGCTCACGTTCAACGTCAGCCATTCAAGGCCGCACAAGAACGTCTCCACCGAATTCCATACGCCGCAGGGGCCTTGCGTGTTCGTTCCCCTTCCCGGCGATCGCTGCAGCGTGGTCTGGGTTACTGCGCCGCGCGAAGCCGAGCGGCTGATGGCGTTGACTGACGAGGAGCTCTCGGAGGCGATCGAAAAGCAATCGCACTCCATCCTCGGCCGCACCACCGTCGAGGCGGGGCGCCACAAATTCCCGCTCGCGATCGAGCGGCCCACGCAGATCGCAAGGCACCGCATCGCGCTGGTCGGTGAATCCGCCCACGTCGTGCCGCCAATCGGCGCCCAGGGCCTCAACATGGGACTGCGCGACGCCGCCGATCTCGCCGACGTCGTTCGCGAGGCGGTCAGCCTTGGCGAAGACCCGGGCGCACCGCAGGTATTGCATCGTTACGCCGCCGCCCGGCGCAGCGACATTGCGAGCCGCACCTTTGTGATTGACGTCGCCAACCGCTCGCTGCTTTCCGACCTGCTACCGGTCCAGACGGCGCGCGCTGCCGGCCTGCATCTGATCGGCGCGATCGGGCCGCTTCGCCGCCTTGCCATGCGCGAAGGGCTGGCGCCGTCCTGGCGGATCTAGTAGCGTTTTCAAGCGAAGTGGATACCGGTTCGCGTTAAGAAAACGCGTCAAACAATCAAGGAAAGACCAGCCTTCCCGTCTGGATGAGCCACATCACGCTGGTCAGCGTGACGACCGAGGCGAAGGTCCCGATCAGCACGGCGACCGAGGCCGGCTCGATCCAGCTATCGTTCTGACGCGCTATCACGAACACGTTGAGCGCCGGCGGGAGTGCAGCCATCAGTAGCGCCGTCGCCGCCCACGGCTGGGCGAACGGTCCGAAGGCCAGCATCAGCCCGAAGACGAGCAGCGGATGAACCAGCAACTTTACAGCGATCACGCTGGGCACTTCCCACGGCACGCGCTTGAACGGGCGTAACGCGACGGTCACCCCAAGCACGAACAGCGCGGTCGGTGCAGCGGCGTTTTGCAGGAATTGTAGCGTGTTGTTCAGCGCGACCGGGAATTCGATGTGCAACGCCGCACAGAGTGCGCCCAGGCACACTGACATGATCAGCGGGTTCAGCACGATCTGCTTCACCACCACGCCCAGCGCATGCAAGGGCGAAGGGTGCTCGCGATCGGTCAGCTCGATCAGAAACGGCACGATCGAGAACAGGAAAATGCTGTCGCAGCAGAAGATCAGCGCGGTCGGCGCTGCCGCCTTGCTGCCGAGCACGGCCAGCGCCAGTCCCGGGCCCATATAGCCGATATTGCCGTAGGCGCCGGCCAGGCCCGCAATCGTCGCTTCGCGTAGCGTCAGTTTTCCGATCAGCTTGCCGACCGCCAGGGCCAGCGCGAAGACGATCACCGTGCCGAGCGTGGTCGCAATCAGGAATGGCGGGTTGTTGAGCTCGGCAAACGGCGTTCGCGACATGATCCCGAACAGCAGCGCCGGCAACGACACGTACAGCAGGAAGAAATTCATCCAGGCGAGCCCGGACTCCGGAAGCGCTTTGACCTTGCCGCAGATGTAACCGACGAAGATGAGCCCGAAATAGGGAATCGCCAAATTGAGTATATCGATCATGAAGAAAGAGATTTCCGAGTATTTTCCTAAGCGTGGCGCCGACTCTTGCCACGCCGCAAAAGGTTAATTCGGCCATATGCCCCTAGCATCGGCCACAATCATGGTCTATCGACGAAGCTATGATTAAAGCGCGTACCGCCAAATTCCAGATCGGGCAGATCGTCCGCCACCGGGTATTTTCCTTCCGGGGCGTGATCTTCGACATCGATCCCGAGTTCAACAACACCGAGGAATGGTGGCTGTCGATTCCGGAAGAGGTACGGCCGCACAAGGACCAGCCGTTCTATCACCTGCTGGCGGAAAATTCGGAGACGGAGTACGTCGCCTATGTCTCCGAGCAAAACCTGCTGCCCGACGATTCCGGCGAGCCGATCCGCCATTCGCAGGTGGCCGAAATCTTCGTGAAGGATAAGTCCGGCGCCTACCGTCCGCGCAACCCGTCCCTGAACTAGGTCGGCACTTCCGGAAATTCACGGCAATAAAAAAGCGCCCGGCGGGGCGCTTTTTCGTTTGTGCTGTCGCCGTGCCTTACTTCGCGGCCGGATTCGTCTTCTGCATGTCCTCGAGCTTCTTGCGCTGCTCCTCGGCGCGCTTCTGCAGCTCTTCCTGCAGCTTCTTCTGGTTTTCCTCGAACACCTTCGGATCGGTCGGCGGGCCGTCATAGGCCTTGGCGAATTCGCCCGCGAGCGGCAGCGGCAGCGTCAGCGGGGCGCCGTTGGAGTTGATCGCCTGCACCACGAGGGTCTGGCCCTTCTTGAGCGCTGCGAGCACTTCGGGGGTCGCCTCATAGTCCGACATGCAGCCGTTCTGGAAGCAGATCACGTAGGGCGCCTGCTGCGGCTGGTTGCTGTCGATGATGATGCGGGTGCCATGGATCAGCTGCATGCCGAGCGGCAGTGTCACGCGGAGGATCTTCTTGGGCTCCCCCTCCGGCTCGATAATGACAGCGGCGATGACGGGCTGGCCGGACTCGATGCGGCCGTCCTTGCCGGTGAAGCAGACTTGCTTGGCGCCCGCTTCCTGGCCCTTGAGGCAGAACTTGGTCCAGGGCGCGTAGATCAGCTGGATCTGCTGTTCCGGCTGCTGAGCCGGAGCTTGGGCGGCGGGCTGACCGCCTGCCGGGGGCTGCTGGCCCGCCGGAGCTTGGGCCTTGGGCGCGGCCTTGGGGGGAGCCGCCGGGGCTTTCGGCGCAGCCTTGGGAGCTGCCGGTGCGCCGGGCGCGGGAGCCGGCGTCTGGGCCTGGGCTGCGGAAACCGCCAGCGAAGCCGACAAAGTGGTCGCCGCCAGCAGGGCGAAGGCCCGCCCATGCGGCCGGACCGAGGCGGCCAAGATACGGAAATTCATTGCGGAAAACCCTTTCTGAAGCCTGGCACCCGAACCGCTGCGGGCACCAAATCCCTGCGCCGTTTGGGGCGGCTGTCTCTTAGTCAATTGAGGCGGTTGCGTGACCGGCTCCGCCATCTTGATCAATTGCCCGCCTTCAATACAGCGGCGGACGAAAAGATCAATGCCGACAGGCGTGTTGGGCGGGGTCACAGCGATGCCCGAGAGCCTATGGTAAAGCTTCGCGGGTGAGAATTTTCGAATCAGATCCGTACCGGAAAATACCCGTCCTCCGGCGCGCAGTCGTCCACCTTGCCGGCCTGTTTCTGCTGGCGGTTGCCGTCGCCCCGGACCGGCTGGCGGCGGCGGAGAGCTACGCGATCGCCATGCACGGCGCGCCGAAGCTTCCCGCCGATTTTGCCCACATGCCCTACGCCAATCCTGCAGCGCCCAAAGGCGGCCGGCTGATCTTCGGCCTTTCCGGAACTTTTGACAGTCTCAATCCGTTGATCGTGCGCGGGCTCGCCGTGCAGCAGATGCGCGGCTACGTCATCGAAAGCCTGATGGCGCGCGGCAATGACGAGGCCTTCACGCTTTACGGCCTGCTGGCGAAGACGGTCGAAACCGACGACGCCAGGACCTACGTCACCTTCCACCTCGACCCCCGTGCGCGCTTCTCGGACGGCAAGCCGGTTACCGCGGAGGACGTGCTGTTCTCCTGGGCGCTGCTGCGCGACAAGGGCCGTCCCAACCATCGCCAGTACTACGCCAAGGTCGCCAAGGCCGAGGCGCTCGACCCGCTGACCGTGAAGTTCGATCTTGCCGGCGCCAACGATCGGGAACTGCCGCTGATCCTCGGATTGATGCCCGTGCTGCCGCGCCATGCCGTCGATCCCGCGACGTTCGAAGAAACAACCATGACGGGGCCGGTCGGCTCCGGCCCCTATCGCATCACCGCCGTGCGTCCGGGAGCGAGCGTCACGTTGACCCGCAACCCGGACTATTGGGGCCGCGATCTGCCGGCCAATCGCGGCTTGTGGAATTTTGACGAGGTCCGGCTCGACTTCTATCGCGAGGCCAACGGCCAGTTCGAGGCATTCAAACGCGGCCTGTACGATTTCCGTGTCGAGAACGAGCCGCTGCGCTGGCACGAGGGCTACAATTTTCCCGCCGCGCGCAATGGCGAGCTGATCCGCGACAGCATCAGGACCGGCCTGCCGCAGCCGTCGGAATTTTTGGTGTTCAACACGCGCCGGCCGGTGTTTTCCGACATCCGCGTGCGCCGCGCGCTGACGCTGCTGTTCGATTTCGAATGGATCAACAAGAACTACTTCTTCGGACTGTACGGCCGGAAGGCGGGCTTTTTCGCCGGCTCGGAACTCTCCGCTTACGAGCGCGCCGCCGATGAGCGCGAGCGGGAATTGCTCAAACCCTATGTCTCCCGCATGCCACCAGACACTCTGGACGGCAGCTACCGCCTGCCCGTCACCGATGGATCGGGACGCGATCGAACAACCCTGCGCGCAGCGCTGGCGCTGTTGTCGGAAGCCGGCTACGAGCTCGACGGCACTGTGCTGCGGCAGCGCACGACCAAAGCGCCCCTCGCCTTCGAGATATTGGTAACCACGCGCGATCAGGAACGCATTGCACTCGCCTACCAGCGCGATCTCAAGCGCGCCGGCATCGAGGCCAGCATCCGCGCAGTCGATCCCGTGCAGTTCGACCAGCGCCGGCTGGGCTACGAGTTCGACATGCTCCAGAACCGCTGGGACCAGTCGCTCTCGCCGGGCAACGAGCAGTCGTTCTACTGGGGCACCGAGGCCGCCGATATTCCCGGCACGCGCAACTACATGGGCGCCAAGGATCCGGCGATCGATGCGCTGATCGCGGCCATATTGGAGGCACGGGAGCGGCCGGCCTTCGTCTCCGCCGTGCGGGCGCTGGATCGTGTCCTGATCTCGGGCTTCTACGCTATCCCCCTGTTTAACGTACCCGAGCAATGGATTGCCCGGTGGAATCGGATAGAAAAGCCTTCGGTCACGTCGCTATCAGGCTACTTGCCGGAAACCTGGTGGCAGAGACCGGACCACCCGAAAGCCGATCAGCAGAAGTGATGCCAACCAAGCGATGCAGCCGAAGTCCGTGACCCATCCCAACGCCTCGCCGACGCTCGATGTTCTCTTTCAGCGTATTCTCGCGCGGCAGCCGGACGCATTGGCGCTGGTCGATCCCCTCAACAAGCAGCGCATCACCGGCCAGGCGCCGAAGCGCCAGACCTTCGCGCAGGCCGATCGAGCGATTTCGGCGCTGGCGGCCCACTTCATCGAATCCGGCCTGCCTGCGAACTCGGTTATCGCGCTGCAACTGCCGAACACGATCGAGTTCGCGCTGACGGCGCTTGCCGCCTACCGTGCGGGCCTTGTGGTCGCGGCGCTGCCCCTGCTCTGGCGCCAGGCGGAATTGACGGTCGCGCTGAACCGCACCGGCGCGCGGGCGGTCGTCACTACAAGTTGGATCGACGGCGTTTCGCACGCCGACATCGCCATGAACGCGGCCGCGGAATGTTTCTCGATCCGCCACGTCTGCGGCTTTGGCGACGATCTGCCGGAAGGGATGGCCTCGCTCGACCGCGCCATTGCCACGGAGTCCCCGACCACGCGTCCGGTGATTCAGGACGGCCGCAAGGCGGCGCTGGTTTCATTCGACATGATCTCCGACGGTTTTCGCGCGGTGCCGCGTACCCATCTCAGCGTGATTGCCGGCGGGCTCGCGCTGTCGCTGGAGAGCGACGTTCCGCAGGGCGCCACCATCATGTCCGCGTTCACGCCCTGCTCTTTCGCCGGCGTCGCCTCGTCACTGGCGATGTGGCTCCTGACCGGCGGAACGCTGGCGCTGCATCACCCCTTCGATGCCGAGGCGCTGGAGCGCCAGATCGTTGAGGCCTCCTGCGACACGTTGGTGGCGCCGGCCCAGCTTGCATTACGGCTTGACGAAATGGACCTGGCCGCGCGGATGCCCGGCCTGCGCAACGTGCTCGGGCTCTGGCGTTCGCCGGAGCAGGTCGCCTCCAGCGCGTCATGGAGCGCGCAGACAGCCAGCCTGACCGACGTCTATCTGTTCGGCGAAGCCGGCATGTTCGGCGCGCGACGTGGCGAAGACGGCACGCCGGTCGCGATCAAGCCCGGACCGCATGGCGCGCCGCGCGAACTGCCGGGCTCGGCAATATCGGGAGAAATCCTGCTCACCCCGCGGGGAACGCTGGGTTTGCGCGGACCGATGGTCACGGTCGCTGCCTACGCACCTCCGCCTCCGGCGGGCGACTCCCTCATCGCGGCGCCGCCCCGCGACTATGTCGATACCGACTACGCGGCGCGCCTCGACCGCGCCACGGGGGCGATCAACATCACCGCACCGCCTTCCGGGGTCATGGCGGTCGGCGGCTATCGCTTCCTCGCCCAGGATTTGCAGGAATGGGCCAAGCGCCTCGGCCAGGGGGCGCTGCTCACGGCGTTGCCGGATCGCATGAGCGGGCACCGGCTGGCGGGCCGCGCCCCGGACAATTCCCGCGCTCGCGAAGCGCTTTCAGAACTTGGTCTTAACCCACTGATGGTGGAAGCTTTTCGCGACCGCTCCAGCGCCACTTGAGGGAAATCTGCGAGGTTCCGTTGACCTCGCATTAAGCCTGCAAATCTAGGATCGCGGCCTCTATTCAGAAGTCACCCAATCCAGATGTCTCAGCAAGGCCCGATCCTCATAGTCTCGGCTGGCGGAAGCCCATCATTCGCATCGGCGCTGCATGAGACCAAGCTGTTTCCGGTCGTCGAGGCCGATTGGGTTGAGGCCGCGCATGCCGTCGAGCAATTGCGGCCCGGCATCGTTCTCGTCGCCCCGTTCGGGATCGACAGGCCCGACCTAGAAGCGCTGGCAAGGCGGATCGCCGGTCGCGAGCCCCATCTGCCGCTGATCGTGGTCGATCCCGGCACGGGATTGCCTGACAACGCCATTCCCTTCGCCCACAGCGACGAACATCCCGAACGCCTGTTGGCGCGCATCAACTCGGCGCTACGCGTGCGCTCGCTGCATGCGACCGTCATGCGCCGGCTCGACCCGCCACGGCGCGTCAATATGTCGGATATCGATCTTGCGCGCGACGCCACGGTGCTCCTGATCGGTCGCGGCGGCGCCTACCCTGCACTTTCGGTAGCGCTTGGTGAGCGCATGGGTTTGGTCGGCGCGCTCAGCATTGAGGCGGCTGCCAAGCACCTCAACAGCCGCGACATCGACGGCATCGTACTCACCGACGGCTTTACCCCCCGCGTGGTCGACGCCTTCCTCACCGTGCTGGCCGAGGATGTGCGCTTCCGTAACCTGCCGATCGTGGTCACGTCGGGCAGCCTTCAAGCCACTTACGAGCTTGCCAATCTCGAGGTCGCTGCCGCCGATCCCGCCCGCGTCGCCGCCACCGTGGTTCCGATGGTGCGCCAGCATGCCTTCGAGGTGCATCTGAGCCGCACGCTGCGTTCGCTCGACGCCAACGGCCTGATCGACGCCCGCACCGGTCTGTTCACTCGGGCTGCGTTCGATCGCGATTTTGCGACGGCCGTCTACCAATGCCAATCGCGCGGCGGCGGCCTGTCGGTGGCGCGTTTCGCTTTCGATCCCGCGCACCCGCGGGCCCAGTTCGATGGCGCGCGGATCATCAGCCGTCTGATGCGCCAGAGCGACTTCGGCGTGGCGCAGCAGGACGGCTCCGTGTTCGTCGTTTTTGCGGAAACGGACTTGCGCAATGCGCACATGATTTCCCGCCGCATGTCGGCCGTGATGCGCCACACCAGCCACGGCAAGCGCGACACGCGATCGGAACCCATCGTCACGGTGGCGACATTGCTGCCGAACGATTCCGCAAAGTCGCTGCTCGCGCGGCTTGCCGACGATCCGCAGCGCGCGGCTTCCTAAGTCTACGCTGCCTTCTTGCTCTCGGCGAGGTTGGCGAGCTGGCGCAGGATTTCCGTGGTGCCGGCAAGCCGCTCCTCCGGCGTCTCCCAGTCCTGGAGGAACACCACCTTCATGTCCGGCCGCACCTTGGCGGCCTGTCCGTGCTGGCGGATGAAGGCAACCAGCCGATCGGGCTGGGCGAAGCTGTTGTCGCGGAAGGAGAGCACCGCGCCCTTTGGCCCGGCATCGACCTTCTCGACATTGGCACGGCGGCAATAGGCCTTGATGGCGGCGACCTTGAACAGGTAGCGCACCTCGTCCGGTAGCACGCCGAAGCGGTCGCGCATCTCGGCGGCGAAATTGTCGATCTCCTCGTCAGTGTCGAGATCGGCCAACCGCCGGTACAGCGACAGCCGCACCGCAAGATCGCTGACGTAATCCTCGGGGATCAGCACGGGCATGCCGATGGTGATCTGCGGTGACCAGCGGTCGGCCGCAGGCTCGGCCACGCCGGCCTTGAGGTTGACGATCGCCTCTTCCAGCATCGATTGATACAGCTCGAACCCGACTTCCTTGATGTGGCCGGACTGTTCCTCTCCGAGGAGATTGCCGGCGCCGCGGATGTCGAGGTCATGGGAAGCGAGCTGGAAGCCGGCGCCGAGGTTTTCCAGCGACTGCAGCACCTTCAGCCGGCGCTCGGCCTGCGCCGTGATCTTCTGCTGCGCCGGCAGCGTGAACAGTGCATAAGCACGTAGTTTCGACCGCCCGACCCGGCCGCGCAGCTGATAGAGCTGGGCCAGGCCGAACATGTCGGCGCGGTGCACGATCAGCGTGTTCGCGTTCGGGATGTCGAGGCCTGACTCGATGATCGTGGTCGAGAGCAGGATGTCGTACTTGCCGTCGTAGAACGCCGACATGATGTCCTCGATCGCGGTCGGCGCCATCTGGCCGTGGGCAACCGCGACCTTCATCTCCGGCACGTTCTTGTCGAGGAAGTCTTTCACACCGGCGAGATCCTCGATCCGCGGCACAACGTAGAATGCCTGCCCGCCGCGGTAGCGTTCGCGCAGCAGGGCTTCGCGGATCATGAGGGGGTCATGCGGCGCGACGAAGGTGCGCACCGCCAGGCGATCCACCGGGGGCGAGGCGATGATCGAGAGCTCGCGCACGCCCGTCAGCGCCAGCTGCAGCGTGCGCGGGATCGGTGTCGCGGACAGCGTCAGCACATGCACCTGCGCCCGAAGCTGTTTCAGGCGCTCCTTGTGGCCGACGCCAAAATGCTGTTCCTCGTCGACGATGAGCAGGCCGAGGTCGCGGAACTTGATAGACTTGCCAAGCAGCGCGTGGGTGCCGACGACGATGTCGACCCGACCTTCGGCGAGGCCCTTCTTGACCTGGTTCAGCTCCTTGGTCGGGATCAGTCGCGAGGCCTGCGCAACATTGACGGGAAAGCCGCGGAAGCGCTCGGCGAAGGTCTTGCTGTGCTGACGTGCCAAAAGCGTCGTCGGCACCACCACGGCGACCTGCTTGCCGTCGAGCGCGGTCGCGAACGCCGCACGTAACGCCACCTCGGTCTTGCCGAAGCCGACGTCGCCGCAGATCAGGCGGTCCATCGGACGGCCGTGTTCGAGATCTTTCAGCGTGGCGTTGATCGCGTTGAGCTGGTCCTCGGTTTCCTCATAGGGGAAGCGCGCGCAGAACTCGTCATAAACATGCGGCTGCACCGGGAATTTCGGCGCCTCATGCAGCATCCGCTCGGCCGCGATCTTGATCAACTCGCCCGCGATCTCGCGGATGCGGTTCTTCAGCTTTGCCTTGCGTGCTTGCCAGCCAGTGCCACCGAGCCGGTCCAACTCGACCTTGGTCTCGTCGGAGCCGTAGCGGGACAACAGCTCAATGTTCTCGACCGGCAAGAACAGTTTTGTCTCATTGGCATAGTGCAGCTCGAGACAGTCGTGCGGCGCGCCGGAGACTTCCAGCGTCTGGAGGCCGACGAAACGGCCGATGCCGTGATCCACGTGCACGACGATATCGCCGGCGGAAAGGCTGGTGACCTCGGAGATGAAATTGTCGAGCTTGCGGCTTGCCTTGCGCGGCCGCACCAGGCGGTCGCCCAGAATGTCCTGCTCGCTGATGATGGCGACGTCGTCGGTCTCGAAGCCGGATTCCATGCCGAGCACGGCGAGCATGGTCTCGTTGCGCGGCGTCGCTGACACTGTGCGCCAGGTGCTCACGCTGGTGATGTTGGCGAGCTTGTGATCGGTGAGCATGCTCGCCATGCGGTCGCGCGAGCCCTCGCTCCACAGTGCGACAACGACCTTCTTGCGCTGTGACTGCAGGGCATGGACATGGGCCACGACGGCCTCGAACACATTGACCGAACCGTCCGCCCGCTCCGGCGCAAAATTGCGGCCCTGCCGCGCGCCCGCGTCGAAGACGCCAGCCGAGCCATCCGGCACGGCGAACGGCGTCAGCCGCGCCAATGCCGCTTCGCCAAGACGCCGCGTCCATTCGTCCTCGGTCAGATAAAGCCGGTCCGGCGGCAGCGGCTTGTAGATCGCCCCGCCCCCGGGATGCTCCATCGCCTCGCGCCGCGCTTCGTAATAGTCGGCGATCTGCTTGAAGCGCTCACGTGCGGCGTCCTCGCCCTGCGGCTCGATCGCGATCGGTGCGCCGTCGAGGTAGTCGAACAGCGTATCCATGCGCTCCTGGAACAGCGGCAGCCAGTGTTCCATGCCGGGATGGCGGCGGCCCTCGGTAACCGCCTCGTAGAGCGCGTCGTCGCGCTCCGGCGCGCCGAAGGCTGCGACATAGCCCATCCGGAAACGACGGATGGTTTCGGTGACGAGCTGGAATTCCGACACCGGGACGAGGTCGAGCCCGCGCATGTCGAGCATGGTACGCTGGGTTTCCGCATCAAAGCTGCGGATCGATTCCAGGGAATCGCCGAAGAAATCGAACCGTACGGGCATATCGAGCCCGGCCGGAAACAGGTCGAGGATACCGCCGCGCACGGCATATTCGCCGGGCTCGCGCACGGTGGAGGAGCGGCCGTAGCCGTTGTGCTCCAGCCAGGCGACGATGGAATCCATCGGCACGACATTGCCCGGCGCCACCGACAGCGCCTGCGCCGCCATGTTGTCGCGCGAGGGCACGCGCTGCGTGACGGCATTCACCGTCGTCAGCACGATCAGCGGCTTGTCGCTGCCGGTCAGCCGCGACAGCTTTGCCAGCGTGGTCAGGCGCTGCGCGAGAACGCCGCCATGCGGCGAGACACGGTCATAGGGCTGGCAGTCCCAGGCCGGGAACTGCATGACCGGCAAGTCCGGCGCAAAGAACTCCAGCGACCGCGCCAGCTGCTGCATGCGCGGCCCGTCGCGGCAAACCACCGCAAGACTTACCGCCGGCGGCTTTGGCCGCGCTGCCACCGCGCGCGCCAGATCCGACACGATCAAGCCTTCAGCGCCCTCGGCGACATTGGCAAAGGTCAGCGCGCGGCCCGGCTCGAGCAGCGCCGCAGGAGATTTGGCCGGCGGTTTCATGCGTCCTGGTCCACTGCGCGAAATGCCTTGATGCGATCGAACAGCGCACTGGCGTGTGCCGCCGCCAGCGCCTCGTCCCCGGTCAGCGCCGCATACAAGTCGGGATCTGGCACCTCGATCAGGCGTTCCAGCGTGTCCAATTCGTCGTCCGAGAGCGTTGCGATCTCAGCATCGGCAAAGCGGCCAAGGATCAGGTCCATCTCCCGGGTGCCGCGGTGCCAGCAGTGAAACAATAGCCGCTTGCGGCGTTCGTCCAATCCATCGCTCGATCTCGTCGTACCCGTCATTTCTTCAAGCCCAATCCAACGCCAAAAGCCCGGACGTGCCGGGCGGGGTTGATATAGCGACCGTTTGGGTGAATGTCAGCACCTGTTGAGAAGTTCGTCATGGTCGCAAAAAAGACGTGGATGCCCGGCGCAAGGCTGGGCATGACGGCTGAAAACGGTCTTAGGTCGCCGAATGCGCCCCGCTCTGCTCAATCCGCTGTTTGCGCCGGTCACGAGCCTCCCGGGCGTCGGGCCGAAGCAGGACAAGCTGCTCCGCTATCTGCTTGACCGCAGCGAGACGCCGCGGCTGGTCGATTTGTTGATGCATCTGCCGGCCAGCGTGATCGACCGCCGCGCCCGGCCAAAGATCCGCGAGGCCTCGCCCGGAACCGTGGTGACGCTGGAGGTCACGGTCGACCGTCACCGCCCGCCTCCGCCCCGCAATCCGCGCGCGCCGTACCTCGTCTATGCCAGCGACGAGACCGGCGATGTGGTGCTGACCTTCTTCCGCGCCAAGCCCGGCTATGTCGAAAAGCTGCTGCCGGTCGGCGCCAAGCGGTTCGTCTCGGGCACGCTGCAGTTCTACGACGGCATGCCGCAAATGGTGCACCCCGATCGCATCGTCGATGAGGCCGCCTTTGCACAGCTCTCCGGTATCGATCCCGTCTATCCCTTGACTGAAGGCCTTGCGTTGGGTTCGCTGCGCCGCGCGGTCGGACAGGCGCTGCAGAAGCTGCCGGCGCTGCCGGAATGGATCAGCCCGGATGTGATCCGCCGCTGCAAGTTCCCGCCGATCGCCGAAGCGTTCCGCCGCGTGCACCAGCCGGTCGAATTGACCGATATCCTGCCCGATGGTCCGTTCTGGTCGCGGCTGGCCTTTGATGAACTGCTCGCAGGCCAACTCGCGCTGGCGCTGATCCGCGCGCAATTGCGCCGGCCCGCGGGCGACCGCAATGCCGGCGACGGACATCTGCGCAAGCAGATCATCGACGCGCTGCCCTATGCGCTGACCACCTCGCAACGGCAGGCGGTGGCCGCCATCACCGACGATTTGCGCCAACCTGTGCGCATGCTGCGGCTGCTGCAGGGTGACGTCGGATCGGGCAAGACCGTGGTGGCCCTGCTCGCCGCCGCGGCGGTCACCGAGGTCGGCAAGCAGGCGGCGCTGATGGCGCCGACGGAAATCCTGGCGCGTCAGCACATCAAGACCATCGCGCCGCTCGCCGAGCGCGCCGGGTTGCGGATTGCGATCCTGACCGGCCGCGAGAAGGGCAAGGAGCGCCGCGACATCCTCTCGCGCCTGGAGGCGGGCGAGATCGATCTTCTGGTCGGCACCCACGCCCTGATCCAGGACGACGTCGTGTACAGGTCGCTGGCGCTGGCCGTCGTCGACGAGCAGCACCGCTTTGGCGTACGCGAGCGCCTCGCGCTCACGTCCAAGGGCGAAGCGGTCGATGTGCTGGTGCTGAGCGCAACCCCCATCCCGCGCACGCTTGTCCTCACCTATTTCGGCGACATGGACGTCTCCGAACTGCGCGAGAAGCCGGCCGGCCGTCAGCCGATCGATACCCGCGCCGTGCCGCTCAGCCGGCTCGAGGAGGTCATGGACGGCGTCGGCCGCGCCTTGAAATCCGGCAAGCGTGTCTACTGGATCTGCCCGCTGGTCGAGGAATCCGAGGCCGAGGGCACCGAACACCTCACCAACGCCACCGAACGCCTCGAGAGCCTGCGGAAGCGGTTTGGCGATGCCGTCGGACTCGTGCACGGCCAGATGAAGGGAACCGAGAAGGATCGCGTGATGGCGCAGTTCGCCTCGGGCGAGATTGGCCTTTTGGTCGCCACCACCGTGGTCGAGGTCGGCGTCGATGTTCCCGCGGCGTCCATCATGGTGATCGAGAACGCCGAGCGCTTCGGGCTTGCGCAATTGCACCAGCTGCGCGGCCGCATCGGCCGGGGTTCCGAAGCCTCGACGTGTCTGCTGCTCTACAAGGAGCCGCTGAACGAGATGTCCAAGGCGCGGCTGAACGTGATCCGCGAGACCACGGATGGTTTTCGCATCGCCGAGGAGGATCTCAAGCTGCGCGGCGAAGGCGATGTGCTCGGCGTGCGACAGAGCGGCCTGCCCGGTTATCGCATCGCGCGCTCCGACGTGCACGGCCAGCTGATCACCCAGGCGCGCGACGAGGCGCTGCGCATCATGAAGGACAACCCGAAGCTCACGGGTGAGCGCGGCCAAGCGCTGCGCTGCCTGCTCTATCTGTTCGAGCGCGACGAGGCCGTGCCGCTGATCGGCGCGGGCTAGTCGGCTTTCGCCGGCTGCGGCTGCAAGGCGGCCGAATTGGCGACCCGCGCGGCATTGGCCATGCCGGCAAGCGCCGCGATCTTCTTCTGCTGCTCCGAGCCCGGCTGCACGACGCCGGCGGACATGATCAGGGTCGCGGCGGCCTCCGTGGACATCTCAACCTCGATGACCTTGCTCTTCGGCACGTAGAAGAAAAATCCAGTGGTCGGGTTTGGCGAGCACGGCAGAAACACCGACATGTGCTCTTCCGTGCCCGGCAGATAAGTCGAAACATCCTGGCTCGGCGGCTGCGAGATCAGCACGATCGACCACATGCCCGGCGCGGGAAATTCCACGAGCCCGACGCGGCGGAAGCTTGATCCGTTCTTGGAGAACAGCGTCTCGAACACCTGCTTGAGGCTGCGATAGATCGCGCGCACGACAGGCATGCGGCCGAGCAGGCGCTCGCCATAATCAACCAGCTTGCGGCCGACCAGGTTGGCGGTCAGGAAGCCGAGCATGGTGAGCGCGAAGATCGCGATGATCAGGCCCGTGCCAGGCAAGTAAAACGGCAGATACGTTTCCGCCCGGTAGGCAACAGGCACGAACGGACGCACCAGCCCGTCCACCCAGGTCACGAACCACCAGGTCAGATACAGGGTGATCGCGATCGGGCCTGCGACAATCAGTCCGGTCAGGAAATAGTTGCGGAATCGGGCCATCAGCCCGGGCGGGGCTTCCGGCGGCAACTCACCCGGGGTCACAGTCGGAGGCAAATCTTCGAGTTTCATGCGGTTCCAGGCAGGACGGACGGGCCCTGTTACAAACACCAGCTAAGCCATCCTAGCAGGTTTTTGAAGGGGGGCCGCGCCCCTACTCGACGGTGACGGATTTCGCGAGATTGCGGGGCTGGTCGACGTCGGTGCCCATGATGACGGCGGTATGGTAGGCGAGCAGCTGGACCGGGACCGCATAGACCATGGGGGCAAAGGCCGCCGCCATGTCGGGCAGCACGATGGTCACCAGCGACTCGATGGTGGCCTCCGCCGCGCCCTTGGCGTCCGTCATCAGGATGATCTTGCCGCCGCGTGCCGCGACCTCCTGCATGTTGGAGACGGTCTTCTCGAACACTCGGTCGTGCGGAGCGATCACCACGACCGGCATGTTCTCGTCGATCAGCGCGATCGGCCCATGCTTGAGCTCGCCCGCGGCATAGCCCTCGGCGTGGATGTACGAGATTTCCTTGAGCTTCAGCGCGCCTTCCAGCGCCAGCGGGTAGCTGGTGCCGCGGCCGAGATAAAGCACGTCCTTCGATTTGGCGATGTCGCGCGCCAGCCGCTCGATCTGCACCTCGCAGGTGAGCGCCGCCGCCATCAGCCGCGGCACTTCGATGAGGCCATGCACGAGCTTGGCCTCGTCCTCCGCCGACAGTTGTCCGCGTGCCTTGCCGGCGGCAATCGCGAGCGAGGCCAGCACCATGAGCTGGCAGGTGAAAGCCTTGGTGGAGGCGACGCCGATTTCGGGACCGGCGATGGTCGGCAGCACCGTCTCGGCCTCGCGCGCGATCGTCGAAGTCGGAACGTTGACGACGGCAAGCGTGTGCACGCCCTGCTCCTTCGCGTAACGCAAGGCGGCCAGCGTGTCGGCGGTCTCGCCGGACTGCGAGATGAAGATCGCGAGATCGCCCTTGCGCAAGGGTGCTTCGCGGTAGCGGAACTCGGAGGCGACATCGATTTCGACCGCAACGCGGCCGAACCGCTCCAGCCAGTATTTCGCGACGTAGCCGGCATAGCTCGCCGTGCCGCAGGCGACGATGGAGATGCGCTGGATGTCCTTGAAGTCGAACGGCAACTTGATCGGCAGGGTCACCCGCTCCGTTGCCATGTCGACATAGCGCGCAAGCGTATGGCCGACCACTTCCGGCTGCTCATGGATTTCCTTGGCCATGAAGTGGCGATAGTTCGCCTTGTCGACCAGCGAGGTCGCAGCGGAGTGCTTGGTCGCCTCGCGATGCACGATGGCGTCGGTCTTGTCGTAGATGGTGGCGCTGTTGCGGGTCAGCACCACCCAGTCGCCGTCCTCGAGATAGGCGATGGTGTCGGTGAACGGGCCGAGCGCGATCGCATCGGACCCCAGATACATCTCGCCTTCGCCGTAGCCGATGGCGAGCGGCGGGCCGTTGCGCGCGCCGATCATCAGATCGTCCTCGCCTGCGAAGATGAAGCCGAGCGCAAACGCGCCGCGCAGCTGCGACAGCGTCGCCCGCACCGCCTCGACCGGCTTGACGCCGCGCTTCAGCATGTCGTCGACGAGGTGCAGCACGATCTCGGTGTCGGTCTCGGTCTTGAAGACCGTGCCCTTCTTCTCCAGCGCCTCGCGCAGCTCGCGGAAATTCTCGATGATGCCGTTGTGAACAACGGCGACGCGCTCGGTCGAATGCGGATGCGCGTTGTTCTCGGTCGGCTTGCCGTGGGTGGCCCAGCGGGTGTGGCCGATGCCGGTGCGGCCGGTGAGCGGCTTTGCGGCGAGCGCGGCTTCGAGGTTCCTGAGCTTGCCCTCGGCGCGGCGGCGGTCGAGCCTGTTGCCTTCCAGCGTCGCGACGCCGGCGGAATCATAGCCGCGGTATTCGAGCCGCTTGAGCGAATCTACCAGGAGCCCCGCGACCGGAGCGCGTCCCAAAATGCCGACAATGCCGCACATGCGGTCAAAAACCCCAAAATCGACGAAAGATCGAGTAACGAGCGCGCGACCCTCTTAGCGAAAATCGCCCGTCTCAAGGAACTCAATATTTGTTGCGTATTGAGACAGGGTTAAGTCGAAATCTCAATGTCGGGAGAAAAAACATGCGCTCTCGTTCCCGCGGCAGGTTCTCCGCCCGGGCTTTGCTGGTTGATTGCTCCCTCTTGAGAGAGGGCGCAGGGAAAGCCGGGCGCCGACTGCGCCCGCAGTCCCGTGTGCGACAGTCCGGTAAGGGAAAGCACACGGGTTAAACCACAGGTACAGCCGAGACATCCCGGCTTTCCCCGCGCAATGGGTTACGGCTTATACGTGCTCTTGTGTCCAGAATATCTGCCAGAATGTGCGAACGGGCGGTTCTGACCAACCGCCCGTCGCTG
>Ga0187815_10000550_pt1 | contig 18114 bp, 18 predicted proteins | sample NC_S_5_FD_132962 | JGI IMG/M metagenome (GOLD analysis project Ga0187815, IMG submission 132962) | Wetland sediment microbial communities from Neuse River Estuary, North Carolina, USA - ASW-S_5 | ecosystem: Environmental > Aquatic > Freshwater > Wetlands > Sediment | place: USA: North Carolina...
ATCTGCACCAGCGCGCCGCGCACCTTCACCTCGGGCAGGATTTTGCGCGCGATCGCGCCGGCCGCAACCCTTGTCGCCGTCTCGCGCGCGGAAGAGCGGCCGCCCCCGCGATAGTCGCGCAGACCGTATTTGGCCTCATAGGTGAAGTCGGCATGGCCCGGGCGAAATTTGTCCTTGATGTCCGAATAGTCCTTGGAGCGCTGGTCGGTGTTTTCGATCAGAAGCGCAATGGGCGTGCCGGTGGTCACCTGCACGCCGGTCTCCGGATGGGCCATCACGCCGGACAGGATTTTGACCGCATCGGCCTCCTGCCGCTGCGTGGTGAAGCGCGACTGGCCGGGTCGGCGGCGGTCGAGATCGTTCTGGATGTCCTCGGCCGTCAGCGGGATCAGCGGCGGACAGCCATCGACCACGCAGCCAATCGAGACCCCATGGCTCTCGCCAAAGGTCGTGACGCGGAACATATGGCCGAAGGTGTTGAAGGACATATTGGCTCTGGGAAATCAGGGATTGGACGTGTGGTAACGCGACGGGCCATCAGGGTCAAATGACCTCTCGGCTCGTCATGGCCGGGCTTGTCCCGGCCATCCACGCCTTACGACGTCGCGCACAAAAAGACGTGGATGCCCGGGACAAGCCCGGGCATGACGGTGGATGAGGGTTAACTATACTTCTTCAAGACCCGGTCACCGAAGACGTAAACGGCGCCCTGCTCGATTGGGAGGTCGGCCGCGCTTTGCGGCGTCTCGTGGCCGAGCGCCACCATCAGCGCCCGACAGGTACCGCCATGGGCGACCGCGACGGTATCGGCCCTCAGCGAATCGTACCAGTCGCGCATGCGCCGCTGTACCGAGGCATAGGTCTCGCCGCCCGGCGAGGACATCGTCCATTTCTGCGTGAGGCGTCTGGCGTAGAACTCCGGGTCCCTGGCCTGCATCTCCGCCAGGGTCGAGCCTTCCCACTCGCCATAGCCGATCTCGCGCAGGCGGTCGTCGAGCGCGTATTCGCTGGCCGGCAGGCCGAGGACTTCGCGCACGAACTCCATCGTCGAGCGTGCGCGGCCGAGCGGGCTTGCGACATAGGCGAGGTCGCGCTTGTCGCGCCCGTCACGCGCGAACAGGCCGGCGAGAATGCTGCCGGCCCGCGCGGCCTGCTTGCGGCCGAGTTCATTGAGCGGAATGTCCCGCGTGCCCTGCAGCCGGCCCTCAGCATTCCACGCCGTCTCGCCGTGGCGGATGTAATAGATGGTCGGCGCGGGCATGGCTTGGCGAAGGCTACTCCGCGGCGCGCGAGATGTCGGGCGCGTCGGGATGCTTCATGCCGACGATGTGATAGCCGCTGTCGACGTGATGCACCTCGCCGGTGACGCCGCGTGACATGTCGGAGAGCAGATAGAGCGCGCTGGCCCCCACCTCCTCCAGGCTCACGGTCCGCCGCAGCGGCGCATTGTACTCGTTCCACTTCAGCATGTAGCGGAAGTCGCCGATACCCGCGGCAGCCAGCGTCTTGATCGGTCCCGCCGAAAGCGCGTTGACGCGGATATTGTCCTTGCCGAGATCGGCGGCGAGATAGCGCACGCTGGCTTCCAGCGCGGCCTTGGCCACGCCCATCACGTTGTAATGCGGCATCCACTTTTCCGAGCCGTAATAGGTCAGCGTCAGGATCGAGCCGCCGCCCGTCATCAGCTTCTCCGCCCGCTGGGCAATCGCGGTCAGCGAATAGCAGCTGATCAGCATGGTGTTGGTGAAGTTGTCCGCTGACGTGTCGAGATAGCGGCCGTCGAGCTGGCCCTTGTCGGAGAAGGCGATGGCATGCACGACGAAATCGATCTTGCCCCACTGCCTGCCGAGCTCGGCGAAGACAGCATCGATGGTAGCGGGATCAGTGACATCGCAATGGCCGAGCAGGATGCCGCCGATCTCCCTCGCCAGCGGCTCGACGCGCTTCTTCAGCGCCTCGCCCTGAAAGGTCAGCGCGATCTCGGCGCCGGCGTCGTGGCATGCCTTGGCGATGCCCCAGGCGATGGAGCGATTGTTGGCAACACCGAGGATCACTCCCCGCTTGCCCTGCATCAGACCTGAATTTTGCGGCATCGGCTTCCCAGTCGGACGTGTTCTGACGTCTGGAGGTACACCAGCACTCTGCGGCGGAAAAGCCCAAATCGGCGCGTCATTAACGCCGTTTGCAGTTCGAACAATGGCCGGAATAGTTCCGACATTTGGGTGTTATGTTCGGAAAGCGCATTTGCGCCGACGTCATCGGACCGCTTGAAGCATGAGCCCGTTTCGCCAAAGTGTCGAAGCCATGATCCCGGCGCTGCGCCGTTACGCGCGGGCGCTGGCGCGCGACGCCGACATCGCCGACGACCTGGTGCAGGACACGCTGGTGCGGGCGCTCCGCTCGGAGAAGCTGTTTCTTGGCGGCGACGTGCGGAGCTGGCTCTATACGATCCTGACCAACCTCAACAAGAACCGGCGACGATCTCTCGCAAGGCGTCCGCAGTTCATGCCGCTGCTCGACAACAATCCCGACGCCAGCGGCACGGAAGCGGAAGGCCGCGACATCGCGCGGGCGCTGGCGACACTTGTGGAGGAGCAGCGCGCGGTGCTGCTGCTCGTGATGCTCGAGGGCATGAGCTATCGCGAGGTCGCCGATATCCAGGGCGTGCCGATCGGCACCGTCATGTCACGGCTTGCCCGTGCACGCGCCCATGTCAAAGCCGTTCTGGAAGGCGAGCGTACCGCGTTGCGTCGGGTCAAGTAGCGGCAATTAGCATCGAAGAGAGATTTGAGCAGGACTGGACAGAGACGACGACAATGACCGACCCCAAAATTCCCGTCACCGAGGACGAGCTTCATGCTTACGTCGACAACGAACTGCCGGCGGAGCGCCGCGGCGATGTCGAGGCGTGGCTGGCGGCGCGTCCCGAGGACGCGGCGCGGGTGCAATCGTGGCGCGCGATGGCCGAGATGCTGCATGCCAGATACGACTCGGTGCTCGACGAGCCGGTGCCGAAGCGGCTCGAGCTCGAGCGGCTGGCGAGCCTGCCGCGCCGCTGGATCGTTGGCGCGGCGGCAGCCGCGCTGGTCGCCTTCGTCGCCGGCGGCGGCATCGGCTGGATCGCGCGTGGCGCTTCGGTCACGCCCTCGGCATTCCAGCGCATCACGGGCGAGGCGCTGGATGCGCACCGGCTCTATGTCGTGGAAGTGCGCCATCCCGTCGAAGTGCCCGGCGCCGAGCGGGCTCATCTGCAGCAATGGCTGACGCGTCGTTGCGGCTGGAAAGTGCACGCGCCCGAACTCGATTCCGCAGGCCTGAAGCTGGTCGGCGGACGGCTCCTGCCCGGACCGGCGGGGCCCGCGTCATTCCTGATGTATGAGGGGCCTTCGGGCGAGCGCTTCACGGTCTATGCCGCGAAGGCGAATGTGGAGACGACTCAGATGCGCTATGCCTCGCAGGGCCGGGACAGCGCGCTGTTCTGGGCCGAACGCGGCGTTGGCTTCGTGGTGTCAGGCTCGGGCGACCGCGATCGCCTGACCCAGATCGCCAAGCTCGTCTATGACCAGAGCGAGAAGCTCGGCAGCTGATCCGCGTTGCGCGCGATTCCAGGATTTTTGCGCGCATCCGGCGAAATTCTTGCGGGACCAAGACAATTGGCGGCTGAATTGCGGCGTGGCGAGTTGTCCCAATTTGGACATTGAATATCTTGAAAGAGACCACCGGCGCGTCTCATTATCGCACCGGATGATCACGAGAAAATGAGTAGCGCTCGATCCGCCGATCGGCGCAAGCGGCCTCGATCGGGGTTTGGTACCGCGCTGGTCCCCCTTTCGAGGCCGCACCCCTCTCTCGAGGTCACGCCAATCGGCCCGCGCGAACCTGCCGGTTCACGCGATCGAAGCAGGCTTGCCCCTCCCGGTCCGAGCCTGAAGGTTAGCTAATATCGCTGCGCGGATTGTACGGATGCCCGTCGCGCCACCTTTGCATCAATTGCTCAAGGTCGCTGTCGTTCCCGTCGGGCAGGATAATTTTCGTCGTGACGAAGAGGTCGCCGGTTCCGCCCGCTTTTGGCAAGCCCTTGCCCTTGAGGCGAAAGGTTCGCCCGCTGGAGGTGTTCTTCGGGATCGACAGCTCCACCGCCCCGCTCAGCGTCGGCACGCGCACCTTGCCGCCGAGCACCGCCTCGTACAGCGTGATCGGCAGATCGACACGCAAATCGCTGCCGTCGACCTTGAAGAAGGGATGCGGAGCGATGTTGACGGTAATCAGCACGTCGCCGGGCGGGTGGCCCGGCGCGGTCTCGCCCTGCCCCTTCAGCCGGATCTGCTGGCCCGCGGTGACGCCGGCCGGAATCTTGACGTTGAGCTCCTTGCCGGTCGGCAACCGCACGCGCTTCTCAGCGCCGTTGACGGCGTCTTCGAGCGAGACGGTGAGCGAGGCATTGATGTCAAGGTCGAGCCCTATGCCGCCGGTATCGAATTCAAACTGACTGGCGCCGCCGCGCGCACCGCGGCCGGCCGCGCCGCCGAACATGCTGTTGAGGATGTCCTCGAAGCTGCCGCCGCCCGTGCCGCCCGGGCCGCCGCCGCTACGGAACGTATAGGTTTCGAAACCGCCGGGGCGGGCGCGGCCGCGCGGGTCGCCGCCTCCAAAGCCCTGGAAGCGCGGCTTGCCCTCGGCATCGATCTCGCCGCGATCGAACTGCTTGCGCTTATCCTCGTCGCCAAGGATCTCGTTTGCCGTATTGATCTCGGCAAAGCGCTCGGCGGCCTTCGGATCGCCCGTGTTGCTGTCGGGGTGATGTTTCTTGGCGAGCTTGCGAAAAGCGCTCTTGATGGCCGCAGCGCTGGCGCTCCGCGGCACCCCCAAGACCTCATAGGGGTCGCGCATCCGTCAAATCTCCTTTCGGGGAATTGGGTTCCGTCGGACTTTGACAAAATACCCATCCGCCCTGATGTGGGGGCCAGTTGCATTTCTGCAACGGGCTGGCGGCCGGAATCAGCCCCGTCGCCACGGCTTTAGCGTATGAATTTCCCAGCGACCATGGCCTCCCTGGCAGGCCGCCCCCTGCAGCCAGCTTTCGGTGCGGCCGTTGACATAGCTTGCCAGAAAATCCCGGCAGGTGCGCCCGTCGCCATTGGCATAGGCCTGGGCGAGCGGGGTTACCGAGCCGCGCGCGCCGGTTTCGGGGTTCGCCCAAGGCTGACTGGTATCCTTGTCGCCCTTGGTCAGCACGTCCGAGGCAGCGGTGCGGGCGAAGACCAGATCGCTTTCCGTCGGCAGCGGCTGCAGCGGCTCCTGCCCGGCCGCGACCGAGCCGGTCACCTCGCTGTCCTCTGATTTGGAGAAGAAACCGCCGTCGAAGCGGGAAAGGCTGCAGCCGCCGGAGCTGGCACCGATCAGGAATAGGGTAACCATCGTGCCGAAGGGCCGGATCGCCAATAGGCCAATGCCTCCCCATGCCCTATATAGGCTGGACTGCAGCGCGCTTTGGGACGCTGGCCTACGCAACTCGGTACTCCGGACATGACAGATACGACCTCCATCAAAACCCCAACACCGTTAACATCCGGTGATTTCACGGCCGCGGAGGAACCCTTCGCGCTTTTCGGGGAGTGGTTCGCGGAGGCCGTGAAGTCCGAGCCGAATGACCCCAATGCGATGGCGCTCGCCACCGTCGACGCCGACGGCCTGCCCGACGTGCGCATGGTCCTGATGAAGGGCTTCGATACCGACGGTTTCGTCTTCTACAGCCACATCGCCAGCGCCAAGGGCCGCGAACTCGCCGCAAATCCTAAAGCCGGTTTACTTTTCCATTGGAAGTCGCTGCGCCGTCAGGTCCGCATTCGCGGACCCGTGACATCAGTGACGGAGGCCGAGGCCGACGCCTATTTCGCGACCCGGCCGAAGCAGGCGCAGATCGGAGCCTGGGCCAGCAAGCAATCGCAGCCGCTGGAAAGCCGCTTCGCCTTCGAGCAGGCCATTGCGCTGGTTGCGGCCAAGCATGTTATCGGCGAGGTGCCGCGGCCGCCGGGCTGGAGCGGCTGGCGGATTGCCCCCCTGCGCTTCGAGTTCTGGCACGACCGTCCCTTCCGCCTGCACGACCGCATTCAATTCCGCCGCGACGCGCCGGGCCAGCCCTGGAGCAAGGAGCGGCTTTATCCCTGAACCTCAGACCGTCGGCCGCGCCTGTCCAGGCCATCCACGTCTTAGGTTACGTTTGTCAAAGAAGTGGATGCCCGGCACCGGTCTCCGCTAAGGCTTCGGCCACAAGTAGGCGAGGGCGGCAAGGCCGGGCATGACGGAGAACAAGAGAACCATTCATGGCGACTTCCAACCTGCCGCGGCGTACGCTGCTCCTGACCGGCGCTAGCCGCGGTATCGGCCATGCCACCGTGATCCGCTTCTCCAGCGCAGGCTGGCGCGTGATCACCTGCTCGCGCCATCCCTTCCCGGAAGACTGTCCGTGGGACGCCGGTCCCGAGGACCACATCCAGGTCGATCTTGCCGATTATGACGACACCACGCGGGCGATCGGCGAAATCCGCCGCCGCCTCGAAGGCGGCACGCTGCATGCGCTGGTCAACAATGCGGCGATCTCGCCGAAGGGACCGGGCAGCGCTCGCCTCGGCAGCGTCAATACCGACCTCGAAACCTGGACGCATGTATTCGCGGTGAACTTCTTTGCGCCCATCATGATCGCGCGCGGCCTGATCGAGGAATTGAAGGCTGCCAGGGGATCGGTCGTGAACGTCACCTCGATCGCGGGCTCCCGGGTGCACCCGTTCGCAGGCGCCGCCTATGCGACGTCCAAAGCGGCGCTCGCCGCGCTGACGCGCGAGATGGCTTTCGATTTCGGCCGGGTCGGCGTCCGCGTCAACGCGATTGCGCCAGGCGAGATCGATACCTCCATCCTCTCGCCGGGCACAGAGAAGATCGTCGACCAGCAAATCCCTATGCATCGCCTCGGCACCCCGGATGAAGTCGCCAAGATCATCTATGTGCTGTGCACGGAGACCAGTTCGTACGTGAACGGCGCCGAAATCCATATCAACGGCGGGCAGCACGTCTGAGGGACGCACGCTGCTTGATCACGTGACGTGCGCGGGGATTTGATCCCCGCCAGCTAGAAGCCGCCGAAGGTGCCGAGTACCCTCGGCCGATGGGACGCTTCGCCACCACAGCCGAACTCTACGAACAATACCGGCCGCCATACCCGGCTGAATTCTTTCGGACCGTTGCGCGACAAGTGGCGCTGTCCGGGCAGCAGACGTTGATCGATCTCGGCACCGGACCCGGCCTGCTTGCGCGCGGCTTTGCGCCCTATGCCGGCCGCGTCGTGGCTGTCGACCCGGAGCCCAGGATGCTGGCTGCCGCACGCGCCGCGGCGGCGCGGGTGGGCGCCCACGTGACCTTCCTCGAAGGCCGGGCCGAGGACCTGCCTGAAGATGTCGGTGGCTTCGATGTCGTGACGATCGGCCGTGCCCTGCACTGGATGGACCGCAACGCGCTCGGTCCGTTGTTCGCGCGGCTGGTCGCGCCCGGCGGCGCGGTGGTTGTCTGCGCCTCCTCCTCCGTCCGCGATAGCCGCAACCCGTGGCTCGACGATTACGAGATGGCGCGGCGCAGCTGGTCGGACGAACGCCTGTTGTCCGACGCGGGTAAAGGCCGAGAAACGCACCGGAATCTGGCAGGCATCCTCGCTCGCGCCGGCTTTGGCGTGGTCGAGACCGTCAAGGTCGAGACCACGCATCAAGTCAGCGCAAGGGATCTCGCCTGCCGCGTGTTGACCTTCTCCTCATCCTCGCCGGCTGCGGTCGGAGACAGGGCCGAGGCCATGCTGGCCGACATCGAATCACGGCTATTGCCGTTCAGCCGGGACGGCGTTCTGACCGAAACGGTGGTGTCTGTGGCCGATGTCGCCCGGCGCCTGTCTTGAGGGCCGCCCGGCCAGGCCGGCTGCGAGTGGAAGACGGGACGGAACGATCGGCCAAGAAGCCGGAATGATCTCCGGTCATTGTTCAATCCGCAGCCTGCCGGCGCATTGCGTCGGCGGACGGATTATCAAACCAGTTCACGCAAGATCTGCGCGGCCTGCCACCGCAGCCGGGCCGCCTCGACATTGAACGTGCTGGAGCACTCTTCCTCGCGCTCGCCCTCGGCCAACACCGCGCCGCAGTGCCGGCAGGTGCGCACCGAAATCGCGGGCGCCCGAGCGCCGACGCGCTGACGGTAGCTTGCGAGGTCGATGACCGTGCGCGATTGAGTTGGAACTTTGTCAACCATTGTGCCCTCGCGGCGTGAGGGCCGCGTTATCGCAGACAACTTTCGCTCAAACGTTCAGCGCACAGTTCAAATTTTACCGGAGCGATTGCGGCGGACGGAACCGGCTGGAATCCTGGCCTGTTAGTTGCCGCCGGCTTGCGCGGTAACCATGGCGAATCCGGACGGGTATTCACCCTTCGGAAACGCAAGCCTCACAGCCATTTCTTCCAGCGGAAGACGAAGTACGGCACGATCGCCGCCGCGAGCATCAGCAACAGCGCTACCGGATAGCCGTGCGGCCAGTCCAGCTCCGGCATCGCCCTGAAGTTCATGCCGTAGATCGAGGCGATCAGCGTCGGCGGCATCAAGACCACCGCCATCACCGAGAACAGCTTGATGATGTTGTTCTGCTCCAGATTGACCACGCCCAGCATGGCGTCGAGCACGAAGGTGATCTTGCTGGAAAGATAGGAAGCGTGATCGGTCAGGGAGGCGACGTCGCGCTGCATGGTCTTGAGCTGCTCGCGCATGTCCTTCGACCATTTCACGCCTTCCATCACCGCGGACATGAACGTGACGAGGCGGCCGATGGAGACGAGGCTTTCGCGGACCTTCGAGGTCAGGTCACCCTTGCGCCCGATCTCGATCAGGATCTGGGAATACTGCTTGGCATGGCCATGGCGTGCGGCCTCCGGCTCGAAGATCTCGTGGCTGACCTGGTCGATCTCGGCGCCGCAACGCTCCAGAATGTCGGCGCAGCGGTCAATCACGGCATCGAGCAGCTCCATCAGCACCATTTCGCCGGTGATCGACGGCGAGCAGGAGCGCGCCAGCTTGTTCTCCACCAGTGCGAACGGTTTGGGGGTGTCGTAGCGCACCGTGACCAGGCGATGGCCGGCGAGGATGAAGGTGACGGCCGTGGTGCGGGGCATGTCGGTGTCGGAGTTACACATCAGCGTCGCCGTCATGTAGCGCGCGCCGCTCTCGATATAGAGGCGGCTGGAAATCTCGATTTCCTGCATGTCCTCCCGGGTCGGCACGGCGATCCCGGCAAGCCGCTCCACCGCCTTGTCCTCCTCCGGCGTCGGCTTGACGAGGTCGATCCAGACCGCGCCTTCCGGAAGCGCGCCGATATCGACGGCGACGACTTTTTTCAGCGAAAAATCGGAGGGCACGAAAACTGAGAACATCCACAACTCCGGAACGGATTACCAAGAACACACCGACTTAGTCCGATTCTGGCAAGCGCTTGATGACCGGCGAATTAACCGGCGCGCAAGATTTGTGGCGCCGCCATGGCACGGAAGCGGCCGATGTGACCGGATTGCCCAATGACTGGGCCGGATTGACGCAGATTTGCGGCAGAAAGGACACAACTGCCGGTCAACCCTACGGGATAAGTAGCTAAGTTCTAGGAACCATGAAGGGTTTCGGGGATAATGTCCTCCAATAAGTTCTGGCGTTTGCGACGCATCGCTCAGGCGCGCATGCAAAGAATTTCGATTGGAACTGGATATGTCGTCGTTGAAGGCAAAGTTGGGAATTCTGGCGGCCGGCCTGATGCTGTCGGGCTGCATGCAGGCCACGACCTATCAGCCGGCACCTGAGGCATCGCTCAAGCCGGCCGACAAGGCGCAGCTCGCCAAGGCGCGTTACGAGAAAGTCGCCGTCGCCGAGCCGTTCCGCCGCGCCATCGTCGACTATCACCGCAAGGAAATGCCCGGCACCATCGTTGTCGATTCGGACAACCACTACCTCTATTTGGTGCAGGACGGCGGCAAGGCGATCCGCTACGGCGTGACCGTCGGCGAGGAGGCGCTGGCCTTCTCCGGCATCGCCAAGGTCGGCAATATGGCCGAATGGCCGAAGTGGACGCCGACGGCGGACATCCACAAGCGCATCGAAGGGCTGCCGGCATCCGTGCCCGGCGGCGTCGATAATCCGCTCGGCGCGCGCGCGCTCTATCTCTACCAGGGCAACCGCGACACCCTGTTCCGCATCCACGGCACCAATCAGCCGGAATATATCGGCGCTTCGATCTCCTCGGGCTGCATCCGCATGACCAACGAGGACGTCATCGACCTCTACAGCCGCGTGAAGCTCGGCACCATGGTGGTCGTGCTCGAACCCAAGCACGGCGACTCGCCCTACAATTCCAAGATGGCCCTGCAGGGTGGCAGCGGGCCCATGATGCAGTAAGCCCTCAGGCAAGACGGAATTCAAAAAGCGCCGGTTTCCCGGCGCTTTTTTGTGCCGACCGCCGGCCGGACCCGGGTCCGGAAGCCAGACGGAACCCGTCGGCAAAAATGCAACAATTGGCCCACAGGGACAGGCAGGGGCCATCTAAGGGCTGGAATTGCGGTCGGCTTCGACCATAATGCCTGCGCGGAATCGTCGCAGTTCCGGTTCACAAACGTTGTATTCGGGCGCGAGCTTCAACTGGAAGTTTTGCCTATGTCGCTGAAAGTCAAATTCGCAATCCTGGCCGCCGGGCTGATGTTGTCGGGATGCATGCAGGCCACGACCTACGAGGCGACCAACACGGCCAATTTCAAGCCGCGCGACAAGGAGATGCTGGCAAAAACCACCTACGCCAAGGTCCCCGTTGCCGAGCCCTTCCGCCGCGCCATCGTCGACTATCACCGCAGGGAAGCCCCGGGCTCCATCGTGGTCGATTCCGACAATCACTACCTCTATTACGTGCTGAAGGACGGCAAGGCGATTCGCTACGGCATCACTGTCGGCGAAGAGGCCATGGCCTGGTCGGGTATCGCCAAGATCGGCAGCAAGACCGAGTGGCCGGCCTGGCATCCGACCAAGAGCGAGATCTCGCGCCTGGGGGTGCCGACCTATGTGGCGCCGGGCCCCGACAATCCGATGGGCTCGCGCGCGCTGTATCTGTATTCCGGCGGCAAGGACACGCTGTTCCGCATCCACGGCACCAACCAGCCCGAATATATCGGGGCCTCGATCTCTTCGGGCTGCATCCGCATGACCAATGAGGACGTCATCGACCTCTACGACCGCGCCGCCGTCGGCACCGTCGTGGTGGTGCTGGAGCCCAAGCACGGCGACTCGCCGTTCAACTCGCAGATGGCGCTGCAGGGCGGCGGCAGCGGCCCGATGATGCAGTAAGTCTCGGCCAGGCAATATCTCAAAGCGCCGGCTTCACCGACGCTTTTTTGTTGGCTTCGGCTTGGCGGACGCAGGCTTCTCCTCCGCCTGAGGGTCTTCCTGATCGGATTTTGCCGCTTCCGGTCTCGCCGGAGCATCGGATTTGGCAGCGACCTCACGCGGCGGTGCTTCGGCCGGTCGTTCGGCCGGCAACAGCGGCGCGACCTGCGGCAGCGGGTCCCAGACGTTCCACTGGCAGATCCGGTAATTGTTGCGCCGTTCGGCGATGTCGAGATGGATGTGATCCTCATGGTACCAGTCCGATCCCGGACCGAGCACGGTCGAGAACCGCGCGCATACCGAATGCAGCACGGCCTCACGCACCTCGCGCCCCACGGTTCGGTCGGTGAGGTAGATCGACTTGCCGTTCGCCAGCTTGAAGGCGCGCACATCCAGCGCATTGGCGCGGCCGTGCTCGGAGAGCTGGGCGCCGGCGACGCGGTTGCGCCCGCGGCATTCGAAGGAATCGAAATTGTCGAGATCGCTCACCTGGGTGCCGAGCTTTGTGGCGATCGGGACGATGTCGGTGCGGACCCAGTCGGCGATGGCGGTGGCCATCTTGCAACGGAGGACCGCCGCGGGTTTTACCGGGACCTTGCGCTTGTCCGGCAGCACGATGGCCTCGAGCCGCACCAGGTCTTCGCCGCCGCAGCCGCCGGGCCCCTTGATGTCGGGGATACTGGGCGCCATCGCGATCTCCTCCGTCAGCGCCAGGCGGCAGGCCGAGGGTTGCGGCGCGGCCGGTTCGGCCTTCGTCTCGGTCTCGGGCCTTTCCGCTGGTTCCTCGGTTTTCGGCGCTTCAGGCGGGCGCGGGCGCGGTAGCGGAATCGTCGCGTGGCGGAGGCTGCCGCGAAGCTTCGGCGGCTTTTTCCCGAACAGCTCCAATGGCGGGCCGAGCCTCGCCTCTCGCGCCGAGTCACGTGCTATGGCTGGGGCGACCGCGGTCCAAAGCAAGAGCCCGGCGGCGGTAACCATTGCCGCCACGCGGCGGTCAAGGGCGCCAAAATCCAATTTCCGGCTTGATTTCTCCGCGCTAGAGTTCATGACAATTCCAGACCTTACCGCTAATTCGCCCGTACTTTGGGGCGAAAACGCGGAATACCATAACGATCGGGAGGGACGTGCGAATGCGTGGTTTGATGCAAGATTGGCCGTTGCTGTGCCACCGGATTATCGAGCACGCGGCCAGGTATCACGGAACGCAGGAGGTCGTCACCCGCTCGGTTGAAGGCCCTATCCACCGCACCAATTACGCCGAAATTCACAAGCGTGCGCTGAAGGTTTCGCAGATGCTGCAGCGCGACGGTATCAAGCTCGGCGACCGCGTTGCCACCATCGCCTGGAATACATGGCGCCATCTCGAATGCTGGTACGGCATCATGGGCATCGGCGCGATCTGCCACACCGTCAATCCACGCCTGTTCCCCGAGCAGATCGCATGGATCGTCAACCATGCCGAGGACCGCGTGGTGATGACCGACATCACTTTCGTGCCGATCCTGGAGAAGCTCGCCGACAAGCTGCGCAGCGTCGAGCGCTACATCGTGCTGACCGACAAGGCGCACATGCCGCAGACCACGCTGAAGAATGCGATCCCCTATGAGGAATGGCTTGCGCAAGCCGACGGCAACTTCGTCTGGCAGGACTTCGACGAGAACACCGCGGCCGCCATGTGCTACACTTCGGGCACCACGGGCGACCCGAAGGGCGTGCTCTATTCGCACCGCTCCAATGTCATTCACTCCTTCATGGCCAACGCGAAGGACGCGCTCGGCACGTCCGCGAGCGACGTCATGCTGCCGGTGGTGCCGCTGTTCCACGCCAACAGCTGGGGCATCGCGTTCTCGGCCCCCGCCATGGGAACCAAGCTGGTGATGCCGGGCATGAAGCTCGACGGCGCATCGGTCTATGAGCTGCTGGACACTGAAAAGGTGACGCACACCGCCGGCGTACCGACCGTGTGGCTGATGCTGCTGCAGCACATGGCGGCCAACCACCTGAAACTGCCGCATCTGGAATTCGTCGTCTGCGGCGGCTCGGCGATGCCGCGCTCGATGATCAAGGCCTTCGTCGATATGGGCGTGACGGTGCGCCACGCCTGGGGCATGACCGAGATGAGCCCGCTCGGCACGCTGGCGGCGCTGAAGCCGCCGTTCAACGATCTGACCGGCGAAGAACAGCTCGATGTCCTGCAGACCCAGGGCTTCCCGCCCTACGGCGTGCAGATGAAGATCACAGACGATGCCGGCAGGGAGCTGCCCTGGGACGGCAAGACTTTCGGCCGGCTCAAGGTCTCCGGCCCCGCGGTGGCAAGAGCCTATTTCAAGGTCGACACCGACATCCTCGATGAGGAGGGCTATTTCGACACCGGCGACGTCGCCACCATCGACCCGCACGGCTACATGCGCATCACCGACCGCTCCAAGGACGTGATCAAGTCGGGCGGCGAATGGATTTCCTCGATCGACCTGGAGAACCTCGCGGTCGGCCATCCGGCCGTGGCGGAAGCCGCCGTGATCGGCGTCCACCATCCCAAATGGGACGAGCGGCCGCTGTTGATCGTGCAACTCAAGCAGGGCGCATCAGCCACGCCCGAGGAGATTCTGAAGTTCATGGACGGCAAGATCGCCAAATGGTGGATGCCCGACGACGTCGTGTTCGTCGAGGGCATCCCGCACACGGCGACCGGCAAGATCCTCAAAACCGCGCTGCGCGACCAGTTCAAGAGCTACAGCTTCCCGAACGCGGCGGCGTGAACTTTCTTACCCTCTCCCCCTGTGGGAGAGGGTCGCTTCGCGCAGCGAGGCGGGGTGAGGGGTTTGCGTCCGCCGATAGAGACCCCTCATCCGTCGCGGACTTCGTCCGCGCCACCTTCTCCCACAAGGGGAGAAGGGAAGAAGAGGCCGCTCTGCCGGCCCCAATCTCCCTTGAATTCGCCGCTGGTCCGTGGTCTCAACGACCTGATCGGCGGTCGGTATGATTTGGTTCCGGCAGCGCTCCAACCGGCAGATTCTTAAAGCAAATGGCCCGCAGGTTTTCCGCCCCCTACCAGACGGAGCCCGTGTCCGCGCTGGCGACATGGTCGCGCAACCTGGCGGTGTTCTCGGTGATCACCGTGCTGGTCTCGGTCGTCATCGTCCATACCGACTTCCTCGAGATCAAGCCGGCGATGGTGACTTTCTTCGGCGGGCTTGCCATCGCCGGCCTCTCGATCCTGCTCGGGCTCGGGGCCTTTGCCGCGATCTGGCAGACCGGCGCGCGCGGCATGAGCCGCGTCCTGCTCGCATTTCTGATCAATTCCGTCGTGCTCGCCTATCCCGCTTATCTTGCCCTGCAGTACCGCAAGCTGCCGAAGATCCACGACATCACCACCGACCCGATCGACCCGCCGCGCTTTGAGGCGCTGGCACGGCTGCGCGCCGGCGAAGGCACCAACTCCGCGGTCTATGCCGGCCTCTATTCGGCCGAACAGCAGCGCATCGCCTATCCGGACATCGAGACGGTGGAGCTCGAACTGCCGGCACAGCGTGCCTATGAGGTCACGCTGGCGATCGTTCACAGGCGCAAATGGAAAGTGGTCGACGAGCGTCCGCCGCAGCCACGTCGCGACGGCCGTATCGAGGCGATTGCGCAAACGCTGGTCATGGGCTTCCGCGAGGACGTCTCGATCCGCGTCAAGGCCGACGGCGAGGACTCCCGCGTCGATATCCGCTCCTCCTCGCGCTATTTCGAGAGCGATCTCGGCAGCAACGCCGCCCGCGTGGCCAAGCTGATCGACGACATCAACACCGCGGCCGAGGCGGCTGCGCTGAAGCCGGTGAAGAAGGCGCCGACCGCGCCGCCCGCGAAGTCGCAGGCGAAGAACGTGAAGAAATGACGCGTCGGCGTCGTCCCGGGGCGGTCCGAAGGACCGAACCCGGGATCTCGAAGTGAGAGAATACGGCTCGAGATTCCGGGTTCGCGCCTCGCGCACCCCGGAATGACGGGCCCCTAGGAGGCCATCCGGTAGGTGCCGCCGATCACGGGATCGCCGTCAGTGTTGACGATTCCGCGCGCGACCAGGTCTTCCAGATGCGCCAGCACTGAATAGCCGGCGGCATTGGTCAGTCGCGGATCGATGCCGATATAGATCGCGCGCACCATGGTCGGAATATCGGCCTCGCCCTTGGAGAGCCGGTGCAGGATGGAGGCCTCGCGGGCGCGGCGGTGCCGCTCGAGGAAGCGAACATAGCGCGGACCTTCGGGAATCTCGGGGCCGTGACCCGAGAAATAAAGGTCCTCCTCGCGCCGCGCCAGGCGATCCAGCGAGGCCATGTAGTCGATCATGGAACCATCGGGCGGTGCGACGATCGAGGTCGACCAGCCCATCACATGGTCGCCGACGAAATTGATCTTTCGATCCGGCCAGGCAAAGGCAAGGTGATTGGCGGTGTGGCCGGGCGTGGCGACGGCTTCCAGCCGCCAGCCCTGGCCCTCGATCATGTCGCCGCTCTTCACGGCGATATCAGGTTTGAAGTCGCGGTCGGCGCCGGATTCCGGATTGTGCTTCTCGCTCTCGAAGCGCGGCCGCGAGGCGCGGTGCGGACCCTCGGCATAAACGGGCGCGCCGGTAGCTTGCTTGATCCGCGCCGTGTTCGGCGAGTGGTCGCGGTGGGTGTGCGTCACCAGGATGTGCGTCACCGTCTCGCCGCGCACGGCATCGAGCAGCGCTTTCGCATGCGCCTCGTCGTCGGGACCGGGATCGATGATCGCGACAGTGCCCTTGCCGACGATGTAGCTGACGGTGCCGCTGAAGGTGAACGGGCTCGGATTGTTGCAGAGGACGCGCCGCACGCCGGGGCGGGCTTCCTCCACCACGCCGGGCTTTAGGGGAAAGTCGCGGTTGAAGGGGATGTCGTCGTTGTCGGCCATTGTTGTTCCTGTTCTCGCGCCACAACCAAGCTCGTCATACCCCGCGAAGGCGAGGTATCCAGTAAACGCAGACGTTCGTGATCGACCGAGAGGTCTCTGGAATACTGGATCGCCCGCCGGAGCCTGTCATCGGGTGCGCATTCGCGCGACCCGTTGGCGGGCGATGACAGGGAACGCCTTGGGCACACGCAGCGCCTTACGAAAACGCCTGAATGCCCGTGATCGCGCGGCCGAGGATCAGGGCATGGACGTCGTGGGTGCCTTCATAGGTGTTCACGGTTTCCAGATTCGCGGTGTGGCGCATCACGTGATACTCGATCTGGATGCCATTGCCGCCATGCATGTCGCGCGACATCCGGGCGATATCGAGCGCCTTGCCGCAATTGTTGCGCTTGACGATGGAGATCATCTCCGGGGCCATTTTGCCCTCGTCCATCAGACGGCCGACACGAAGCGAGGCCTGAAGGCCGAGCGCGATCTCGGTCTCCATGTCGGCCAGCTTCTTCTGCACCAGCTGCGTGGCGGCGAGCGGCCGGCCGAACTGCTTGCGATCCAGCGTGTACTGCCGCGCGCGGTGGAAACAGTCTTCCGCGGCGCCCATCGCGCCCCAGGAAATGCCGTAGCGCGCGCGGTTGAGGCAGCCGAACGGGCCCTTCAGGCCGGACACGTTGGGCAGCAGCGCGCTTTCCGGCACCACCACGTTGTCGAGCACGATCTCGCCGGTGATGGAGGCGCGAAGCGACAGCTTGCCGCCGACCTTCGGCGCGGAAAGGCCCTTCATCCCCTTCTCGAGGATGAAGCCGCGGATCTGGTTGTCATGCGCGGCGGACTTCGCCCAGACCACGAAGACGTCGGCGATCGGCGCATTGGAAATCCACATCTTGCTGCCGGTCAGCTTGTAGCCGTCGGACACCTTCTCGACGCGGGTCTTCATGCCGCCAGGGTCGGAACCGGCATCAGGCTCGGTCAAGCCGAAGCAGCCGACCCACTCGCCGGTCGCAAGCTTGGGGAGGTATTTCTTGCGCTGGGTCTCGTCGCCATAGGCATAGATCGGATACATCACCAGCGACGATTGCACCGAATTCATCGAGCGATAACCGGAATCGACGCGCTCGATCTCGCGTGCGACGAGGCCATAAGCCACGTAGCTGGCATTGGCGCAGCCATACTCCTCCGGCAGCGTCACGCCGATCAGGCCGAGCTCGCCCATCTCGTTGAAGATCTCGCGATCGGTCTTCTCTTCGAGGTAGGCCTTGGTGACACGCGGCAGCAGCTTGTCCTGCGCATAGGCACGCGCGGTGTCGCGGATCAGCCGCTCGTCTTCGGTGAGCTGATCGTCGAGCAGGAACGGATCATCCCACCGGAACGAAGCCGCAGCCGGCTTGTCCTTGGTCTGGGGGCGCACGCTCATGGGAATTCCTTTCGCATTATTTGTTCCGGTCAATTGCCCACAAATTAGATCGCCAAGGAGATTAGCGCAAATCCTGCCCCGTCATCCGGGATGGTGCGCAAGCACCAGACCTCAGGGGGCGCAATTGCGCCCCGGGGAATCTCGAGATTCTCAGGGGCGCAGGGCGCCCCATAGTTCGATGCTTCGCATCGCCCGGGAACGACGACAGGCCTAACCTTCGAGACGCTCGTTGCCGACAATCTCGATACCGAAACCGGACAGGCCCTTGTAGTCGTGCACCGACGAGGTGAGATTGCGGATCGAGGTAATGCCGAGATCGCGCAAGATCTGCGCGCCGACGCCGACCTCGCGCC
>Ga0187815_10000551_pt1 | contig 18085 bp, 15 predicted proteins | sample NC_S_5_FD_132962 | JGI IMG/M metagenome (GOLD analysis project Ga0187815, IMG submission 132962) | Wetland sediment microbial communities from Neuse River Estuary, North Carolina, USA - ASW-S_5 | ecosystem: Environmental > Aquatic > Freshwater > Wetlands > Sediment | place: USA: North Carolina...
GAAGTTTATCACCTTGGCCAGCCGCCGCGCTTCGGCGTTGACCTTGTCCGCCGTGACTCCCAGCACCTCGGTCGCGGTCCGCAGGTGGATGTCCTCGCCGCTGTTGAATGCGTCCACCAGGGTCCTGTCGCCCGACAGATGAGCCAGCACGCGCAGATCGATCTGGGAATAGTCGGCTGAAACGAAAATGCATCCCGGCTTGGGCACGAACGCCCGGCGAATCCGGCGCCCTTCCGCGCTGCGGGTCGGGATGTTTTGCAGATTGGGATCGCTCGAGCTGACCCTCCCCGTGGCGACCAGCGCCTGATGCCAGGTCGTGTGGATTCGCCCGGTGCCCGAGTGAATCACCTCGGACAGCGCGTCGGCGTAGGTCGACTTCAATTTCGAAATCGTGCGGTATTCGATCAGCTTGCGCGCTATGGGATGCACCGCGGCGAGCTTCTCGAGCGTGTCGGCGTCGGTCGAAAATCCGCTTCGGGTTTTTTTGAGTCCCCGGGCCGAAAGTTTCAGCTCGCCGAACAGCACCTCGCGCAGTTGCGTGGGCGAGTTGAGATTGAACTCGCGGCCGCCCAGCTCGTAGCACTCGCGTTCCAGCCGATGCAGTTGCTCGGCAAATTCTTTGGAGATGATCTTGAGCGCATCGCCGTCGATGCCGATTCCCGCGGCTTCCATCGCCGCCAGGATCGGCGCGGTCGGCATCTCGATCTCGTTGAAAATCGAAGTGAGCCCGTCGGCTTCCAGCCGCGTCGCCAGCACTTCGCGAAGATTTATCACCAGTTCCGCGTTGGTGCCCGGCGCAGCCGCGGCGCCCAGCGGCGCCAGGTACTCGTGATACAAATCTGTCAGCCGCGGCTCCGGCCGCCCCGAATTGACGAGAAAGCCCGCCAGCATCGTGTCGAAATCGACGCCTTTGAGCGCGATTCCGTGGCGGGCGAACGCTCCAATTTGAGTCTTGAGGTCGTGGCACGATTTGAGCGGGCGTTCGGCGGATAGAAGCGGCGCTGCGCTCGCAATCCCGTCATGTTCGATGACGAATGCTTTCTTGTCGTCGGCGCTGGCGAGCTGCAACCGGTCCTGACCGGCCTCGGCAATTGCGAGGTCGAACGCGATGCGCGGCGCGCGGGCAAGAGTTTCGAGCGCATCGGCGAGATCTTTGCCGGCCACCGTGGCGGCAGGACTGGCGGCCGATTGAAGGCCGGGAAGTTCCGCCTCCGACGGCGATATCTCGCGCAGGATCGAATGGAACTCGAGCTCGCGCAACAGTTGCGCGGCCGCTCGCTGGTCCACACCCTGCCACGCGAATTCGTCGGGCTCGACGCTCATCGGTACATCGGTGTCGATGCGAACCAGGCGCCGCGCCAGGTCCACCGCCGCGCGATACTCGGCGAGCAGGGCCGCGATTTTTTTCGCCCCGCGAATTCCGCTTTCCTCGATTCGGTCCAGGTTCTGGTAGATCTCCTTCACCCCGCCGAACTTCTGCACCAGCGCAGCCGCGGTTTTTTCGCCGACGCCGGGCACGCCTTTGACGTTGTCGATCGGATCTCCGGTAAGCGCCTGAATGTCCGCCAGCGCCGCCGGCTCGACGCCGAAGCGCTCCCTGACCTCGCGCACTCCGATTCGCCGGTCGCGCATCGTGTCCCACAGCGTCACGTGCGGGCCGACCAACTGCATGAAGTCCTTGTCCGCGGTGATGATCGTCACGATGAAATGCTCGCGGGCCGCGCGCTTGGCCAGCGTGCCGATCACGTCATCGGCCTCGAATCCGTCGACCATCAGCGACTTGATCCGAAACGCCTCGACCGCGCGATGGATATAGGGGATCTGCACGACCAGATCGTTGGGCGCCTCGGCGCGGTTGGCCTTGTAGTCGGCGAACAGGTCGTCGCGAAAAGTTTTCTTCGGCGAGTCGAAGACGATTGCGATATGCGAAGGGCGCGCCTCCTTCAACAGCTTCAGCAGCATGCGAATGAAGCCGTAGACCGCCTGCGTCGGCATCCCGCGCGACGTATTCATCGGCGGCAGCGCAAAAAAGGCGCGGAAGATATATCCCGAGCCGTCGACTAGAATGAGTTGCTTGCGCTCTGCGGCCACAAGTCGAAACTATCCGATACGGCTCTCAAAGCAAACGCGCCGCCCGCATTTGTCATTGCCGCGCGCGGCTGCCAGTGAAAAACGCGAGGAATCCCGGTTTTTCGCTGCGTAACGCATGCCTCAGCAGAAATTGCCGCCAGTCATCATGCACCCCGCGGATTCACTGCGTACCCGTCGCGACGGGTTGACAGTTTGGCGTGGCGTGTTTAATTAGTCGGTTGCCCTGTGATTGATCGAATTGCCGGGCAGGTCTGTTCGTCAAAATGAAACTGAACTGGATCATGCCATCCCGGCGCCTGAATCGGACGGCCTGAATGATTGAGGTTAAAAACCTAACTAAAACCTACGGCAACTTTGTCGCGGTAAAAGACGTATCGTTCACTGCCGAGAATGGCTCCATCCTCGGCTTTCTCGGCCCCAACGGCGCCGGCAAGACCACGACGATGCGCATTATCACGGGCTATATGCCGGCGACCGCGGGCACCGTGCTGATTGACGGGCTCGATATTTTCTCGCAATCGCTCGAGGCGCGCCGCAAAATCGGCTACCTGCCCGAAAGTCCGCCGCTCTACCCCGAAATGCGGGTCGAAGTCTATCTCAGGTTTGTCGCGAAACTCCGCGGCGTTCCGCGCGCGAAAATCGAGCCGGCGCTCGAGCACGTGCTCCAAGTTTGCGGGCTGAGCGACATGGCGCACCGGATTTGCGGGCAGCTCTCAAAGGGCTATCGCCAGCGCGTCGGTCTGGCGCAGGCGTTGATTCACGACCCGCCCGTGCTGGTGCTCGACGAGCCGACGATCGGTCTGGATCCGCGCCAGATTCACGAAATTCGCGGCCTGATTCACCATCTCGCGGGCAACCGCACGGTTGTGCTCTCGACGCACATCCTGCCCGAGGTTTCGCAGATCTGCGACAAGGTCGTGATCATTGCCGACGGCCGGGTGGTGCTCGAGGAATACTTGAAGAAGCTCCCGGCGGGAACCTCGCTGGAAGATATTTTCCTGGGCGCGATTACCAAGGAGCGCCACGAAGAGGCCGCGAGTGCCGAGGAAACGCTGGAGGAGGTTGGAGCGGGGCATACCTAGCGACCCGTGCCGCTCGAATGAAAAATTCTCTGACCATCGCGGGCAAGGAGTTCGCGGGCTATTTCCTGCAGCCGGTCGCCTACGTGGTGATGACGGTGTTTCTGCTGCTGGGCGGCTTCTTTTTCTTCGCCCTGCTGCGTTACTTCGAAGTGACGCTGACCGCGTATTCCGCGATGCAGAATCCCGAGGTGTTGCAGCGCTTGAATCTCAACGACCGGGTGATCGCACCGATGCTGCACAACCTGGCGATCGTGCTGGTGATCCTGGTGCCGGCGATCACCATGCGCAGCTTCGCCGAGGAGAAGCGCTCCGGCACTTACGAACTTTTGTTGACCGCGCCGATCCGGACCGGCGAGATCGTCGCGGGAAAGTTCATCGCGGCCGCCGCTTTTATGCTGATCATGATCGGGCTGGCCGGGATGTTTCCGCTGATCCTGGCGGCCTTCGGCAATCCCGAGGTCGGGGTGATGTTCGCCGGCTATCTCGGGCTGGCGTTGCTCGCGATTACCTTCGTTTCGATCGGGTTGTTCACCAGTTCGCTCACCCAGAATCAGATCATCGCGGCGATCAGCTGCTTCGGCCTGCTGCTGCTGCTGTTCGTCATCTCGTGGCCGGCGCAGGCCGGCGGGGGGTCGATGGTGGGCCTGGTGCGCTATCTCTCGTTGCCGGACCATTTCGCACAGATGGTCACCGGGATCATCGATACTCGCGACATCGTTTACTTTCTGAGTCTCATCTTCGTGGCGCTGTTCTTGACTCAACGCTCGGTCGAGTCGGCGCGCTGGCGGTAGGGCGGGGGGGCGGATGCGGCGATCGGCGGCGCTTTACGGAATTCTCGGCCTGGTTCTGCTCTCATTCGGGCTGGTCGACTATTTTATCTCGACCGGCTTTCGGCTGTTCGTGTGGGTCAACCTGATCTGCGGCATCTTCTCGATCGTCCTGTGGATCACTTCGAGCCGCTCCGAGCTTTCATCGATCACCACCGGGCGCTCGGCGCGTTACGGCGCCAACGCCGTCATCTACTCGGCTGCCTTTATCGGGCTGCTGGCCGCGATTAACTATCTCTCGACGCTCCACCATACGCGGCTCGACCTGACCACCGAGAAGGTCTACAGCCTTTCGAGCCAGTCGGTGAACGTGGTCAAGGGTTTGCAGAAGCCGCTGAAGTTCTACGGCTTCTTTCAGGGCGGCGAGAATCCCGCGGCGCGCGAACTCTACGAGACGTTTGCCTACTACTCGCCCAAGCTCAGCTACGAGCTGGTCGATCCCGACAAGCATCCCGAGCTCGCCGAGCGTTTCAAGGTCTCGGTGATGGGCACCACGCATCTGCAGTATGGCGGCGAAAACGGCGAGGGCACCAACGTCACCGATCTCAGCGAGGAAGCGTTGACCAACGCGATCATTCGCGTGACCAAGAGCACCAAGAAGGTAATCGAGTTCCTCGACGGGCACGGCGAGGCGGATCCCGACGATGCGGAAACCCCGGGCGGCTACGGCACGATCAAGAAAGATTTGGAAGGCGAGGGCTACGAGGTCCGCAAGCTCGAGCTCGCGCAATTGCCCAAGGTGCCCGACGACGCCAACCTGGTCGTGGTCGCGGGACCGATCAAACCGCTCGACCCGCACGAGATCGATTCGTTGAATGACTATCTGAAACACGGCGGGCGCATGATCGCGACGTTCCGGCCGCAGCGCCCCGACAGTCCCATCGACGAATCCGCGCTGGTGAAGCTGGCGGCCGATTGGGGCGTCAAGGTCGGCAACGATATCGTGGTGGACCAGGTGGTGAGGCTGTTCGAAGGTCCCGCGCTCGGGCTTAATCCTATCGTGCAAACCTATGGCGAGAGTCCGATAACCAAGGATTTCAAGCAGCGCACCGTGTTTCCGATGACGCGATCGCTCAGCGCCCAACCCGATCTGAAACCGGGACTGACCGTTACTCCGGTGGCGAAAACCAGCGATACGTCGTGGGCGGAGGTCGATCTCGACACGCTGTTCAGGCAGCAGAGGGCCGAGCTGACCGCCAAGGACACGCGTGGTCCGATCACGGTGGTGATGGCGGTGGACGGCGACCTCGAAAAGCTCGGCTCGGGCAAGGGCGACGCGCGGATGGTGATATACGGCAGCACCGAGTTTGCCGACAATCACAACGTGGTGACCTTCTTCAACCGCGACTTTTTCATCAACAGCGCCGACTGGCTGACCGGCGAGGAAAATGCGATCTCGATCAGGCCGCGCTCGATGCGCGCGTCGCGCTTTCGCCTGACCACCGGGCAGTTCGCCATAGTGTTTGCATTCTCGGTGCTGCTGCTGCCCGAGTTGCTGCTGATTGCCGGGATCGTTGTGTGGTGGGAACGGCGCAACTGAGGCGCCATCCCCCGACTGCGACTTGAGTCCGATGCGGCTGCGCAACACGATTATCGTTCTGGTCCTGGCTGCGATTGTAGGCGGCTATGCCTTTATCGTCGGCCGTTATTCCACGCCGGAGGCGCAGCGCAAGCTGCTCACCGTCAAGCAGGACGACATCGCCAAAATTGAGCTCCGCTATTCCGACCGGGACATCGTGCTCGCGCGCGAAAAGGGCAAACCGTGGCGGCTGGTCAAGCCCATCGGATCCGAAGCCGACCAGAGCCAGGCCAACAACCTCGCCCGCGCAATCGCCGACTGCGCCGTGGTCCGCACCGCGGATGAGAAACCGGCGGATCTCGCGCGCTTCGGGCTCAAGCCTCCGACCACGACGGTCACGGTCGCGACCTTCGACAAGAAAACCCTGCCCGCGATCGAAATCGGGAAATCCACGCCGATCGGGTTCAACGCTTATGTCCGGCTCGCCGACAGCCCGGCGGTGCTGCTGACCGAAGCCGTGTTCGCTTCCGGGATGAACAAGACGGTCAACGATTTGCGCGTCCGCGACTTGATGGCATTCAAACTCGATGACGTGCAGAAACTGATCATCGCGCGCGACAATGGACAGACGATCGAAATCGATCGCGACGGCGACCACTGGAAAATCGTCAAACCCGCGCCCTACGCGGCCGACGACACACGGGTCCGGCTTGCGCTCAGCACGCTGGTCAACGCCAAGGCGTCCGACTTCGTCGCCGATGCGCCCGGCGACGTCACGCAGTACGGCCTGGAAAAGCCGCATCTGACGGCGACGGTGGTGCTCAAGAACGGCGAGCAGCAATCGATGCTGTTCGGCTTTAAACAGAGCGGGCAGGGAAAGAGCGGAATTTACGTGCGCCGCGGAGAGCGCGCGCCGGTTTACGCCGTCGCCGAGTACGTGATGAGCAGCCTGGACAAGTCGGCACTGGATTTTCGCGATCGAACGGTGCTGAAGGTCGATCCCGAGGCGGTAGAAAGCGTCAAAATAAAAAACAGCGACGGCGAGTTCACGCTCAAGCGCGCCGCGGGCGGGAACTGGGACGTGGTGGCTGGAGGCAAGACGTCGGAGGGCGATATTCCGGTGGTGGAGCGGCTGCTCAATCAGTTGCGCGATCTGAGGGGCGTGTCGATCGTCGCCGATCCGATGCCGAGCGCCGCGCCGTTCGGCCTGGACAATCCGGCGGCTGAAATCACGCTGGTCGGCAAGGACGGCAAGGAGCTCGGCGCGGTCAAGCTGGCGAAGATTAGCGTCAAGCCGACGACCCCGCCAATTCCCGGCGAACCGGCGGGACCGCGGACCGAGTACTACGCATTTTCAAGCGCGAGCAAAGCTGTGTTCTCGCTCAGCGACTTCAGTTTCGCGCAACTCAACAAGCCTGCCCCGCTGTACATGGCAAAGGCGCCCGAGGCGGCGCCGTCGCCGGCGAAGTAGCCTATAAACTGAGCCTCGGACCGTAGGCCTCAGGTTTCGGCGATGACGTGGGCGATGGCCTGCGCGGCGGTATGCGTGATGCTGAGATGAAAGTGCGTGATTCGTTTTCTTTGCGCGAACGCTGCCGCCTTGCCCGATAGCGCGATGGTCGGCGCTTTGCCGCGCTCGCGCACCACTTCTATTTCGCTCCATCCGACGTTGCGGTTCCATCCCGTGCCCAGCGCCTTCATCGTCGCTTCCTTGGCCGCGAAGCGCGCGGCGTAGCTCTGGTAGCGGGGGCGCCCGCGCGACTCGCAGTACTTGACCTCCGCGGCGGTGAAGACGCGGGCGCGAAAACGCCCGCCCGTGGCGGGCCGGGTGAGAGCGCGCTCGATGCGCGCGACCTCGACAACGTCGATCCCGGTGCCAGCTATTTGCCCCATCGCGAATGAGTATCAGCCGCGCCGCGAACGGATTCAATTGCGCGCGCGCACCGCCGATCGAAACAGTGAAATACTTGCGGCGCGCCGAGTGCAGATTCTATTCTTCATTTATAACGCGGAGGCATCGATAGTGAAGCTTTCGATCGCAGTGAACAAGACCAAATGCATCGGCAGCGGCGATTGCGTGGAAACGGCGCCCGCCGTGTTTCAACTCGGCGCGGACGGCAAGTCCGAAGCCGTCAACCCGTCGGGCGCCGGCGACTCGATAATTCTCTCGGCGGCGCGTTCGTGTCCGGTCAAAGCGATCACGGTGGTGGACGAAGACGCCGGCGTGCAGCTTTTTCCGCCACCGAAGAAGTAGGTTGACGGATCGCGCCCGTGGCCCTACGCAAGCATCGCGCCGGTGGGCTCGTAATCGAGCAGACGCGCGACTTGGCGCGCGTGCGCCAGATGCTCGCGCGGGCCGGCATGGTGACCGACGGAATCGAGTGGCCGGCCGCGTGTTACGTCGCTGCGTATGTCGGCGATGAGGCGGTCGGAGTGATCGGCGTCGAGTCGAAGGTCGACGCGGCGCTGATCCGTTCGCTGTACGTAAATGAATCGGCGCGGCGGCGCGGAATCGGCAGCGCGTTGGTGGCGGCGGCGCGCAAGGCCGCGCACACGCGCGGCGCGCGTCATCTGTACCTGTTCAGCACCGAAGCCGGCGGGTTTTTCGCGCGACACGGCTTCACGCCGGTGGCCGTTGCCGACGCGATCGCCGCGATCCCGGGCGTGCCGCAGGTCGAGTACTATCGCGCGCGTCCCGAAGAGCTGGCGCGCGAGGCCGCCTACCATCTGGACATTTCGGGCGATGGAGTGATCGAGCGATAGCAGCGCCACGCCGATCGCAAGCTCGCGATGGCGAACCTCGTGCACGCGCTACGCGCGCATCGCGGACAGGACTGATACGGCGGTATCGACGATCGCCTCGCCGCTGCCGGGCGCGATCCGCGCGGTATCGACTTCATAACCGCCCTCGGCGTACGCAGCGCGGGTGGGAATATATCCGATCAGGTCGTTGCAGTAGCCGGCCACAAAAGTTCGATCGAAGTACGGGTTTGCCTTTATCCCGAGCCCGAGCTCGACAAAGAGTTCGCCCGGGACGCCGACGATCGCGAGATTCCCGATGGCGACGGCGGTCATCGCGGTGGCAAGCTCGCGGCGCGCAAGATCAACGCGGCGGTCGCGGCGATTTTGCTCCTCGAGGGCTTCCAGAGCGGTCAGCGCCGAAAGGGACTGTGCATGATGGTCGCGCAGGCGCTTCAACTGATAGCCGTCGCCGCCACGATGGTTGTCGAGCGAGGCCTGGGTTTGGGCCGCGCAAGCGCGCGCGACAGCGAGGTCGGCGCGGAGATCCTTGAGCTTGAGGTTGAGTGCGACTCTGCGCGCGGCGACCGGCGAGGCGCCAATCGAGGGCGCGTGCTCGAGCGCGTCGAACGCGCCGCGGCCCATCATCCGGCCGTATTTTTCGGCGACTTCGAAATTGCCGCGGCTGCGAGGATCGATGTTGCCGGTCGCGCCCTGGAGGAAAATCGAGATTGGGCGCTGGGCTGGGCCGGCGCCGGCCGCGTTCTCGATTTCGTCCATCGCGAAGCCGGGCCAATCGCGCGAGTAGAGCAGGTTGTCCTCGCACAGCACGACACCGTGGCATGGATAGTTCATCAGGAACGCGATCGGACTTCCGTCTGGCCGATACGCGCCGAGTGCATTGACTTCGCTGTCAGCCGGTCCGGCGTCGTTTGCGGCAAGCTGAATCTGCCGCTTCGGACGCATCAGCCGGCGATTGATTCCGAGCGTAAATCGGGCGGTGGCCGCGCGCAGCGCCGCGGGCTCCAGATTTTTGTGCGCCTGAACGATGGCGGACGCGATCTTTGCCGGGATCGCGCGCTCCCATTGGAGGTCGCGGCCCTCGGCGGCCCCGGCGTCGGCGCGCGGAGTGGCGAAGATGTTGAAGGCGGGCGCAGAGTGGGTGTGGGTGGCGCAGATCAGAATCGAATCGGCGGGGATGCCGGTGTCGGCGGCGACGCGATTGCGGATGTCGTCGGCGATGCGAATTCCGATGGCGAGAACGTCGACGCCGACGATTGCGACTTTGGCGCCGCCGTCATCGAGCACCAGTGCATTGGCCGCGATGTCGTCGTGCACGCCGGTTGAACGGCCGACGCGGTTGCCATAGCCGATCATCGCGAGTCCGACGGGCGGATCGAGCTTCACGCGGGCGGCGCCGGCGCGGAGAGAACTCATGCTAGCCCGATTTCCCGAGATCGGCTGCGGCCAGTTCGGCCGCTCTGGAAGCCACTTTCGCGGCTGCGGCGACGATGTCGTCAACGTCGCGGTCCTCCCCGAGCAGGCATTCGTGCGGCAACCCCGCCATCGCGTGCTCGAAAAGGCGTTCGGCGACCGGGCAATCAATCGCGGTCCGCTCGAGGTTGGCAGCGCCTGCAAGTTCGCACGCCTTTCGATAGGCGGCAGACTCGCGCGGGAAGAGTGCGGAGCGATAAACGGGCTCGTTGCCGACGCCGCATGGAATGCCCTCGGCGCGCATCGCGCGGACGAATCGGTTGCGCGAGACGCCGAGCGCGGATTCATCGACGAGAAAGACGAAGGCGTAGACGACTTCGCGCGTGACGCGCGGATCGCGCGCAATCGGGCTAAGCCCCTTGATCGCGCCGAGACCTTCGCGCAGGTGGGCGGCGGCGCGGCTCTTGTGCTCGATCTGTTCGGGGAGACGCGCGAGTTGCGCCAGCAGGATTCCGCATTGCCATTCCGTCATCCGGTAGTTCGCGCCCATCAACGGCCCCTCGAACGTGTCGCCGGGGCGCCGGCGTCCGCAATTGACGAGCGACTGGCATCGTTGCTCGAGGTCGGGGTCATCGGTCGTGATCATTCCGCCTTCGCCCGCGGTCATGGGCTTGGTCGACTGAAAACTAAAGCATCCCAGAGCGCCATGAGTGCCGACGCCGCGCCCGCGCCACTGCGCACCCGGGACGTGGGCGCAATCCTCGACCAGCGCAATAGAGTGCGCGCGCGAAATTTCCCCCAGTGCGTCGAGATCGGCGAGCGACGCGCCGTAGTGGACGGGGATGATCGCCCTGGTGCGGCGCGTGATCAGCCGCTTGACGGACTGCGGATCGATGCATGCGTTGGCGGCGCTGACGTCGGCGAAGACCGGACGCGCCATGCAGGCGACGGCCGCGTAGGGGGTCGCGGCGAAGGTGATCGCGGGAACGATGACCTCGTCGCCGGCGCCGATGCCGAGCGCCTTGAGTGCGACTTCGAGCGCGGTGGTGCCGGAAGTGGCCGGAATGGCGAAGCGGGCGCCGTGATACGCGGCGAATGCGGCGGCCAACTCGGTAGCCTTGCGATTGGGGCTGGGAAAGCCGCCCCAGTTGGATGAGGTGAGGACGTCGTCGAGTTGCTCGCGCTCGCGGGCGTCGAACACCGGCCACGTCGGGAAGGGACGGGTGCGAAGGGGCCGGCCGCCGAGGATTGCGAGCGTGGACGCCATCGAACTTAAACCATTACTTGAAGTACAAAAATGGCCGCAGCCTCACCTGCCTCGCTGCACCCGACGTCGGCGACGCTACTTGCGCGCGACTTCTTCCAGCCGCGAAATCTCGGGACGCCCGGCGAGCAGCGCGCCGATTTTTCCGCCGAACGCCCTCATGTGGTCGGTCTTGCTGTGAGCGTCGAGGGCCGCCTGATCCTGGTAAACCTCGTAGTAGGTGAATTCGGTCGGGTCGTTGAGGTTCTTGTGGAGGACATAAGCGAGCGTGCCGGGCTCGGAGGCTCTCACGGTCGCGATCATTTCCTTGCCTGCGGCTTCGAACGCGGCTTCGCTGCCGGGCTTCACTTTGAGTTTGGCAATCACGGTAATCGGCATCGTGGGTCTCCTTGAGGGATCTAATTCAACTACCGTCGTATTAGGACGCGCGCGGTTTTTCAAGGCAAATCGACGCGTGGCGGCGCGGCTCTTTCCATCCGGCGCGCGGTGGGTTAACAGCAAATTGCGGCGGCGCAATAATCGATCGCGGACGGAATCGCGGAGAATATCAAGATGCTGGGTTTCGATTTGACCGACGAACAGCGCGAACTGAAAGAGCTGGCGCACAGGTTTGCAGAACAGGAAATAATCCCGCGTGCGCGCGAATACGACGAGAAGGAAATCTTTCCGCTCGACGTGTGCGAGAAGGCGTTCGCTGCGGGGCTGATGAACTTTACCGTGCCGAAGGAGCTGGGCGGACCGGGACTCGGCGTGCTCGACACGTGTCTGATCGTCGAGGAGTTGAATTACGGATGCGCGGGAATCTCGAACGCGGTGGGAGCCAACGAGCTGGCAACGCTGCCGATTCTAATCGCGGGCAACGAGGAGCAGAAACGGACCTACCTGGGGCAGTTGGTGAAAAAGCTGACGTTCTGCGCGTTCGCGATCACCGAGCCGGGCGCGGGATCGGATGTTGCGGCGATGAGCACGGCGTACCGGCGCGAGGGCGACAAGTTCATCCTCAACGGCACCAAGCATTTCATCTCCAACGGCTCGCGCGCGGACTGGTATGTCACGTTTGCGACGTCGGACAAGCGGCTCAAGCACAAGGGCATCTCGTGCTTCGTGTTTCCGTCGAGCGTGCCGGGAATCACGCGCAATCGGATGCACGGGAAACTGGGGCAGCGCGCAGCCGACACCGGCGAAATTTTTTACGAGGACGTGCGCATACCCGCCAGCGCGCTGGTCGGACGCGAGGGCGAGGGTTTCAAGTACGCGATGGCGACGTTCGATCACAGCCGGCCCGAGATTGGCGCGATCGCCATTGGGATTGCGCAGCGCGCGCTTGACGAATGCCTCAAGTACTCGAAGCAACGCAGCGCGTTCGGCCAGCCGATCGCAAACTTTCAGGCGATTCAGTTCATGATGGCCGACATGGCGATCGAAATCGAAGCGATGCGGCTGCTGACCTACAAGGCGGCATGGCTGGTCGATCGCGGGCAGGGCGCCAACACGATTTCGGCCTACGCGAAGGCATTCAGCGCCGACGCGGCGATGCGGATCACGACCGACGCAGTGCAGATCTTCGGCGGCTACGGCTACATGAAGGATTATCCGGTGGAGAAGCTGATGCGCGACGCCAAGCTGCTGCAGATCTACGAGGGCACGTCGCAGATCCAGCGCGTGGTGATCGCGCGCAACCTGCTCAAGGACTGAGCGCGGCGCGCGGCGTCAATCCTCGGGCACGGGATGCGGGTGCGGCGGGTCCTGGTCGGCGGGCTCGTTGCCGGTGATAGAGCCGACGTAATCACCCTCGTGGTACACGTCAACCTCGCCGGTGGTCGGATCGGGCAGCAGATTCCATTCGTCAGGCGGCGGCGCATCAGAGGGCATCAAATACGCAACCGGCGCCGGCGCGGGAGCAGGCGGCGGCGCTGCGGAGCACGAGGCGATCGCACTCGACAAGAGCAGGAGCAAGGCGGCTCGCGAAATCCTTCTATCCATGGCGCGGCGCTGATTCACTCGGGCGGGACTTGGAATTATTTTGTCGCCAGATTAGAGCGATCGCAAGCGGGCTGGCGCGCGCGAGAGCGGCGCGCGTCATTTTTTGCGCGGCAGGCCCAGGACCTCGCGGAAGTGACGGATGGTTTTTTCCAGCCCGGGCCGAAGCGCGGTGTGCGGCTGCCAGCCGAGGACTTTTTTCGCCAGCTCGATGTCCGGCTTGCGGCGGACGGGATCGTCGGCGCGGGGCGGCTTGAGGATCACTTTCGAGGAGCTGCCCGAGAGTTCGATGGCGAGCCTGGCCAGCTCCGCGATGGTGAATTCGTCGGGGTTGCCGATGTTCACCGGGCCGATGTGAGCGTCCTGATTCATCATGCGCACGATCGCGTCGATTATGTCGTCGACGTAGGCGAACGAGCGGGTCGAAGTGCCGTCGCCGTAGATCTCGAGATTCTCGCCGCGCAGTGCGGCGACGCAGAAGTTGGAAACCACGCGGCCGTCGTTGATGGCCATGCGCGGGCCGTAAGTATTGAAGATTCGCACGATGCGGGTGTCGACGTTGTTCTGCCGGTGATAGTCCATCATCAGGCATTCGGCGACGCGCTTGCCCTCGTCGTAGCAGGAGCGCACCCCGATCGGGTTGACGTGGCCCCAGTACGATTCGGTTTGCGGATGCTCGGCGGGATCGCCATAAACCTCGCTGGTGGAGGTGAGCAGGATGCGCGCGCGCACGCGCTTGGCAAGGCCGAGCATGTTGATGGTGCCCATCACGCTGGTCTTGATGGTCTTGACCGGGTTGTACTGGTAGTGCACGGGCGAAGCGGGGCAGGCGAGGCTGAAGATGCGATCGACCTCAAGCAGGATTGGCTCGACGACATCGTGGCGGATGACTTCGAAATTGCGATCGCCGAGCAGGTGCATGATGTTGGCGCGCTTGCCGCTGAAGAAGTTGTCGAGGCAGATGACCTCGTGGCCGTCTTTGAGCAAGCGCTCGCATAGATGAGAGCCGAGGAATCCCGCGCCGCCGGTTACCAGTACGCGCACAGTTGTTCTCCCGGGTCAGCGCCGGTTTTCGCGGGCGATGGCGAGAACGGTTTCGATTACATAGTTGACATCTTCGTCGCTCATCGAGGCGTAGATGGGCAGCGACAGGCAGCGGCTGAAGATGTCTTCGGCGACGGGAAAATCGCCGTTATGGTAGCCGTAGCTGCGCTGATAGTAGTGCATCGTGTGCAGCGGGATGCAGTGCACGGAGCATCCCACGCCGCGCTCGCGCAGCATCTCGACGAACTGATTGCGGCCGACTTTGAGGCGCTCGGGCCGCAGCCGCAGCACGTAGAGATGCCAGGCATGTTCAATTCCCGGCTCGGAGTAGGCGGCCTGCAGCGCGCCGTCGGCGCGAAACGCCTGGTTGTAGGCGCGCGCGATCTCGCCGCGGCGGCGCATGAAATCGTCGGCGCGCTTGAGTTGGGCCAAGCCGATGGCGGCGTGCACGTCGGACAGATTGTATTTGAAACCCATGTCGTGGATTTCGTAGTACCACGAGCCGCCCTTGTCGTAGCGCTTCCACGCGTCCTTGTTCATTCCGTGCAGGCTGGCGACGGCGATTTTTTCGGCCAGCGCGTCGTCGGCGGTAGTGATCATTCCGCCCTCGGCGGTGGTGAAATTCTTGGTTGCGTAAAAGCTGAAACAAGTGAGGTCGCCGATGGTGCCGACCTTCGCCATCCCGCGCCCGTCGAGGTGGCGCGCGGAGCCGGCGGCGTGCGCGGCGTCCTCGACGACATTCAAATTGTAGTTGCGCGCGATTGCGAGGATCCGATCCATGTCGCAAGCCTGGCCGGCGAAGTGCACGGGCAGCAAAGCGCGGACGCGTTTGTTTGCGCCACTCTCGAGCGCCTCCTCGATGCGGGCCGGGTTGATGTTGAAGGTGCCGGGATCGACGTCGACGAACACCGGCCGCGCGCCCAGGTAGCCCAGAACCTCGGCGGTGGCGGTGAAGGTGAACGGCGTGGTGATAACTTCGTCGCCGGGACCGATGCCGAGCGCCCACAGCGAAAGATGAAGCGCGCCGGTGCAATGCGCAACGGCCAGCGCGTGTTTCGCGCCGACGTAGGCGGCAAATTCCTGCTCGAAGCGCTTGGCCTTGGGTCCGGTGGTGATCCATCCGGAGCGCAGCGTGTCGAGCACTTCGCGCTCCTCGTCGGGTCCGATAGACGGACGATGAAATGCAACTTGTCGCATCGGGTGTGATTCGGCTGAGAGCAGCGCAATTTCCCCTTGTTGATTTAGTTTCGGAGTATAAGGGATAGGTCAAAAGCGGAGCAAGGCGGAAGTCGATGAGGCGCGCAGGATGGGTCGCGGCAGCGGCGGTGGTTGGATGGTACGTGTTGGCGCTGGCGATATTGCATCCGCTGACCGACGCGCCGGTGGTGGATAGCTGGCTGTACGGCTCTGCGGTGCGGCGTTTTCTGCGCACCGGCGAGATCAGGTTTGCCGGCTTTACCCAGGCGATGCCAATAGCGCAGGTGGTCTACGGCGTGGTCTGGTCTCGCGCGTTCGGCGCCAACTCGGTGTCGCTGGAAATCTCGGTAGTGACGCTGGCGGTGCTGTGCGGAGTGATGTTCCATGCGCTGGCGATCAGATGCGGAGCGTCGCGATGGCAGGCGCTGGCGGCGACGGGGCTGCTGGTCTGCAATCCTTGTTTCACCTTCCTGAGTTTTTCGTTCATGAGCGAGATTCCGTTCCTGACGGCGTTAATCGCGGCTCATCTGGCGTTTGCCAGGGCCGCCGGACGGCGCGAGGATCTGTGGCTGTGGCTGGCCGCGGCGCTGGCGGTGATCGCGTTCATGATTCGGGTGTTCGGTGCGATGGCGATAGCCGGTTGCGCCGGCGCGATACTGCTTTACGACGCACGGTGGCTGCCCGCATCGCGTCGCCCGGGTCGCGCGCGATGGCTCAGCAGGCTGTTGATAAATCACAGCCTGCTCCCCCTCTCTTATCTCCCCCGCAAAAGAGCGGGAGAGAAGATTGCGGAAAGAAGCCAGTTTTCCCGCAGGGTGTTGGGGTCGGACTCGCGAAAGGCTTCATCGTCGGCGTTTTCTCAACACCCTGCCAGGACGATGGCGCCGTTCGGCGTGGCGCTGCTGGTCTGCGCGTTGCTGTTCTGGCTGGGTCCGAAGCCATGGGCGCTGCAGCTTGGCGAAAGCAACCTCCTGCACTACCTTTTCCGCGTGCCCTTGGCGAACTACCTCCGCGCGGGCGTGCTCAATCCGGTGCTTTACCTGGGCATGGTGCTGTCGCCGCTTGCGCTTCTGCATCTGACGACGCCGCGATGGCGCCAGGTGGCGATCGGCGGCGCGGGAATTTTCGCCGCCGCGCTGATCTTGATGCAGATGGACAATCGGTTGCCCGTGACGCCGGAGTGCAGTTGCTTCGGCGGATGGAACAACGTGCTTATCCTGCGCGGGGGTTCGAGTCGTTTTTCATGGGACGGAGACTGGCAATACGCGTTCCTGACGCTGGCAAGTTTTGGCGCGGCCGGACTTATCGCCGCCTTCGCCGACGTGTGCAGAACTCTTTCACGAGCGGCTGGCGCGATTGTGATAGCGGCGGCGGTTTACTGGGCGGCGACTATCCCGCTGTGGTTTTACAACGACCGTTACTACCTGGTGATGGTCCCGGCCGGCGCAATCGTGCTGGCGCTTGCTCCACTGCCTAAAGGCAGGATGGTCAAGGGCGTGGCCTTGGCGATGACGCTGGCTATGGGCCTGATGTCGCTCGGTGGAACGTATGCCTATCAACGTGGAATGGCGGTGATCCTCGCAACGCGCAACGAACTGGAGCGCGAGGGAGTTAAGCGTTCAGCGATCGATGCCGGCTACGCGCTCAACGGCGAAGACCTCTATCGCTACCCCAAGCATGGGATTGAAACGATGGAGCTCGAAGCTGGCATCCCGATGATCACGTCCGGGGCGCTGGCTGAATACACGATTGCGAGCGAGCCTGATATCGAGGGCACGCAGCTCGTGCGGCGCCTGAAATACCCGGGACTGTTCGGCCTGGGCCATCGCTACTTGTACCTGGTGAAAAAGCGCGCCGCGGGCGGCATCGGCGGCAATCCGCCTCATACGCCGCCAGCCGCCTCGCCGCCGCGGAACTAGCCGGGGCTGCCGGGCTCGGGTCCGGGCATCACGTAGGTCGGGACGCCGGTCTTCTGCTCTACAGCTTTTTCGAGCTTCCGCATATCGATCTCGTCGGCAATTCCCAACCGATCGGCTTCCTTCTGCGCGTACGCCCAAAGCCCTGCGTAACGGCCGTAGAGGTCGTCGTGGACCTCGACGTAGAGCGCATCGCCGCGCCATCCAAACTTCACCGGCTGATAGACGAACATCCCGGGCGTGCCGATCTTCACCTTGTTGAAAAGCCGCTCGATGTCCTCGGGATAGAGCCGAATGCATCCATGGCTGACTTCCATGCCGACGCCCCATGGCACGTTGGTGCCATGCAGGGCGTACTCGGGCAGAGTCAGTTCGATGCGGTAATGGCCGAGAGGATTGTCGGGATCGTCGCCGGCGACGACGTGCTCGGCTTCGCCGTCACGCTCGAGATGTTCCTCGTAGATGTCCTCGGGCACGACCCAGGTCGGATTGCGGGTCTTGCCGCGGACGGTAAAATCTCCGACCGGGGTTTTCCAATCGAAACGTCCCAGCCCGACCGGAAAGGTGTACACCACCGACGGCCTGACGCCGCCCGGGGAGTGTTTCTTGCCCGTGACGAATTTGGCCGGCGTGACCTTGTCTTTGCGATGGAGCGGTCCGGTTGGCGAGGGAAAATAATAGTACAGCCGCATCTCGGGGATGTTCAGCACGATTCCTACGCGCGGCGTATCGGGAAGGATGTGTTCGTCGGGCAGAACGATCTGCCTGCCAGCCGGCGGCGCCCACCAGTCGACTCCGCCATTTGCGTTCGAGATTTCCTTGGCCGTCACGCCGAACCATCGCCCCACGTCGAGCAGCGTGTCGCCCTTGCGGACTTGGTAGGTAATGAGATTGCCGATGATGTCGTCCTTGCCGTGGGGAAGCGGGTAGGCATAGAGCGGGCGACGCTCGAATTCGTCCTCGGTCCACGCGCCGGCGGCGGCCGGGATCGC
>Ga0187815_10000552_pt1 | contig 18054 bp, 18 predicted proteins | sample NC_S_5_FD_132962 | JGI IMG/M metagenome (GOLD analysis project Ga0187815, IMG submission 132962) | Wetland sediment microbial communities from Neuse River Estuary, North Carolina, USA - ASW-S_5 | ecosystem: Environmental > Aquatic > Freshwater > Wetlands > Sediment | place: USA: North Carolina...
ACGCCATAACGCCTTAATGGCTCTTTTTCGGCTGTTGGCTGCCGACCCGACTGCCCGCTGATTTCGGAGATTCTCCAATGAATTGGCTTATTCTTTCTTTGCGATGGCCTCTTCACTTCTGAATCTGCGTTCATTGATGAACTCACAATCGTGATTGACTCAAAATTCATTACTGACCTAAAGTGGGCTTAATGGGTCAAGCAGGTCGAGAATATGCTCCAAATCGATTCGATCGACGCCGGGAGAAGACGCGTGTCGATCTGATCCAGGCGGCGGAACGGGTCATCTCGGCCAAGGGGTACCATCAGACGCGAATCGCCGATATCGCGACCGAAGCGGACGTCGGCCTGGGCACCTTCTATCTGCACTTCAAGACCAAGAACGAAATCTTTATCGAACTGATCGAGCATGGCGCGGCTGAATTGCGGCGCGAACTCGCCGCGGCGAAGGCGGGCGTCGATGCGCCGGCCGAGAAGCTCAAAATCACGATCGACACGATTCTCGACGCGGCGGCGGATGCGCCCGAACTGTTTCGGATAGTGTTCGGTCATAGCCCCGCGTTTTTGGATCTGATGGTCCGAGTCCACGAGGTCTTCATCAACGACCTGCGCGACGACCTGGCGCCGGCGGTCGGCGAACGCGCGGATGCGATAGCGCATCTCACGATCGGGATGTTGTCGCAGGCGATCTCATGGCTGCTCGCGAGCCGCGATCTTTCCCACGCGGAACTGAAAAACGTCACGGTAAATTTTGCCCTGGGCGGACTCGAGCGCGCGTCACGGCTCGGCGCCCTTTGAATCTGGAGGTTTCTTACAATGGATCAAGACCGCACTGTTGTTAGCACGCCGCTGGAAAGCGTTTTCCACTGGGACTACGGCGTGAAGTTCCCGCAGATGGACCGGTTGTACGAGAACGCCAAGCGCGATCAATGGAACGTTTCGACAACAATCAACTGGGACCGCCCAATCGAGAAGGAAGTTCTGGACATGACGATGATGCCGATGTTCCAGACCGAGCTTTATCGCTCGCTAAGCGAGGAGAACAAGTACCAGCTCGGGCGCAAGTTCGCCGCGTGGCGGCTCTCGCAATTCCTGCACGGCGAGCAGGGCGCGCTGATGGTCTGCGGACAGCTGGTTGACGCGGTGCCGGACCTCGACGCCAAAATGAACGCGGCGGCGCAGGTCTTCGACGAAGCGCGTCACGTGGAAGCCTTCCGCAAGTACATCACCAAGCTCGATCGCATCTACCCGATCGATCCCACGCTGGAGCGCCTGCTGCGCGCAATCATGGAGCACGATCGTTGGGAGCCGAAGTACGTCGGGATGCAAATCGTGGCCGAGGGACTGGCGATCGCGGCGTTCCGTTTCATGCAGCGCGAGACCAAGGACGAGCTGCTCAAGGAACTGCTCGAGTACATCATGAAGGACGAGGCGCGCCACGTCGGCTTCGGCATGCTGGCGCTGCGCGACGCCGTCACCAGGCTTAAGGGCAAGGACAAGAAGGACCTCGAGGACTTCGCTTTCGCCGCCTGCGACATGATGGTGACCAAGGTGGTTGACGGCCAGCCCAAGGACGGCTTTTTGTCGGGCTCGGCGGTGTTCGAGGAAGTCGGTATCTCGCTCAAGCAGGTCGAGGATGAGCTGCACCGCGACCCGGCGTGGGCGGCGGCGGAGAACGACATGGAAAAGCAGTTCAACTCGTTCCTGTTCGTCGATACGATCATCCCATGCCTGCGGCAAATCGATCTGATCAACGATCGCACCGAGTCGTGGTATCAGCAGCTGGGCGTGATGCAGATGGCGTCGGCCGCATAGCCGGAACTGTCAGCGACGCAATGATAAAGGGGCCGGTCGTCCTCGACCGGCCTTTCTCTTTTGAACCGGTTGAGATGTTGATGCGCTAATTGCGGAATTTTGCCAGCGCTGCTCCCGTCAGCTTGTACGTGGGCTCGCCGAATTCCTGATCGATGGCGCCGGTCGGCTCGAAGCCGAGGCTCTTGTACAGCGCCGCGGCGTTGGTATTGGCGCGAAAACAGGTTAGCCGCACCGCACGGCATCGCGGATAGCGCGCGACGATCATCCGGAGAGTCTCGGCCGTCGCGGCGCGTCCGTAGCCTTTACCCTGATGCGCGGCGTCGATCATGATGTCGTCGATCCAATAATCGTCGGCGCTGTCGGGGTCGCATACGGTGGTCACGTAGCCGACTACCTCGCCTTTGGCCAGGATGAGATGGGGCAGATGCTCGAAGCGGTCGCCGTAGAGACGCACGTAGCATCGCGCCAGCGTCCATCGCGGCGGAGTGACGAAAGTCGTCTGCTCGGGCCGAAGCTGCATCGTGAACAACGCCCGGTAGTTGCGCCGGTCGACCGGCTCGAGAACGACTTCGAGATGGGCAGGCTTCATGATTGCATTTGCAGGAAGATGTCGCGGGCATGCGCGTCGCTGATGCGCTTGACGGAAGCGATTCGATCGGCAAACTGGGCCAGCGACGACATCTGGGCCGATCCCACATCGACCAGCACGGCGAAAATCGAAAAATCCAATTCGCGCTTGCGTTCGCTGAGCCGCGCCAGCCAATCTGGACTGACCTGCGATTCGCCATCGGTGATGATCACGATATCGCCGCGCTTGAGCTTCTTTTCGCCGAGCAGTTCGACGCCCGCATCGATCGGCGCCTCGAAGTCGGTGCCGCCGCCAGGGAAGTATTCGGCCATCTCGAGCACTTTGTTCAAGTCGGGCTGGTAGCGCCGCTCGCGATTGAGGTCGAGCACCTTGAGGCTCACGTCGCCCGAGGAAAACATCACGGCGCGGAACAGGCGGCGCTGGCGCCGGGCGATGTCCATCAGCGTCAGCGCGACGGCCTTGGACCACATCTCCTTGTCGCCCTCCATCGAGGAGCTCACGTCGATGCAGACGACCATCGGGCCCCTGCCCTTGGGCTCGTCGTCGCGCAGCCGGTACTGAAGGACGGCGCCTTCGAGCACGCGGCGATGGAAATCGCGCTTGAGCGCGGGATGATGCATCGCGAGCAGCTCGGCGGGGATCAGGCGACCGAGCTCGGAGCCGAGCTCGATGTCGTAGGCTTCGGCGACGCCGCGCTCGAGGGTTTTGCGCTTGAGCGCGCGTGCGTCCTGCTTGAACCGGCCGACCATCCGCGCCAGCTCGCCGAGTTTCTTGTTGCGCGCGAGCCTCCGGCCGAGCTCGAGGCGGGCGCCGGCCGCGACGCGTCCGCCCTGGCCGAATTCGCGGCTGAAGTCGTGACTGTCCTCGGCGGCCTGATCGATTTCCCGAGCCAGCTCGGCGGTCTGGAGCTGCATGCGCTTGAGCGCGCTCCGATCGACGCCTTTGAGTTGAGTTTCGAACTGCCGCGACTTCTGATTGAGACGGGCCTCGGAGACCTTGGCCGCGCGTTCGGCGGCGTCGGCCATCTCGGCGAGCTCCTTTTTGGTTTTCGTTGCCTGCGCCTTTTGTTCTTCGCCGGCAGCGGATTCATTTTGGTTGTTTTTCGATTCCTGGATTTCGTTGACGGCCTTAATCGCCTCGGCGCGCGCTTCGAGATCCTGTTCCTGGCGCGCGAGATCCCACAGGTCGAGCATCTCGCCGCGATTGATCAGCTTCTCGGACTTCATCATCTCGAGCGCATGCTCGCCCATCACAATCGCGGCGATCGCGGCCTTGTCTTCTTCGAGTGCGGTGCGCGAGCGCAGCGCCTGGAACGGCGCCGAGGGGACGATTTGCTCGATGATGGTGCGGTTGAGCGCGGCCGCGTGGCGGACGTCGGAGGATTTGCGGAAGACCGGATTCATCTTGAACAGCGCGAAAAAGAAATCCTGCACCAGTGCGCCGAAATGAGGGACCAGCCGCTCGCCGGATTCAGCGAGCTCGGCGATCGAGGGTGCGTCGGCGACGATTTCGTTCCACGTGCGGCGGTCGTAGCTGTCGCTCTCGAACCATGACGCATTAGCGGGCACAAGCGGGACATACCGGCGCCGCGGCTGGATGATTTTGGCTTTGCGCGCCATCGGGATCGATCCTACGTTAGTGAAACCCGGCTCGCCACGGCTTTTTCAGAATCGACGCCATTGCATCAGGGTGGCGCTTGAATGTATCGCTGGATGCGTAACACAATTGAAACAAGCGCCGCGCCGGGGGAACCAGGGAGCGAGCTTCGCGTGCCGGCGCCAATGAGATGACTCAGGTAGATTCAAGCAACCCGCTCTCGAACCGGCAGCACGCGTTGATCCTCGCGGCGGTGCAGGAGTTCATCGCGACCGCCGAGCCGGTAGGTTCGGCGCAGATCGTCGCACGACATCAGCTCGGCGTGCGCGCCGCGATGGTGCGCAACATAATGGCCGAGTTGGAAGACGGCGGTTACCTGCGTCAGCCGCACACCTCGGCGGGCAGGGTGCCGACCGAGAAGGCGTTTCGCTATTACGTCGATCATCTCGCGGCCGCGACGCGAATCGGCTTCGAGGATCGCGCGCAGATCGAGCTGCATTATTCGACCGCGGTGCGCAACCTGGGCGAGGTCCTGCGCGACACACCGCGGCTGCTGTCGATCCTGACCGGACAGGCGGCGCTGGCGATGGCGCCGCGGCTGGAGGCCTCGATCCTGCAGCGCGTCAACTTCGTGCGCATCCGCGACAAGCAGGTGCTGGCGGTTTTCGTCGCTGCGAAAGGCGCGACGCAGAACCGGATTGTCGATACCGAGCGCGACCATTCGCAGGAGGAACTCGATCGGATGGCGCGCTACCTCAACGAGTCGCTCGAAGGACGCACGCTCGACGAAGCGCGCAGGTGGATCGAGGCGCAATTGCGCGAGGAGCGGGCCATCTACGATCGCTTCATGCGCGACGCGCTGGCACTGGGCGAGGCGATCGCGGACTGGGCCGGGCGCCCGGAGCTTTACGTCGAGGGCAGCCTTAAGGCGCTGGAGCAGCCGGAGTTCTCGGATCGCGACAAGATGCGCGAGCTGTTGCGCGCGCTCGACGATAAAACCGCGCTGCTCGAATTGCTCGAGCGCAGTCTCGGCCACGCCGGGCTGACGGTGTCGATCGGCTCAGAGAACTACGACCCGCGCCTGTCGTCGTTGAGCGTGGTAGCGGCGTCGTACGCCAGCGGTTCGAGCGCGCTGGGCAGTCTGGCGGTGGTGGGTCCGGTGCGAATGGACTACGACCGGGTGATACCGCTGGTCGAGTACACCGCGCGCGCCTTGTCGCGCCTGATGGAGTACTGAGTCCCCCCGCTTCGCGCCGCTCTCCTCATTTACGGGGTCGGCAAGACCGTGCCGGCCCGAAAATCGACGAGAATCCAACCAGTTCGGCGTCACCGGCACTGGCGCGAGCGTAAATCATGCTTACGTTTTAATTCAGTCCGGTTTCATTAAATGAGCAAGCGGCACAAGCAACCCGAGGGCGGAAATCCAGCAATGGACGGAGAGTCCGATCAGGCGGGCGCCGGCGCTGGATCAGCGCATGACGCGGGCAGCCAGACCCCGGCGGGGGTCGAAGGCGATTTGGACTCCTTACGTGCCCAGATCGCCGAAAAAGACAAGGAAATCGCCGAGCTGAAGGACAAATATCTTCGCACGCTGGCCGACACTGAGAATGCGCGTAAGCGAGTCCGCCAGCAGAGCGAGGAATCGATCCGCATTCAGCGCGAAAATATTCTCCGCGACCTGCTGCCGATCATCGACAATCTCGAGCGTGCGCTCGCGGCCGCCCGCAACGGCAATGATGCCAGGACGATCGTCGCCGGCGTCGAGATGACGGTGCGGGCGTTGATCGATTTCCTGCGTGCCCAAGGTGTGACACCGCTGGAATCGGTCGGACACCCGTTCGACCCCAAGCGGCATGAGGCGGTCGATCACGTGGCGTCGCAGTTGCATCCGCCGAACACCGTGGTCGATGAGTTCCATCGCGGCTACTTGATCGGTGACCGGACCCTGCGTCCGGCCCGCGTCTCGGTTGCGAAGGAGACGCAGGCCGATTCTGGAAAGCGAAACGGAGGCGAAAACGATGCTTCCGACGTTGAAAGTGATTGAAGCATGATTACCTGTACATCAGAGGGTTTTTAGGAAAATGGCAAAAGTTATTGGTATCGACTTGGGCACGACCAACAGTTGCGTCGCGATCATGGAGGGCGGCGACCCCGTAGTTATCGCCAACTCCGAAGGCAGTCGCACGACGCCATCTGTCGTCGCATTTACGGAAGCCGGCGAGCGGCTGGTTGGTCAGATCGCCAAGCGCCAGTCAATCACCAATCCGACCAATACGGTGTTCGCAATCAAACGCCTGATGGGCCGGCGTTACGAAGACTCCGAAGTCCAGAAGGCGATCAAGGTGCTGCCGTACAAGGTGGTGAAGAACGAGGATGGTGCGGCGTGGGTCGAAATCCGCGGCAAGAAATATAGCCCACCCGAAATTTCCGCGTTCATCCTGCAGAAGATGAAGCAGACGGCCGAGGACTATCTTGGTGAAAAAGTCACCGAGGCCGTTATTACGGTGCCCGCCTACTTCAACGACAGCCAGCGCCAGGCGACCAAGGATGCGGGCCGTATCGCGGGCCTGAACGTGTTGCGGATCATCAACGAGCCGACGGCTGCATCGCTGGCCTACGGTTTGGACAAGAAGAAGGACGAAAAGATCGCCGTGTTCGATCTTGGCGGCGGCACTTTCGATATTTCAATTCTCGAACTGGGCGAGGGAGTCTTCGAGGTCAAGGCGACCAACGGCGACACCTTCCTGGGCGGCGAAGATTTCGATCAGCGGGTGATCGACTACCTGGCCGACGAGTTCCGCAAGGACCAGGGAATCGACCTGCGCAAGGATCGGATGGCGTTGCAGCGGCTCAAGGAAGCCGCCGAGAAAGCCAAAACCGAACTCTCCACCGTGACCGAGACCGATATCAATCTGCCCTTCATCACGGCGGATCAGTCGGGGCCCAAGCATCTCAACATCAAGCTGACGCGCGCCAAGCTCGAGGCGCTGTGCGCCGACCTGCTCGACCGGCTCGACGCGCCATGCGTGACCGCGCTGCGCGATGCCGGCCTCAAGGCGAGCGAGATCAACGAGATCGTGCTGGTCGGCGGCATGACCCGGATGCCCGCGGTGCAGGAGCGCGTGAAGCGCCTGTTCGGCAAAGAAGGGCACAAGGGCGTCAACCCCGACGAGGTGGTCGCGGTCGGCGCCGCAATTCAGGCGGGCGTGCTCAAGGGCGAAGTGAAGGACGTCCTGCTGCTCGACGTGACTCCCCTGTCGCTCGGAATCGAAACGCTGGGCGGCGTGTTCACCAAGCTTATCGAGAAGAACACGACCATCCCGACGCGCAAGAGCCAGGTATTCTCGACCGCGCAGGACAATCAGACCGCCGTCACGATTCGGGTCTTCCAGGGCGAGCGCGAGATGGCGTCGGACAACAAGCTGCTCGGCCAGTTCGACTTGATCGGAATTCCGCCGGCCCCGCGCGGGCTGCCGCAGGTCGAGGTCACGTTCGACATCGATCCGAACGGTATCGTGAACGTGCATGCCAAGGACCTCGGCACCAACAAGGAGCAGTCGATCAGGATCACCGCGTCGTCCGGACTCAACGAGGAAGAGATCAAGAAGATGGTGCGCGAGGCCGAGGCGCATGCCGCCGAGGATCATGCTCGCCGCCAGCAGGCCGAGGCGCGTAACAAGCTCGACAACCTGATCTATACGACCGAGAAGACGCTCAAGGAGCATGGCGCTGAAGTTGACGAGGCGGGACGCAAGCAGGTCGAGGACGCGCTCGCGGAAGCCAAGACCAAGCTGGAGTCCAAGGACGCCGACGAGATCAATCGCGCGGCCGAGGCGCTCGCCAACGCGTCGCACAAGCTCGCGGAGGCGATGTACAGCAAGACTCGCCAGGCAGGTGCCGGAGCACAAGCCGGCGCCGGCCCACACGATGGCGCCGGCGCGCAGGGTGGCGCTCAGGGTGAAAAAGCCGAAAGCGGCGCGAAGGAAGATGTGGTCGATGCGGACTATAAGGAAGTCAAGGATCAATAGTGACACGCGGGGCCGCGCAAGCGGCCCCTCTCATATGGCGCCGACAATGGCGTCGCCTCGGGTGATCCCATAGAATTTTTGCGCGATGCCGCCAGCACATAAGCGCGACTATTACGAAGTCCTCGGCGTCAACCGTGGCGCCGGCGAAGACGAACTGAAAAAAGCCTACCGTCGCCTCGCCATTCAGTTCCATCCCGACCGCAACCCCGGCAACAAACAAGCCGAGGACCAATTCAAGGAACTCAACGAGGCTTACCAGGTCCTCTCCGATCCCGAGCGGCGCGCGCAGTACGACCGTTTCGGTCACGCGGCCTTCCAGGGACCGCAGGGTCCGGGCGGATTCGGCGGGTTCGACTTCAGCCAGGGCTTCGAGGAAGTTTTCTCCGACATCTTTGGCGATTTTTTCGGCACCGGACGCGGACGCTCGCGTTCGCGCACCCGGCGCGGCGACGACCTGCGTTACGATCTTGAGATCGAATTCGAAGAAGCGGCGCGCGGGACCGAGAAAGTCGTAAAGTTTCAGCGTTTGACTCAATGCGAAGCCTGCAACGGCACGCGCGCTCGCGGCGGCTCCAGCGGCGTTCGCCAGTGCCCCAATTGCCGCGGCAGCGGCCAGGTCCGCACCCAGCAGGGATTCTTTTCCATCTCGACCACCTGCGGGCAATGCCGCGGCGAGGGCATGATCATCTCCGACCCGTGCCCCAAGTGCCAGGGACAGGGGCGAATCCGAAAGCAGGAATCGCTCGCGGTAAAAATCCCGCCGGGCGTCGACAACGGCTCGCGGCTCAAGCTGCGCGGCGAGGGCGAGGCCGGTTACGGCGGCGGTCCGCAGGGCGATCTCTACGTCGTAATTCACGTCAAGGAGCACCCGATGTTCGTGCGCCAGGACAACGACGTGATAATCGAGGCGCCGATCAGCTTTCCGCAGGCGGCGGTCGGCACCGAGATCGAAGTGCCAACGCTCGAAGGCAAAGTCAAGCTCAAGATTCCGCCCGCCACGCAATCGGGAAAAGTCCTGCGCCTCAAGGGCAAGGGCATCGTCGACCTTCACGGCTACGGACGCGGCGATCAGCTGATCAAGATAATCGTGGAAACGCCGCGCAGCCTGACCCCGCGCCAGCGCGAACTACTCGAGGAATTCGCCAAGCTCGACGGCAAGGCCGTCAACCATCCGCTCTCTAAGGGCTTCGTCGACAAGCTCAAGGAGATGTTCGGCTAGCCTGGACGCCCGCCCGCTTCATCCCCAATCCCGTCAACGCGGGATATGGGCAAGTTCCAGCTTCAGCCCGTCGGGGTCGGTGAAGAACACCGCGTAGTATCCGGGCACGTAGTCATATTCCCTGGGCGCGTCGGTTACCTTGCCGCCGTTGGCCGGAATCTGTTTGGCTAGATCGTCGACCTGCTTGCGGCTGGCAGCGCCGAACGCAATTTCGCAGAGCCCGACCCGGTGGCGATGAAATTTGTCAGCGCGAAATTCCTTGTCGGACGGACGGATCCAGAACGAACCGTGCTCGCCAAAGTATCCGGTGGTCGCATCGACGCCGGGCTGATCGAACGAGGTGGAGTTCTGGTAGCCGACGAGCGGCATCAGCCATGCGTAGAATTTTTTCGCCGCCGCGTAATCGTTCACGTTAATGATGACATGGTCTATCGCCATCGTGCTGACCTCGCATGTTCCATCACCATAGGTTTGCGTCCCGTCTGGGTCAAATTTTGCGCCGCGCACGGCCGCGGCGGATCGAAGTCAACGCGCGCTGAGTCTTCGGCCCAGCTCGTTGAACAAAGCTGCACGCATCACGCCGGCCGGCGGCGCCACTCGATTGAACAACCTGAACGCGAGTTCGCCCTGGTTCACCAACATCCCGGCGCCATCTACCGCGCGCCGGCCAGCGGCAATTGCAGGCTTCAGGAACGCGGTCGGCTCGCGCGAATAGATCAGGTCATAGAACAGGCAATCGGCGGCGCTTGAGCTGTAGTCCAGAGGCGCAAATTGCCGCGTAGTCAGACCCATCGAGGTCGCATTGACGATCAATCGCGCGCCGGCAAGCAGGTTTGAGTCCATGAGCGCGTCAAGGCCGCGAGGCTCAACCGCTGCGCGCGCCGCGCCTTTACCCCAAAAGCGGCGCGATAAAGCGACGGCGCGAGCAGGCGTGCGATTCGCGATCACGATCCGGCTCGCGCCGAGGCGAATGCAGGCGAGGACCGATGAGGCCGCGCCGCCGCCCGCGCCAATCACGATCGCCAGGCGCCCGCGCAATTCGCATCCGAGATCGCGCAAGTCGCGCTCAAGCCCGCGCGCATCGGTATTGTCGCCGCGGAGCTTGCCGCGCCGGTTGACAAGCAAAACGCAATTGACCGCGCCGAGCGTGCGCGCCTCCGCGCTCAGGTCCTTGATCAGCCTGGCCGCAGCTTCCTTGTGCGGCACGGTCAGATTTACGCCGACGATTCCGAGCGGAGCAATCGCGCGAAGCGCCGGCGCGAGATTTCCGGCTGTGACGCGAAACGCCGCGTAGATTCGGTTCATGCCAAGCGCCGCGTAAGCGGCGTTGTGCATTGCGGGCGACTTGGAATGTGCGACCGGATCGCCAAAAATCGCCGCGAGCGCGGTGTCGCCGTTAATTGCCGAAGACCTCATGGGCGCCCAGTACCGGATCCTGCTCGATGGGCAGCGAAAGCGAAATTAACTCGAGGCGCGATGCGCGGCGCGCTCGGCGCGCACCTCTTCCGCGGTGAATACCCAGCTGTATTTCAACCCCGCGCGCGCGAACGCCTCGGCCGCGCCCTCGCCGCGTTCCACCAGCGCGATTGCCGCAATTACGTTTGCCCCCGCCGCGCGCATCGCCGCCACCGCTTGCAGGCTCGATCCTCCGGTAGTGATCGTGTCGTCGATTACGGCGGTCCTAAGGCCGGGCTTGAACGCGCCTTCGATGATTTGTTGCAGCCCGTGCTGCTTGGTTTCCTTGCGCACGAAAAAGCCGCGAAGGTTGACGCCGGCGCGATGCGCCGCGGCCATCACCGCGTCAGTCACGGGCAACGCGCCGGCCGCCATCCCGCCGATTTGTTCGACGCCCGCCGCGATCGCAAGCTCCAGCACGAGTTCTCCAGCCAGGTACGCACCACGCGGAATGTACAGCGTGCGTTTGCAATCGATGTAGTAGTCCGATGCACGGCCCGATGAGAGCGTGAGTTGGCGCTCGAAATACGACTCCCGGGCAAGCATCGCCAGCAGTTCGCGGCGTTCCTCGGATCGCATAGTTGAAGCGTGATCTTAACGGATGCGGCACGGGGCACAAGAGCGATATAATAATTTCCGTTCTTCTGCTAGCGTCAAACACGCCCGCACCGTACCCTCGCCCGATAGTTCCAGCTCGGTGGATCGCGTCAGGGTTCGCCGGGCAACAAAGGAGAGGCAGCGATGTCGCCGCGAGTACAGCAGCTCAGGCGCCGCGCGACCATCAGTGATTAGCAACGATTCACCCCGGGTGATCGGAACCGGCACCGCGTTACCCGACAACTACGTCGATCAGGAACAACTGACCTCGCGCCTGCGCGAGCTATGGGAAAGGCGCCACTCCGATCTGCGCCGCTTCGACAAGCTCCAGGCCGCGCTCGGAATCACCGGGCGCCATCTCGCCCTGCCCATGGAGGAATACGTCCCGCTCGACACCTTCGCCAAGACCAACGACGCGTGGCTGCGCGTTGCGCCCGAAGTCGGAAGCGTGGCGGCGCAACTCGCGCTTGAACGCGCCGGTCTGAAGCCCCGCGACGTCGATCATTTGTTCTTTGTCACCGTCACCGGCATCGCCGTTCCGAGCATCGACACCCGCATCATCAGCGCGCTCGGGATGCGCAAGGAGATCAAGCGCACGCCGATCTTCGGCCTGGGATGCGTGGCGGGAGCGGCTGGGACGGCGCGCGCGGCCGACTACATCCGCGCGTATCCGTCGGAAGTCGCGATGCTGCTGTCGGTCGAGTTGTGCTCGCTCACGCTGCAACGCGAGGATCTTTCCATCGCCAACATTATCGCGTCGGGATTGTTCGGCGACGGCGCCGCCGCGATGCTGATCGGCGGCAATGCCCAGGCGGCGACCGGGCCGCAGGTAATCGCGACGCGTTCGCTGGTCTTTCCCAACACCGAAGAGATTCTCGGCTGGGAGATCGTGGACAGCGGCTTCAAAATCGTCCTCTCGTCGAAGCTCACCGACCTGGTCCGCGCCAACATCCTCGAAGAAGTCGATTCATTCCTGGCGACGCAACAAATCGGCCGCGCACACATCCGCCATTGGATCGCGCATGCCGGCGGCCCCAAGGTGCTCGAGACGCTGGAAGGCGCGCTCGCTCTGCCCGAGGCCGCGCTGGCGCGTTCTTGGCGCTCGCTGCAATCGGTCGGAAATCTGTCGTCGGCATCCGTGATGTTCATCCTCGACGAATTGCTCGAAGACAACGCCGCCGCGCCTGGCGACTACGGCCTGATCATCGGGATGGGCCCGGGGTTCTCGGTCGAGCTGGTCCTGCTGAAGTGGTGATCTTGCCGAAGTGGTGATCTCGCTTCGCAGCTATCTGCTGATCCTCGCGATTCTGGTCGTCGAGCGGATCTTTGAGCTCGATCGCGCGCGCCGCAATGCGCGCCGCGCGTTCCAACACGGTGCGGTCGAAGTCGGCCAGGCGCACTATCGCGTGATGGTCGGATTTCACGCGCTGTTCATCGTGTCATGCGCAGCCGAGGCCACGTTGTTCCCGCACAGGTTTGCGCCCGCGGTCGCGTGGCTCGCGCTGTCGGCTGAGATCGTCGCGCAAGCGCTTCGCTATTGGGCGGTCGCGACTCTGGGCGATCGATGGAACACGCGAATCATCGTGAGCCCCGACCGTGCGCCGGCGACCGACGGACCCTATCGCTTCATGCGCCATCCCAACTATCTGGCGGTCGTGGTCGAGATCGCAGCCCTGCCGATGATCGGCGGTGCGATCTTCACGGCGATCGCGTTCTCCATTGGCAACGCCCTGATTCTCGCCGTGCGAATTCCGGCCGAGGAACGCGCGATGGGCGGGCGGTACGCCGAGGCACTTGGCTCGCGGCGGCGCTTTTTCCCCGGCTTGCGACACGGATAGGATAGCCCGCAATCTCGCGGCCCGCACTGTGACTGCGTAGCATTCGCTTCGCGCGCGCCGCCTGCTATCATCGGGCCGTGTTTTTCGCCCCTTTCTTCCTTTTCTACGCGATCGTCTTCTTCCTCATCCTCGCGTTCTGTTTTGTCCTGGTCGAAATCCACGTCATCAACTACGCGTTCGTGATGATCGGGCTGCCACCCGAGCTGGCGTTCACGGCGCTGCTGGTCAGCCTGATTGGCAGCTACATCAATATTCCCGTCACGCGTGTTGCCACCGGACAGCCGCATCCCGCCGCCGTGATCCGCAGTTTCGGGGTTCGCTACAGAGTGCCGATTCGCTACGCCACCGAATCGACGATCGTCGCGGTAAACGTCGGCGGTGCGATCGTTCCAGTGCTGATCTCGGCGTACCTGCTGATGCGCATGCCGGAGATAATCGTGCCGGCGTTGATCGGCGTCGCGATCGTCACCGCCATCGTCCATCGTTTCGCGATGCCGGTTCCCGGGCTGGGGATCGCGACCCCGATGTTGATTCCGCCGCTCGTCGCCGCCGCATGCGGCTACTTCCTCGGCTCTTCGCAGCCTTATCGCGACGCGATCGCATTCGTCAGCGGCGTGATCGGCACGCTCATCGGCGCGGACCTGCTCAACCTGCGCCGCTTGCGGGATTTGGGCGCGCCGGTCGCGTCGATCGGCGGCGCCGGCACCTTCGACGGGATCTTCCTGACCGGAATCGTCGCCGTGCTGCTGGCGTGAGCGGGAAAAAAAGTTACGCCGGTTTGAACTTCACCAGGGTATGATCGGGCGTCACGTCGTCGAAGCAGACCTCGACCGGCATCTCGACGCGCACATCCTCGGGCGCCGCGACGATGTTGGTCGTCATGCGCGGCCCCTCGGCCAGTTCGACGATCGCCAGCACGTACGGCGCGTCGGCAAAGGCGCGGCTCGACGCGCGGCGCACGACGGTAAAGCTGTACACCTTGCCGCGCCCGCTCATCCGTTGCCAGGCGAGATTGTCGGAGAAGCATTTGGGGCATCGATCGCGCGGATAGTAGATGAACGCGCGGCACGCGCCGCAGCGCTGAAGCGCCAGCTCGTGGCGCCGCGCGGCGTCCCAGAAGGGGCGGCTGGTTGGCGATGGCTTGGGAAGCGGTTTGTAATACTCGCTCATGATCTGCGCTCCAGCACGAGACTTACCTGCTCGCTCATGATTCCGCCGTTGCCGTTGACGTAGCCGAGCGCCGCGTCCTTGACCTGGCGCTCGCCGCCGCGCCCCATCAACTGTCTTATCGCCTCGGTCACGTGACTCATGCCGCCCGCCAGCCCCGGCTGGCCGAACGACAATTGGCCGCCGTGCGTGTTGCACGGAAAGTCGCCCGCCCAAGTCAAGTCGTGCTCCATCACGAACGGTCCGCCAGCCCCTTTCTTGCAGAAGCCCGCGTCCTCGAGCGTGACAATCACGGTGATGGTGTAACAGTCGTAGGGGCAGGCGAAATCCATGTCCTTGGGCTGCAGGCTCGCCATCTTGAACGCGGCCTCGGCAGCCGGCTTGATCGGCGATTCGGTAAGCGATGGCGCGTAGGTGATCGTCGAATGATTGGCGTACTCGCCGGCGCCCAGCAGCCATACCGGCGGATTCTTCGTGCGCCTGGCCATCTCGGGCGACGCGACGATTATCGCTGCGCCGCCGCTCACGGGGCTTACGATTTCATACAGATGAAGCGGATCGACGATCATGCGCGAGCCCAGCACGTCGTCGATCGTAAGCGCCTTGTCGTTGAACGTCGCCAGCGGATTCTTGAGCGCGTTGGCGCGCTGATCGACCGCGACCTTGGCCATCTGGCGCGCGGTGGTGCCGTATTCATGCATATGGCGGCGGGCGATCATCGCGTAGCCGCAATTGGCGCCGATATTTCCGTACGGCGCCTCGAACTCGCGCTGCACCGAGATCACCGGCGGCCGCTGGTCGCCGGCCTTGTTCAAATCGGCGACGATGCAGAGCACGGCGTTGCACATTCCCGCGTCGATCGCCGCCGCCGCGCGCCATATCATCCCGGCCGGACTGGCGCCGCCGATATCGACCTGATTCAGCATCCGCACGTTGAGCCCCAGCACCTCGGCCGCGCTCGCCGGGTAGATCATTCCCGGGTCCGAGTACGGCACGCCGACCAGGAAGCCGTCGATATCTTTCTTTTCCAGCCCGGCGTCCGCGATCGCCTCGGCCGCCACCCGCGCCATCAGGCCGAGCGCGGTCAGGTCGCCGGGTTCCTTGACCGGTTTGAGTTCGCCGATTCCGATCGCCGCGGCTTTTCCCTTGAGGCTCATAGCATCGACTCCCGCGTTTGCGTTTCCGACTTCGTGCGTGGGCGCGTCTGGATGACGATTAGCACAAATCGGGTCTCGCGGGTGCGCGGCCGCGGCGGCAGGAATGACAAAAGTGCGGCGGCGCGGAGGTTCAAATCGGGGGAAAAATCTTGTAGCTTGGTTCGTTCGAGGCGCGATTAACCAAAATGGCATTTATCATCTGTGACGACCATAACCTTGACATCGAGGCCGACGGAATCGACAACGCCGCAGCCAAGCAGTTGATGCTGAGCGACGCAAAACCGGGCGCGACCGCGATCGAAAAAGAGATCATCGAGTTCGGGATTAAGCATCGCAACTGCAACATCCGGATTCTCACCGGCTAGCCGCGGCGGCGGCGTCGCAGCGAATCCGCGCGGTGCATGATGAGAAGCGACAATTTCTGCTGGCCGTGGGCACGGCGGCCCGGGAATCCGCGAGGTGCATGATGATTGGCGGAAATTTCTGCTGGGCGTGCATCGCGTCGGATGAATTGCGAGAGCCGATCGAGGCGCGTCACGGCCCCTGAAAAAGCCGCGTCGCGGCCCCTGAAAAAATGAAGGCAGAGGATCCGATCGCGCGATTTACCCGATGGTTTCGGGAGGAAGTGACCGCCGGCACGAACCTGCCGGAGGCGATGGCGCTGGCAACTTGCGGAAGCGACGGAATGCCGAGCGTGCGGTACATCCTGCTCAAGCAGGCGGACGCGCGAGGGTTTTGCTTCTACACCGATATGCGCAGTCCCAAGGGCCGGCAGTTGGCGCAGAATCCCCGCGCCGCGATAGTCTTTTATTGGCCGCGCAAGGGACGCCAGGTCAGAATCGATGGCTCGGTCGAGCAGATGACGGCGCGCGAAGCGGACGAATATTGGGCTACGCGGCCGATAGACAGCAGGATTTCGGGCAGCATCTCGCATCAGAGCGATCGGCTGAAAAGCCGCAAAGAGCTGATCAAGCGGGTCGCCGAGTTTCGGCGGAAACTGAAGGGCAAGGAGCCGGTGCGGCCGGATTACTGGCTCGGAATGCGCGTGGTGCCGAAGCGGATCGAATTCTGGGTGCAAGCCCCCTTCCGCTTGCATCGGCGCGAACTGTTCGCGCGCAGCGGAGGCCATTGGCGCAGGACATTGCTCCAGCCCTGAGGACTGCCGGCGAACGGGGCCGACTAGTTTAACTTTCGCTCCGCTGGCCGAAACCCCGAGCGGGTTTCGGACTTCCCGTCGGTTAAAACGAAGACCAAGATGCGGCCTGACGGCCTGTTAGAAGGGTGAGGGAGGCGAGGGGACGCAAGGGTCCAGATTCGAAGGCTGGCGCGCGGGTTGTCATGGAAAAGCCAAGCCAGTTTCGGATGATCCAGCCCGACGAGGGGACACGCAAAACGAGCCGTGTTCCTCTGGCTTTCGCAGTCGATCGGGCACATAATTGCTGGTTATTGCTGGCGATGAGGTAGACGCTGCATGGGTTACAACTTTCCGGCGCTGTATTTCGAGGCAACTCGTCTGTGCAACCTCCAATGCCCCCTGTGCATGACGGGCAGCAACGATGCGCAAAAGGTTAAAGAGAAACGAAAAAGCGAACTCAACTTCGATGAGATTCGCGAACTGATATTGCTTCCAGCCAAGCGGCTGGGCGTTTTCGCGGTCGGATGGAGCGGCGGCGAGTTCCTGTTGCGAAAGGATGCAATGGAGCTGCTGCGGCTGACGGTGGAGCTGGGCTATCAATGCAAGGTTTGCAGCAACGGCGAGGTGCTCGATCGGACCAAGCTGCAGGAAATGAAGGAAGCCACCAACGGTAAGCTGACCATATCGGTGGGGCTGAACTCGATTGACGAGCGCAACGAGTGGACGCGCGACGCCAAGCCCGATCGCACGCTGGAGGTGCTGGAGCTTTGCGACGAGCTGAAGATCGACCGCCACGTGATCGTGACGATCTCCAAGGACAATACCGAGACCTTCGCCAAGACGGTCAAGTATCTGACCGATCGGCGGATTTCATACAACCGCTCGCCTTACGTGGCGCGGGGGTCGGGCTGCGATTTGTTCGGCAAGCTCGGGTTCGATCGCAACGATCTCGAAGCCCATTTCCATCCCGAGCTGCGCGGCCACGTCAACGGCTACGTGAGCTACACCCCGTTCTTCCTCTCGCCGGAGCTGCACGCGCAGGTTTCCGGAGGAGCCGCCAATGGCAACGTGCCGCAGAATCCGCCGATCGGATGCTGGGTCGGGACGTGGCTGGCGGTCAACGCGGAAGGCGATGTTTCGGTTTGTCCGGTGCTGCTCGATCAGCTCAAGGGCGGCAACGTGCGCGAAAAACCGCTCGACGAGGTGGTCGCTACCAGCAAACTGTTCGCCGACCTGCTCGATCGCAGCAAGCTTAAGGGCAAGTGCGGCGACTGCCGCTATCAGTACACATGCGGCGGATGCCGTGCGATGGCGTACTACCACAACGGCGACTATATGAGCGAGGATCCCACCTGCTTCTTCGATCCCGAGGACCGGACCACGATCAGCGAGCACGAAGAGCAGACCAACCGCTTGTTCAAGAAGTACCTGATCGTGGCGCGCTACGTCGGCTTGTTTA
>Ga0187815_10000553_pt1 | contig 18023 bp, 19 predicted proteins | sample NC_S_5_FD_132962 | JGI IMG/M metagenome (GOLD analysis project Ga0187815, IMG submission 132962) | Wetland sediment microbial communities from Neuse River Estuary, North Carolina, USA - ASW-S_5 | ecosystem: Environmental > Aquatic > Freshwater > Wetlands > Sediment | place: USA: North Carolina...
CACACAATTCACCTGTGCACACTGTCAAAGATCGTCTTCACTGCAGTCCCTTTCGGAACCGCCCCGTGACCTTTCGTCCCGGGTGAGCCGCCCATTCTACATCGTTCTTTCAGGCCGTCAACATCGCAGAGGAAATATTTTTCTGCGAGATCGTGGCGCGAATCCTTCGAAGCAGGCCGACTCGTCGAAGGGGCGAGAATCATAGCGCCGCGCTGCTCGGCTGTGAAGGGGCACGCGCAAAATTTTCGAAGTGAGCGCCGCGTCGCGCGCACTACACTGACCCGGTCACACGCCGCACGAGCCATCCCGCATGCTGAAATCCTTGATTGTCGCGTCGCTGCTGATGCTGTGCGGCCAAGGCTGTGCGGGCCCGGCCGACGCCACGCCCGTCAGGGTGACCCTACATGGCCGGAGCTTTTCGGTGGAACTGGCTACCAACGAAGCCGCGCGCGAGCACGGCCTGATGATGCGCACCTCGCTGGCACCGGACCGCGGCATGCTGTTCGTGTTTCCGGATACGGCGCCACGCGGGTTCTGGATGAAGAACACCCTGATCCCGCTCGACATCCTGTATTTCGATGCGCAACGCAAGCTGGTGTCGGCGCAACGGGACGTACCGCCGTGCAAGGCCGATCCCTGTCCGATCTACCCCAGCGCGGGAGCGGCGCGTTACGTGCTGGAGCTGTCTGCAGGCACGGCCAGGCGGATCGGCGCACGCAAGGGCGAGACGCTGACGATCGAGGGCAAGCTGGGAACGATCGACTGAACGACGTCGTGGACGACAGGCAGGCCGACACGGTAGGGGATCAATGCTTCAGGACGGATCGCGTCGAGCATGTCCCAATCGTCTTCGAAGGGAATGAACTGCTGCATGGTGATGCCTCCGGCATGACGCGCCTGGCTTGCGCGTGGAAGCATCACAGCGGATCGGCGGGCCCGTTCGCAGGCAGGAACATGGCGAAAACGGGCCGCCTGCGGGCACGGATCGGCGATCAGTCGACCTCGATCATCTCGAAGTCGCTCTTGGTGGCGCCGCAGTCCGGGCAGGTCCAGGTCTCGGGCACGTCTTCCCAGCGGGTGCCGGGCTCGATGCCTTCCTCCGGCACGCCCTGCGCTTCGTCGTAGATGTAGCCGCAGACCACGCACATCCATTTGCGCAGCGCGGCAGTTTCGGTGGAGCTCTGGCTCATCGTCGGGCTTCTTTGTTCGAGGGTGAATAGTGCATTCTCGCAACTCGCCTGCCGTTGCGAAAGCATGCGGCGCCCATTACCGCCCCTGCGGGCGCGCACTGAAGCCTCGACGCCATGACCCACCCCCGATTCCCGCACCGCGGCCTGTACGCGATCACCGACGGTCCGCGCGCCGACCTGCTTGAGGCCGTCGCGCAGGCGCTGGCCGGGGGTGCACGGGTGCTGCAGTACCGCGACAAGACCACCGACAGCGCGCGGCGCCAGGCCGAGGCTGTTGCGCTCAGGCAGTTCTGCGACGCACACGCCGTGCCGCTGATCATCAACGACGATATCGCGCTCGCCGTCGCGGTAGGCGCCGACGGCGTGCACCTGGGCCGCGACGACAGCGAGGTGGCCGCTGCCCGCGCCGCACTGGGCGCAGGCGCGATGATTGGCGTGTCGTGCTACGACTCGCTCGACCGTGCGCGCGCCGCTGCGGCCGCCGGTGCGGACTACGTGGCTTTCGGCGCCTTCTTCCCCTCGCCCACCAAGCCGCATGCGGCGCGCGCCTCGCTCGATCTGCTGCGACAGAGCGCCACGCTGGGCCTGCCGCGGGTGGCGATCGGCGGCATCACGCCGGACAATGCGCGCAGCCTGGTCGAAGCCGGCGCGGATTTCCTCGCCGTGATCTCGGCGGTCTTCGGCGCCACCGACGTACGCGTTGCCGCGCAGCGCTTCGCCCGCCTCTACCCTTCCGATTGAGAACCGCCCGATGAGCACCAATCACGAACTGTTCCAGCGCGCCCGCAGGCTGATGCCCGGCGGCGTCAATTCGCCGGTACGCGCCTTCAAGTCGGTGGGCGGCGAACCGTTCTTCACTGCGCGCGCCGACGGCGCCTGCCTGTGGGACGTGGAAGGCAGGCGCTACATCGACTACGTGGGCTCGTGGGGCCCGATGATCGTGGGCCACAACCACCCTGCGGTGCGCGAGGCGGTGGAGCGTGCGGTGAAGGACGGGCTCTCCTTCGGCACGCCCTGTCCCGCCGAGGTGACGATGGCCGAGACCATCGCGAAGCTGGTGCCGTCGGTGGAAATGGTGCGCATGGTGAACTCGGGCACCGAGGCCACCATGTCGGCGATCCGCCTCGCACGGGGCGCCACCGGCCGCGCGAAGATCGTGAAATTCGAGGGCTGCTACCACGGCCACGGCGACAGCTTCCTGGTGAAGGCCGGCTCGGGTGCGCTGACCTTCGGCGTACCCACCTCGCCCGGCGTGCCGAAGGCGAACGCCGACCTCACGCTCACCCTGCCCTACAACGATCCAGATGCCGCCCAGGCGCTGTTCGCGGAACAGGGCAGCGAGATCGCCGCCCTGATCATCGAACCGGTGGCCGGCAACATGAACTGCATCCCGCCGGTGGACGGCTATCTGCAGGGCCTGCGCGAACTGTGCACGCGGCACGGCGCGCTGCTGATCTTCGACGAGGTGATGACCGGCTTCCGGGTGGCATTGGGCGGTGCGCAGGCGCTCTACGGCGTGACGCCGGACCTGACCACCTTCGGCAAGATCATCGGCGGCGGCATGCCGGTGGGCGCCTACGGCGGCCGCCGCGAGCTGATGGAACAGGTGGCCCCGGCCGGCCCGATCTACCAGGCCGGCACGCTCAGCGGCAATCCGGTGGCGATGGCGGCCGGGCTGGCGATGCTGGAACTGGTCCAGGCGCCGGGCTTCCACGACACGCTCGCCGCGCGCACACGCCTGCTCTGCGACGGCCTGCAATCGGTGGCCGACGGCGAAGGCGTGCCGTTCAGCACCAACCGCGTGGGCGGCATGTTCGGGCTGTTCTTCAGCAGGGAAAAGGTAAACAGCTACGCGCAGGCCACCGCGGCCGACACCGCGCTGTTCAACCGCTTCTTCCACGGCATGCTGGAGCGTGGCGTGTACCTGGCGCCCAGCGCATTCGAGGCGGGCTTCCTCTCCAGCGCGCACAGCGACCAGGACATCGCCGACACCCTGCAGGCCGCGCGCGAAGCGCTGCACGCGGCGAAGGGCTAAGCCGGGAGCCGCCCATGCACGGGCGGCGCGGCGCCATTCACCAGGTGCCGCTGTTCGGCATCGAGGCCCACGGCTCCTGCGGCGGCAGGTGGCCGTCCTGCAGCAGCTCGACCGAGATCAGGTCGGGCGAGCGCACGAACGCCATGTGACCGTCGCGCGGCGGGCGATGGATGGTGTAGCCCATGTCCATCAGGCGCTGGCAGGTGGCGTAGATGTCGTCCACGCGGAACGCGAGGTGGCCGAAGTTGCGCGCACTGCCGTAATCCTCGGCGGAATCCCAGTTCCAGGTAAGCTCGATCTCGGCCTCGGGGCTGTCCGGCGCAGCCAGGAACACCAGCGTGTACTTGCCTTGCGGGTTCTCCATGCGGCGCACTTCGCCGAGACCCAGGCCCTCGCAGTAGAAGCGCAGCGAAGCATCGATGTCGCGCACGCGCACCATGGTGTGCAGGTATTTCATGGGCATTCACCCGGAAAGTTCGATGGGGGAACAGGCGATGATACCAACCGCAGCGCGACTCAGCCGTGCAAGTGCGTTCGCAACGCCTGCGCCATGGCATCCAGCTCGCCGGCCTTCGCGCTTTGCGGCGCGCCATCCGGATAGACACGCAGCAGGCCGTCGCCCACGCGCCGCGGCTGCACGTGCAGGTGGAAATGGAACACCTCCTGCCCCGCCGCACGGCCGTTGGACTGCCAGAGGTTCAGACCCGCCGGATCGAATTCCGCGCGCAGCGCCTGCGCGACCCGCTGCGCCATGCGCATCACGCCCGCCGCCTCGTCGGGTGCAAGCGAGTAGAGGTCGGGCACATGCCGATACGGCACCACCAGCACATGGCCCGGCACGGCCTGCCGCAGGTCCATGAAAGCCAACACCACGCCATCGTCCGCCACGATCGCCGCCGGCAGCTCTCCCGCGACGATCGCGCAGAACGGGCAGGCCGCGGCGCTCACGCCGCGGTGAAGGCGACCAGCGCGGCACGCAGGCGCTGGAGGCCCTCGGCCAGTTCGTCGGCGCTGATCGTCAGCGGCGGCACGAAACGCAGCACATCCGGGCCGGCCTGCAGCAGCAGCAGGCCGTGCGCGGCGGCATGGTCGAGGATCTCGCCGGCCTTGCCCCGGTGCGCCTCCGCCAGCACCGCGCCGATCATCAGCCCGCGGCCACGCACCTCGTCGAACACCTGCAGCTCCGCATCGATCGCCGCCAGCCCGTCGCGCAAGGCCTGCGCCTGCGCGGCCACGTTCGCCAGCAACTCGGGCGAGGCCAGCTTGCGCAATGCCGCGCGCGCCACTGCTGCGGCCATCGGATTGCCGCCGAAGGTGGTGCCGTGGGCGCCGTACTGCATCACCTCGGCCACCTTCGGGCCGGCCAGCATCGCACCGATCGGAAAACCGCAGCCGAGCGCCTTGGCCAGGGTCACGATGTCGGGCTTCACGCCGTCCTGCACGTGCGCGAACAGCGTGCCGGTGCGGCCCATGCCGCACTGGATCTCGTCCAGCACCAGCAGCGCGCCGTGCGCGTCGCACAGTTCGCGCACGCGCTGCAGGAACCCCGGCGCGGCCGGCAGCACACCGCCCTCGCCCTGCACAGGCTCCAGCATCACCGCAGCAATGTCGCCGGCGGCGAACGCGAGTTCCAGCGCTGCGGCATCGTTGAAATCGAGATAGCGGAAGCCGCCCGGCAGCGGCTCGTAGCCGGCCTGGTACTTCGGCTGCGCGGTGGCGGTGACGGTGGCCAGGGTGCGGCCGTGGAACGAACCCTTGAAGGTGACGATGACGCGCTTGTCTGCACCGCGCCCCTGCGCGGCCGCCCACTTGCGCACCAGCTTGATCGCCGCCTCGTTCGCCTCGGCGCCGGAGTTGCAGAGGAACACGCGCTCGGCAAAACCGCTCGCGCCCACCAGCTCCTCGGCGAGGCGCAGCGGCGGCTCGGTGTAGAACACATTGCTGCTGTGCCAGAGCTTGTGCGCCTGGGTAGTGAGCGCCGCCAGCAGGTCCGGGTCCTGGTGGCCGAGCGCGTTCACCGCGATGCCGGCGCCGAAGTCGACGTAGTCGCGCCCTTCCGTGTCCCACACCCGCGCACCTTTGCCATGATCCAGCACCAGCTCGCGTGGCTTGTACACCGGCAGCCAGTACTGCTTGCCGAGCGAGGTGAGGGCCGAGGTGTCGTGCGTGCTCATGGAAGTTCCGGAACGTGATGGCGGGGGCGCGCCATGCTAGGGCCTGCGCCGGGCGTTTGCACGGCGTCAGTCGAGGAAAAGGTCGGGCAGCAGCGGTGCGCCGGGCACCAAGGCGTAGGCGTCGAAATCGGCCATGCCAGCCTCGCGCAGCACTTCCTCATCGATCGCGAAATGGCCGGTGTAGGTGCCGGCGGGCCGGGTGAGGATGGCGTGCGCCGCGTCGGCCACGATCTCCGGCTTGCGGCACTGCTCGGCGCGCACCCCATCGATCATCGCGATCGCCGCGGTGGCGATCACCGTGCGCGGCCACAGCGCGTTCACCGCGATGCCCAGCGGCGAAAACTCCGCAGCCATGCCCAGCACGCACAGGCTCATGCCCATCTTGGCGATGGTGTAGGCGGTGTGCGGCGCGAACCATTTCGGGTCGAGTGTGGGCGGCGGCGACAGCATTAGCACGTGCGGGTTCGCAGCCTTCTTCAGGTATGGCAGGCAAGCCTGGGTGACCAGGAAGGTACCGCGCGTGTTCACCTGCTGCATCAGGTCGAAGCGCTTCATCGGCGTGCCTTCCACCCCGGCCAGCCAGATCGCGCTGGCGTTGTTGACCACGATGTCGATGCCACCGAATTGCTCCGCCGTCTGCGCCGCCGCGGCATGTACTTCGGCCTCGTCACGGATGTCGCACTTGAGCGCCAGCGCCCTGCCGCCGGCCGCCTCCACCGCCGCCGCCGCGGTATGGATGGTGCCGGGCAGCTTGGGGTTGGGCACGCTGCTCTTCGCCGCGATGGCCACGTTGGCGCCGTCGCGCGCGGCGCGCAGCGCGATCGCCAGGCCGATGCCGCGCGACGCGCCGGTGATGAACAGGGTCTTGCCGGCCAGGGTGCTCATGCGGATTCCTAGTGACGGGTGACGGTGGGCGGGATCAGGCTTTCTGGAAGCGCGGCAGGATATCGCGCAAGTCGGCCAGGCGTTGCAGCGGATCGGCCAGCTCCAGCAGGCGCTGGCGCTCGTCGCCGCTCAGCGGCAGCAGTTCGGCGAGCCGGAAGCCCAGCCAGCGCGCGTCGTCGTAGCACTCGCGCTGCACGTGCTTCCACTGCGGCGCCATCGCCTCGACCAGGCGCCCGGCGATCGTCTGCAGCAGGGCAAGTTCGACCGGCACCAGCACAGGCGGCTCCTCCGGCCACCACTCCACTTCGCCGCGCAGCTGACCGTCGGCACGCACCCGCGTGCGCCGCACCCGGAAGCGCTGGCCGCCCTCGGCCACGATGCCGAGCAGGCCGCCCGCGCCGTGATGGAAATCCACGATATGCGCCAGCGTGCCTACCGCCGCCGGCAGGGCCGGCTCGCCGGTCTCGCGCCCCGTCAGGATCAGGCAGACGCCGAAACCGTGGCCGTCGCGCGTGCACTCGCGCACCAGGTCCAAGTAGCGTGGCTCGAAGATGCGCAGCTCCAGCCGCCCACCCGGATACAGCACGGTGGACAGCGGGAACAGCGGCAACTCGGCGTGGGAGGTTCGTCCAGCCATGCGCAGAGTGTAGCGAGCGCCGGCGGCGCGGCGCCCACTGGACGACCGCACACCGCGACGGCACATTAGCCGTTCCACCCCGGGGAGCATGCGCAAGGATGTCGACCATCGCCACCGCGCCCACGGCAGCCTTTGCCGTTGCGCAAACCGACCCCGTGCTGCGCGTGCGTGGCCTGCGCAAGTCCTTCAAGCAGCGCGAGGTATTGCGCGGCATCGACTGGGACGTGCCGCCAGGCCGGGTGGTCGGCCTGCTCGGCCGCAACGGTGCCGGCAAGACCACCTTGCTGCGCTGCCTGCTGGGCCTCTCGCCGATCGACGCCGGAACGGTGGAACTGTTCGGCGAGCCGATGACCGAGCCCGGCGGCGAACGCCTGCACCGCATCGGCTTCGTGCCGCAGGCCTTCGACCTGTTCCCGTGGATGAAGGTGCGCGCCTATCTCGATTTCACCGCCGCGTTCTACGCGCGCTGGAACCATGCGCTGTCCGCACGCCTGCTCGGCGACTGGGAGCTCGACCCGAAGCAGAAGATCGGCGAGCTGTCGCAGGGCCAGCGGCAGAAGCTGGCCATCGTGCGCGCGATCGCACCCGAGCCCGACCTGCTGGTGCTGGACGAACCCGTGGCCAGCCTGGACCCGCAGGCGCGCCGCGCCTTCATGGCCGAACTGCTGGAGTTGATGCGCCAGCCGGGCAAGACGGTGATCTTCTCCACCCACATCACCGCCGACCTCGAGCGCGCCGACGCCGACATCACCCTGCTGCGCGACGGCGCGGTCCAGTTCACCCGCCCGCTGGCCGAGCTGCGCGAACGCATGCGCCGCGTGCTGCTGAGCCGCTCCGGCGGCTGGCCGCAGGCACCGATGGTGGCGGGCCTGCTGAAGGCCACGCTGCACGGCGACGAGGCGCAGCTGCTAGTGGAGGACATGAATCCGGACAGCCTGCACGCGCTCGCCGCGCGCGAAGGAGCCACGCTGCGCATCGAAACGCCCACGCTGGAAGACCTGTTCGTGGAGCTGGCATGAGGGCGGTGTGGCAGCTGTGGTTGCAGCCCTGCCGGCAAATGCTGGTCGGCGCGCTGCTGCTGCAACTGACGTGGCTGGTCGCCGCGATCTTGCTGGGCTGCGCGCCCGCGGTCGGCGTGGGCATCGCCAGCGTAACCGCCACCCTGCTCGGCTTCGGCGCATGGTTCTGGTTCACCGTGCTGGGACTGTGCCTGCGCGGCCTGTGCCGGCCGGAGAGTTTCCTGCTGCCCGGCTTCCGCCGGCGACTCGCCCTGGTCGGTGCGCTGCAGGTCGCGCAGTGGGTGCTGCTGCCCACGCTGGCCGCGCTGCTGCTGGGCGTGCCGCATGCCGTGCTGGGCGGCGCGGCGGTTCTGCTGCTGGCGGCGATCGGGCTGGCGGCCAGTTCCGCGCGCTACATCAACCTGCTGGTGTGGGGCCTGTTCGTCCTGGCGGGCTGGCAGCCGGGACTGGCCAGCCAGGTCGCCAAGGCACTGATCGCCTCGCCATGGGCGGTGCCGCTGGCGCTGTTGCTGACGATCCTGATCGCCAAGCTCAGCCTGCGCACGATGCTGCGCATCGAAGACCGCGAAACGGACAGCTCGCCGCTGGAAAACGCCCAGCTCGGCCGTGCACGCGCCCGCAACCTGGATGGCACGCCGGCACGGCGCGGCAAGCTGGCCAGACGCATCGGCGCGATCTTCGACGGCACCTCGCAACGCGCGATGGAACAGGCGCTGGCGCGCTATCGCCGCAAGCCCACCTGGCACCTGCGCACGGTGCTGGTGCGCCGGCTGCTGCTGCCGCACGACAACCCGCAGGCCATTGCACTGCGCCTGCTGCTGGTGGCGGCGATCGTGACGTTCTACGTGGTGGCGGTGATGCACCGGCAGCGTTTCAATGCCGTGGTGGTGGGCGCCTACGCGATCCTGCTGGGCCTGTCGCGTTTCCCGCAGCTCGGCCGCGGCATGCGGCAGATGCGGCCGAACCTCGCCGACCTCTACCTCACGCTGGCGCCGCCGACTCGCGCCGACTACCAGCAAACCCTGCTCGATGCCCTGGTGGTGCTGGTGCCGATCACCGCGCTCAGCACCCTGGCCTACACCGGTCTGGGCATCGTGCTCACCCATGCCGCGGAACCGCTGCGCATGCTGCTCGATGCGGCGATTGTGAGCGTGGGCGCCAGCCTCACCGCGCTGGCGGTGCACCTGATCGGTCCGGAGAGCAGCTTCGGGCGCGGCCTGGTCGACCTCGGCGTGACGCTGGGCGCGATGGCGGTGTACTGGGGCGGCTACTGGCTGCTCGGCGCGCTCGGCCACGCCATCGGCAGCGGCGTGCTGTTGCTGGTCACGCTGGGCTTCGGGCTGGGCGTATGGAGTTCGGCGCGGCGTGAATACCTGCGCCGGCCACCGTGCTTCGACGCGCCGCTGGCGTGAATCAACGTCGCAGCAGCTCGGCGAAACGGCGCGGCGCGCCCTCGAAGCCGCCGTTGGACATGAACACCACGTGGTCGCCGGGGCGCGCCTGCGCGCGCAGCACCGCAAGCAACGCATCGACGCTGGCGGCGGTGCTGCCGCGCCCCTGCAGGGCATCGGTGACGCGGTGCGCGTCCCAGGGAAGCTCGGGGCGATGCAGGAACACCACCGCATCGGCATCGGCGAGCGAAGGCGCCAGCGCCTCGGCATGTGCGCCCAGCCGCATCGAATTGGAGCGCGGCTCCAGCGCTACCAGGATACGCGCCTTGCCTACCTTCGCGCGCAGGCCGGCCAGGGTGGTGGCGATCGCGGTGGGATGATGGGCGAAGTCGTCGTATACGCGCACGCCGTCCGCTTCGCCCACCAGTTCCATGCGCCGCTTTACGCTCTCGAAGCTGGCGAAGGCGGGCAGCAGCGCGCGCGGATCGGCGCCTGCCGCCGCGGCTGCGGCGAGCGCTGCGAGCGCGTTCATCACACTGTGGTTGCCGAGCAGCGGCCAGCGCACCTCGCCCACCGGCTCACCTCGGCGCGTCACCTTGAACGCGCTGCCGTCGGCCTCGACCAGCTCGGCCTGCCAGTCGCCGCGGCCGATGCCGAAGCTTTCCACCGGCGTCCAGCAGCCCATCGCCAGCACCTCGGCGAGGCGTTCGTCATGCGCGTTGACGATCAGCCGCCCGTTGCCCGGCACGGTGCGCACCAGGTGATGGAACTGTCGCTGGATCGCCGCCACGTCGGGGAAGATGTCCGCGTGGTCGTATTCGAGGTTGTTGAGGATCGCGATGCGCGGGCGGTAGTGCACGAACTTCGAGCGCTTGTCGAAGAACGCGGTGTCGTATTCGTCCGCCTCGATCACGAACGGCTTGCCCGTGCCCAGCCGCGCGGACACGCCGAAGTTGCCCGGCACGCCGCCGATCAGGAAGCCGGGCGCCATGCCGGCACTCTCCAGCAGATGCGCCAGCAGGCTGCTGGTGGTGGTCTTGCCGTGGGTGCCGGCCACGGCCAGCACTTCGCGTCCCGGTAGCAATGTCTCTCCCAGCCACTGCGGGCCGGAGATGTAGCGCAGCTGCTCGTCGAGCATGTATTCCACGGCCGGGTTGCCGCGCACCATGGCGTTGCCCACCACCACGAGGTCGGGCGCGGGCTTGAGGTGCCCGGCCGCGTAGCCCTCCATGAGACGAATGCCCAGCGCCTCGAGCTGGGTGCTCATCGGCGGATAGACGTTGGCGTCGGAACCTTCGACGCTGAGGCCGAGCTCGCGCGCCAGCGCGGCGACGCCGCCCATGAAGGTGCCGCAGATGCCGAGGATGTGCAGGCGCATGGGAGTTCCTTAACGAACTCCCCTCTCCCGCCGGGAGAGGGGCTGGGGGAGAGGGTACGGGCTTGCGGGAAGCTTGGAAGCGCGGAACGCGCCCTCTCCACTCAGGGAGAAGGAGAAGGAGAAAGCTCAGCCGTTGGCGGCCGCAGCTTCGGCCTTGAGCGCGCGCTTCACGCGTGCGGTGACTTCGTCCAGCTCGCCCACGCCGTCGACCACCTGCAGCGTGCCGCGCCTGGCGTAGAAATCCGCCACCGGCGCGGTCTGTTCGGCGTAGACCTTGAGGCGGTCGCGCACCACGGCGGGATCGTCGTCCTTGCGGTGCTCGGCGGCGTAGCGGATCTCGCAGCGGCCGATGATCGCCTCGTTCGGCACCTCCAGCTTCACCACCGCGTCCAGCGGCTGGCCGATGCGGGCCAACAGGTGGTCGAGCGCGTCGGCCTGCGCGAGGTTGCGCGGGTAGCCATCAAGGATGAAGCCGCTTTTCGCGTCGGCCTGGGCCAAGCGTTCTTCCAGCATGGCCAGCAGGATGTCGTCGGAGACCAGCCGGCCGGCGTCCATGACCGCCTTGGCCTTGAGCCCGGTGGGCGTGCCCGCGGCCACGGCCGCGCGCAGCATGTCGCCGGTGGAGATGTGCGGCACGCCCAGGTCGTTCTTAAGCCGGGTGGCCTGGGTGCCCTTGCCCGAACCGGGCGCACCGAGTAGCACGAGTCGCATATCGCTCCGCAATGGCGGCGGATGGCCGCCGATTCCCTGGGAAATGGGTTTCACGGTAGCGTTTGAAGGCCGCTGCCGTCAAACGAAAGCCGCCGCCGCAGTACCGGCATTCGCCGCATCGGCGCGATACTGCACCTTCATCGAGGGAGATACCCATGCCGACCCCCCCAGCCACCTCCGGCCGCCTGCTCTACGCCCAGTCCGGCGGCGTCACCGCCGTGATCAACGCCACCGCGGCCGGCGTGATCGAGGCGGCGCGCGCGAAGGGCGTGCCGGTGTACGCCGCGCGCAACGGCATCCTCGGCGCGCTGCGCGAGGAGCTGATCGACACCACCAAGGAAAGCAAGACGGCCATTGCGGCATTGCGCCACACCCCGGGCGGCGCGTTCGGCTCGTGCCGCTACAAGCTCAAGTCGCTGGAAGCGAACCGCGCCGAGTACGAGCGCCTGATCGAGGTGTTCCGTGCGCACGACATCCGCTGGTTCCTCTACAACGGCGGCAACGATTCGGCCGACACTGCGCTTAAGATCTCGCAGCTGGGCAAGGCGATGGATTACGACATCCGCTGCATCGGCGTGCCCAAGACGGTGGACAACGACCTCGCCGTCACGGACTGCTGCCCCGGCTTCGGTTCGGTGGCGAAGTACACGGCGGTGTCCACCCTGGAGGCCAGCCTCGACGTGGCCTCGATGGCCGACACCTCCACCAAGGTGTTCATCCTCGAAGTGATGGGCCGCCATGCCGGCTGGATCGCCGCCGCCGCGGGCCTGGCCGGCGAAGGCACCGACGAACCGCCGCACCTCATCCTGTTCCCCGAGCGAGTGTTCGACGAAGCCGCGTTCCTGGCCAAGGTGAAAGCCACGGTCGAACGTGTGGGCTGGTGCACCGTGGTGGCCTCCGAAGGCATTCGCAACGCCGAGGGCCGGTTCCTCGCCGAGGCCGGCACGCGCGACGCGTTCGGCCACACCCAGCTTGGCGGCGTGGCGCCGGTGCTGGCCGCGCTGGTAAAGGAGAAGCTGGGCTACAAGTACCACTGGGCGCTGCCCGACTACCTGCAGCGCTCCGCCCGCCACCTGGCGTCCAAGACCGACGCCGAGCAGGCCTACGCGGTGGGCCAGGCCGCGGTGGACTACGCGCTGGCCGGCATGAACGCGGTGATGCCGGTGATCGTGCGCAGCAGCGACGCCCCCTATCGGTGGAAGGTCGAGCCGGCGGCGCTGCGCAGCATCGCCAATCGCGAGAAGAAGATGCCGCGCGGCTTCCTCACCCGCGACGGTTTCGGCATCACGGCGGCCGCGCGGCGCTACCTGGCGCCGCTGATCCAGGGCGAGGCGCATCCGCCGCACGGGTCCAACGGGCTGCCCAAGTACGGGCGGCTGAAGAACACGGGCGTGACGAAGAAACTGCCGACCTTCGAACACTGACCGCGCCCGCGGAGATCGCCATGGCAAGGATCGTCACGCTGACGATGAACCCGGCGCTGGACATCGCGACGTCGATCGAGCGGATCGCCCCCGATCGGAAGCTGCGCTGCGATGTGCCTCGCTACGACCCGGGCGGCGGTGGCATCAACGTCGCCCGGGTGGCCCATTCGCTGGGGGTCGATGCGCTCGCGATCTTTCCGGCGGGCGGAGCCGCGGGACAGCAGATCGGCCACCTGCTGCGCCAGGAAGGCGTCGACTATTCGGCCATCCCGATCGGCGGATTCACGCGCGAGAGCCTCAACGTGGTCGAGCGCGAAAGCGGCCAGCAATATCGCTTCATCCTGCCCGGCCCGGAGATCGACAGCCGCGACCAGCAGCACTGCCTCGATGCTCTGGCGGCCGCCGCGGTCGACGCTGACTACATCGTCGCCAGCGGAAGCCTGCCTCGCGGCGTGCCCGAGGACTTCTACGCGCGTGTCGGAGAAATGACCAAACGCCTGGGCAGGCGCCTGGTCTTGGACACTTCCGGGCCGGCGCTGCAGCACGCCGGCGCCGACGTCCATTTGCTGAAACCCAGTCTGGCCGAGCTGGAGGGCCTGCTCGGCCATCCGATCCAGGGCGAGCGCGATGAGGAACAGGCAGCGCGTGGTCTGGTCGAACAGGGACGCTGCGAGATCGCCGTGGTGTCCCTCGGCGCGCGGGGCGCGCTGCTGGCGAGCAAGGATGGGGTCCAGCGCCTGCCCGCCCTGCAGGTAGGGTCCAAGACCTCCGTCGGTGCCGGCGACTCGATGCTGGCCGGCATCCTCGTGGGATTGATCCGCGGCCTGAGCTTGGCCGAAGCCGCGCGCTTCGGCATCGCGGCAGGCGCCGCCGCCTTGCTCGCCCCCGGCACCCAGTTGTGCCACCCGGAGGACGTGGAGCGACTGTACCGGGCGTCAACCGGCGCCCCGTGATGCTGCCGGGCGATCCGCCCGAGCGCCGGCACGGCACCCGGGTCAGAACAGGTCGTCGAGTTCCGCGTGGGTGGCGTTGCCGGCAAAGCCGTCGAAGCGCCCCTCAGCCAGGCCGTGTGCGGCGCGCAGGAAACCGCCCCAGGCCGCCCCGGCCAGCGCGCCACCTACGCTGATGCGGCGCACGCCGAGCCGCGCGAGATCGGCCAACGTGAACGGCGCGGCGTAGCCGACCAGCACGTTGACCGGCCTCGGCGCGACGGCGCTCACCACCGCCTCGATCTGTTCGCTGGTGCGCAGGCCAGGCGCATACAGGCAGTCCGCGCCGGCCTCGGCATAGGCCTGCAGGCGTTTCAGCGACTCGTTCAGCGGGTCGGGATGGCCGACCAGGAAACACTCGGCGCGACCGATCAGCATCACGTCCTGACCCGAGGCATCGATCGCCGCACGCGCGGCGCGCATGCGCGCCATCGCCTCGTCGAGCGCGTACAGCGGCCGCGCGGCGTCGCCGGTGGAATCCTCGATCGACAGGCCCGCCACGCCGGTGTCGACGCAGCGGCGCACGTTGTCCGCCAGCGCCTCAAGGTCGCGGGCATGCCCGTCCTCGAAGTCGGCATTCACCGGCAGGTCGGTGGCCGCCACGATCGCGCGGCAGTGCGCCAGTATCGCGTCCACGTCCATCGCGTTGTCGGTATGTGCACGCGACCACGCGAAACCCGAGCTAGTGGTCGCCAGCGCCTTGAAGCCGAGCTGCTGCAAGGCCCGGGCGGAGCCGGCATCCCAGGGATTGGGGAGCATGAAACAGCCGCTTTCATGCAGCTTGCGGAAGGCGGCGCGCCGCGCCGCGAAATGGTTGGAGTTCATCGCCGCAGCCTACTACGGCACGTACCGCGCCATATGCCGACCGCATCATCGCTGGGCGCACGCGATGGCGCCATGGCGGCCGATGACTGTGCCTTGAGGCGGCACGGTGCTGTGCATATCTTTCGTTCATGCGTAATTTCATACGATTCGTTTCGAGCCGCCAGACGGTGCGTCCGGAGAAATCGCCATGAAGATCCTGTACAGCCTGATGCTCGCCCTACCCCTGCTTGCCGGCAGCGGCGCTGCGCTGGCCGGTCACGACCACGGACATGATCGCGGGCACGACCGACACGACCGACGGGATCACCGAGGACACGGACACCGCGACGATCGCCGCCACGTGGCCGTCCGCCATCGCAACCACTCCCGTCATTGGGAACGCGGCCATCGCTATGGCGGCCCGATCTACGTGGTGCACGACTACGGCCACTACCGCCTGCGCCCGCCGCCGCGCGGTTACGGCTGGGTGCGCACGGACAACAACGACTACCTGCTGGTCGCGCTCGCCACCGGCATCATCCTCGACATCGCCACGCGCTGAATCCGCGCCACGTCGACCAAGGCCGCGCAGCGCCGCGCGGCCTTCGCGTTTTTTGCAGGACGTTGCGCCGCACAACAGGATACGTAACAGGCTCTGCCTATACTCCCTTGGACCGCCCGCTCCGGACGGCCATTACAACCCATGGGGAGGCTCCGATGCTGCAGCAGTATGGCTGGTGGATCGTGCTCGCGTGTGCGGTGGTGGCAGTGTTGTATGGTGCATTGTCGACACGCTGGATTCTGGCGCAGTCGCCGGGCAACGCACGGATGCAGGAAATCGCCGCGGCGGTGCAGGAAGGTGCCCGCGCCTACCTCAATCGCCAGTACGGCACGATCGCCCTGGTCGGCGCAGTGCTGTTTCTGCTGATCGGCTTCTTCCTGAGCTGGCCCACCGCGATCGGCTTCCTGATCGGCGCGGTGCTGTCCGGCGCAGCCGGATACATCGGCATGAACGTGTCGGTGCGCGCAAACGTACGCACCGCCGAGGCCGCACGGCAGGGTCTCGGCCCGGCGATGAACGTGGCGTTCCGCGGCGGCGCAATCACCGGCATGCTGGTGGTGGGGCTCGCCCTGCTCGGCGTCGCCGGCTACTGGCTGATCCTCAATCGGATGGGCATGACCAGCGAGGCGGCCCTGCACGCGCTGGTGGGCCTGGCGTTCGGCAGCTCGCTGATCTCGATCTTCGCGCGCCTGGGCGGCGGTATCTTCACCAAGGGCGCGGACGTGGGCGCCGATCTGGTGGGCAAGGTCGAGGCGGGCATCCCCGAGGACGACCCGCGCAACCCGGCGGTGATCGCCGACAACGTGGGCGACAATGTGGGCGATTGCGCCGGCATGGCCGCCGACCTGTTCGAGACCTACGCGGTGACGGTGATCGCCACCATGCTGCTGGGCGGCCTCACCCTGACCAACGCCGGCAGCACCGCCGTGCTGTATCCGCTGCTGCTGGGCGCCGTGTCCATCATCGCCTCCATCATCGGCACGCTGTTCGTGCGCGTGAAACCCGGCGGCTCGATCATGGGCGCGCTGTACAAGGGTGTGGCGGTGTCGGGCGTGCTGGCGGCGGCGGCGTTCTGGCCGATCACCCAGCAGTTAATGGGCGGCTTCAGCTACGGCGCCCTGAACCTGTGGTTCTGCGCACTGATCGGCCTGCTGCTCACCGGCGCCATCGTGTGGATCACCGAGTACTACACCGGCACCGACTTCAAGCCCGTCAAGCACATCGCGCAGGCTTCCACCACCGGCCACGGCACCAACATCATCGCGGGCCTCGGCGTGTCGATGAAGGCCACCGGCCTGCCGGTGGTGGCGATCTGCATTGCCATCTGGGGCGCCTACGAGCGCGGCGGCCTGTACGGCATCGCGATCGCGGCGACCTCGATGCTGTCGATGGCCGGCATGATCGTGGCGCTGGATGCCTACGGCCCGATTACCGACAACGCCGGCGGCATCGCCGAGATGGCCGACCTGCCGCCGGAAGTGCGCGGCGTCACCGATCCGCTGGATGCGGTGGGCAACACCACCAAGGCGGTGACCAAGGGCTATGCCATCGGCTCGGCCGCGCTGGCCGCGCTGGTGCTGTTCGCCGACTACACGCACAACCTCGCGGTGAACCACCCGGACATCACCTACAGCTTCGACCTCTCCGACCACATGGTGATCATCGGCCTGTTGATCGGCGGCCTGATTCCCTACCTGTTCGGCGCGATGGCGATGGAGGCGGTAGGCCGCGCGGCAGGGGCGGTGGTGGAGGAAGTGCGCCGCCAGTTCCGCGACATCGTCGGCATCATGGAGGGCACCGGCAAGCCCCAGTACGACAAGGCGGTCGACATGCTGACCAAGTCCGCGATCAAGGAGATGATCGTGCCCTCGCTGCTGCCGGTGATCGTGCCGATCGTGGTGGGCCTGCTGCTGGGACCGAAGGCGCTGGGCGGCGTGCTGATCGGCACCATCGTCACCGGCCTGTTCGTGGCGATCTCGATGACCACCGGCGGCGGCGCCTGGGACAACGCGAAGAAGTACATCGAGGACGGCCACCACGGCGGCAAGGGCTCGGAGGCGCACAAGGCCGCGGTCACCGGCGACACCGTGGGCGATCCTTACAAGGATACCGCCGGCCCCGCGGTGAACCCGCTGATCAAGATCATCAACATCGTGGCGCTGCTGATCATCCCGCTGCTGCATTGAGCGATGCGCGCTTCGACGACAGGCCCCGCATGCGGGGCCTGTCGCTTTTCAGGCCAGCCCGGCTCCAGCCACGGGCACGGTTCGCCGGCGGCAGCCACACTCGCAGCTGTCCATCCATTCGCCAGACGACGAGGACCTCACGCATGACTTCCAAGACTTCCCTCTGGCTGACGCTCGCACTGGGCATCACACTGGGCGGCATGAACACCGCCCATGCCGCGACCACCGCCCAGCCCGCCGCCGATGACCCCTACCTGTGGCTGGAAGCCACCCACGGCGCGCGCGCGATGGACTGGGTGAAGCAGCAGAACACGATCACCGAGAAGGCCTTCGCCAGCTCGGCCGGGTTCGAGCGCAGCCGCAGCCAGATCCTCGAAGTGCTCGATTCCGACGCGCGCATTCCCTACGTGAGCCGGATGGGCGAGTACCTCTACAACTTCTGGCAGGACAAGGCGCATCCGCGCGGCCTGTGGCGCCGCACCACGCTGGCCGAATACCGCAAGGCCGAGCCGAAGTGGGAGACCGTGCTGGACGTGGACGCGCTGAACAAGGCCGAGGGCAAGCGCTGGGTGTTCAAGGGCGTGGATTGCCTGAAGCCCGCCTACACGCGCTGCCTGCTCTCGCTGTCGCCCGACGGC
>Ga0187815_10000554_pt1 | contig 17997 bp, 16 predicted proteins | sample NC_S_5_FD_132962 | JGI IMG/M metagenome (GOLD analysis project Ga0187815, IMG submission 132962) | Wetland sediment microbial communities from Neuse River Estuary, North Carolina, USA - ASW-S_5 | ecosystem: Environmental > Aquatic > Freshwater > Wetlands > Sediment | place: USA: North Carolina...
CTTGCCCGCGCAATGTTCTTCGAATCCAATCGCTCAAGCCGCGAAGGGCTCGTGGCCGTTGGCACGGTGGTGATGAACCGTCTGAACTCGGGCGACTATGGAAACTCCGTATGCGGTGTCGTCGGCCAGAAGGGTCAGTTCGCGCCCGGAGTGCTGTCGCGCAAGATGAATTCATCGGCGCTTCCCGACGTGATGGCGGCCGCCGATGCGGTGCTCAAAGGCGAGCGCCATCCGGCGGTCAAGAACGCCATGTTCTTCCACACGGCCGGCCTGCGCTTCCCCTACAGGAATATGCACTATGTGCTGCAGGCGGGCGGCAATGCCTTCTACGAGAAGCGCAACCGCCACCGCATGCCGCAATACGATGCCGATACCCGGCTTGCAAATGCCGCTGCGCCGCAGGAGCAGAACGTCGCCGAAACCCGCAAGGTGGCCACCGCAAACCCTGCCCCTGCCGCCAAGGGACGCTGGGCCTCCGCCACGCCAATGCGCGACAGCGCCGCTTCGTCGTTCCGCAGCAATACCGGCGACCGGGGCAGCGCGGTTGCCGTCGCTACAGTTCGGCAAGCCGTGGGCGCAACCGCTCAGGAAGCGTCGGCCGTGGTGCTGCCGGAAGGCAATGTACCGGTGCCCCAGACCAGCATGCCGTCGGCGGCCCGCTTTGGTCATGATGCGGGCGTCCAGCAGGCGGCGATCGTGACCGGGACGACGAGCGGGCAGACCGCCCTGTCCTACGAGGCCGATCCCAAGTCCGTGGACGCGATCGGCGCGCTGATTGCGCGGCAGGCCCGGCCGCTCACGGAGTAGAGGCGGGGCATTTCAATAGGTCGTGCGGCGCTCTTCCGAAGGCGGGCGACCGAATTGCAGGCGGTAGCTCTGGGCGAAATAGGAGTGCGAGGTGAAACCGGTGGCGATCGCCACGTCGAGGATCGGCATGTTGGTCTGGCGCAGCAGTTCGCGCGCTCGTTCCAGCCGAAGCCGCATATAGTAGCGCCCCGGTGTGAGGTTGAGATGGCGCAGGAACAGCCGCTCCACCTGCCGCACCGAAAGGCCCGCCATCTTGGCGAGCTGAACGGCCGAAAACGGCTCGTCGAGATTGTCGGCCATCAGCTCCACGATCTTGCGCAGCTTTTCGGATTTGCCGGTCAGGTCGCGCTCCGGCCCCACCCGCTGGCGGTCGCCAGCGGAGCGGATGCGTTCGTGCTGGAACTGGTTGGCGACCGCATTGGCGAGACTGGCGCCGAAATCATTGCGCACGATCTCCAGCATCAGGTCGATGGACGTGGTGCCGCCCGCGCAGGTGTAGCGCTTGCGGTCGATCTCGAAGACATTTCCGGTGCACTGGATATCGGGAAAGCGCTCGCTGAAGCCCGCGCGGTTTTCCCAATGGATGGTGCAGCGGTAGCCGTCGAGCTGCCCGGCCTCCGCCAGCAGATATGAGCCGACCGAAAGGCCGCCGAGCGCCTGCCCGCGCCGTCCCCAGTTGCGCAGTGCGCCGAGCACCTTCGATTTGCCGGGAAACTCGAGATTTATCGCCACGCAGGCGAACAGAATATCCACCGGCGGCACGTCGGCGACCGAATAGTCGACCTTCAGCGGCAGGCCGTTGGAGGCAACCGCCGCATCGCCGTCCGGCGACACGGTGGTCCAGCTATAGAAGTCGCGCCCCAGCAGCCGATTTGCCGAGCGGCAGACATCGATGGCCGCAGCCAGCGAGAACATCGGGAACTTGTCGACCAGCAGGAAAGCGAACTGCCGCCCGCCCCGCACGCCGTCAGGCATGTGAGGCATGTCGGTCGAGGCGTGTTGCAGCGGCGGCATATATGCCTTTCCGTCAGAAGGCCGGCGGCTCTACACCGGCTGCCCGGCTTGCCGAAACCAGCGTGTTGGCCATCAGCATGGCGATGGTCATGGGGCCGACGCCTCCCGGCACCGGTGTGATGGCGCCAGCGGCCTTCGAGGCGCCGTCGAAATCAACGTCGCCGACCAGCCGCGTCTTGCCGTCGCCCTTCTCCGGCGCGGGAATGCGGTTGATGCCGACATCGATGACCGTGGCGCCCGGCTTGACCCAGTCGCCCTTGATCATTTCGGGCCGGCCGACGGCAGCGACCAGAATGTCGGCGGTGCGGGCAAGGGCTGGCAGATCCTTGGTGCGGCTATGCGCGATGGTGACAGTGCAGTTGGCGGCCAGAAGCAGATTGGCCATCGGCTTGCCGACGATGTTGGAGCGGCCGACAACGACCGCGCTGAGGCCCGACAGATCCTTGCCGCGCACGCGTTCGATCAAGAGCATCGAGCCTGCCGGGGTGCAGGGCACGAAGGCGCTGTCGACCTCACCCGTGCCGAGCTTGCCGACATTGACGAAGCTGAAGCCGTCGACATCCTTCTCCGGCGCGATGGCCTGAATGATCTTGCCGGAATCGATATGGTCGGGCAGCGGCAGCTGCACGAGAATGCCGTGAATGGTCGAATCCGCGTTCAGATCGCCGATCAACCGCAGAAGTTCGGCTTCGCTGGTTTCGGCCGGCAGCGTGTGCTGAACCGAAAGGAAGCCGCATTCCTTGGCCTTCTTGCCCTTGGAGGAGACGTAGACCTGGCTTGCCGGGTCTTCGCCGACGATCACCACGGCAAGACCTGGCTGGACACCGTGTTTGGCGGCCAGATCGGCGGTTGCCCGCTTCACGGTCTCCACGACGTTGTCGGCAACGATTTTTCCATCGATGATATCGGTCATGTATCCTCCCAGCATCCGTATTGCAGGGAAGGCATAGTCAGGAAAAAAACGTCGCGCAATCCCGTCTTTACGCCGTCACATGCCGCTAACTCGAAACCGCGCTGTTTTTGCCGCTCAGAAATAGCGGCGCCGGGTGCGCGACTGGGCCAGTTCCTCAACCGCTTCGCGGAAATCGCGCAGGCTGGCGCGGATTTCCTCGATGGAATTCTCGGCTATCGCGAGACGATCGGCATCCGCCGCTACCGCCACAGGCGTCGCTTGCGGGGGCTGCGTTGCCGGAAACAGTCCCTCTCCCGCGATCGCATAGCCGGACGACGTCCCGGCCGCATGAGCGGTCTGCATCTGCGGTTCGGCGCCATAGCCACCGCTCCAGCCTGGCCCCTGAACGGCGAAACCGCCGTTGGTGCCGCCGGAGGGCGGGAATGGCGCATTTCCGGTCGGCAGCCCGGATAGCCGGACCTTGCGGGCGCGGCGACGCCGCCGGCGGCGTTCCTCTGCGGTGTCGCGCAGGCTCTGATATGCGCCGCGCAGGCCGCCGATGCCAATGCCGGCGAACAGGCCGAGCATGGTGCCGGTAAGCATGATCGCGCTGCGCGATGGCGGCTCGGCTTGAAGCGGCGGATAGGCGCGCGAGATCACGCTCATATTGGCGGTATTGATGTCCCTCTGCTCGCCGGTTTCGCGCGAGCGCAGCAGGAAGGCCTCGTAGACCGCGCGCTTGGCGGCCGCCTCGCGCTCCAGTTCGCGCAGCGTAACCATGTCGTGGCTGACATCGCCCTGCCGGACCTTCAGCTGCGCCAGGCGCGACGACAGCTCCTGTTCGAGCTGCTGCGAGCGCTTCAGCTCCGTCTGCACGGAGGACACGATACGGCGCAGTTCGGCGTCTATCTGGGCACGTGCGCCGGAAAGCTGTGCCTCTATGGCCTGGCGCTGGGGATGGCGCGGCCCGAGTCGCACCGCCAGTCTGTCTTCCTCGCTCTTCAGCGTGGCATATTGCGTACGCAGCTCCGTCATGGTCGGCGAGGACAGCGCCTCGGGCGGCACGCCGCCGACCACGGCATCGACATTCATGGCCCTTGTGGAATCGGCCTTGGCGGTAAGCTCAAGCGTACGGGCGCGAGAGACCGAAAGCTGGTCGTTGAGTTTCATCAGCTCATCGTCCGTGATGAGCCTGCCCTGGGGGTCGATGATGTCGTGCTCGGCTTTGAAAGCTTCCACCTTGCGTTCAGCCGTTTCCACGCTCCCGCGCAGCTCGTCGAGACGGGCGGTCAGCTCGTTGGTGGCGCGGCCGGCAGTATCCGACTGCAGCTCGCCATAGGTCTTCAGGAACACCTCGGCCATCGTGTTGGCGATCAGGGCGGACTTGTCGGCCTCGTGCGTCGTCACGCGGATGACGACGACGAACGTCTTGCCGCCGCGCTCCACGGAGAGGCTTTTCCCAAGATGGGTGATCGCCAGCGTGCGCAGCCTGTCGGGATCGCTGGCGTTCGCGCCGCTGTGCGAGATATAGGAGCGCAAATTCGACAGCAGGCCTCCGTTCTTGCCCTGACCGTTGAATTCCGGGTCCTGGTCCAGCTTGAGCTCTTCAACCACCTTGTTGAGCACCGTGCCCGAGGTGATGACACGCACCTGGTTCTCGACGATGGCGAGCGTCGCCTCGTTGGAGAAACCGGCCTGGGTGAGATCGCGGTCGACCAGCTTGAGGTCGCGCGGATCGATCAGCAGTTCGGTTGCGGATTCGTATTTCTTCGGCGTGGAAAGCGCGATCGCGATACCGATCAGGGCTCCGAGAACGGTGCAGCCCACGATCAATAATTTGGATCGACCGACGCCCGCCAGAACCTTCATAGGATCGATCAGCGGCTTCCACTGGCGGTCGTCTTCCGGCTCATCGGCTTCCACGAGCTCGTCCGGATCCGGTACGGATGCTTCGGACGGATAGGTTCGCACATCGTCCAAGGTCGGTTCCACCGGTGCGGCCAAGGGCGCGACGCTCGCCATTCCCTTCAGCGACGTCAACCAGTCCGAAACCCTGTCCCAAAAGCTCTGCCGCGAGGCGGCGTCGGTCGCGGCAGGTTCAATCGCAGCCGCCACCGTGGAGGCTTGAGCCTCGCGCCGCGCGCGCGCCGCGCGATGTTGGGCGATGGCATCGCCAGCAGCGGCATCCTTGCCGTCCTTGACCATCGCCAGAAGAGAACCGGCGCGCGGCGGCGACTTCTCCTCCTCCTGCGCATGGGCAAGGAGCGAGCGCTTCCGGTCGTCACGATTTTCGGTGTCAAACATTCTGGCGCGCGCTTCTCGGACGGAATTCAGGCAGATTATCCGGCGGGATGGTCAAACAAGCTAAACCTTCGTGGGAAACAAAGCGTTAATTTTGCCATGCCGGCAGAAGCAGTTGCATTTCGCGCGCGCTCCGGAACCGCGCATTAAACTTTGGCTGCTACGGCAGAAGCGATGACCCAGACCGGCGATATGCAATCCGCGCGACACGGCACCCGGCTAGCCGCCTTCCTCTCGGAACGGCGCGGCCTCATCCGGGATTATTTCTCGGCCGTGAGCGGCGCCGGCGGCAGGCTCGTGTTCTCGCTGGTCTATTTCGTAGCGCTCGCCAACACACTGTCGCTGGCCGATTTCGGCCGCTTCGCGACCGCGTCCGCCGCCGGCGTGATGCTGTCGCGCGTGCTCGCCTTCGGCTTCATCTCCGCGCTCTACCGTACGGCGACGATACGGCCGAACCTGATCGGCACGTTCACCGCCGGCTTCCTGTCGCTCGCCGTGCTGTCCCTGCCGGCACTGGCGGCTGCCTCCTATCTGGTCTACCTGCTGTTCTTCAAAGGCGAGATGGCGCTGCCGGTCTTCGCTGCGGTGGTATTTGCGGAAGCGCTTCTGTGGCGGCCGGTCGAAGTGGTGCTGATCGTCAACAACGGGCTCGGGCGCTTCGGCCGCGCGGCGGTGATGGCAATCCTGGGCACAGCGCTTCGCGCACTGTTCGCGGCCGCCTTCTTCCTCTGGCCGACCCGCACGCTCGCCGACTGGACGCTGTTCTATATCGCCGCCAACGCTCTCTCGCTTGCCACGGCCTGCCTCTATTTCTATCCCCGCCAGCGGCTGCGACTGTGCATGCCGCTATACCTGCGCAGGCTGGCGGATTCGATCTATGTCGCCGGCTCGGAAGTGCTGTTCTACCTGCAGATGGAGTTCGACAAGCTTCTGGTGCTCTCCCTTGGCGGGCCGCAGCTTGCCGGCATATATGCGATCATCATGCGGCTGGTGGACCTCACCGCCATCCCGATCCGCACTTTCTCGATGATGCTGGTGCAGCGGATGATGCGCGCGCCAGAGATGCTGCGACGGCTACGCGTACGCGCAGGCATCGAACTGGGCGTGTTCATGGTCTCGACGCTGGCGCTGGCAACGCTCGCGGCGATCCTGCATTTTTTCCCCAATGCGCTGGGCAAGAATGTCGGCGAGGCCGCGCCGCTGGTGGCGCTGGCAATCTGCGTGCCGGGTCTGCGCAATCTCGTGGAATATCAGGCCGAACTGCTGTTCGCGCGCGGCCAGACGCTGCTGCGGGCGATCAACCTGGCACTGCTTGCCGGTTGCAAGGCCCTGCTCCTGACCTATGCGCTGACACGCGGCCTGGAAACATCACAGCTCATCTGGTCGCTCAACGCGGTCTTCGCGCTGCTCTGGCTGGTTTCCGCGCTGCTGACCTATCCGGCGCTGCGGCGACCGGCCAAGGCTATCTGAACAGCGAAGAGACGCTTCAATCAGGCTTCCATCAAACGGCGGATACGCCCGAGATCGGTGCCGATGAAGGACTGCATACCAATCGCCACCTGCTGAGGCGACATGGCGGCAACGAAGTCGTGGAACTCGGCATCGGACAGCGCCTTTCCCAGCCAGTGCACGCGGCAGAACTCTTCCGATCCGTGGAAGTGCCCTTCCCCCTCAAGCACCTCGTCGACGAAGCGGCCGTAGAGCATGCATTCGGAAAACCGGCGCACCGCGCCAAGCACCTCGACCCAGCCCTTGCCCTGGACCGCCTCCATGCGCGCGCACATCTCCTTCACGCTGCTGCCGCGCCAGGAAATCAATGTCGAGATGTAATCATAGGGCGCCACGGCAGGAGCCGCGATGCCCAGCATCTCGGCCGCATTCTGCGACCAGACGGCGTGGTTTCCCGGCAGCCAGTTTCCTGTCGCGTCGGCACGGCGCAACAGGCGCACCTTTCCCGCGCGCTGGAAAGCGGCGCAGTCGAAGGGTTTTAGAAAGGCGACGTCGGAATCGACGTAAACCAGCACCTCCTGCGGCACATGCGCGGCAATGGCGATGCGGCGCAACTGCTGGACATGCCAGCCACGCAGCGGCTTGGTGCGCAGGCTCAGCCAAACGCGCCGGCGAAAAAGACTCAACGGATCGCTCACGACATGAAGCCAGCGCGGCAGCAGGTCGCGCTCGTCAACGACGGTGCGGCCCGGCCGCTCGAGCTGACGGAACAACGCGACGTCACGCCCTTCGACGAGTATGTAATGATGTTCGAAACCGGTGACGTTTCGATCCAGCGTTTCGCACAGCAACCGGCAGCGCTCGAAATCCGGCGCATAGCTGGCCGTGACGATGGCAGTGCTCAGCATGACTCCCGCCTGCTCCGACGAAGAAACGAGAGGGGCGCTCATCACACCCGTCCGAAGAACTTCTGGCGTGCAACGCGGGCGAGAAACAGCGGATTTCCAACGACATAGCGCCGCCACATCCGCCCCGGCTCGATCAGCAGCCTGAACACCCATTCCAGCCGCAAGCGGCGTACCCAAAGCGGCGCGCGCGGCACCGCGCCGCTCAGGAAATCGAGAAGTGCGCCGACCGCGATCGGCAGCGTGCAATGCTCGCGGGTGATGTTTCGCGCGATCCACAGTTCCTGGCGTGGCACGCCCATGGCAACCAGCAGGATGTCGGGTCGCAGACGGCGCAGACGTTCGAGGATCTCCGGCTCTTCGGCTACACAGAAAAAGCCGTCATGGATCACCGCAAAGTTGTGCTGGCCTGCAAGCATCGTGAGCCTCAGCGCGGCCGCCTCGGCATTCCGGCGCGTGGTGCCGATGAGCCCGACCGTGAGCGGCTCCTTCGTGGCCTGAAGGAAGCTGGGAATGAAATCGGTGCCATTGAGGTTGTCGGGAAACGGCGCGCCGTAGAGCAGCTTGGCGGCGATATCCACGCCGATGCCGTCGGGGAGGATGAGGAAATCATCCAGCGCGGCGGCAAATTCCGCATCCTCGCACGCAATGTTGGCATTGTGCGCGTTGAGGAAGCTGATTTTGGTGAAATCGCGCTCGGCCAGCATGTGATGCAGCAGTTCGATTGCCTCTTGCCGCGCCACGCTGGCAACGGGAATGCCAAGAATGTTCTTCCAGAAGCGAAGTCCAAAGGCGATGCGCGCGGCGTGTATGTTCATGCCGGCAGCTCCTGCCCGATGCGGCCGAGCGCTGCAAGTCCCCTGCCGATGCGCTCGTCCAGCAGGGCGCGCTGGTGCCAGTAAAAAGCGGAGCCGTCCATGTCGTGAAGCGCGCCGGCGACGCCGAGCTGAAGCGCCGCTGCGAAGGCAGCCGGATCGTCCGCGACAGTGCAGTTTTCCGGACGATGGTTGATGCCGCGCAGCGCGCTGGTGGTAGCCACCGCGGGCAGACCGAGCTCGAAGGTTTCAATCGTCTTCAGCTGCACCCCGGTGCCCGCGCGGCTGACGAGGGGGATGACGGCGGCTCCGCGAATGAATTCCTCCGCATCCGGTACCCGGCCGACGAACTTCACGCCAGGATGGCGCGCTGACATTCCTGCAGGTATGTGCCCTGCAATTCTCACCGAGAAATCGTGCGGCAAATAGGGCGTGACCTCTTCCAGAAACCAATCGAGGCCGATGCGGTTGGGCTGCCATGTCCAGGTGCCGATCAGGGCAGCATCATATTCGGGCGCGCGCTCCGTCAACGCCGGCGGCGGGGTGCCCCGCGTGACAAGCGGCAGCGCCACCGACCTGGCGTCGGAGCCGACGCCGAGTGCCGCGCGATCCTCCTCCGCGAGCGCGAAGACGTATCGGGCACCGGCGCAGAGCCGCGCCTCGAGTTTTTCGAGAAGCTTTGCCTCTCGACGATAGAGGAAGCGTTGGAATGCGCTGCCGGCGGCGGCGGCATTTTCCTCGGCCGAGCGGTGCTCGACATTGTGGGCCACGAAGATGATGGGCCGATCGTCGAACACGCCCTCGAAGGCGCCGGCAAATTGCACGGAATTCAGCACATAGGCATCGAAGGGGCCTGCCTGCTCCATAGCGCACCGCACGTCCTGAGCGGAGACGGTGCGCAGTTTCACCGACGAGAATGTCAGCTCCGAGCGCACGGCCCGCAACAGCCAGCCGAGCTTGCGGTACAACGGCGCACCCTCGGTACGCACATCGACCTCGCCGAGCAGGATCGTGTTTTGCGGATCGGATGGCGGACGCCCCGGCCAGGCGAAACCAAGCACGGTGACACGTACGCCCGCACGGCGCAGGGCATCGATGATCGCGGCATTCGCAATCTCATAGCCCGACCCCAACGTGCCGTCCGGCACGATCGACGTTGCAAACAGAAAATGCATGACACCCCTATTCGGCCACTGAGATAGCAGTGCAGGGTGAAGTCTTGATTAAGCGAACGGCCGCAATTGTCCATATTGCCAAGCATTGGCGGCAAGTGCCAGGCCAGCCTACGAAATCAATGCCTTAGTTTTAACGATCCGTTATCGGCGACGATGCTATGGCAAGGCTTGTTCAATCTGCGGGCCGCATCATGACCCTTTCACCGTCCGAAACTTCCGTTTCGATCGCCGGCCGGTCTCCGTCGCTGGCTGCGGAAAAGGTGGACGTGGTGGTGACGGTGCCGACCTTCCGCCGACCGCAGCAATTGGTTGCGACGCTGGATTCGCTTGCCGCGCAGGAGACGGCGCGGCGCTTTGCCGTGATCGTCATGGAAAACGAGGCGGAAAAGCGCGAAGGCGCGGCGGCGGCATTGCCCCGCTTCGAAGCGGGGCGGCTTGCCGGACTGGTCATCATCGCGCATGAACGCGGCAATTGCAGCGCCTACAACGCCGGCTGGCTAACGGCGATCCGGCATTTTCCGGCCTTCCGCCATCTGCTCGTCATCGATGACGACGAGATCGCCGACACGCATTGGCTGGAACGGATGTGCCGCGCAGCCGAGACGCTGGAAGCCGATATCGTCGGCGGACCACAGGTGCCGATGTTCGCCCGGCCTGACCATGCGGCCTGGGCCCAGCATCCGGTCTTCGCGCCGCCTTATGCCGAAAGCGGCCGGGTGAAAGCGCTCTATTCGTCCGGCAATCTGCTGATCGGCCGCCATGTGCTGATGGAGATGGGCCCACCCTTCCTGGACCTGAAGTTCAACTTCATGGGCGGCGGCGATTCCGATTTCCTGAGCCGCTCGGCGCAACGCGGCTTCAAGCTCGGCTGGTGCGCGGAGGCTCCCGTCTACGAGGCAGTGCCCGAACGCCGCGTGGAAGCCGACTGGGTCCGCAAACGGGCGCTGCGCAACGGCGTGATTTCGACGCTGGTGGAAAAGAAGAAGCGCGCGGGCACCCCGTTCGCCGGTGCAAAGGTGTTCCTGAAGAGCCTCGCATTGCTGGCCGCCTCCCCCCTGCGCGGCGCGGCGCGGCTTTTGCGCACCGGCTCCATCTCCATCGGGCTCTACCCCGTCTATGTGGCGCTCGGCCGGATCATGGCCGAGTTCGGATATGCCAATGAGCAATATCGCCAACCCGAAAAGAACTGAGCGGCTTTTCCAGCCGGTCCCGCTCAGCGATGCCTTTTCGCGTGAAGGCGTGGCGACAGCAATCGCCGCGCTGTTGCTTACCATCGTCATCGTGTCGTTCCGGCCGTTTCAGCCGGTGGGCGCTGAGGCAACGGGTGGCGATATCGTCAACCAGCTCGGTTTCGGTTCGCTCGGCGCGATCTCGATCTTCGCCCTGCTGACCTTTGCCCATCGGCGTGTGATCGCAGCGCTCTTTGCGCCATCCTTTCTCCTCCTGATGGGCTGCTTCTTGTATTCAGTTGCCCACGCTTCCGATCCTTCGTCGGCGCTGCGCGCGGCCTCCTTCACGCTGATCGGGATTCTGGTGATGGCTACGATCCTCGCCATTCCGCGCGACGCCGATTCTTTCGCCATGGTCATAGCCTTTACCGGCATCACCGTCGTGGTGCTGTGCTATGTCGGCCTAGTGCTGTTTCCCAATGAAGCCAAGCACACGGCCACCCCGCCCGAGCCGCAGCACGCGGGCCTGTGGCGCGGCGTCTTCAGCCACAAGAACATAGCGGGACCCGTGATGGCCTGCCTCAGTTTCGGCGGGCTCTATCTTGCCCGGCGCGGCTGGCGGGTGAGCGGACTGTTTCTGCTGGCGGCGTCCATGATCTTCATGATGAATACGGGCTCCAAGACGACTGTCGGGCTCGTGCCCCTGTCGATCATGATGGTGGCCCTGCCCGGCATAGTGGGCATGCGGCTGCTCACGCCGATCTTGTTCCTGCTTGCGATTGTCGGAACGGCCGTGGGCACGCTTGGCATCGTCTTCATCGATCCGCTGCGCGAATATGTGCAACACAACATGCCGGACCTGACCTACACCGGCAGAACCACCCTGTGGGAATATTCCGGCGAGATGATCGCCAAGCGGCCCTGGACAGGATACGGCTATGAAAGCTTCTGGGGAACGCCTGTGGTTCTGGATTCGGACCAACCGTTCGACCGGGCGTGGGACATCCGCGAAATCGTGCATGGGCATGACGGCTATCTCGACATTGCCGTTCTCATGGGCATCCCCACCTTGGGTGTGGCGGCCTATGCCTTCTTCATAGCCCCGATCCGGGACTATATGCGCATTCCGCTCCTGAAGGAGAACGTCTATCTCGGCGACTTCTTCATGATGTTGCTTTTGTTCACGTCGCTGAACTCGTTCCTCGAAAGCTACTTTTTCCGCCGTGCCGATCCGATGTGGATGCTCCTCATTTTCAGCATAATCGGCCTGAGGCTCGTGGCACGCTTTCCCGTCACCACCCGCGTGCCGCGCTGACGGCTTGCCAAGCTCCACACGCCACCGCATCCTGAGTTGCCCCAGATGCACGAGAAGCCGACATGAGCGCAGACAAGCCCGTCCCGCCGACCAGACGCGACATTCTGCTTGGCGGCATCAGCATGGCAGCATTGCCGATGTTTTCCCGGGCGGGCAAGGCGAATGCAGCGACCTCACACCAGCCAATCGATGCGACCTTCATCTTCACCAATGACGTGCATGCCTGTCGCATGTCGACGGGGCTCAGTCCGCATTGCGAGCAGGAAGGCAAGACGGACGCAAACCTTCTGCGCCACATCACGGCGCTCAACCGCCTCCCCGCTGGCAGGTGGCCATTGAAGATCGGCGGCAAGACCAGCGGGCTGGTCGGCGCGGGAGAGAAAATAGCAACGCCGCTCGGCGTGGTCGTCGGCGGCGACATGACGGACGACGGCGGCGGACAGGTAACCACGCCCAGCGAAGGCACACAACTTCTCCAGTTCAGCCATCGCTATCAGCAAGGCATCGGCCCCGACCGTGTGCACTTTCCGGTCTACACCGGGCTGGGCAACCATGATCTCGACCAGGACGGGCCGCCACCGCATGTCGACTGGTATCGCCGTGAGATGCGCGACTATGTCGAGATCAACCATCGCCCGAGCGTCTTCTTCAAGCCGCCGGTGCCCGCCACCAATTACGACGTGGACTCCGACTGCTATTCCTGGGATTGGGGCAGGCTGCACCTCGTGCAGACCCATCGCTTCGCGGGGGATACCGCGAAGGGCGCCGTTAGCGGCCTGCCCTGGCTGAAGGACGATCTGGCCACCTATGCCGGTGACGGGCGCCCTGTCATCCTCTTCCAGCACTATGGCTGGGATCGATTCTCTCTGGAGCGGTGGGATCCGGTGGCGCGCACCTTCGATGACGAGGGGGCTGGCGCCGCGCACTGGTGGCGCGAGGAAGAGCGGCAAGCCCTGCTCTCGGCGCTGTCCGGCTACAATGTGATCGGCATTTTCCACGGCCACGAACACGACACGGCCATGATCTATCAGGCGGGCGGACACGATATCTTCAAACCCAAGGCCGCGTTCAAAGGCGGATTCGGGCTGGTGCATGTGACCGATCGCTTCATGGATGTGGTGTTGGGCGAAGCCGTGGGCAGCAACGGGGAAGTGGTGTTCACCAACGCGTTCAGCAAGCCGCTCAAGACCGGCTGACGCTCTTTTCCGCAGCGACGTCATCCTGACGGATAAGCTTATCTCCGCTCTATCTCATTGATTTGGCCGTATTTATGCGATGCCAAGCGATTCCGCTTGGCTGCAAAATGCTCTAAGACCATCTATTGAAGCCTTTTTCAGGAGGATCGAATGACCGTGAAAGTCGTGCTCGCTGGTTGCGGCAATATGGGATATGCGATGCTGGCGGGGTGGATAAAATCCGGTCGGTTGCAGCCGTCCGAGACTTTCGTGGTGGAGCCCAATGCGGAATTGCGCGTCCGCGCCGAGAAGCTCGGCGCAGCGACCGGCGCTGACGCTGCCGATCTTCCTGCCGGGACGCCCGAGGTCGTGCTTCTGGCGGTGAAGCCACAGGTGATCCGCGAAGTGACCGCCGGCTACAAGCATCTGGGCAACGGCAAGACGACGTTCGTCAGCGTGGCGGCCGGAACGCCCATCGCCACCTTCGCGGAGGTGCTTGGCGAGAGGACGCCAATCATCCGCGTCATGCCCAATACGCCGGCCGCGATCGGCAAAGGCATCATGGTGGTCTATGCCAACCCGCGTGTGAGCGCTGAGACAAAGCGGTTCGTCAATGACCTGCTAACAGCGAGCGGCGCCGTGACGACCATCGACAATGAAAAGCTGATGGATGCGGTGACGGCCGTTTCCGGATCCGGTCCCGCCTATGTCTTCCATTTCATCGAATGCCTCACGGCTGCCGCCGAACATGCCGGCTTGCCCGCGGAAACGGCGAAGCTGCTTGCCATGCAGACTGTCTATGGTGCCGCCAGCCTGGCGTTCGAAAGCGGCGAGGAGCCGGGCTTGCTGCGCAAGCAGGTGACGAGCCCCAACGGCACCACCGCAGCGGCTCTTGGCGTCCTCATGGGCGAGGACAGGCTGAAGACGCTGATAACGGATGCGGTGGAAGCGGCGCGCTTGCGTTCGATCGAGTTGGGGAAGTAGCGCTACAAGGTGAGAAACGGATTGCGGATCGTCAGTTGCCGCTCGATCGTCAGGCCGTGGTGCATGTCCTCCGACAAAAGCACATCACAGCCCGACGTGAGCGCGGCAGCGACTATGGTGCCGTCATAAATGCCGAGGCGGTGCCTTTCGGCGATCAGCATGCCGATTTCATGAATCTCCCCGGTCAGCGGCACCACGGTCAGCAACTCACGAATAAGCGTGAGGAATTCATGCGTTTCGGCCCACGACAAATCCATCTTTCGTCGGGCGACGCTGGCGATCTCGTTCAGCACCTGAACGCTGGTCTTGCCACCGCTTTGCAGGAGCGCTTCGGTTCGCCGCGCCTTCGCCTCATCAGCGGACGCCAGATAGAGCAGAACATTGGTGTCGAAGAACACACCACCTTGTTCAGCGGTCATCGGCGTCTTCCCGCTCGAACTTGAAATCGGCAGGCAAGCGGCCACGATAGGAGCGCAGCCGATGTAACAAATCCGCACGGCCGGGCTTGCGAGCCAGCCCAAGTTCGCGGCGGTCGGTCACATGCAGCTCGATTTCGTCGCCTTCCTTCAACTCGAGCGCATCGACTACGGCTGCGGGCAGGCGCACCGCCAGGCTGTTTCCCCATTTCGAGATTTTCATGGCAGCCATCCATCCTGGATATACGTGCCATGAATGTATATTATCGGATCAGCTGTTCAAGGAGACGGTTCCGCTAAGCCATCACAGCTCCATAAAGCATCTCGTCCTGCTTGCGACGCAGATCGAAGAGGCGTGTGGTGGGGTCGGGCGCGGAATTGTCGGCGGTGAGCAGTTCGCCCTTTTTCACCGGCTTCAGCACCTTGCCGCCTTCCAGCAGGCCGACCGGCACCGCGCGGCTGGCGCGGGCTTCTTCCACCGTCATGGTCCAGGAGCGATAGCAGGTCTCGCCGATGGCGTCGAAGGTCTCGCCGGCAGCGAGATCGCGCTTGGCCACCGCGCAGACTTCCGCCACCGGCCGCGGCAGCGGGACCATGTCGGACCGGCCGTAAAGCATGATGCGCGCGGCCGTCAGCGGCACTTCCAGCGATGTCAGGTGATAGGGCCGGAAGAAGGCATAATAAGGCCCGTGGCCTATGTGGAGGTCGTCCATGCGCTCGATGATGCGCGGATGCGTTGCTTCGACCACCACGAAGACGCCCGGCGCCACGCCCTTGCCGATGGTGTAGTCGACCACGCCCTTGCGGCTCAGCACGCCGCCTGCCTCTTGCGGGATCAGCACTTTCGCCAGATTGTCGCGATCGACCTTGGGGCCATGCATGCCCGGCTTGTCGGGCACAAGGCCGGTGGCGTTGGCGATCGCCGCCATCTCGACCATCGTCTTGGAGCCGTCGATGAACTCGACCAGCATGCGTGGGTTCATGTTGCGGCGCTCGGCTTCCTCGCGATAGTCGTCCGGCACGGCATCGTGGTTGAGCGGGTTGTTCTTGCCCTTGCCGGCCGAGACGATGGTGTAGCCGAGCGCGGTGGCGAATTCGATGAGTTCCATGCAGCTCGACGGCTCGTCGCCCGCGCCGACCGAATAGATGACGCCAAGCTTGTCCGCCTGCTTCTTCAGATAGGCGCCGATGGTGACGTCGGCCTCGACATTCATCATGACGAGGTGCTTGCCATGCTCCATAGCCATCAGGTCGAAATCGGCGGCGACGCCCGGCTTGCCGGTGGCATCGATGACCACGTCGATCAGCGGATTGGTGACAAGCATCTCGTTGGAGGTCACAGCGATCTTGCCGGCCTCGATGGCGGCGGTGACCTTGGAGGCGGTATCGGCATCGCACGCCTTGGCATCGTCGCCATAGGCGATCTCGATGGCCGCATGCGCGGTATGCGGGCGGCGCGTGGAAACGGCACAGACCTCGACGCCCCTCATCAGCATCGTCTGCGTGACCAGATCTGTGCCCATCTCACCCGAGCCGATGACGCCGATACGAACCGGCCGCCCCTCATCGGCACATTTGGCGAGATCGCGGGCAAGCCCGGTGAGGGCGACATTGGTCATGGCAAATCCGATGTTTGGCAAAACTGGGAAACTGTCCGAAAGACAGGCTCGTCTTGCCAAGGAAACGGGCCTGCGTCCAGTCACAGTCTAGCACAATCGGCGGGCAAGGTCGTCGCAGGCGAAGCCCCTTGCCCCAAGCTTAATGCCGGCTTGCGAGTATTTCCTGCGCCTAGTGCGCTTCGATCTCTGCCTGCAAGGCGGCCATCTGCGGAGCCGCGGCGGCAACGGCCGCGCGCTCGATGGCCCGGAAACGCGTGACGACGGAAAGGCCGACCGGCGTGAGTTGCGCCCCGCCACCATGTTTACCGCCGGTTTGCGCCGAAACAACCGGCTTGCCGAACAGCTTATTCATCTCTTCAACGAGGTCCCAGGCGCGCTTGTAGGACATGTTCATGGCGCGCGCGGCAGCCGAGATGGAGCCGAACGCCGCGATCTGTTCAAGCAATTCAATCTTGCCGGGACCGATGCGGCCCTGGGGGTCGAGGTTTATCCGTAAAGTCAAAGACGGCATGTCATCGCATTCCCTTTGAACGCTAGATATCATGCAAGGCTCCGGTGCGGGACAAGTTTTCCTGATCGAAAGCCACCGTTTTGATTACCGCAAAAACCGGGCGGCCGACAGCAAGCCCCAATGCATGCAGCGACTGGCGGGTGATGCGCGACAACACCACCTCGCCATTGCAGTCGATGCGGATTTCCGCAGTTGCTCCGTCGGAGGTGTCTATGGCCGCCACTTTACCGGCCAGCACATTGAGTGCGCTGAGCCCGCGGGGCGGCTCGGTTGCGATCATCACGTCGCGGGCGCGAATTCGCACCCGCACCGAATTTCCCAAGTCTGTATCAACCCTCGGCACGCGAATCTCGCCGGCCGGCGAGGTGAGCACGGTCATATCGAATTCGCGATCATGGGCGGCGGCCCGCATGTCGAGCACGGCACCACCCTCACCCTGCGCTTCCTTCGGCAGCAAATCGAGCCGCTGCATGATGGTGGCTGTCGGTCCGAAAGCCGAGAGCTTGCCGTGCGACATCACCGCCACATCGCTCGCCAGCCGCGCCACCTCGCCGATCGAGTGGCTGACATAGACGATAGGGATTTTCGTCTCGTCGCGCAGCCTTTCGAGATAGGGCATGATCTCGGCCTTGCGTGCCTCGTCGAGCGAGGCAAGGGGCTCGTCCATGAGAAGCAGTTTGGGGCTCGTCAGCAGCGCCCGCCCGATTGCCACGCGCTGCTTCTCGCCGCCGGAAAGGCGACTTGGGCGGCGCTCCAGCAGATGGCCGATGCCGAGAAGCTCGACCACGCGGTCGAGATCCTCATAGCGCTCGGCAGATGGCGTGAACCAGCGGCCATAGAGCAGATTGGTACGTACGCTCATATGCGGAAAGAGCCGGGGCTCCTGGAAAACATAGCCGATGCGCCGTTTGTAGGCGGGCACGAAGATGCGCTCGGCGGTATCGACGAAGACCCTGCCCCGCACCGCTATCCGACCTCGATCCGGGCGCATCAGCCCGCCGATGAGATTGACCAGCGACGTCTTGCCCGAGCCAGACGGGCCGAACAGCGCGGTCAGCCGGCCAGCACTCTCGAACCGCGCTTCCAGCGTGAGCGAGCCGAGCCGGTGGCTGATATCGACCGAGACCGTCATTCTATGTCGAGCCTCCTGCCGAGCCGCCGCGCCATCGCCTCCGAGGCGACCAGCGCCGTCATGGATATGATGATCGACACGATCGTCAGCCGGAGCGCACCGACATCCCCGCCCGGCACCTGGGTGAAGGTGTAGATGGCGGTTGGCAGCGTCTGGGTCTCACCCGGAATGTTGGAGACGAAGGTAATGGTGGCCCCGAACTCGCCCATCGCCTTGGCGAAGGAAAGGATCATGCCGGCGATGATGCCAGGTAGGATTAGCGGCAGCGTGACGGTAAAGAACACCCAGGCCGGATTGGCGCCCAGCGTACCGGCCGCA
>Ga0187815_10000555_pt1 | contig 17972 bp, 12 predicted proteins | sample NC_S_5_FD_132962 | JGI IMG/M metagenome (GOLD analysis project Ga0187815, IMG submission 132962) | Wetland sediment microbial communities from Neuse River Estuary, North Carolina, USA - ASW-S_5 | ecosystem: Environmental > Aquatic > Freshwater > Wetlands > Sediment | place: USA: North Carolina...
CACGTGCCGACCGGCTTCGGAGCCGCCCCGGACGACCCGACACGGCTCGTGGCGTTGGGATTCGCCCGGCGCGCGGGCGCTTCGGCCCGCGAGGTGACGAACGCGCGCCCGCCCGATGCGTTCAGGAGCGCAGGAGCCGGGACGAGAGAGGCCCCGACGAGGCGGTCGAGTGGCCTCCCGAGAGGGCGTTCCGGGAGGCGGCGCCCTGCATGAGGCAGCTCGTGCAGCGATGGGCGGTCGGGGTCAGCCCATGCCGCCAGTAACAGTCGGTACAGAGGGGACGGCCGCACCCCCAGCAGCGAGGGAAGGTCGAGGTGCTCCCGATCGGGCTCGCGCAGCTCGAGCAGGCGCGGGCCCCCGCGAGAGGATTCGTCCGCAGCGCGGGAGGCTCGGGAAGCCGTCGGGCCCCCGATCGGGATGCCGGCCGCGACGGGCCTACGGGGTTGACGCGGCGGGTGGGGTTCTCGATCACCGTCGCGAGGAAGGAGACGCCCCCCTTTTTATTACTAGGTCCCACGGGCAGGGGCTTCCGTTGGAGGGTCGGGTTCATTTACGACCGGGCGGCCCCTCCCGGACGTGTCGAGCGCCCGGGCCTACCGGTCGACCTACCACCGCCCGACCAACCCGCCCCCGAACCGGGCGGCCGAGGTCGAGTCGAAGCGGTCCCATGCGGCCATCCCCGTGGCGCTCGTGCTCGTCGTCATCGGGCTCTACCTGAGCCAGTACACCGTGCTGCTGACGGCCCTCCTCGGGGTGGTCCTGTTCTTCGCGGGCCTCTCGTTCCTCTCGACCCGGCTGAACCCGCTCAGCCCGCACTTCTACCTGACCCGCAAACCGTCGTGGCTCGCGGTCGGGGTCGTCTTCCTCTCCGGGCTCGGGCTGCTCGCCGCCGCGTTCGAGTTCTACGTGCACGGGCTCGCCCCGATCATCCCCCGGCTCTAGGGAGCGGTCAGGCGGCGACCATCCGCTCGAGAGCGACACGGGCCTTCGCGGCCGTCTCGGGCGGAACTTCGATCCGGTAACGGTCGAGCGCGAGCGAGTCCCGGACGTCCTCGAGCGAGATCTCCTTCATGTACGGGCAGATCGCGTCCGCGTCGAGCGGGGTGAACCGCGTCCCCGGGTTCAACCGGGACATGCGGTGGAGGATTCCCACCTCCGTCGCCACGAGCACCTCGGGCGCGCGCGTCTCCTCCGCGTAGCGCACCATACCGTCCGTGGAGAGGACCCGGTCGACGTGCTCCATCGCCTGGGTCGCGCAGCCACACTCCGGGTGAGCGATCACGGGCGCTCCGGGGTGCTCGACGCGCGCCCGCGCCAGGTCCTCGGGGCGCAGCTTCGCGTGGACGGGACAATCCCCGACCCACAGGTGCATCGTGCGGCCGGTGCGCCGGCGGACGTAGTCGCCGAGGAACATGTCGGGCAGGAACAGGATCTCCCGGTCCGGCGGGGCCTGCTCGACGATCTTCACCGCGTTCGAGCTCGTGCAGCAGATGTCGGCCTCCGCCTTGACGTCGGCCGAGGTGTTGATGTACGCGACCACGAACGCGCCGGGATGGGCCTTCTTCCAGTCGCGCAGCTGCTCGGCGGTGATTGCGTCCGCCAGCCCGCAGCCCGCCTTCAGGTCCGGGAGGAGCACGGTCCGTTCTGGGTTCAGGATCTTGGCCGTCTCGGCCATGAACCGGACCCCGGCGAAGACGATCACCGGGCGGTCCGACTCCATCGCCTTCCGGGAGAGGTAGAGCGAGTCCCCGACGAAGTCGGCGATGTCCTGCACTTCCGGACGCTGGTAGTTGTGCGCGAGCAGCACCGCGTTGCGTTCCTCCTTGAGGCGGAGGATCTCCTCAGCCAGCGTCAACGGCGTTCGGTCGTTCTAGGCCGCGGAGCGTCTTAAGCGGATGGGCCGCAGCGTGAGGTGAAACGGGAGCGCCGGGGCCGAGTGGGTGAGTCCCCCAAGGCTGACCGCGTCCGCCCCGACCGACCGGTAGCGAGCGACGCGCTCGGGCGTGATCCCGCCCGAGAGCTCGACCCAGCGGTCGCGTCGCAGGCCGGCCCGCTCGAGGCCTGCCACGATCGCTCGGGCCTTTGGGGGAGGAACGTTGTCAAGCAGGAGGGCGCCCGCCCCCGCCCGCGCGGCGGCCAGCGCCTCGGACCGGGAACGCACCTCCACCTCGACCCGTTCGCCGGGGCGAGCGCGGGCTCGGGCGCGCCGAACGGCCTCGGCGAGCGGCACCAACACGAGGTGGTTGTTCTTGATCAGGACGGCGTCCGAGAGGTCCCGGCGGTGAGCGTGGCCACCCCCGTGGACGACCGCCGCCTTCTCGAGGTCGCGAAGACCCGGCAGGGTCTTTCGCGTCGCCCACACTTCGAGACGGCGCCGTGCCCCCCTCGCGCCCTCGACCGCTCGCCGGGTCTCGGTCGCGACGCCGCTCGCGTGCATCACGAAGTTGAGGATCGTGCGTTCGGCCGCTAGGATCCGCCGCGCATCCCCCCGGACGCGCAGGACCACGGTCCCCGGCCGGACCACTGTCCCGTCGCGTCGGGCTGCGACGACGCGCAGACCCTGCGCTCGTGCGATCGCCCGAGCCGCCTCCATCCCCGAGAGAACCCCGGTCGCCTGCGCGGTCACCTCGGCGCGGGCCGGGACCGGCCGGTCGAGCATCGATCGCGTCGTCCGGTCCCGCGACACCCGGTCCTCCCGCAGGGCCTGGCGGACGAGCGCCTCCGTGCTGCCCGAGCGCGACCTACCGGGCGGCATCGGCCCCCTCGTTCACATCGAGCTCCTGCTTGAGCTGGGTGAATTCCGGAACCAGGTCCGGCCGCAGGACGACCAGCCTCTGCCGCTCGCACTGGGCGAGATGGCGACGGGCGTTCGCGGCGTCCCCTCGGGCGAACGAGAGCTGGGCGAGGCGCAGGAGCACATCGATCTCCTCGATCGTGTGCTCCAGCCCCCGGAGCAGCCGGTGCGCTTCGAGAAGGCGCGCCTCAGCGACGTCGTAGGCACCCTCCTTCATCGCGACCTGACCCTGCACCTTGGTCGCCATGCTCAATCCTACTTGGTCACCGACGCGACCGAAGATGTCGCACGCCGAGCGGAGCGTCTCGGTCGCTTCCTCGAACCGACTGGCCTCGCACAGTAGCTCCCCGGTCTTGTACTGGGCCCAACCGACGCGACGCGGGTCGTCGGACTTCTCCGCGAAATCCATCGCCTTCGCGTACTCGGCGATCGCCTCCTGGCGCTGGGACGGTGTGCACCGGGCGTCGGCCAGCATGTCCCCGAGGAACAGGTGGGCCTGGGCGGACTCCCGCATCGACCCGAGACGGTCGCGTTCCGAGGTGATCTCGCGGGCCTCGGCGACGGCCTCGTCGGTCGGTCCCATCATGGCCAGGGCGGCCACGCGCCAGATCCGAGCGCGCAAGGTCACGAGGGGGTTTCCGACCTGTCGGGCGAGCCGAAGCTCCTCGGTGTGGTGGAGCAACGCTTCCGTGTAGTGTCCCTCGTAGTAGAGCACCATCCCGAGCTGGTGGTGGGCTCCGACCCGGATGAGGGGCTGGTCGTCGAGCCCGGGAGTGTCGAGCACCTTCTTCGCGAGTTCCGACGCAGCGGGCAGGCTTCCCCGGTCGGTCAGGACGCGCGAGAGGAAGATCTCGAGGCTCGCCCGTCGACGCGTGGACAGGCGCGGGTCGTCCTTCTCCCGCACCAGGAAATCGCGAAGGACCCCTTCGGCCTCGGGGAGGTGCCCTAGCTCCTCCGTGATGCGGGCAAGCTCCAGGACCAGCTCCGATTCTCGCTCGATGTTCGCCGGTTTCACCGCATGCTCGCTCTCGAGGGCGCGCACCAGATGGTCCCGGGCGACGTCCGGCGCGAGCGCGCGGTCGGCGATCTCGGCGGCCAGACGGTTGTAGCGGACCGACTTCTCGCTCGACCGTCCCAGGTAGAAGTGACGTGCGAGCGCGTAGACGGTGGCGACCCCCGAGTGCCCCATCCCTTCGAGCGTTTCTCCGGCGCTCCAGTGAAGGAGCTCGCGGCGGCTCTCGGTGAGACGACCGTAGGCCGCTTCCCGGAGACGGTCCCCCGGAAAGGCGAAGACCTTCCCCGGCCGCTCCAAGAGTAGCCCCTGGTCGACCAGCCGGTCGACGACCTGCGTGAACCGTTTCTCGTCCTCTTCACCGCTGACCCGACGGAGAAAGTCGAAGCTGAACTCCGGCCCGAGGACCGCGGCCACGTCGAGCGCCCGCTGGGCATCCCGGTCCAGCGCCGGCGGGCCCACGGACGGAGGGCCCCCCGCCGGGGCGCCCGAAGGGACCCGGCGTTCGAACAGCTGCACGAGCGCAGGGTTCCCGCCGGTCTCGGCAAAGTGCCGCGCCACCTCCTCCGGGGAGAACGACCGGGAGGGGTCCAGCAAGGAGAGGTAGTCCGCGACCTCGCTGCGGGTCATCGGGCGGAGGACGACCTGGCGGGCGCGCGTCGCCCTCTCGAACTCCTCCAACCGAGCGCGACCGGTCGCGGAGAGCGATGGGAACGGTCGGCTGGTCGCCAGGACCCACAGAGGCTCGGCCCGGAGGCGGTCGGCGAGGAACTGCACCGCGGTCAGGGACGACTCGTCCGCCCGGTGGAGGTCCTCGAGAAAGAGGACCATCGGGCCTCGACGGGTGAACTCGAGGAACTGCTCGGCGATCTTGGTCAGGACCCACTCCCGCGACCGCTCCCCCCGGTCGTCCACCCCCCCCAGGGCATCGAGCAGTCGCTCCTCGATGCTGACGAGCTCGGGAAACGCGGCTTCGCCCGCGCGCCCTCCGGGGGCGTCGCCCAAGGGGGTCGTGCCGAGAGCCCGCAAGCTCGGGTCGTCGTGCACGCTCTCGATTGCCGAGCGGATGAGCGAGAACGGGGGCGGGGAGTCGAGGGCGAGGGCTTTCCCGAGGAGCAGGGGAATCCCACGGGCCCGAGTCTCTAGGACCAGGTTGCCTAGGAGGGCGGATTTGCCGACCCCCGTGCCGCCCACGAGGAGCGTCACGCCCCCCGTGCCCGCGCGGGCGTCCGCCAACTGACGGTGGAGGGCTTCGACAATTTCGACCCGACCCAGGAACGGGCGACCGGACCCGGCTTCGGTCGCCATAGCCTTTCCGGATGGGCTCCTCGGTGTATTTACTTGCGGGGCCCCGCGGACGCATGGAAACGGGCGGGCTCTGCCCCCCGACGCGCTTCGAGGGATTCCACCGACCGCAGGACGGTCACGGGACGTCGGACTCGCCCTCGCGGGCCGCGAGCGCCTTGCGCAGGCGCTCGAAATCGTCGGCGACGTCCGGGCGGATTGCGGGAAGGTTCCGTCGCTCGAGCTCGGCGACGCGACGGCGCGCGCTCGCGCGGTCGCCGCGCGCGTACGAGAGCTGGGCGAGCCGCAGGACGACGTCGACCTCGTCCGCGGGAGCGTTCAGCTCCCGCACCAGGCGGTACGCTTCGAGCAGGTCGGCCTCCGCGAGGTCGTACTCGCCGCGGTCGATCGCGATCTTCCCCCGGACGATGATCGACTGGACGAGGCCGAAGCGGTCGCCGATGCGGGCGAGGATCTCCCGCGCGCGCTCCGCCTTGTCGACCGCCTCCTCGAACTGGCCCGCGTCGCGCAGGATGTCGGCCGTGTTGAACAGTGCCCAGCCGACCCTCCGCGGGTCCTGGGCCTTCTCGGCGAGTCGGATCGCCTCCGCGAACTCCGCGATCGCCTCCTCGTGGCGGGGGGTCGGGGACGGGAGGTTGGTGATCAGCACCCCGAGGAACAGGTGCGCCTGGGCCGATTCGCGCGCGGGACCGACCCGCTCGAGCGCCGCCGCGGCCTCCCGGGCCTCGGCGATCGCCGGTTCCGGCTGGCCCATCATCATCAGGACGCCCGCCCGGCGGGCCTGGCCGAGCGCGGTCGCCCGCTCGTTGCCCGCCTCACGCGCGAGCCGGATCTCCTCCGTGTGCTGAGCGAGGGCTTCCGGGTAGTGGGCCTCGTAGAACAGCGCCTCCCCGAGGAGCCGGTGCGCCCCGATCCGGACGAGCAGCTGGGTCTCGAGCCCCGGCGAGGAGAGGACCTTCTGCGCCACCTCCCCGGCGGCCCGCCAGTCGCCCCGGTCGGAAAGGACCCGAGCGAGGTAGATCTCGAGCGTCGCCCGACTGCGCGGCGAGAGGCGCGGGTCGTCCTTGCGCTGGTCCAGGAAGTCACGGAGGATCCCTTCCGCCTCCTGGAGGCGGCCGAGCTCGTTGGTCGTGCGGGCGAGCTCGAGCACGAGCTCGGACTCGGTGTCACGGTCGTCCGGGTTCAGGTCGCGCTGACTCTCGAGCGCGCGCGAAAGGTGGTCGCGGGCGACGTCGGGGGCGAGCGCGCGGTTCGCGATCTCCGCCGCGATCCGGTTGTACTGGACCGATTTCTCGTCCGCGCGGCCCAGGTAGAAGTGGCGCGCGAGCGCGTAGATCGTGGTGAGGTCCGCGTTCCCCATCGCCTCGAGGGCCTCGCCGGCCCGGCGGTGGAGGAGCCGACGCCGGCTCTCGGTGAGGCGGCCGTACGCCTCCTCGCGGAGCCGGTCCTCAGGGAACGCGAGCAGCTCGCCCGGCCGTTCGTAGAGCAGCCCGTGACCGACCAGCCGGTCGACCGCCTCGGCGAGCCGCTCCTCGTCCTCCCCGCTCGCGCGCAGGAGGATCCCGAAGGCAAACTCGGGCCCGAGCACGGCGGCCACGTCGAGCGCGCGGTGGGCCTCCTGGTCGAGCGGCGGCAGCGCCTCGCCGGGACGGCCGGTCTCTTCGGAGACCGAGATGCGGCGGTCGAGCTGCTGCAACAGGAGCGGGTTCCCGCCGGTCTCGGAGTAGCGACGCGCCACCTCCTCGGGGGAGAACTCCCGCGACGGGTCGCTCATGCGGAGGTAGTCGGCGACCTCGCCGGAGGTCATCGGGCGCAGCACGATGCGCCGGGCATGGGTCGCGCTCTCGAACGATTCGAGCCGGGCGCGCCCCACCTCGGAGAGGGACGCGTACGGCCGGCTGGTCGCGAGGACCCAGAGCGGCCGGTTCTGCAGCTGGTTCGCGAGGAACTCGACCGCCGCGACGGACGATTCGTCCGCGCGATGCAGGTCCTCGAGCACGAGGACCATCGGGCCGTGCCGGGTGAACTCGAGAAACTGCTCGGCGATCCCCGACCAGACCCGTTCGCGCGACGACTCGCCCCGCTCGTCGGTCTCCCCGAGCGCCTCGAGGAGGCGCTCTTCGAGACCGGTGGGCGCCGGGAACGTCGGTTCCCCGAGCCGCGGGGCGAAGCCGATCAGGAACGCGCTGCCCCCGAACGGTGGGGCCTCGTCCGCGCGCAGCGTCGGGTCCTCGAGGGCGCTCTGGATCGCCGACCGGATGAGCGAGAACGGTGGTGGGTCGTCGAGCGCGAGGGCCCGGCCGACGAGCACACGGACGCCACGGGCCCGGATGTCCCGGACAAGGTCGGCGATGAGCGCCGACTTCCCGACCCCCGTGCCCCCCACCAGAAGGGTGACCCCGCCCGTGCCCGCCCGGGCGTCTTCGAACCGTCGGTGGAGCGCTTCGACCGTCTCCACCCGGCCAACGAACGGGCGACGGGACCCGGCTTCGGCCGCCATCGTTCCTGACCGAGTAGATGGGACGGTCCGCCTATTTACGTGCGCGGCCGAGAGGACTTGAGGAACGGCAGGGGGACCACCCGGCCCGGCGCTTCCCGGCCCCGGATCTCGAGCGTGAGGGTCGTGCCCGGGACGGCCAGCTCGGGCGGGACGTACGCGAGGGCGATCCCCTTGCCCAGCGAGGGCGATAGACCGCCGCTCGTCGCCTCGGTCACGGGCTTCCCCGCGGACCGGACCGGTGTCCCGTGCCGCGGGATCGCCCCGGGCTCGGTGACCTCGATGCCGACGAGCCGACGCTTCGGGCCGTCGGCCCGCTCCTTCTCGAGGACCGGGCCTCCCACGAACGTGTGGTCGAAGTCGACGAACCTCTCCTGGCCGGCTTCGAGCGGAGTGTGGTCGCGATGAAACTCCTGACCCGAGAGGAGGTACCCTTTTTCGAGGCGGAGCGTGTCACGGCACCCGAGCCCGCACGGCACGACGCCCGCGGCGAGCAACCGCTCGGCGAGCGCGTCCGCCTCGCTCGCCGGCACGAACACCTCGTAGCCGAGTTCCCCGGTGTAACCGGTCCGGCTCACGAGCAGCCACTCCGTGAGCGCGTCGGGCACCTTGAGGCCGAGGCGACCCGCGCGCGGGCCCGTGCCGTCCTTCTTCGGGAAGAAGCGCACGTGGTAGAACGGAAGTCCCGAGAGGTCCCAGGGGAACAGCGACTCGAGGACCGCGCGCGACTTCGGCCCCTGGACCGCGAGCAGCGCCACCGGGCCGTTCCACCGGCCGATCGTCGTGTCGGGGCCGCGGTGCTGGCGGAGGATCTCCTCGATCTCGTCCGCCCGGCTCGCGTTCGGGACGGCGACGAACGAGCGGGTCAGCTCCTCGCCGGTGTCGATCCGGCTGATCAGGAGGTCGTCCACGATGAAGCCGGTCGCCTCGAGGAGGAACGTGTAGCGGACCTGCTCCGGGGTGAGGGACGGGACGTTCGCGGTCGTGCGCCGTCCCAGGAGGTCGCCGGCGTGGGCCCCGTCCACCGTGAGGATCCCCATGTGGGAGACGTCGAACAGCCCGACGCCCTCCCGGACCGCGCGGTGCTCGGCCAGGATGCTCGTGTAGTAGAGCGGCATCTCCCAGCCGGCGAACGGCACGATGTGGCCGCCGTGCCGGCGATGGAACTCGTAGAGCGCGGTCCGTCGGAGCGGGGCGGCCGTGGGCGCGTTAGGTTCGGTCATGTGACGATCTCCGCGAGGCGACCCTGCTCGGAAGCGCGTCGGATCTCGAGCGCGACTCTCCGCCCGCTGCTCATCGGGGTGCGATAGAGCGCGTTGCCGTACGGGTGGCCGAGGGCGAGGTGGACGTTGGTTCCGCCGCCGATCCGGGCTGCCACGTCGAACACCACCGGGTGCCCGGCACGGTCGATGCAGGTCTGCAGGCAGAACGGGCCGAGGATCCCGGGAGGGTACTTCTCGCGGGCCGCGTCGACGAACTTCTCGCCCATGCGGAACACCTCCTCGAGGAGGGATTCGCGCACCGTCAGGGTTCCGTGACCCACGACGAGGTACTCGGGGATGCGGTCGGAGTCGTTGAGCTCGAGCTGTTGTGCGGCGGGGAGGCGGACGAGGCCGTCGAGGTTGCTCTCGCGCCGCTCGTCGACCCCGAGCAGTTCGAGCCCTTCCGCGCGCGGGACGAGCGGGGAGAAGAAGAAGTTGAAGTTGAACACGGGACCGAGGATGTACTCCTCGATGCGCGCCGTCGCGAGGTCGGGGGGAGCGACGGTCCCGCGCGCCACCAACCGCTCGACCTTGGCGCGGTACTCCGCGGGGCTCGTGACGGTGAAGAACCCGCGCTCGAGACGGCGGGTCGCGTGGGGCAGCTTCACGATGGCGAGGCGGTCGATCGCCTCGGGACTCGCGATCCGGCGAGGCGTGCGGATCCCGGCCTGCTCGAGGAGGGTATAGTAGTTCTCCCGCTCGCTGCGCTCCTCGATCCTCAGCAGCATGCGCGACCCCACGATCGGCACGCGGAACTCGTCCTCGATCGCCTCGAGCGGAACGTAGGAACTGAACGCCCGATTCGGGACCAGGACGACGCCCGCCGAGCGAAGACGCTCTTGGACGGCCGGGGTGACGATCTCGGCGAATTTGGGGAACGTCCAGACGTCGTCGACACACCCGCGGGTCCGCGTTCCGTCCGGACCCCGGACCGACCGGAAGTACCGGGTGTACGTCGCGTCCCGGCCGGCCTCGGCAAGGACCAGGCTCGAAAGGCCCTCGGTCACGGCCCCGTCGGCGATGTCGATCGCCGAATGCGAACCGACCGTTCCGACGATCGGAGGGGACGGATAATGGGAGACGAGCGCCCGGACCTCGGCGAGAGGAAGGGACATGACGGACAGCACCGTCAAAGAAGCTTAAGCGCTCGCGCCACCCGCTCGGACGAGAGGGGCAGCTCCGTGAGGTGGGCGCCCGTCGCGTTGCGTACGGCGAGCGCGACCGCGGCCGCCACCGGGATGATCGGCGGCTCGCCGAGCCCCTTCGCGCCGGAGGGGCCCGCGCCGGGGAAGCCCTCGATGAACGTCACTTCGATCGGCGGCACGGACCCGAGCGTGGGGATCCGGTAGTCGAGCAGTCCCGCGTTCAGAAGTCGCCCGTCGTCCGACCAGAGTGCCTCTTCGGTGAGCGCGGTGCCGAGACCCATCACGACCCCTCCCTCGACCTGCGCGGGCGCCGTCGCGGGGTCGACGACCGTGCCGATGTCGTGGAACGCGGCGTAGCGGAGCACCCGCACCGTTCCGGTCGCCCGGTCGACCGCGACCTGGGCGACGTGGGCCGCGCCGGTGAAGTCGGTGTACGCGTAGAAGGTCCCGACCTCTACCTTCCGCTCATCGATGTCGCCGGACTTCCCGTAATGCTTGCCGGTCGACACGATGCCCTCCCCGGAACGCTCCGTGTCGGTCAGCAACTCGCGGACCGGCCGGCGCTCGGAGCCGGCGTGGACCACGACCTCGCCGTCCACGACCTCCAGACGAACCGGGCCCGAGCCGCCCAGGCGCCGTTCGAGGTCGTCGAAGAGGGCCCGAGAGGCCGCCTCGACGGCGCGACCGAGCGCCGCGGTGGTCCGGCTCCCGAACACCCCCGAGTCGAAGGGAGCATGGGCGGTGTCCTGGTACGTCACGCTGACCCGGTCCCGCGGAAGCCCGGTGGCCCGGGCCGCGACCGCCGCCACGCCCGCGATCACGCTGCCGCTCCCGATCTCGCGCTCGGCCTGCACGACGGTGAGTCCGGTCGGGGCGAGGAGGAGGCGCGCTTCGCCTCCGGCGCCCGTGCCGGTCGACCAGAATCCCATGGCCACGCCCACGCCGCTCTCGCTTCCACCCTCGGCGCGCCATCGTGCCGCGACCGCGCGGGCCTTCTCGAACGCCGTGGGGAGGCCGAACGGACCGACGGGCTGGCCGAGCGGCGTCGTGTCGCCCGGCTTCCAGAGATGGGCCGAGCGGAACGCGTCCGGGTCGAGCCCGGCCTCGCGTGCGACGTGGTCGAGGTGGGACTCCAGGACGAACACGCACTGCGGCGCGAACGGAGCCCGGTGGGGCCCGAACGCCGGCTTGTTCGTCCGCACGGCGTACCCCTCGACCTCGAAGGTCGGCGTTCGGTACGGCCCGAGGAGGAATCCGATCGAGTAGCCGGTCGCGAAATCCCGGCCGGGGAGGGCGCTCCCGACGTCCAGGAGCAGACGAACGCGCCGGCCGACGATCCGGCCGGCGGTGACCGCCGTCTCCATGCGGATCACCGAGGGCAAGGTCGTACGTCCGAGAAGGAACTCCTCCCGGTAGCCCAGCGCCAGCTTGACCGGACGACCGGTCGCCTTCGCGAGCAGAAGGGCGTACGGTTCGAGCAGCGCGGCGCCCTTCCCCCCGAAACCACCGCCGACCCACGTCCCGTCGACGACCACCGATTCCTCGGGGACGCCCAGCAACGAAGCGACGTCCTCGCGGGTCCCGAACGGGGTCTGCGTGCAGGTGCGGACCCGCCACGTTCCGTCCTCCACCTCGGCAAGGCAGGCATGCGGTTCGAGGGCGACCTGGTGGACGCTCGACGTCCGGTAGGTCTCCCGGACGACCGTATCGGCCCCCCGGAACACCGCGTCGACATCCCCCTCACGCGCCCGCACGTGAGCCGCGATGTGGGGCGAGCCCTCGGCGCTCGGGCCCGGCCATTCGGGGAAGATCTCCTCGAGGTCGGTCACGACCGGTAGCGGTTCGACGTCGACCCGGACCGCACGGGCCGCCTGGCGAGCGAGCTCCCGGGTGGGCGCCGCGACCGCGGCGACGGGCTGGTTGCGGTAGAAGACGGTGTCCGTCGGGAAGACCGGTCGCTCGGGGTCACCCGACGCGCCCGGGAGCAGGCGGGCCAGGTCGGCCGCGCCGATCGCGACCACGCCTTCGAGCGCCCGGGCGGGAGCCAGGTCCACCGAGCGAAGGCGACCGTGGGCGACGGGGGAGGGGACCAGCGCGCCCCACAGCATCCCCGCGGCTTCGAGGTCCATGCCGAACACCGCGGAACCTTCGAGCTTGGTCCGGGCGTCGGGACGGGACGAGACCGTCATGCCTCCTCCTTCGGGAGCAACGCCACCGCCCGGGCGATGGCGAGATATCCCGTGCATCGACAGAGGTTTCCCCCCAGGTCCGCGAGCAGTTCCTCCGTGGGAGCCGCCCGGCCGCGCTCCCGGAGCAGGCCGACGAGGGCGAGGACGAAACCGGGCGTACAGTACCCGCACTGGAGCGCCCCCGCCCGTGCGAACGCTTCCTGGACGGTGCGACCGACCGGGTCGTCGGCCACACCCTCGATGGTAGTGAGGGACGACCCTTCCACCTCGCGCGCGAGGGTGAGGCACGAGAGCGTCGAGACGCCATCCACGAGCACCGTGCAGGCCCCGCACTCGCCGCTGCGGCAACCCTCCTTCGTGCCCTTGAGCCCGATCCTCCAGCGGATCGTGTCGAGGAGCCGCTCCGAGTCTGGCACGTCCTCGAGCGGACGGGCTTGTCCGTTGACCGTCAGCGTGAGCGGACGCGACATCATGCCCTCCCGTGCGGGAGCGACACGACCTGGAGCACCGCTCGTTCGAGCAGCGTGGCGACCAGATGCCGTCGGTACTCCTCGGACGCGCGTCGGTCCGAGGTGATCGCGAGCGCCCGTGCCGCGAGCTCGGCGGCGGTGCGGACCTCCTCGGTCGACGGGGTCGCTGAGCGGAGACGAGCCTCCGCCTCGCGTAGACGGGACGCGCGGGGCGGGATCCCGCCGACCGCGATCCGCCAGCCGCCGTCCGAGGGGGAGAGTGCGGCGGCGACCGCGATCTGGGAGATATCGTTCGCCGGCCGGACGCGTTGCCAGAGGTAGGCCGAGGGACGCGGCTCGGGGAAACGGACGGACCGGATCAGCTCCCCGTGCTCGAGCGCCGTGCGACGCGACGCAAGCAGGAAGGCATCGACCGGGAGCGTGCGCGTACCGTTCGGTCCGACGACGTCGACCTCCGCGTCGAGCGCGAGCAGGACGGGGAGAAGGTCCGACGCGGGCGCCGCACGGCCGAGATTCCCACCGAGCGTCGCGCGGTGACGGAGCGGGACACCGCCGACCGCGCGGATCGCCTCGAAAAGACCGGGGTGCTTTCGGACGACCTCCGGGTCCTGCTCGAGCGAGCGGAGGGGGAGCGTGCTCCCCACCGTGAGGATCGGCCCGTTCCAGTCGAGCGTGCGCCAGGGAAGGCGACGGAGGGAGACGACCCGGCGCGGCGCGGTCCTCGCGGCGTCGAGGTCGAAGACGAGGTCCGTGCCGCCGGCCAGGACGACGACCTCGCCGGGGGTCCCCGTGGCGAGCTCGGCGATGGCCGCGTCGACGGTCGTCGGGGTCACGAGGGCGAACGGCACGCTCATCCCGTGCGCGGAAGGCGACGGGGAGCTAACGGTTTCGTGTCGTGCGGGGGCGCGGCACGTCTTCTTTTTTATCCAATGAGCGGCTTTGGCAACGGGACCGCATGCCATTCGAAATCGCGTTGCGTTACAGCACTCCCCTCACCCCGATCGCCGACCTCGATGAGGTGCTGCGCGAGTTCCTGCGTTTGGTCGGCTATCTCCCCGAAGGCGAGGAGGGCCGGGGTTCCGAAGGACCGGTGGCGCAGAGCCTCGCCTACCGCTTGGTCCACGACTGCCTGCTGCGGGACCCGACGCGGGCGTGGTACGTCGACGAGCTGACGGCGGTCCTCAAGACGAGCAAGCCGACCGTCTACCGGCATGTCAACAAGCTCAAGGCGCTCGACCTGCTGGAGGAGGTGGGGGGTGCCACCGACGGGAAGGGTCGCAAAGGGTACCGGCTCCGCTACGGGAACCTGGCCCGCGCCTGGGATTTCACCGAGGCGAACGCACAGAACGCCCTCCGCCGCTACCGGGAGACCGTGAACCACTTGCAGACGTTGATCGAGAAGAACGCGCTCGCGCCCCCGCCGAAACCCGCCCTGACGCCCCGCTCCACGAGCCGGGAGCGAGGAGGGAGCCGTTGAACGACCCGGCCGGTGGGGCGAAGCGACCCACAATCTCGCTCACGCCCGGGTCGAAGGTCAAGGTCCGGTCGGCCGGTACCGAGACCCAGGCGATCGTCTCCGCCGGAACGTTCCGGGGCGTCGTCTCGATCAGCGGCGACAACGCTCTCGCGATCGAGCTGGACGGCTCGGAGGATGGGGAGAAGGGCCTGATCCGGATCGTGCCCGTGCCCGCCATTCTCGCGATCGACATCCTCGAGGCGGCCAAGCCCGACGAGGAGAAGCGGAGCGAGCCTCCGCATGCCCCCGAGTACTTCCGCTAACGACGTTCCGGAGAGCGGCGCCCCTCGGAACGGGCGCCCACGACGCGGGAGGAGGACGGGCTTGCTGGGAGTTCCGCCACGGAGGGATTCCGTGATTTCGAACCCAGGTCGCTGGCTTCGAAGGCCAGCAGGATAGTCCAGACTACCCCACAAGCCCGCCGCTCTTCCACGGGACGCCGGCTATTTGGACGTTCCGGAGTCCGGGTCCGCCGCGACCGACAGCTCCTCGGGACCGGGGAGCGACGGGCTCTCGCCGCCGCCCGTGCCGGCCTCGACGTCCCGTCGGAACCGGTCGAGCGTCGTCTGGGAGGTCGCGCCGGGGAAGAGTGTCGCGATCGAGTCCGCGAGCAGCTGGATGCGCTGTCGAACGTACGGGGTGATCCCCTCCATCGCCCCGAGGCGCTGGGCGAGGAGGAGGTACTTGCGGACCGATGCTTCGTAGACGGTCGACAGGAGCTCCCCGTCGCACCGACCGCCGGCGCGGGGCTCCCCGCAACGTCCCGAGAGCGGGGGCCGTCGGTGGGAGGTGCCGCACACCTTGCACCGGAACTTCTGGGTCCCGTAGCTCCGAAGGTTTCCCATCACATCCGGCAGGAAGTGGGCGTTCAGCACGAGCGTGACCGCTTCGGCGAGGTCGACCGCCCGGATCTGGGAGGCGAGCACGATCGACCGCTCGACGAGCTCGGCCATCGGCCGGCCCTCCCGGTACGCCGAGCGGGACGGCCCACCCGCGATACGGTGGGTGTCGTGCGTGAACCCGTACCCCGAGAGCGAGCGGGACGAGCCGAGACGATGGCCCACGAGGTCGAGCAGCGGCTCGACCTCCTTCGGCGTCCTCCGCTCCGCGGCCGCACGGTAGAGGGCGAGAGGGTAGCGCGTCGACACGACGACGTTGTGCGCCTCCTTGTCCACCTCGGCGGTCTCGAGGCGCGTCGTCAGGACGAGCGGTTTGTCCATGAGCGCGCCGCGGCTCTCGGGCAGGAACGCCCGGGAGAAGTTGAGCAGCGCGTCCAGAAGGAGCGTCACCGAGTCCTCGTCGCCGTCGCAGTTCCGGCGCTTGGCGGCGTGGAACACCGGGTGCGCGAAGCACGCCTCCGCGTTCGTGAAGCCGAGAAGGCGACCCGCGACGCCCCCCGAGGTGTGGGGCGCGAGCGCCACCACGATCTGGCCGACCAGGTCCTCGGGACGCTCGGCCCGATAGTACGGCTCGGCCTCGTAGAGCCGGACGAGCTCGTCGTCGACGAACTGGGCGAGACGGGTAAGATACGTCCCACAGGTGCGCGCGACGATCAGGTCCTGGGGCAGGAGCTCAACCAGCTGCTCCTCGTCGGTCAGCGGGGCGCCGGACCAGTCCCGGGCATAGCCGAGCCGATGGAGGGTCGCGATGTCGGTGCCGATCTCGGCCGGCCGGAAGTGCGTGAGCGGAAGGTCGGTGAGGTCGAACCGGGCGGTCCCGTCCTGGTAGACCGAGATCGCGTGCGAGGCGCGAAGGATCCCTTTCTCGATCGCCTCCGGCACCTTCCCGGGAGAAGTGAGGCCCTTGACGCCCTTCACCACCGGCGGCGTCGCCAGATGAAGGCGGTCGAGCGCATCGCTCCAGAGGCGCGCGACGGGGAGCGGCTCGCTGATGGTCCGGTCGGTCGGCTCCGTGTGCGCACCGCACGGGCAGCGCGTCCACACCGTCGAGCGGTGGCACGCGGGGCAGGTACGGACCCCGAGGTCGACCTTCACGCCCTCGCGCATCGTCCGTCGGGCCGCCTCGGGCAGCGAGCGCGTCGGGCCGCCCGCGGCCCCGACCGGGAACAGCCCGTGGACGTTCGGCTGCATGCTCCGGTGGTACGCCTTCTCCGGCCGACCGACGCGTCCGCCGACCCGCGAGGGGCCACGGGCCCGGATTGGAACGCCGGCGAGGCGGCTCACGTAGGCGAGCGCGTCTTCCTCGACCGGGTCGAGCGATGTGCGCCGGACGAGGAGCTCGCCCTCGGGGGCCAGCCCGAGACCCCCGACGAGGGCCGCCGACGCGTCGGGTTCTCCGCGCAGGTCGTTGCCTTCCACCGGGACGAACAGGAAGCCGAGCCGGACCAGCACTTCGCGCCACGAGGGGTCCGCCGGGAGCACGAGGCCTTCGGCGACCCAGTGCCCGCTGAGCTCGACGAACTCGCTCAGCGCCCGGACCTCGGCCGGTGTGAGGTCGTGCCAGAACAGCAGCCAGCGCGGATGCAGCGGGACCCGGTAGGTTTGCGCGAACCGGACCGCGTCGTCGTACGTCGCGACCCCGATTCCTTCGGTCTCCGGCGCTCCGACCGCGCGCAGCTCCTCGAGATGCCAATCGCGCGAGTAGCCCGCGGGCACGAGCGGCTGGTTGTTCTCGAGGAACTCACCGACCGAGACGAGGATCTCCCCGAGGTCGACGATCCGGCGCACGTGGGGGCGCAGCTCCTCCGCTCGCGCGAGGTCGTGGACCGCGGTGACCGTACCATCGTCGAGCTCGACGATCGGCCCTTCGACCGTGTCGCAGACGGCCATCGCCGCCGCCTTGCCGGGGTACTCGAGCTTGACCTGCGTCCCGATCGCCACGAAGTTCTGAAGCAGGACCATTGTCGCCGGATTGACCGCGCACGCGGCTAGGCCCGTGGTGCGGGAGCGACCGTAGACCAGGCGGAACCCTCCGGGGTGGTTCGGGTGCGCGAGCACCGGGCGGCCGCCGACCGAGTCCTGGAGATACTTCGGGGTCCGGGCCTCCTCGTCGTCGTCCGTGTGGTGACCGAGCTCGGAGAGGAACTCCCAACCGTCCAGTCCGAGCTTCTCCACGATCTTCCGGAGCTTCGCCGCCTTCTGGCAGAGACCCTCCGCGATGACGAGGCACGCGCCGCCGCGAATCCCGTTCGTGCGCACGCGCTCGAGATTGCGGAACGCGCTGACCTCCGCGTCGCCCTCGGTCGCCTCTCCCGAGATCGCCACGGGCACGTGGCGGACGACGAGGTCGATCTCCTCGGGCGTCGGAACGTACTGGAGGTGCTGGAGCGTCTTGTAGAGCGGGATCTCCTCCTTGTACCGTCCCACTTCGTCCGGTTCCGGAACGAAGGCGGCCAGACCGAGGTCCCGCCGGACGACGTCCGCGAGCAACACGCTCAGGGCTTGAGCGGTGCCGCCCGCCGCGCGGATCGGGCCGGCGTAGTAGAGCTCGATGTACGGGGCGTGGTCCCGCCCCTCCTTCACGTGCACCTCGGCGAGGCCTTCGAGCGGGGCGACGAGGATCCCCTCCGTCAGGATCGCGAGACCCACCCGCAACGCCGCGTCGACCCGAGCGGCCGTCGAATCCCCCCGGGCCGGGTCCTTCGCGAGCCGGCGGGCGATGGTCAGGGCGACCTCCTCGCGGGGCAGGGTCGCGGCGAGCGCCCGGATTTCCGACGAGATCCCTTCGATCCCGAGATGGGCGAGGAGCTTCTCGACCCGCATCGCCATGTCCTGAGCGCGCGGGATCTCGGGGACGACCTCGGGGTCGTAGCCGACGCGACG
>Ga0187815_10000556_pt1 | contig 17968 bp, 20 predicted proteins | sample NC_S_5_FD_132962 | JGI IMG/M metagenome (GOLD analysis project Ga0187815, IMG submission 132962) | Wetland sediment microbial communities from Neuse River Estuary, North Carolina, USA - ASW-S_5 | ecosystem: Environmental > Aquatic > Freshwater > Wetlands > Sediment | place: USA: North Carolina...
CACCTTCTGGCCTTCCTGCAGGCTCTTGAAGCCCGTGCCGGTGATGGCACGAAAATGCACGAACACGTCGGGGCCGTTCTCACGGCTGATGAAGCCGAACCCCTTGGCGTCGTTGAACCACTTTACGGTACCTGTTTCACGATCCGACATGACTCACTCCGATCCAATCCAGACGCTTGAGACAAGCCGGCCCCCGCGGGCCGACGGCTTACTGGGCATGCCGGGGTCGGGTGTAGCGACATGGAATCGACAGGGTTCCATACCGGGCACGCACGTGGCCAAGCAGACGCAGTAAAGCAAGCATAACGGAATTTCACGAATGCAAGCGACATGTCAAGCGTCATTTTCAAATAGTGTCCGCGGACACAATAATCGCCGGTAGCAATATTTTTGCACCGCATCAGCGATGGCCCGGAGAGTGCCTGCCATGGGTGGCGGGCATAAAAAAACCGGGCATCGCTGCCCGGTTTCGGATGACGCGTGAGCTGCGGCTCAGGCCGGGGTCACTTCGTCGGCCTGCAGGCCCTTCTGGCCCTGCACCACCTTGAAGCTGACCTGTTGGCCTTCCTGCAGGCTCTTGAAGCCGTTGCCGGTGATCGCGCGGAAATGCACGAATACGTCCGGACCATTGTCACGGGCGATGAAACCGAAGCCCTTGGCGTCGTTGAACCACTTGACGGTACCGATCTGACGATCAGACATTGAATCACTCCACTGGGTATTTCAAATCAAAGGAGACTCGACCGCCGCGACATGCGGCAGCCGGCTTACTGGTGTGCAAAGGAAACAACCCCGGGGTGAACAGATGAGGCAGATCGCGGATCGGCTGCATCGGGTCACCGGTGCTTGGCGACCCCGGCAAACTCAGCGCCATCATGATAACCGATAACCGCCGTGGATATTCGGAAGCGAGGCGCTGGCGAATATCATGTCAACCCCGTCCACGCCCAATAGAATCCGTCGATGATCTCCAAGGACTCCTCGCCTTGAGCTTCCGCCTGCTGCTTCCCCTGTGTGCCGGCCTGCTGCTGGCTGCCTGCGCCACCACCCGGCCGCCCCGCCCCGCTGTGCCGCCGGCGCCGGCCGCGATCACCGGCGTTCCCGCCTGTGATGCTTACCTGGCCAGCTACCAGGCCTGCCACCGCGCCGCGGCGGTCTTTCCGGCCGACCAGCTGCAGGCGCATTACCAGGCCATGCGCGACGGCCTGCTCGACGCCTCCCGTGACCCGCAGACCCGCCCGTACCTGGATGCGCGCTGCCGCCTGCTGTCCAGCCAGTTGAGCCAGACCCTGCAGGGGCGTCCCTGCGGCACACCGGCGGCCACGCCGCCGACGGCGCACTGATTCAGCCGGCTTCCGCCTTCCAGGCGCGACGCAGGGCCGGCCCCAGCGCTGCCGGCCGGCAGCGCCCCAGGCGAACCTGCGGCGTGCCGTGCCATCGCGCGGTCCGCGCGATGGCCGCGGCCAGCTCGTCCACCAGGCGCGGCGCGGGTTCCACGCCGGGTTCCAGGAACAGCGCCTTGATCTCGAATACGCCCTCGGCGCGATGCGCCTTCGCGTCCAGCCGGCCGACCAGCGCGCCCCGATGCAGGATCGGCAGCACGTAATAGCCGTAGCGCCGCTTCGGCGCCGGCACGTAGCACTCGATGCGGTAGTCGAAGCCGAACATCGCCAGCGCGCGGGCGCGATCCCACACCAGCGGATCGAACGGCGACAGCAGCGTGGTGTGGGTGGCGCGCAGGCGACTGCCGCGCGCCCGCTCCAGCACCGCGGCATGCTCGCGATGCACGTAGCCCGGCACGTCCCAGCCACGCACCGCCACTTCCAGCAGCTTGCCCGCGGCCACCAGCGGCGCCAGCTCGCGCACGCTCACCGCCGGCTTCAGGCGGAAGTAGTCGGCAACCCAGCGCGCCTGCGCGATGCCCAGCGCCCGCACCCCGTCGAGGATGAAATGCCGGCGCAATTGCGCCGGATCGAGCGTGCTGGGCTGGAACGGTGGATCGAGTCGCGCCAGTACCCGTTCGGCGAGGTCGTACACACGCTGGAAACGCTCGCGCCGCGGCACCATCAGTTCGCCCAGCGCAAACCAGGCTTCCAGCCAGCGCTTCTCCGGCTTCCACTCCCACCAGCCGGAAGCACCGCGATCCTCGCGGGGGAAATCCGATGCCAGCACGGGGCCGCCGTCGCGGATGCGCGCGAGCAGCGCATCCATCGCCGGGCGGTGTTCGCGATGCATGCGCTCGGCGTGGCGTTGCGCCCAATGGCTGCCCCGCTCGCGCCAGGCGCGATGCGCGGCGAGGTCGCGTGCGCCCACGAAACAAGCCTCGTGCGCCCAGCATTCGGCAATGCGTCCGTCGGCGAGCGCCTCGTCCAGCCAGGCCATCGGGTAGTCGCCGAGGCGCGAGTGCAGCACCAGGTAGGGGCTGCGCGCCACCACGTGGATGCTGTCGATCTGCAACAGCCGCATGCACTCGATCGCCGCCACCACGTCGGCGCGGCGTGGCTTGCGCTGCAACGGCTGCAACAGCCCCTGCGCATGCAGTTGCAGCGCGCGTGCCTGCGGCAGGCTCAGCGTGGCCGTGGTCGCTGAAGCCGCGTTCAACGGCACGCCGTCTTCACATCTGCCCGACAAGAATGTTGCGGTGACATTTATGCGGCCTCTGGTAGCGTCGGTCCCAGGCCTCGCCAGCAGCGGATCTGTCACCGCTGCCGCAAGGCTCTAACTCCCTTGGATATTTTGGCATGGAGTAACGATCATGAAAGCACGCAACGCGTTGTTGCCCGTTCTCGCCACCGGCGCCCTGATCTTCGCCGGCGCCTCTTTCGCCCAAGACAATACCGGCCAGACGCCGCCACCGTCGCAGGACACCATGCAGCAGACGCCTGCCCCGGCGCAGACATCCGCTACTCCCGCGCAAACGCCGCCGCCCGAGGTCACCGTGCGCAGCGTGCCGCCTGCCGCGCCGCAGATCGCGCCGCCGCCGCCGTTCAGCCAGCTCTCCGGCGGCACCAAGTGGATCACCGAGGAACAGGCTGCCGCCTATCCGCCGCTGGCGAACGACTTCCTCAACGCCAGCCAGCACGGCAAGCGCGTCAGCAAGGCGCAGTACGAAGCCTGGATCAAACAGATCCAGTAAGGCCACGCGCAATGAACCGGCCACATCGCAATGTGGCCGGTTTTTTGTCGACCGCCATCCATGGCAGTCGCCCTTCGGCCATCGCTGACGCGATGTCATGTCGCTCGAGGCGAAGGCGATTTTTTGCGACCACCATCCATGGCAGTCGCCCTTCGGGCCATCGCTGACGCGATGTCATGTCGCTCCAGGCGATTTTTTGCGGCCTGCCGGAAACCTGATGCTCGCGTCGGCCTAGACTCCAGCCTTCTCCGCCAGACCGCATCGCTGGAGTTCCCATGAAACACCGTCGCATCCTGCTGCTGGCCGGTTGCTTCGTCGCCGGCGTCTGCCATGCGCAGAATCCCGACCCGATGGACATCCGCGCCTGCACAGCGATCGAGAGCGACGCGCAACGACTGGCCTGCTACGACCGCGCCACAGGGCGCGACCGGCTGCCGGCCGCACGCAAGCGCAACGAACAGCCCACCACGGCAGGCGAAGGTTTATTCGCGCATGATCGTCAGGCCTCCGTTGTCACCGCCACCGAGTCCGGAGCATCCCCGCCGCTCTCGCTGCTGGACAGCCGCTGGGAGCTGTCACCTGAAAGCAAGCTCGGCACCTTCAACCTACGCGGCTACAAGCCGGTGTACGTGCTGCCGCTGTTCGCTACCAGCAACCAGAACACCAGGCCGCACAGCCCGAATCCCGACAATACCGTGCAGACGCCGCAGCAGTTGCAGAATATCGAGGGCAAGTTCCAGCTCAGCCTCAAGACCAAGGTCTGGCAGGGCGTATTCGGCGATGCCGGCGACCTCTGGCTGGGCTATACGCAAAGCTCGCGCTGGCAGGTCTACAACGCGCAGACGTCGCGCCCGTTCCGCGAGACCGACTACCAGCCCGAGGCGATCCTGGTGTTCGACACGCACTACCGCGTGCTGGGCTGGGACGGCCGCCTGTTCGGCATCGGCGTCGACCACCAGTCCAACGGCCGCGGCAATCCGCTGTCGCGCAGCTGGAACCGGGTGATCGCCGACTTTGGTTTCGAGCGTCCCGGCTGGACCGTGATGTTCCGCCCCTGGTGGCGCATTCCGGAGGCGCGCAGCGACGACGACAACCCTGACATCAGCAACTACATCGGCCGCGCCGACGTGCAGATCGTGCACGAATGGCACGGCCAGGAATTCGGCATGATGCTGCGCCACTCGCTGCGTGGCGGCAGCCAGAGCCACGGCGCCGCGCGCTTCACCTGGAGCTTTCCCATCGCCGGCAACCTGCGCGGCTACATGGAGCTGTTCAAGGGCTACGGCGAAAGCCTGATCGACTACAACCACAACGCCACCTACCTGGGGCTGGGTGTCTCGTTGCTCGACTGGTACTGAGTCCACCGCACCCCACTGGTACGACGCCCGCAGCGCGCGCATGCTGCGCTCTCCCCGTCCGCAGCAGCGAGCACCCTGTGAGCGACACGATCTCGATCCGTCCCGTGACGACGACCGACTACGCCGCCTGGAAGCCGCTGTGGGACGGCTACAACGCGTTCTACGGCCGCAGCGGCTCCACCGCCCTGCCGGAAGCCATCACCCGCACCACCTGGGCGCGTTTCCACGACCCGGCCGAGCCGGTGCATGCGCTGGTCGCCGAAAGCGATGGCGAGCTGCTGGGTCTGGCGCATTACCTGTTCCATCGCAGCACGATCCAGCTCGAACAGAGCTGTTACCTGCAGGATCTGTTCACCGTCGCTGCGGCACGCGGGCGGGGCGTGGGTCGTGCGCTGATCGCGCAGGTCTACGAACAAGCCAGGGCGGCCTGCGCCCCGCGCGTGTACTGGCAGACCCACGAGACCAACGCCACCGCGATGCGGCTCTACGACCAGGTCGCCGAGAAGTCAGGCTTCGTCGTCTACCGCAAGCTGCTCTGACGACGAAGGCCCGGCAGTTCATGCCGGGCCTTCGTGGCGTCGCGGGCAGCGTGCCGTGCGGCGCGATCAGTGGTGGTGGCCGCCCTCGCCGTGCACGTGGCCGTGCGCCAGCTCTTCCTCGGTGGCTTCGCGCACCCCGGTCACTTCGATCGCGAAGTGCAGGGCCTTGCCGGCCAGCGGGTGGTTGCCGTCGATGTGCACCTTGTCGTCCTCGACCCTGGTCACGGTGACGTTGATGACACCTTGCGGGCCGTGCCCCTGGAACTGCATGCCGGGCTGGATGTCGGCCACGCCCTGGAACGCCTCGCGCGGCACTTCCTGCTCCAGTTCGGGGTGGCGCACGCCGTAGCCTTCCTCCGGCGTCACGTGGGCGTCGAACTTGTCGCCGACCTGGCGACCTTCCATCTGCTTCTCCAGGCCCGGCACGATCTGGCCCTGGCCGTGCAGGTAGGTCAGCGGCTCGCGGCCGGCGGAGCTGTCGACAACCTGGCCGTCGTCGTCGGTGAGCGTGTAATGGAAGGTGGCGACGGTGTTCGGGACGATCTGCATGAGGGGTTCCGGTGACGGTGAGTGAACCGGCTTCGCACCGGCGCGAAGGGACAAGCCTAGCAGATCGCGGCTTTGCGCTTCCGTCGCACAAGCTCGCCCGCACCTGGCTGACTGCGGCATGTCCGCGGGATACTCGGCGGATGAAACGAATCTCGCTATGGATCGCCTCGTTGCTGTGCCTGCTGGTGCTGCCGGGCGCGAATCTCTCCGCGACCGCCGCCCCACAGCCGCCCGCACCGGCGGCGACCGTCGCATCCGCAGCATCGCGAGACCCGGCCGCGCTGGCCGCGGGCATCGATGCGATCACCCGCCTTCCGTGCTATGCCGCCGCCCGCTGGGGCATCGCGGTGCTGTCGCTGGACAGCGGCCGCATGCTGTATGCGCAACATGCTGGGCAACTGTTCCAACCCGCTTCCACCGCCAAGCTGTTCACTGCGGCGCTGACCCTGTCCACGCTGGACGCGGATTACCGCATCCCCACGCGCCTGCTCTCGCCGGCACCGGTCCGGCGCGGCCGGCTGGACGGCCCCCTGCTGCTGTACGGCATGGGCGATCCCACCCTGGGCACGCCCGGCGCGAATCCCGCCTGGGCGGACGATCTCGCCGCGCAGCTGGCCGCGCGCGGCATCCGCGGGATCCGCGGCGACCTGATCGCCGACGACAGCTATTTCGCCGGCCCGCAGCTAGGCAATGGCTGGGAAGCCAGCGACCTGCTGGGCTGGTTTGCGGCGCCCGCCTCGGCGCTCAGCGTGCACGAGAACATCGTGGCCTTGACCGTGACGCCCGCCGCCACCGCCGGCAAACCGGCCCGGCTGAGCTTCGCGCCGGATGCAGCGGCGCCGCCGCTGGCGAGCACGCTGACCACTGCAGCACTGGGCAGCCTCGACGACATCAATCTGTATCGCGCACCTGGCGCCCGCCTGCTGCACGCCTTCGGCAGCATCGCCGCCAGCACGCCATCACGCACCTACCGTTTGGCGATCCCCGATCCGGCGCGGCAGGCCGGCGAGGAACTGCGCGCGGCGCTGACCCGCCATGGCATACGGCTGCAGGGGCGCCTGCGCGTCCTGCACTGGCCGCAACACGACGATGCACTGCGCGGCAATGCCCAGGTGCTGGCCGAGACGCTGTCGCCGCCGCTCACCGAGATCCTCACCCAGGGCCTCAAGCGTTCGCAGAACCTGTACCTGCAGAACCTGCTGCAGATCGACGGCATCGGTGCGCAGGCTGCGGCAGCGAAGCAGCCCGATGCGCCCAGCGGCTTCCTCAGCAGCGAGGCCTGGGGGCTGCGCGCATTGCACGACCTGCTCGAACGGATCGGCATTGCGCCGTCTTCCGTACTGCTGGAAGAAGGCACCGGATTGTCGCGCGGCGATCTGGTGACGCCTGAAGCGATGGTGCGCCTGCTGCAATACCTTGCCGCGCAACCCTGGGCGGGCACACTGCGCGGCATGCTGCCGGTGGCCGGCGTGGACGGCACGCTGGAATGGCGCCTGCGCGACGGCCCCGCCACCGATGTGGTGCAGGCCAAGACCGGCAGCATGACCCACGTGCACAGCCTGGCCGGCTACGTCACCACGGCGGACGGCCAGCGACTGGCCTTCGTCATCATGCTCAACAACTACCAGCGCGGTGATGGCGCGCCGCCCGCCAACCATGACATCGACGCCATCGTGCAGTTGCTGGCCGGTTATCGCGGCACCGACTGATACCGCTCAATTCGCCAGCAGTCGATCCAGCTCCTCGCCGATCGTCTCCGGCTTGTCGATGGGCGCGTAGCGCTTCACCACATGGCCGTGGGCATCGACCAGGAACTTGGTGAAGTTCCACTTGATCGCCTCGCTGCCCAGGATGCCCTTGCCTTCGCGCTTCAGCCACTGGTACAGCGGGTGCGCGTGCTCGCCGTTCACCTCGATCTTGGCGAACATCGGAAAGCTCACCTCGTAGCGGGTGCTGCAGAAATTGCGGATCTCGGCCTCGTCGCCGGGCTCCTGGTGGCCGAACTGGTCGCAGGGAAAGCCCAGCACCGCCAGGCCGCGGTCGCGGGCGTCCTGCCACAACCGCTCCAGGCCGGCGTATTGCGGGGTGAAACCGCACTTCGAGGCCACGTTGACGATCAGCAGGGTCTTGCCCCGCCATTCGGACAACGAGCGCTCGTTGCCGTCGATGTCGCGCGCGCTGAAGTCGTAGACGCTGCTCATAGTCAAGGTTCCGTGGATAGACGTATGGAAGTCTACGCCAGACGCTAGAATGTCCGCCCGCTTCGACGCCGGAATAACGTGATCCGTTTCCTCGACGTATACAAGTCCTACCGCGTGGATGGCCGGGAGATTCCCGCGCTGCACCCCTTCGACCTCGACGTCATGGACGGCGAGGTGTTCGGCATCATCGGCCATTCCGGCGCCGGCAAGTCCACCCTGGTCAGGCTGGTCAACTTGCTGGAACGCCCCAGCGGCGGACGCATCCTGATCGGCGACACCGAGATGACTGCGCTCCCCGAGCCCGCGCTGCGTGCGCAGCGGCGGCGCATCGGCATGATCTTCCAGCACTTCAACCTGCTCGCCTCGCAGACCGTGGCGGACAACGTGGCCTTCCCGCTGCGCCTGGCGGGCGAGCGCGACGCCACGAAGATCCGCGCCCGCGTCGGCGAGCTGCTGGAACGCGTGGGCCTCACCGCGCATGCGGGCAAATATCCCTCGCAACTCTCCGGCGGCCAGAAGCAGCGCGTGGGCATCGCCCGCGCGCTGGCGAACCAGCCCGAGATCCTGCTGTGCGACGAGGCCACCAGCGCGCTCGACCCGCAGACCACGGCCGTAGTGCTCGACCTGCTGGCCGCGATCAACCGCGAACTCAAACTCACCATCGTGCTGATCACCCACGAGATGGACGTGGTGCGCCGCATCTGCGACCGCGTGGCCGTGCTCGATGCCGGCCGCATCGTGGAACGCGGCACGGTGGCCGACGTGTTCCTGCACCCGCAGCACGCCACCACACGGCGCTTCGTCAACGAGGCGCTGCCGGAAGAAGCCGCAACCGCGCAGGCGCCGTTGACGCAGGTGGGTGGCCGCAAATTGCGCCTCACCTTCCGCGGCGCCACCACGCTCAGCCCGGTGCTGAGCCGGGTGATGCGCGAGAGCGGCGTGGATTTCAACCTGCTCGCCGGCCGCATCGACCGCATCAAGGAGCTGCCCTACGGCCAGCTCACCCTGGCACTGGAAGGCGCGAATACCGACGCCGCACTCGCCGCGCTGCGCGAAGCGGGCATCGAGATCGAGGAACTGCCATGACCCTCCCGACGCTGCAGACGCTGTTTCCCAACATCGACGACTGGGGCGAACTGGGCCGCGCCTGCATCGACACCTTGCTGATGCTGGGCGGTTCGTTGGCCCTCACCGTGCTGATCGGCCTGCCGCTCGGCGTGCTGCTCTACCTCACCGGCCGGGGCCGGTTGCGCGCGATGCCGAAGCTGTACGGCGTCGCTTCGCTGGTGGTGAACGTGCTGCGCTCGGTGCCCTTCATCATCCTGATGATCGTGCTGATGCCGGTGACCTACGCGCTGGTCGGCACCAAGCTGGGTGTGCGCGGCGCGATCCCGCCGCTGGTGATCGGCGCCGCGCCGTTCTTCGCGCGCCTGGTGGAAACTGCGCTGCGCGAGGTGCAGCAGGGCGTGATCGAGGCGGCGCAGGCGATGGGCGCCAGCACCTGGCAGATCGTGCGCCATGTGCTGCTGCCCGAAGCGCGTGCCGGCCTCGCCGCCGGCATCACGGTCACCGCGATCGCGCTGGTCGGCTACACCGCGATGGGCGGCGCGATCGGTTCCGGCGGCCTGGGCGACCTGGCCTACCGCTACGGCTACCTCAGCTACAAGTCCGACTACATGCTGGTCACCGTGGTGCTGCTGATCGTGCTGGTGCAGCTGCTGCAGATGCTCGGCGACCGTATCGTGGCGCGTTATAAGCGCCAGTGATCCGGTTATTTCCCCGCCAACGAACGGACGTCTAGTCTGGAACTCCTCCCGGAAACCGCCATGACCCATGCTGCTGCTCGCCGCCATCTCCGCCACCCTTTCCCTGCTGCTGCTCGCCGGCTTCGCCCGCAAGCCGTCGTGAAGTGGGTGCTGCGCGCCGCCGGCTGCGCGGCCTTTGCCGTGCTGCTCGCGGCTTGCTCCGCGCCGAAGGAGGACGCGAATACGCTCACCGTGGCCGCTACCGCGGTGCCGCACGCGGAGATCCTCAAGCAGGTGCAGCCCATCCTCGCGAAGGAAGGCGTGAAGCTGGAGATCAAGGTGTTCGCCGACTATGTGCAACCGAACATGCAGGTGGTCGAGAAGAACATCGACCTGAACTACTTCCAGACCAAGCCGTATCTGGACGCGTTCAACCGCGAGCACGGCACCCAGCTGCTGCCCATCGTGGGCGTGCACATCGAACCATTCGGCGCCTACTCGCGCAAGTTCAAGAGCATCGACCAGCTGCCCGACGGCGCCACCGTGGCGCTGCCCAACGACCCCAGCAACGAGGGCCGCGCCCTGCTGCTGCTCGCGAAGCACGGCTTGATCACGCTGAAGGATCCGGACAACGTGCTGGCCACGCCGAAGGACATCGTGGCGAACCCGAAGCACCTGCAGTTCAAGGAACTGGAGGCGGCGATGCTGCCGCGCACGTTGGACGAGGTGGATCTGGCGCTGATCAACACCAACTATGCGCTGGCGGCCGGGCTCAATCCGACCAAGGACGCCCTGCTGATCGAGGACAAGAACTCGCCCTACGTGAACTACCTGGTGGGCCGCCCCGACAACCAGAACGACCCGCGCGTGCAGAAGCTGGCGAATGCGCTGACCAGCCCCGCCATCAAGGCCTTCATCGAGAAGAAATACCAGGGCGCCGTGCTTCCGGCGTTCTGATCCATCTGTGGCAGGCTCAGGCGGCCGCCATCTGCTTCGGGATCGAACGGTTGGTGTGGGTGATGCGGTTGTTCGCGTCCACGTAGACGCAGGTGGGCTGGAACTGCTCCAGCTCCTTCTCGTCGATCTGGGCGAACGCGGCGATGATGATGAGGTCGCCCACCTGCACGCTGCGCGCGGCGCTGCCGTTCACCGAGATGATGCCGGAGCCTTCCTCGGCGCGCAGCGCGTAGGTGACGAAGCGCTGGCCGTTGTCGATGTCCCAGGCATGGATCTGCTCGTACTCGCGGATGCCCGCGGCATCGAGCAGGTTGCCGTCGATCGCGATCGAGCCCTCGTAATGCAGCTCGGCATGGCTGACGGTGGCGCGGTGGATCTTCGCCTTGAACATGTTCAGGTGCATGACATCGATTTCCTGCGGGGACGGCCCACGTAGCTGCACATTATCGAACTGCCGACATTGCACCGCAACATCGCGCGTTCAGCCAGGGAAATAAGGCCGTTTCAGTCAAACGGCAAGTTGTCGATCAACCGGGTCGTACCCAGGCGCGCGGCGATCAGCCCCACCAGTCCCGTGCGCTCGCCGGCGTCGGGCTCGGCCAGGTCCTCGGCGCGACGGATCGCCGCGTAGTCGGGCTCAAAGCCGGCCCGTCTCAGTTTGGACTCCGCCGCCTGCTCCACCGCCTGGCGGCCGTGCCCCTTGCCCAGCAGTTCGCGCATCTGCCGCAGGGTCTGCTGGATCAGCGGCGCCAGCGTCCGCTCCGCGTCAGAGAGGTACTGGTTGCGCGAGCTCAGCGCCAGGCCGTCGTCGGCACGCAGGGTGGGGGCGCCCACCACCTGCACCGGCAGTCCCAGGTCGCGCACCATCCGTTCGATCACCTTGAGCTGCTGGAAATCCTTCTGGCCGAACACCGCGAGATCCGGCTGTACCAGGTTGAACAGCTTGCACACCACGGTGGCCACGCCATCGAAATGGCCGGGGCGGTGCGCGCCTTCCAGCGTGTCGGTGATCCGCGGCACGTGGATGCTCACGCTCTGTGCGGCGCCGAACGGGTACATCGTCGCCACCTCGGGCGCGAACAGCAGGTCGCAACCGTGCTCGGCCAGGCCGGCCTGGTCCTGTGCCAGCGTGCGCGGGTAGCGCTCGAAGTCCTCGCTGGGACCGAACTGGGTGGGATTGACGAACACGCTGGCCACCACGCGATCGGCGCGCACGCGCGCCAGCTTCAGCAGCGAGTAGTGCCCCGCGTGCAGGTTGCCCATGGTCGGTACCAGCCCCACCGTCTGGCCCTGGCTCCGCCAGCTGCGGATCGCGGCGCGCAGGGCCGGAAGGTCTTGCACTGTCTGCATGGAAGTCGCCGTGGTCTAGTTGAAGCAGTGCTCGGGCGCGGGGAACGCCCCGCTGCGCACATCCGCCGCAAAGGCAGCGATCGCTGCCGCCACAGAGTCGCGGCCGGCAAGAAAATCCTTGCTGAACTTGGGGCGCTTGCCGGGCGTGATGCCCAGCATGTCCTGGATAACCAGCACCTGGCCGTCGCAGTGCGGGCCTGCACCGATGCCGACCACCGGGATCTTCAGCGCCCTGGTCACCCGCTCGCCCAGCGCGGCGGGCACGCCTTCCAGCACCAGCAGATCGGCACCCGCCGCCTGCACCGACTGCGCCTCGGCCAGCACGCGTTCGGCCGCTGCCTGTTCGCGCCCCTGGATGCGGAAACCGCCGAACTTGTGCACCGACTGCGGCGTGAGGCCCAGATGCGCGCAGACCGGGATCGCGCGTGCCGCCAGTGCGGCGATCGCGTCGAGGATGTGCGGCGCCGCGCCCTCGACCTTCACCATCGCCGCACCCGCCTCGCCCACCAGCCGCGCGCCGGCTTCCAGCGCGTGCGGCATGTCGCGGTCGGCCATGAACGGCAGGTCGGCGACCAGCAGCGTGGCCGACAGCCCGCGCGCCACCGCCTGGGTGTGGTAGACCATGTGGTCCAGCGTCACCGGCAGGGTGCTCTTGTGGCCCTGCACCACCATGCCCAGCGAGTCGCCGACCAGGGCTACGTCGATGCCGGCCAGTTCCAGCTGCGCGGCTAGGCTGTAGTCGTAGGCGGTGAGCATGGCGATGCGGCGGCCTTCGGCCTTCATCGCGTGCAGGCCGGGCACGGTGACCGGCTTGCGGGCGGGCATATTGGCTGGATCCACGTACACGATGTCGCCTCGAATCGGGAATTCGTCGATTATCCGCTGCGCCGCATCATTCGGCCAGACACTCGCATCCCTGCGTATCCACGGTGGCAAGCAGGTCAGCCACGCGCCCTTGCCCGGGCAGCAGCAGGTCCGGCACCAGGTCGGCCAGCGGCAGCAGTACGAAGGCGCGCTCGGCAATGCGCGGATGCGGCAGGGTCAGCCGCTCGTCGTCGAGCCGCACACCCTCCATGTGCAGCAGGTCCAGGTCCAGCGTGCGCGGGCCGTTGCGCTCGGCGCGCACGCGGCCAGCGCGCTGCTCGATCGCCAGCAGCGCATCGAGCAGGTCGTGTGGCGCGAGGCCGGTATCCAGCAGTGCCGCGGCATTGATGAACGGGGGCTGCTCCAGCATGCCCCAGGGCGGCGTGCGATACAGGCGCGAGCGGCGCAACAAGCGCGTGGAGGGCAGGCGCGCCAGCGCGTCCACGGCATCCAGCAACTGCCGCCGCGGATCGCCCAGGTTGCCGCCCAACGCGATGTAGGCCGCGGTCACGCCGGTTTCGACTTGGCCGCAGGCTTGCGTCGACGCCGCTTGCGCGCCGCGCTGACCGGCGCGGCCGCCTCGGGTTCGTTGCTGCCGCCGTGCGCCGGCAGCGCCGCCGCCAGCGTATCGTGCGGCAGCTGCTGCGCATGGTCCCACCACAGGCCCAGCTCGCGGATCGCCGGCGACTCGTGCGCGCGCAGCAACAGAAAGTCGAACGCGGCGCGGAAGCGCGGATGCGCCAGCAGGCGGAGCACTTTCTTGCGCTGCACCTGCTCGAAGCGCGGCTGCAGCGACCAGATTTCCTCCATGGTGAAGGTGAAGCGGCGCGGGATCGCCACGCGCTGGCACTGCTCTCCCACCACTTGCAGCGCGGCGCGCGCCCAGGCTTCGTTGGCATCCTTGCCGCCGGCGACCAGATGACGCGCCAGATCGCGCACCTCGCCCCACAGCAGCACCGCGAACAGGAAGGCCGGTGTCACCGACTTGCCCTCGGCCACGCGCGCGTCGGTGTTCGCCAGTCCCTGCTCGACCAAGGCGCGCAGCGCCTCGTCGCCGCGCTTCAGCGCGCGGGCGGTAGCCGGAAACAGGAACTTCAGCAGACCGCACTGCTCGAGCATGCGGAAGCTCTTCAGCCCATGCCCGGCGAGAAACATCTTCAGCGATTCATCGAACAGCCGCGCCGGCGCCGCCTCGGCCAAGAGCGGCCCAAGCTCCTCGAACGGCGCAGTCGCGGCGGCGTCGATGCTGAAGCCGAGCTTGGCGGCCAGCCGCGCCGCGCGCAGCATGCGCACCGGATCCTCGCGGTAGCGCGTGTCCGGTTCGCCGATCAGGCGCAGCACGCGATCCTGCAGATCCTGCATGCCGCCCACGTAGTCACGCACCGAGAAATCGCTGATGTCGTAGTACATCGCGTTGACGCGGAAGTCGCGACGCAGCGCGTCCTCTTCGATCGTGCCCCACACGTTGTCGCGCACGATGCGGCCGTCGACGATACGACGCTCGCCCTCGGCCCCCTCCTCCTCGCCGGTGCCGCGGAAGGTGGCCACCTCGATGATCTCCGGGCCATACACCACGTGGGCAAGACGGAAGCGGCGGCCGATCAGCCGGCAGTTGCGGAAAAGCCGCTTCACTTCGTCCGGCGTGGCGTTGGTCGCCACGTCGAAGTCCTTGGGATGGCCGCCCAGCAGCAGATCGCGCACCGCACCACCGACCAGGAACGCGTTGTACCCGGCTTCGTTGAGGCGGTACAGCACGCGCAGCGCGGCCTTGCTGATGTTCTTGCGGGAAATCGTATGCTGCTCGCGCGGGATGACGCGCAACGCGGGCCTGACGTCGTTCCTGGCTTCGGAATTCAAGCGTGTGGAGTCCTTGCGGGTATCGTGTCCGGCGCGATCCGCGACCAATGACGACGACGCGACGTCCGCGACCGCGGATCGTGCACGATGCCATCCGCAGGCATTGCCGGACGAAACAATTCGGCTATACTACCGCGCCGCGCAACAATCCGCTCCCATCGTCTAGTGGCCTAGGACACCGCCCTCTCAAGGCGGGAACACGAGTTCGAACCTCGTTGGGAGCGCCATTATTTTCGCGATTCGTCCGGAATCGCTGCAGCATGGCAGGTAGCGGCGAGCTTTCAATGCTCACTCTACCTCAGCGCCAACCGCGACCATCTATGGCCGCGCTTCTAAAAGTTTCGGCGATTCGTCCGGAATCGCCGCGACGTGGCAGGTAGAGGCAAGTTTCAAGCACTCGCTCTGCCCAAGCGCCACCTGCGGCCATCCATGGCCACACTCATCAGGAACAGCCGGCACGATCAAACAGTCGTGCCGTTTGTTTTTGGAGCAACAGCTACCAGCTGCCTCAGTTTCCAGATACGGCGCGGTGTGGCCGCGGCGTCAATCGCGTAGGCGGGAGCTGTTCCAAAATCCCCGACACAACCGGCTGTAGTTCCGGCCGACCGAAACAGGCATTTCTCCGGGTCGCCTTGCTTGACTCCGGGCATCCCGGATCAAGTCCCGGGACAGGCTCCGCCCTGCGGGCCAGCTGCGCTTCCGTCGCCTGCCTCAAGCGAGCCCATGCCACAACCATCTTGAAGCAGCGCAAGTCGCCACCGCGACTTCTCACCCGGCGCGCGTTGCAGTCATACTTAGCAACGCCAAAACGCAAGAGCCCCGCCCTCATGACCTTTGTCGTCACCGACAACTGCATCAAGTGCAAGTACACCGACTGCGTGGAAGTCTGCCCGGTCGACGCCTTCCATGAAGGCCCGAACTTCCTGGTGATCGATCCGGACGAGTGCATCGACTGCACCTTGTGCGAGCCGGAGTGCCCGATCAACGCGATCTATCCGGAAGACGACGTGCCCGCCGGCCAGGAAGGTTTCGTGGCGCTGAACGCCGACCTGGCGAAGGCCTGGCCGGTGATCACCGAGCGCAAGGATGCCCCCGCCGACGCCAAGGACTGGGAAGGCAAGCCGGACAAGCTCAAGCTGCTCGAACGCTGAAGCCTGGCACGGTGCCTCATGAAAAATGCCGCCCAAGGGCGGCATTTTCGTTTGCGGAAACGGCCCAGGCTGTCAGCCGCCGAGGCGCCCCTTCAGCACATCGATCACCTTGGCGACCGCACCGGCGTTGCCCTGCGCACGCACCTCGCTGGCGCTGCTGCCGCTGGCGCTCACGGTGATCTGCACCGGATGCGTGGCGCCGCCGAGACTGGCCGCGTTCTTGTCGTGGTGACCGAACAGCCTGCCGAAGAAACCCTTCTTCGGCGCCGGAGCCTCGCCGCCCACCACGTTCACCGTGTAGCTGTGCGTGCTGTCGTCATGGCTGGCCAGTTGGCCCAGGCTGCCGCTTTCCAGCGCCTGCCCCACCTTCTGGTAGGTATTGTCGACGGTGTCGGACACCACGAAGCCATCGGCGATCTGGCCGCCGCTGGCGGGCGTGGCCTGCGGCTGGTTCGAGCCCGGCGGCGGGATCACCAGCGCGGCATTCGCCGGTGGCGTGTCCAGACCCGGCGGGATTTCCAGCGGAGACTCCTGCTTGGCCGTCTCCCACGCCTTCGTGGATCGGAACATGCCGCAGCCGGAGAGCAGCAGGCCCGCGAAGGCCAGCGCCGGCAGGGTCACGAGGAGCGAGGATTTCTTCATGCAAGGGATTCCGTGGAAAGGTCGGTTACGGCAGCCAACGTGATCTAAAGGTCAGGCAGCGTGTGCCAAGGATGCCAGACTGGACAGCGCCTCGCGCAAACGGGCGCGATCCGGGCCCTCGGCGAGCTCCACCAGCGGCAGCCGCGGCAGCGCCGAACCCAGTCCCAGCTCCGGCAGGCCCGCCTTCACCGCGATCGGGTTCGGTGCGCAGTTCAACGCCTCCAGCAACGGCGCCAGCGCATACCCGCAGCGCGCGGTGGCAGCACGGTCGCCGCCGGTGGCCGCGTCGCACAGCGCACGGAACGCCTTGGGCACCAGGTTCGCCACCACCGACACGGTACCGGCCGCGCCGGCCAGCATCGCCTGCCCGGCCGTGCCGTCGTCGCCGGAGAGATAGACGAAATCCGGACGCGCAAGTTCCGCCAGCGCGGCGATGCGTTCGGCATCGGCACGCGCCTCCTTGATGCCGACGATGGCCGGATGCCCGGCAAGCTGCGCCACCGTCTCCGGCAACAGGTCGCAAGCGGTACGGCTCGGTACGTTGTACAGCACCACCGGCAAGCCACCATGCTCGGCTACCTCGAGGAAGTGCCGGCGCAGGCCTTCCTGGGTGGGACGCACGTAGTACGGCGTCACCACCAGCGCTGCATCGGCGCCCAGCTCCTTGGCGCGGCGCGTGGCCGCCACGGTTTTCGCGGTGCCCGCCTCGCCGGTGCCGGCGATCACCGGCAGGCGGCCGGCGACGTGCTCCACCGCAAACGACAGCAGGCGATCGAACTCGTCGTGTTCGAGCATGTGCGCCTCGCCGGTGGAACCGGCCACCACCACCGCCTGCGTGCCGCCGGCCAGCTGATGGTCGAGCAGGCGCGCGAACGCCGGCAGGTCGAGCGCGCCGTCGGGCGCGAACGGCGTTGCCAGCGCGCAGATGCTTCCACGTATGTCCAAAGTCGGATACCGCATGGGAATCGGACCTAGCATGTTACTTGCGGGCTTGCGGGAGCGGCAAGTAAGCTGGCCGGCGCGATTCCCGCGCCGCGCGGGATCCGGCACAGGCCATCCCATTGAAACCCACGCCCTCCGCCCGCTCGGGCAGCGACAACCAGTTGCTGATCCACGCGCTGACCTCCGCTGGCCATTCGCCGCTCACCGCGCTGACCCGCCGCATCGCCGACGCCGGCTGCAGCCTGGCCGAGTCGCGCGTGGCCACGATCGGCAACGAGGTGTCGATCATGCTGCTGGCGAACGGCGCCTGGGACGCGCTGGCCAAGCTGGAGACCGCGCTGAACAAACTGGCACGCGACGAGAACCTGCGGCTGAGCCACTACCGCACGGCGCCGCGCGAGCCGAATTCGCACCTGCTGCCCTACATGGTCGAGATCATCTCGGCCGACCGCCCCGGCATCGTGGTGCGCATCGTGGAGTTCTTCAGCCAGCAGGGCATCAGCGTGGAGCAGTTGCACTCCACCCGCTATCACGCGATGCAGACCGGCGCGGAAATGTTCCAGGCGCAGTTCACGATCGGCATTCCGGCCGACGTGCACATCGCCGCCTTGCGCGACGATTTCCTGGAACTGTGCGACGGCCTGAACCTGGATGCGATCATGGATCCGGTGAAGTTC
>Ga0187815_10000557_pt1 | contig 17880 bp, 16 predicted proteins | sample NC_S_5_FD_132962 | JGI IMG/M metagenome (GOLD analysis project Ga0187815, IMG submission 132962) | Wetland sediment microbial communities from Neuse River Estuary, North Carolina, USA - ASW-S_5 | ecosystem: Environmental > Aquatic > Freshwater > Wetlands > Sediment | place: USA: North Carolina...
AGACGGTTTCCCGTGTCCGGGCGCTGCGCGAGCGCAGCAAATGAGATCATGCGGTCGGTGCCGGTAACTCGTACTGTGCCGTTGACAATCTCGAGGTCCTCGGCGCCCGCTTCGAGTGCTTCAGCGGCTAATGCTTTAATATTTTCGGCAAGTTTTTTTGCCGCGCCGGCGAGCGAGGCGCCGCCGCAAGGGATCGAGCTTGAACCCCCCGTGCCGAGGCCACTGGTGATGCGGCCAGTATCGCCTTGCACCATGTTCACCTGTTCGGGCGGCAAGCCCAGATGGTCAGCGACAAGTTGTGCGTAGGCGGTCGCATGACCTTGCCCGGTCGACTGCGAGCCGATCAGCAGCGTGACGGCTCCATCAGGTTCAAGTTTCAGGGTCGCGGTCTCCGGCCCGGCATTGCCGCAAGCCTCAATGTAGGTCGAAAGTCCAATGCCGCGCAGTCGGCCTGCTTTCTTCGACAGGCGCAGCCGCTTGGCGAACCCGGACCAGTCTGCGAGCTCCTGCGCGCGCTTAAGATGCGCAGCGAAATTTCCTGAATCGTAATTCTGACCGGTTGCGCTCTGATACGGCATCGCGCCTGGCTTGATGAAGTTGCGCCGCCGCAGCGTGTCGGGTGCAATCTCAACCTCACGCGCGGCGTGATCGACCAATCGCTCAATGACGTAAGCCGCTTCCGGCCGTCCAGCACCGCGATAGGCGTCGATCGGCACAGTATTGGTATAGACACCGCGCACGCGGACGTGACAGGTGGAGATGTCATAGACGCCAGGTGACAGGACGGCGCCGAGAGTGGGAATAAGCGGCGCGAATTGCGATAGATAGGCGCCCATGTTGGCGACGAGATCGACATCGAGGGCGAGGAAGCGGTGCTTTTCGTCGAGAGCAAGTCGCGCGGTCGTTATGTTGTCGCGACCCTGCATGTCGCCAAGAAAATGATCGGAGCGGTCGGCGATCCACGTTACTGGCTTCCGCAGTTGCTTTGCAGCGACAGCAGCGAGTGCGTATTCGCGGTATGGAAATAACTTTGTTCCGAAACCGCCGCCTACATCGGGCGTCATCACTCGCAGCTTTTCCGCGGGAAGTTTGAGAACCTGTACGAGCACGTCCCGGATCGCGTGCGGTCCCTGGCTCGAGAGAGTCAGCGTTAAGCGCTCGTCGGTAGCGTTGTAGTCGGCCACTACACCCCGTGTGTCGAGATAATTCGCCACGAGACGTTGATTGACGAGTTTCAGCGAAACAATTTTTGCTGCCTCGGCAAAAGCTTGCTCGGTCGCCGCTTTATCGCCGAGTGTGAGATCGAAGACGACGTTTTCGCGATGCTGCGGCCAAACTTGGGGCGCGCTGGGCTCGAGCGCCTCGGCCGCGCCGATCACATGTGGCAGCTCCTCCCAAGTGACTAGGATAGTTTCGGCGCCATCCTTAGCTTCCTCGAGCGTATCGGCCACAACAAAAGCAATCGCGTCCCCGACATGTCGCGCCTCATTGCGCACCAGGATAGGGTAGGGTGGTACATCGATGACGACGTTCGGAAGTTCAACAGTGCAGGGCAAAGGGCCGAGATCGACAGTCTCAGCTCCAGTGAGCACAAGGTGCACGCTCGGCATCGCCCGCGCCTTCGCGGCGTTAATATGAAAGCGCGCATGCGCGTGGGGCGATCGCAACACCACCGCATGCAGCGTCTCGCGCGGCGCAACATCGCCAATATAGCGCCCGACGCCGCGCAGCAGCGGATCGTCTTCCTTACGTAGGACCGATTGGCCGAAGCCGAATTTCAACGCCTGCATGGCATCGCTTCACTGGCAGAAATTTGGATGCCGAAGTTACGGCAATTAGGTAGGCTTGACGTCCTAGATTGCAATCGCAGAAGAATGTTTACAATGACCGTTTCAATGTTAGCCGATCCCGATGGAACGTTAATCGATGTCGCGCAGGATCATCATTAGGTTGGCAGGCAAGCGATGAGGACCGGCGGGTGACGGCATGAAGCTTGGCCGGCGAAAGTTTCTGCATTCGGCGGTCAGCGCCGCCGTTTCGCCTACCCCTGTTACGGCTTGCGCATGCGGACACCTATCCGGGCAAGCCGATCCGTCTCGTCGTTCCGGTCCCGCCTGGCGGCACGTTCGACATTGTCGCACGCCTCGTGGCACAGGCGGTGTCGGAGCGTCTCAACCAGCAAATCGTCATCGAGAACCGCGGCGGCGCCGGCACCAACATCGGCACCGGCCTCGTGGCCCATGCGGCGCCGGATGGCTACACGCTTTTGCTGGCCGGCTCGCCCGGTGCGATCAACGAGACGCTCTATGACAATCTCGACTTCAGCTTCGCCCGCGACATCGCGCCGGTCGCCAGCATCGAGCGTGCGGCGCTGATCGTCGTGGTCAATCCGTCGCTGCCGGTAAAGACAATCGCGGAATTCCTCGCCTATGCCAAGGCCAATCCTGGCAAGATCAATATGGGTTCGGGCGGCATCGGCTCGACCGGCCATGTCGCCGGCGCGCTGTTCAACATGATGGCAGATCTCAAGATAGCGCTGGTGCCATATCGCGGCGAAGCACCGGCGATGACCGACCTGCTCGCCGGCCAAGTGCAGATAGTGTTCACGACGCCGGGCTCGGCAATGTCCTACGTCAAGGCCGGCACGCTGCGCGCGCTGGCGGTGACCAGCGTCGTGCGCATGGACGTGCTGCCGGACGTGCCGACGGTTGCGGAAATCTTGCCCGATTACGAAGCCACTTCATGGGCCGGCATCGGCGCGCCCGCACACACCCCGGCCGAGATCATCGACAAGCTCAACCGCGAGATCAATGCCGCACTCGCCGAGCCGAAACTCAAGGCGCAGCTTGCCAACTTCGGCGCCATCGTGATGACTGGTTCGCCCGCCGATTTCGGCAAGTTCATCGCCCGCGAAATCGACAAATGGGCAAAAGTGGTAAGGTTCGCCAATATCAAACCGGAGTAGGGCAGGTATGAGTTTGAACGACACGGCGCGCATCGCCTATGACGATTTGCGCGAATGGCTATCCGAAGCCGAGCGGCTCGGCGAAGTGCGCACGGTGCGCGGTGCCAACTGGCAGGAGGATATCGGGCTCGCTGCTGAAGCGGTTTTGCGCGCCGAGAACGGGCCTTGCGTCGTTTTCGAGGACATTGAAGGCTGTCCGCCGGGCTTTCGCTTGTTGATGAACATGTTCGCCGGCACGCGGCGCAACATGACGCTCGGCTTCCCCGACCATTTGACGAAATTGGAACTAAGCGACGCCTATCGCGAGGCGTTTCTGACTAAGCCGAAAATCGTGCCGCACGAGATCGTCGACGACGGGCCGATCTTCGAAAACATCCTGATGGGCGACGACATCGATGTTCTGAAATTCCCTTCGCCGATTTGGCACGAGAAGGACGGCGGCCGCTACATCGGTACGGGCACCTATTCCATCACCCGCGACCCGGAGGAGAACTGGCTCAATGCGGGCGCCTATCGCGCGCAGGTCTTTGACAAGACGACGGTCGGCATTCTAATCGCGCAGGGCCATCACGGTGGCATCCACCGCGAAAAATATTTCAGGCGCGGTGAGCCGATGCCGGTCGCCATGGTGGTCGGCGGCGATCCGCTGGCGTTTTTCTACGGCGGCCTCGAAGTCCCCTACGGCACCTTCGAGTTCGATGTCATCGGCGGCCTGCGCGGCCGGCCGGAAAAGATGGTGCGCGGCAAGATCACCGGCCTGCCGATTCCGGCGCGCGCCGAGATCGTGATCGAAGGCTATGTCCATCCCGACCGCAAGGTCGTCGAGGGCCCGTTCGGCGAATGGAGCGGCCATTATGCCGGCGGTGCAAAGCCTTGTACCGTGATCGACATCAAGGCGATCTATCACCGCAACGATCCGATCCTGCTTGGCGTGCCGCCGATGGGCGCGGGACCCGACGAGATGGCGCGCTACCGTGCCGTGATGCGCTCGGCGACCATCAAGCAAAACATGACCAATGCCGGCGTGCCGGAAGTGCGCCAGGTCTGGTGTCATGAAGTCTGCGGCGCGCGCATGTTCCACGGCATTGCCATCAAGCAATGCTATCCAGGCCACGCCACGCAGGCGGGCATGGTCGCAGCGCAATGCGGCGCTTCGGCTTATGCTTCGAAATATATCGTCGTCACCGACGAGGATGTCGACGTAACCAATCTGGAAAACCTGATCTGGGCGATGCTGACGCGCACCGATCCGAAGGAATCGATCCAATTCATCGAGAGTTCGTGGGACTCACCCGCCGATCCGCGCATTCCGCCGGCGCAACGCGCCGCCGGCAATCTCACGCACTCGGTCGCCGTGATCAATGCCTGCCGACCCTATCACTGGCGCGACCAGTTCCCGCCGGCCAATACGCCGAGCCCGGAGACCGCGCGCAAGGCGCGCGAAAAATTTGGGTGGCTGCTCAACGGAGCAGAAGCGCCGCCGTCGCGCTCGCGCAAAGCGTGACGTCGCGACTTAGAGCGCAATCGTTTTAGTTTGAATCTATTGACGCTCTGGTTTTTTATCGAGCAAAATCGCGCCGCCTTATCTAGTCAGGCCTGCTGGACCGGCAGCTCGGCAGGTCTAACGCTGCGTGTAGCGCTGGCACGCAAGCTGAGCTGACATCCGGCCGTATCCGTTTTAAGTCAGTGACAATTAGCTCGGGCACAGACATGACCTAATCGATTTTAATCCCCGTTGTCTCGATGACAGCCTCCCATTTTTCAATATCCGTTTTTTCGTAGAGCGGCTTGACGAGGCAGAAGACTATTTGAACGAGCGTTTAGCTGCGAGCGGTGAATTCTGGCGGCTCGATACCAACGCGCGGGTAATGCTCGGCTTACCGCCCCGATCGAATTCATCTTTATCGGCAAACATTGACCACCATACCACTGGTAAATGAAAAGCCCGCTTTTCTAAAACTTACTTCGAGCTCAGTTCTTGGCGCACGATTTTTGCCCCCTCGACCATCGCTCGGATCTTGCCGTAGGCGACTTCGCGGGGCAGGTATTTCGGCCCGCAGTCGGGCGCCACCACGATGCGTTCGGCGGGCACATACGGCAGCGCGCATCGGATGCGCGCTGCGACCGTTTCCGGGCCCTCGATGGCCATGTCCGATAGGTCGAGTGTGCCGAGTATGATCGTCTTGCCGGGCAACTTTGCCAGCACCGAACAGTCGAGCTTAGATTGCGCGGTCTCGATCGAGATCTGCTTTACGCGCGATGTCGCCAGTTCTGGCAGGAATGAATAACCCGACGGCCGCACGTGGATGATAGCGGCATAGCCGAAGCAGATGTGGATCGCGGTCGTTCCTTTGACACCCTCCAGGGCCGCATCTAATCCGCGCAGCCCGTATTGACGAGCTTTTTCAGGCCGCGCCTGCATATAGGGTTCGTCGATCTGCACGATGTCGGCACTGGCGGCGAACAGGTCGTTGATCTCGGCGTTCACCGCAGCCGCATAGTCAAGTATCATCTCCTGCTCGTCCTTGTAGAACTCGTTTTGCGCCTGCTGCGACATGGTGAATGGACCGGGCACGGTGATTTTGATCGCCCGGTTGGTATTGGCGCGCAGGAATTCGACGTCTCGCACTCCGACAGGTTGCTTGCGGCGAATTTTGCCAACGATGCGGGGCACTGGATTTGGATGGCCAGACCGGTCGAGCGCGGTGCCCGGATTGTCAATATCGACACCCTCAAGCGCAGTGGCGAAGCGATTAGAATAACTTTCGCGGCGCTGCTCGCCGTCGGTGATGATATCCAGACCGGCGCGCTCCTGGTCGCGGATGGCTAGAAGAGTCGCATCGTCCTGCGCTTCTTCGAGAAATTCGGAGTTACGCGCCACAGCTCCCGCGCCCGCACGCGTGGCGGAAAACGGCCGGCAAGCTTCTTGCGGTCGATAAGCCAATCTGGCTGCGCATAGGAGCCTACCAGTGAGGTCGGTAGCAGCACGTTGGTCATACGGCAAATTTCCTCGTCAGTTTCTTTGGAGCGGCCACGTTCTGCAGCCTCACGTAGTCGGGTAGACCATTTTTAAATGGCGGATAGGCTTCGCCTACAATGAGCGGCGCCAAATAGCGGAGGGCCGACTTGGTTACGCCGAAGCCGTCGGCGCTGATGAACTCGGAAGGCAAGAGCTTCTCCTGGTTGGCGACCGCAGAGAGTGGCGCCTCAATGATGTCCCAGCGGTAGGGTGAGTCGCTTAATCGCCGGATCGCAGGCATGACGGCGTTCTTTCCGGCGATTGCGAATTCCACCGCTGCGCGACCGACCGCGTAGGCCTGCTGAACATCGGTCTCGGAGGCAATGTGGCGGGCCGACCGCTGGAGATAGTCGGCCACAGCCCAATGGCACTTGTAGCCGAGCTTCGCGCCTATCAGGTTGGTTATGATCGGCGCAACCCCGCCGAGTTGTGCATGGCCGAAGGCATCCTTTAAGCCCGACGCCGACAGGAATTCCCCGTCTGGGCCCTTGATCCCTTCTGACACCGCGATAGCGCAGTGGCCGTACCGCTTTACTGCCTGCTCGACCTTAGCCAGAAACCGCCTCTCATCGAACGTGATCTCGGGCAATAGCAAAACGTGTGGAGCGTCGCCTTTCTGTTCCGCGGCTAGCGCGCAAGCATCAGTCATCCATCCAGCATGCCGGCCCATCACTTCCAAGGTGAACACCTTGGTCGAGGTAAGGCTCATCGATGCCAAGTCGAACGCAGCCTCCCGAATGCAGGTAGCGAGGTACTTCGCCACTGAGCCAAAGCCCGGTGAACAGTCAGTGATGGGTAGGTCATTGTCCACCGTCTTGGGGATACCCACGCACACGATCGGGTAGGCCAGCGATACGCCGATCTGACTGACTTTATACGCCGTGTCCTGCGAGTCCCCGCCGCCGTTGTAGAAAAAAAGCGAATGTCATGCGCTTGAAAAACCTCGATCAAGCGTTCGTACTGCGCGCGATGCTCTTCTATCGACGCGAGCTTGTAACGACAGGAACCGAACGCGGCACCGGGGGTATGCCTGAGCGCAGCGATCGCGGCTTCGGATTCAATACTGGTATCGATTAAATCTTCAGTCAGGGCGCCGATTATGCCGTTGCGCCCAGCATAGACCTTGCCGATCTGGTCCGAACGTCGGCGCGCAGTCTGCAACACCCCACAGGCTGTGGCATTGATCACCGCAGTGACCCCACCCGACTGCGCGTAGAACGCATTCTTAACGGCCATTCAACTTCCTTGTCAGGATCTGGACCGTTGTGCCGACATCTAAATGTGCCGCGCGTTTCGTTTATTTCCGTTCCATTTACTTAATGTAGCAAAGTCGTACCAAACCTTCCGAGGTTAGGTACGGCCGTCAAACTCAGCTTCCACTAGAGATTTTAAGCCAATCAAGGCGGCTGCCGGATGTGTAATTACGTATGAAGGGATCGCTTCGAGGTAGCTCTGGAACCTTCCTTTAGCCTCAAACCGTTTCCGAAATTCCGATCGAATAAGAAAATTCAAGATACGAGGTGAAATACCTCCGGCAATATAGACTCCGCCTCGCGCCCCGAAAGTCAGGGCGACATTTCCTGCAAACGATCCCAAAAAAGCGCAGAACGTATAAAGCGATCGTCTGGCAAGTTGACACTCACCACTGATGGCGTTCTTCGTTATTTCAGTCGCGCTTTGCGGTGGGATCTTCAGTCCTTCAAGCGCGGCAATCGCCTGATAGATGTTTTCCAAGCCGCCACCAGAAATCGCGCGCTCAGCCGAAGCATGGCCAAAGCGTTCGCGCAAGTGGGCCACGATGCGATCCTCTTGATCGCAATTCGGTGCCAGTGTTGCATGGCCTCCTTCGCTTGCAATAACCACTCGCTTTTCCGAACGATGAACTAGGCAGGCGACACCTAATCCGCTGCCTGGCCCGAGCACAGCCATTGGTGCTCCTAATTCGGGCCTACCGCCTCCTATCTCCGCCAAATCAGTCGAGGTAAGACTGGGTAGCGAAAGAGCAACCGCTTCGAAGTCGTTGACAATTCGAACCTGCAAACCGAAACGCATTTGCAGTTCACGGGGGTCAATTATCCAGGTGGAGTTTGTAAGAAGGACACGCTCATCTGTTACGGGACCAGCAATAGCAAGGAGCGCCTGATTGTTTTTCGTCTGACGACAACGTTCCTTTACAAAGTTCGCTAGTACATCCGTAAATTGCCCAAACTTAGCTACCTCAAAGCTGCTGATTGCACTCAAGCTTCCATTCGATAGCAGCGCGAACCTTGCGTTTGTAGCGCCAATGTCGCCCAACAGAATGTACTCAACCGAACTTGACATAATGTGGCTTCCGCTAGCCTGCCAGATCAAACTTTTTGTTTTTGACTGATCGCAACCGCAGGTGAAGAAATCGTTTTTGGACTGTGGATCAGCCACTTTTTGAGATCAAGGCCGGTTGTCGGCCTTCCATCGCACCCTAGAGACAAATCGACTTAGCGGTATCTCATTGCTCGCGAGCAGTGAGGCCAATTGTCTTTTATTTCCCCCCGATGACCATTGCCCAGTAGATTCGGTGGCCATTTTGCGCATGTGCGACCCCAACCCACCTCGCGCCGCGCAGCAGCAGATTCGCGCGATGTCTAGCCGAATTGGTCCACTGCTCTAAGGTGCTAGCGAAATCAGCATGACCGTATGCGATATTCTCGGCCGCGCGACTGAAACCGCTGCGGTCGATTCGGCTTGAAAATGGGGCCAGCGCATTGTGATCGAGCGAGTCGCGTGCCGCCATGGCGCTTGCCTGCTCCTGCGCAATGCGCGTGAGGACGTGGCTGGCGGCGACTGATTCTTCGCCGTGTTGATGACGAAATGCCGAGATCAGCATCGCAGGATCATCGTTGGTAACTTTAAGCGATGACGGTTTCGGGCGTGGAAGTGGGGGCCTTTCGATTGGAGCAGTGTCAATTTGCACAGCGGCGTTTTGCTCGCCCGCATGCACAGACGTGATGAGCGAGATCAATATGGAGGCTACATTGATCGTTCGCATTTCTGGCCGCGCACCGCGTCGAACTTAATTCTTGAGCGCAATGCAACCGATGTCGCTTCGCTTAAGCTGCCGGCAAGCGACATCAGTGGTTTCTTTGGCGAACGCGGTGAAGCGCACCGCAATCCAGCGAACGTTACGGTCATTAACAAAGGGAAGCCCTAGATCATGGCTTAAACGCCAATCGATTCCGTGATCAGCGACCTCACTATATATAATGTATAGACTCGGGCGATTAGGCCGTTGTTACAACGTTTTCGGCTATCTCATCCAAACGGTCTGCCCAGTGTTCCATCATGGTTCTGCGTTCAACAAGATATTGCGCACGATTATATGCGGCACGGACCGAGTTTTGCTCCTGATGAGCGAGCTGGCGTTCTATATCGCATCCGAGCGAAAGCCCATTATTTCCGGAGCTCGAGGGACCAAGAGGGCACTGAATTACGGCGCTAGTTCTACGAGAGTGAGTCTAGCTCAACGCAGGGATATTCCGTGGGCGCATATGAAATCACGCCAAGAAATCGTGGAACTTAGGATCAGGAACGTCGTTGCCTTGCTAACGCCTCCATCCCGAGCGTAAAATGTTTGGCTCGTACGATCAGGATTGAGCGAAAGCTTTCTTGAAAAAAGTATGGGAGAACCCGAAATGGCGCGTGCCAAGCAGGCTTCGAAGCGAAATCGGCGAAGTAAAGCGGTACCGGTGTTGGGGGCTGCCGGGTTGTCACTGTCGCTAGCGAGCGGAGCGTCCGCATCGACTGGTGGAATGGCGGCGGATATCCCGCCGCAAAATCCCTCCCCGAATCATGAAATCTTTCTTGGCGAGGAGGAAATCTCTGACGTCAGCTTGTCGACGTTCTATGTGTTCGACAAGGAGAATGCCGCACAACCTCAGCTCGGCCAACAAGTCGCCTGGGGCTGTAGGTGCGGCGGCTGCCGGTGTGGCGGTTGCAGGTGCGGCTGGAGAGGCTGCTGGGGCTGTGGCGGCTGCGGAGGAGGCTGCTGCGCGTCCTGGGGCGTCTGTCGCTGGTGTTAGACCAAAAACGTTAAGTCGACATAGGCCGACGCGGGTCACAGGGGCCGGGTCTTGCTAGACCCGGCCTACCTGTTTTATTTGCTCTTATTCGCGGCACCGAGGATGCTAGCAATTCGCCTGTATCATCGCCGGCTGGCGGCGCGGCGGCGGGCATCGACGGTCGCTCATGCGAGGCCGGCCGATCACGATTTGGGAATTAGCTTGCGATGGCGATTCACACTGGAGGCCAAAAGAATAAAGGTGTAGGCGCCGACCGCGCAACGGTCGATCGGGGCGGCGGCGTTACGCAATTTGTCAACAGCGATGTTTTCCAGTTCGCGCCGAACTTTTCAGTCTTTGCGTTGCCCAACGACGTCGTTTGCCTGTATTCCGAACATCGGAAGTTCTTCCTTCATGGCCAGCTCTACTCTGCACTCGCAATCACGATAGGCACCGGAAAGCGCTTTGGGCGGATTGTTCGTGAGCTTTCGCAAAAATTCCCTGCCGATAAGATCGGCGAGGCCGTCACCCGGCTGGTCGAGCGCCGCTATTTGGTCCGCAAGACGAGTTCTTCGGCAGGCGCGGTTGCCGCCTATTGGGCGAATCTTGGCCTTGCTCCCGATGTCGCGGAGCAAAATCTCCGCAAATGCCGTGTGCGCATCCAGTCGATCAACGTGAAGGGCGCAAAAGAGCTCGGAGCTGCCCTGCGCAAGCTTGGCGTTCGCGTCGTAAAGGGCTCAGCCGACCTGACGGTCACAATCGTGAACGATTATTTCGAAGGGCAGCTCGCGACAGTGAACCGCAAGCATTTATCCGATCATTCGGCTTGGCTGCTCATTCAACCTTCCGGCATTTTCCCATTGGTGGGTCCAGTGTTCAGACCGAGCCAAAGTGGCTGCTGGACCTGCCTCGCCGATCGCATGAAACGAAACCGCGAAGTCAAGGCGATGCTCGAGCGCAAACAGGCGCGCCGCGTTGTGGTTTCGCCGCTCGCCCAGGACACCCTCGGACAGATCGGAATCGAGTTCGCTGCGCTTGAGGTTGCCAAAGCTATTGCCACCGATTTTCGCACCGATTTGCGCGATCACATCCTCAGTTTCGATCTCCTGGGATCGGCGATTGCCAAGCATTACGTAGCTGCCCGACCGCAATGTCCGAGCTGCGGTCAAAAGAAGCTGCGCGATCCGCGCCGTGCGCCAGTGCCGATCACGCTTGCTGCCGGCTCCAATCTGGTCGAGACGAGCGGCGGATTCCGGACCGTCCCATCGCGAGCCACGGTTGCGCGTTTTCGCAAACACGTGAGCCCGCTCACTGGGGTCGTCTCGCGGCTTGAACGGATCAATGCCGATTTACCGTTGAACACCAATTACTATGCAACGCACAATTTTTCGGCACCGGCTGAAACCGTCGACGAACTCAGGGAAGGACTGAGCGGTGGCAGCTTTGGCAAGGGCAGCACGGCTGAACAAGGCGAAGCCAGTGCATTGATGGAAGCCATCGAGCGCTATTCCGGGATTTTTCAAGGCGACGAAATCAGAGTGACAAGGCGTTTCACCGATTTTGCGCCTGGTGCTGCAGTCTCGCCAAATGACGTGCTGTTGTTTAGCGAGACGCAATACCGCGGCGGTCTAGCTCCGATAATGGGTCATGACGTAACGCCAACCGCGCCGCCATTCGATCCATCGGCTAAGATTGAATGGTCGCCGGTTTGGTCGTTGCGAGACGAATGTTTCAAATACCTGCCCACCAGCCTGTTGTATTTTTTTCATACGGGCGGTTCCGCCGCCGGCTACATCCATGCCGATTCCAACGGCTGCGCCGCCGGCAACACGATCGAGGAAGCGATCGTTCAGGGCTTCTTGGAACTGGTGGAACGCGATTCATATGCCATCTGGTGGTACAATCGATTGCAGCGATCGGAATTGGACCTCAACCGGTTTGACGACCCCTATGTCCGCGATCTCAAAGCCCAGCTTGCCAACACCGGACGGCGGCTTTGGGTGCTCGACATTACCAGCGATCTGGGGATTCCGAGCTTTGTGGCGCTGTCGCACGCCGTGCAAAATGGCCATGATTTTGTCGAGTATGGCTCTGGCGCGCACTTCGATCCGCGAATTGCGCTGCTGCGAGCGCTGACCGAGGTGAATCAATTTCTTTCCATCGGTCTGATGGGAGCCCGCAACGCCGCGCCATCGAGCCGAGAGGGCGCCACTCCGTTTTATCTGCGCGACCATACCTATTTGACGCCGAATGGGCACTCGCCAGCTCGGCCAGACCGTAGTTCGAACTTCGGCGGTCTCGACAAGCGCGAGCAGGTGATGGCGTGCGTGAAACTTGCCAAGGGGCATGGACTCGATTTCCTCGTTCTCGATCAGACTCGTCCTGATATCGAGGTCCCGGTCGTGCGGGTCATCGTTCCGGGATTACGCCATTTCTATCGGCGTTTCGCGCCCGGCCGGCTTTACGATGTCCCAATAAAGCTCAAATTGCGCGATCGACCGCTGTCGGAGAACGAGCTCAATCCGCTTCACCCGCAAACCTGAAACATAGGGCGTCCGGCCTTGCGCGCTTCTCGAAGGAAGACTGGCCGACAGGTTGCATCGGCCGCGCTTTCGGCCCGACTCGCCGGCCACGTCGCACTCACAGCACAGCCCAACGGCGAGGTTATTGCCAGCTTTTATGGCCATTCCGTCGCCTTAGGAATGTTCAGTGCGGCTGTAGCAAAACGCGCCGAAACTCTGCACGCGGGTCTGCCGCTCAATGCCTTCGCATCGCGCGCACGCGGCACCGACAAAGAGATTGCGCTTCTTGTCCAGCGATTGGTGAGGCATGGCCTTTTGGAATTTCGGCTCGGAGGTTCGTTGAGCGGCGCGGCCCAAGTGGTCATTGAACCGCAGGTTCCAGATTATTGGCCGCGGACGCCGAAACTTTCAGATACCGACACTTTGGTGCTATCGCGATTCGCCTATATGCGCCGGCGCGGCAGCGACCTGGTGCTGGAGTCGCCACGCTCGTGCGCATTGTTCAGGATTTGCGATCCCACATTTGCGGTCACACTAGCTATGCTGGCTACTCCGCAGCTGCTCAAAAAGCTCCGTCGAGGACGCGGTTTCGCCGCAGAGACGCTTCTCGCCTTGTTGGTTGATTGTCAAATCTTACTCAGGGTTGATGCTGCTCACGGGGCCGGGCTGCGGCCATCCGAAGGTAACGACAGCCTGGTCCTTTGGGACTTCCACGACCTTTTGTTCCACGCTCGCTGCACCGAGGGCCGACATGCCAACCCATTGGGCGGCGTCTATCCTTATGCAACGAGCATAGCGCCACTGCCGGCGGTACGGTCGCGTTGGGTTGGGACCAAGATCGATTTAGACAAATTGCCGATCAGGGATACCGAGTCGGTGCGGTCTACCGTCAAGATCCTGCGTGAACGTCGCTCGGTACGTAGCTTTGATGATCGCACGCCGATTACGCTCATGGAGCTGTCCCAGTTTCTTGACGGCACCGCGCGCGTGCGATCGGAATGGACTACCGCGTTCGACGCTAACGGAGGCGGAGGACTGCCAATTACGTATACCAGCAGGCCTTACCCGTCCGGCGGCAGCAGCTACCCGCTTGAGCTTTATCTTGCCGTCGACAAATGCGAGGGGCTCGGTCGCGGCTTCTATTTCTACGATGCCGGCGAGCACGCGCTGGTGCCGATTGACGTTCGTGCGACCGAGTTTGAAGCGCTCCTAAAGTCGGCCGCATTTGCAATGGGCGAATCCGGCGTTCCGCAAATCCTGATTACGATTGCCTCACGTTTCGGTAGGGTTTCATGGAAATATAGCTCGATCGCCTACTCGCTTATTCTCAAAGACGTCGGCGTATTGACGCAAACCTTCTACCTCATGGCGACGGCCATGGGACTTGGCGGCTGTGCGATTGGTAGCATCAATATCGATCTGTTTGCGCGAATGACAGGGATCGACTTCTACGTCGAGGGCCCGGTTGGGCAGTTTGCGATCGGTCGCGGCGGCGAATCGGAGGCTTCAGGCTAGAGAGCGTCCGCCGGCAGTAAACTTGGAGTTCGCGCTCTACCAGGACCATCGGGCGCGCGCGCTGGAACCAGGTGAGGGATCGCGCTCAAAATACCCGACAGCTTTATCACTCTGCTTTCCTATCAGTGCGAACATGGCACCTTGGGGGTCCGCGCAGCGGGCAACCCTGCCGCCACCTGGTATGTCAGTTGGCCCCTCGAGGATCTTGCCGCGCTCCGCTCTGACGCGCTCCGCCGCCGCGCCGACATCGGCGACATTAAAGTAGTAAAGCCAAAAGGCGACTGGCGCGGCCGCCGGCTTGTTGAACATGCCGCCAACTGCCTGCCCCGCTGCGGAAAACTGCAGATATGTGCCAGTCGGACCGACATCGGCGACGACCTTCTGCCAACCAAAAATTTCGCGATAGAAGGCGAACGCCCGTTCCCAGTCGATGGCGAGCAATTCGTGCCAACCAACATGGCCCAATGCGCCCGGATCAATCGGTGACTCTCGGCCAGGATCGCTCCATTTAACCAAAATAAATGTCGCCATTTGCGGGTCAGCTACAACTGAGAACCGGCTGACATCAGGGACATCGGTCGGCGGTATGTGTACCGTTCCACCGAGTTCTTTCACTCGGTTGACGGCACCGTCCACGTCGTCGACGCTGATATAACCGACCCACTGTGGCCTCGCGCCTAGTTTTTTCGCGTCCAGCGACAGATTGATCAGTCCGCCGGTTGAGGCCCGCCCCACCGTAAACAGCGTGTAGCGCGAACTGGGCGCCTCGCGCGTGTCCCAGCCTACGATTTTGCCGTAAAAAGCCTTTGCCGCTTCGACATCGGTCGTCATCAGCTCGTACCAGACGAAACGACCGTGAGAACTGCTCATACCTGCTCATCGATTGCAGCGGCGCCGTTGTCGAGAGTTCGGCGCAGAGCCCCGCTAGCCTTGGCGTCGCGTTGTCAGGCGCTCGTCTAACAACAAAAGGAAGAGAAAGCGAACGGGGTCAGCTGGCTGGGGAACTAGGATTCGAACCTAGATTAACGGAGTCAGAGTCCGTCAGGCAACCTTGCTATCTTCCTGCTTCGCATCCGGTTTCAGTTGTTTGTCCGCTGTCCCTGTGCCGACATTTGTGTGGCCCAAGGAGGCGGCCACATCCTCCGCCTCAAGGAACGCGTAACGCGTCTCGGTCACCATAACCGACGAATGACCGAGCAAGATCGAGACCTCTTCCATGCTTTTGCCGTCGCGCTGGAGCCACCGACAGCCTGCAGTCCGCCGCAAGTCCTGCCAGCGTAGATCTTCGATTCCGGCCCTCCTAGCGGCCGCCTTAAGTCCTTTATTCATCTGTACGTAGCGCTTGACTGCGTTAGGCGAGATTAGAGGCTATTTGCCACGCACGGAGGTGCCGGAAGGCATGGCCATTAACCCGGCGCCGTCGGAACACGAGCCGGAGCATCAAACGCCGGAAACAGTGGCCGAATCGATCTCCGAGCTGATCCGGAAACACACTCAAAACTGATGCAACGGATCATGCGCAATCACCGAACTACCAGCATGAAATTCCGCATGGACAAAATTATCCGCGAACTGGTCGACGAAGCGTGGGAATGGGCTCGCATCGGGCGAGATCGCGATTCTGTGGATCGCGATGGGGTTTTTGCCGAAGTGCTTGCTGACCTCGAATCTGAGGGTGATGCGATGCGATACCTAGATTCGAGGGGTCGCATTGCATGGAAAGCGACGCCGGATTTGCGCAGCTACCTGCTCGATCTAAAGCGCGATGCGGAAGCCGATTTCGAGAACGAGGATACGTGAATCATACCAAAATGCCCGTTGGCGAGATTCCATTTACGACCGAAGCCCTCAAAGCCAATTTGTCGCGGTTGGAAAATGAATGGGAGAACTATCAGACCACGCGGGACCGCGGTGGGATTTATGGTTATTTGACCGCCGTCTTCGAGCTGGTTACGTGGTGGAAGCACGAACACAAGGCCCAGGAGTACGCTCGCCGGGCGTTGTCTATGCAGCGTCGTCAACTGGTGCCAAAAATCGCAGAACCATTCGCGGCTGTAATCTTTTGCACCGCTGATCCTGAAAAGGTCGATTACAGGATGCGAAGCAAATGGTCACGGGTTTTACGCTACGCGGCGGTGTACCAGGATCTGGATGAACCGCTACGGGATTTTATCAAGCGCAAGGGCGGTATCAACAAATGTGCGACTCGATATACCCGTCGCCTTGGGCGAGGTGCGCGTAGAGGAGATTAAATGGCCTCGAATTTCATGTCAGATTCCGGGGTAAAAGCGGACATCAACAGTGGCACAATGCCCGCCTTGGGTTCTTACGAAGGAGGAGGAGGGTATGAACGACGACAGGACGAAGGCCGATAAGGCCTGGGAGGCGCGGCAAGAGGCTGCCCGCTACCGCATCTTCAACGCTGCGACTAACGCAGCGGAAGCGACCGACGAAGCAGATGATGAGAGCTATTTTGCAGTCTTGGACCAAGCGGGCAACGCTGCCGAAGCTGCTGCCGCTGAGATCACCGGGTACAAGACTTACGCCGACCTGTTAGAGGCGTTGGACACACGCCGCAAACAGTCCTAGCGCGGCGCACACCGCGAGCGTCGGCAAGCTACCGGACCTGCTACGGCGGTTCAGCAGGTAATGTTCTCAATCAGCGCAGGTAATGTCCGCTTTCGAGGGGTAACGCGGACATCATCAGTTCACCGTGTCATGTCCGCTCGTGACCTTTTTAGGGCCCGGGTTTCTGTCTGAACTGATCAACCAGCGCGGCCGACGCCCTGTATAAATTGTCCGTTGGATGGTTCCTGCAATAGTTATTAATGAAAGCCATCATCTCTTCGGAAGTCGTCCCTTGGGAAACGTCGCTTGGCTTGGATGATCCGTATTCATTAAATGCAGTTATATAGCCAAGAATCCAGGCAGCCCGGGCATTATTACTCGTGTCATTTTCAAACCAGGAACTACACGAGACATTTCCTTGTCCCAAGACACCTTGTCCCTCAGCGGCTATCCGGGCGGTTAGAACGAAAAGCAAGCTCCCCGCAACCAGGGCGGTCTTGGGAAATTTCATGCTCCACCTCTCTGAATAGAGCTAAAGCCATCCTAGCAACACTTCGGGTTTTGGGGCGCGGTCGCTTGGCTGCATTATGTCAGGATGCGGCGCGCTTCGTCAGGAGTGCGCTGAGTTCATTCATAAATCGTAGATCTTCCTACGTGGTTCAAGAGCGAATAAGCAAAAGCAAAGGCCAAACAGAGCTATCACGGCGAACGCTGTAAGAAATGTCTCCATGACCTACGCTCCATGAGATATCTAATAGTTGAGAATGAATGTACCTACCGACTGCAGCGCGCGCAGCAACGGATATCGGCGCTGATAGCACCGAGCCGAACGCGGCTCCATTTTTGGAGTGTGTATCGTGCCTACCGACGGCACCTGCTGCGCAAAGTGACGAACGAAAATTTCGGTACTTTCTCGTTCAACCACCTCTCGGCAAACCGCTGCTTGCCTCTATTTATATGTGGTGCCTGGACGTAAAGCACAATAGCAGGTCGGGAAACTAAGTTACGTTGAACCAAAAGGTGGAGGTCCTAAAACGGGCCGCGAACTTTCAGCACTGATGCACCCATTGGCCTCAGCCTGACTGTCGTGATCGAATGCATCGGTTCACATGGCTGGTGCGTTAGGACAAAGAAAGGAGTAAGCTTGCATTGGCTGGAGGGGCTTTCCAATCGGGGAGTTCCCGAGATGTGCGACTACAGCCTTCACAGCATTAAATCGCGGCCTGCCAAAATTGGCGACAAACTCACCACGCGCGA
>Ga0187815_10000558_pt1 | contig 17870 bp, 8 predicted proteins | sample NC_S_5_FD_132962 | JGI IMG/M metagenome (GOLD analysis project Ga0187815, IMG submission 132962) | Wetland sediment microbial communities from Neuse River Estuary, North Carolina, USA - ASW-S_5 | ecosystem: Environmental > Aquatic > Freshwater > Wetlands > Sediment | place: USA: North Carolina...
AGGAGTTCGTCTACCGGTTCCGCGCCGACCAGGCGGGAACGTACTGGTACCACACCCACCAGGCGTCGCACCGTGGCGTACGCCGGGGGCTGTTCGGGACCCTGGTCGTGACGCCACGCGGACAGCGGGTGGACCGAGCGGATGCCACCACGGAGCAACTGGATCTGACGCTGCCCGTGCACACGTTCGACGGCACCGTCGTGTTCGCCGATCAGGACGGGCGCACCGACCACACCGCTCCGGCCGGCTCCGGGGTGCGGTTGCGGCTGATCAACACCGACTCGGAACCGCACCGGTTCGCGCTCGCCGGAACGCCCTTCCGGGTGGCGGCCGTCGACGGCCGGGATCTCCATCGACCCGGCGAGGTCAGCGACGCCGGGCTGCGCCTGCCCGCAGGCGGTCGGTACGACCTGGTCTTCGTCATGCCGGACGCGCCCGTGGCGGTCGTCCTGGACAACGATCATGCCGGCGGCGTCCGGCTGCGTCCGGCCGGGCAGGCCGGCACCCCCGGTGCGGGCGCGCCCGTCGAGGACACCTCCGGCTGGCCCGAGCTGGACCTGCTGGGCTACGGAACGCCGGCCGCCGTGCCGTTCGACGCCGGCAGCCGAGCCGACCGGCACTTCACCATGGTGCTGGACCGTGGCGTGGCCCTGGTCGACGGCCGGCCGGCGTACGCGCAGACGGTCAACGGCCGTGGTCACCCGTCAATCCCGGACCAGGTCGTCGCCAAGGGTGACCTCGTCCGGTTCACCGTGGTCAACCGCAGCCTGGAGACGCACCCCTGGCACCTGCACGGCCACTCGGTGCTGGTTCTGTCCAGGAACGGCACGCCATCGTCCGGCAGCCCGTTGTGGCTGGACACGTTCGATGTCCGCCCGGGGGAGGTGTGGGAGGTCGCGTTCCGGGCCACGAATCCCGGGATCTGGATGAACCACTGCCACAACCTGCCCCACGCGGAACAGGGAATGATGCTCCAGCTCCGCTACGACGGCGTCATCACGCCGTTCCACGGCTCGCACACCGCCCACGCGAACGGTACGGCCGGGAGCCGAGGCCATGGCCACTGACCGGCTGGTCGCCCCGTCGTCCAGCGGGTCGCGGCCAACGGCGAATCGCCATGAAGGAGTGAGGTTGGCGCTCGCGCGGCCGGCGGATCGGGAAAGATGCCGGCAGAGGCCCGAATGGTGCGCGGCTTGCTGTCGGAGGAGTCCGGATGACCGAGTTGTTCCCGCCGATCCCGCTGTCCGCCTGGGCGGACTCGAAGGAGACCGTCCACCGGTTCGCGCAGATCGTCGGCAAGATCCGGCTGGACCAGGCACCGCCACGCAACCACTGGTGGCACGTGCCGTTCCACCTGACCGGCCGTGGCATCACCTCCCGGCCCATGGGTCGGGAGGTGATGTTCGCGATCGACTTCGACTTCGTCGACCACCGGCTGGTCATCAACACCCTGGCCGGCCGGACGGTCTCCTTCACGCTGCCCGGCCTGTCCGTCGCGGCGTTCCACGAGCGACTGTTCACCGCGCTGGGGCACCTCGGCATCCAGGCCCACATCGAGGGCAAGCCCTACGACCTGACCGACAACATCCCGTTCGCCGAGGACGCCACGCACACCGCGTACGACCCGTACTGGGTCAACCGGTACTGGCAGGTGCTCAGCCAGGTGGGGCTGGTGCTGGAGGACCACGCCGCCCGCTGCAACGCCAAGACCAGCCCGGTGCACCACTTCTGGCACACCTTCGACATCGCGGTCACCCGGTTCTCCGGGCGGCGGGTGCCGCAGCCGGACACCGTCGACCCGGTGACCCGGGAGGCGTACTCGCACGAGGTGATCAGTGCCGGCTTCTGGTTCGGTGACCAGAACATTCCCGAGCCGGCCTTCTACTCGTACACCGCGCCCGAGCCCGACGACCTCACCGAGGAACCGCTGCGACCCGCGCAGGCACGCTGGGTCGAGAGCCGGGGCGCGCACCTCGCGCTGCTGACGTACGACGACGCCCGCGCCACCGCCGACCCCCGCGCGACGGTCCTCGACTTCTTCGAGAGCGCCTACCAGGCCGGCGCCCGCCGCGCCGGCTGGGACACGAGCGAACTGCGCACCCAGTACGCGTCCTGACCGCCGGCACCGGCGGGTGGGGGCTGAACGCCTCTCCGCCCGTCCGGATGTGATCTGGGTCACTGCCTTGACCGGCCTCGGACCCCCTGCCGGCCGCCCACACACGCCGGACCTGCGACTCCCGCAGGTCCGGCGTTCCCGTCCCGCCGACCCGGTCCCGGTACGCCCGCCGACGGCTCCCGGTCGTGTCGGTCACTACTGTTAGCGTGCCCTGCGTCGTCGATCGTGGCCGATTCCTCACGGAATCTGACTAATTTGCCACTGCGGAGGGTGTTCCTGATGGGCTGGCTACCGGTGGGAGACTCGTACGAGATCTCCCTCGTGGACGGAAAGGTGGCGGCCCGCTCCGTCGGCCCGCGGGCCACCGGCCGTCCACTGAAGACACTGCCGAAGGTGCTGCGGGACGACCCCGAGGTGGAGCGGTTGCGCCAGCTCGGCCAGTGGCTGGACCGGCACACCGCCGAATGCCTGGCCCGGGTCGACGCGTGGGTGGTGTCCTCGCTGCCGGTGCCGACCGGGCTGCTGGCCCGGGTCTGGCCGGACCCGGCCTGGCGGGACGCGCTGCGCGACCTCGTGGTGCTCGGGGACGACCCGGCCGAGCCGGGCTTCCTGCGGGACATCACCGACGCCGGTGACCTGCGTGTGGTCAACCTCGACGGGGAGACCGTCCGGCTCTCACCGGCCCACGCCACGCTGCCGCACCCGGTACGCCTGCCCGACCTGGCCGACCTGCGCGAGTTCGCCGACGAACTGGACGTCACCCAGCGGGTCGAGCAACTGCACCGGGGCACCTGGGGCAAGCCCGCCGAGCTGAGGGACCGGGACACCACGATCACCGACTTCCGCGGCGCCACGGTGCCCAACCGGCTGGCCGCCCGCGCCGCCACGCTCGGCTTCCGGGTCTCCGGCGCACAGGTCAAGTGTCGGGTCTGGGAGGCCGGCCGCACGGTCGAGGCCGCCATGTGGTTCGACGAGGACTACTGGGACTCCGAGGCGACGCTGGGCAACCTCTCCTGGTCGGTCGTGGACGGACCGACGCTGCGGTTGACCGAGATCGGGCCGGCGGCCTGGTCGGAAGGAATGCGGATGGCGACGGCTCTCTCCGGCGCCGTGACCGGAACGGGGAATGAGGCGTGAGTGCGATGACGACCGTGTCGGGCGAGGAATCGGCCGAGAGCCTGCTGGCCGCCGGCGCGGTGCTGCCAACCGACACCGCCGGGGCCGGCGACCGGGCGGTGCCGCTCACCGCCCGCACCTACCGGCACCCGGTCCTCGGCGACCGGCCGGTGGTCCGCCTGGTCGACGCCGCCCTCGGCGAGGGCGAGGATCTCGCCGTCGGGTTCCTCGGCCTGGCGCCGGGTGCCGAGCCGGCCGTCGTCGGGCTGGGCCCGCGCCGCCCGTTGGCCTTCCCCGAGTGGGTGCTGGTGCACCACCCGGCGGACGGCCGGCACGCGCTGGCGGTGGTGCCGGAGTTGCAGAAGCTGGCCAAGCAGGTACGGTCGCGGCCGAAGGCCGCGCTGGACGGGCACCTGGGCGTCGCCGACCGGTTCGCCCGCACCCTGCCGCACTTCCTGCCGACATTCTTCGAGCAGGCGGCGCGGGTGTTCCTGGCCGCCGGGCAGGACACCTACGCGACCCAGCTGTTCAACAAGGCGCGCAAGGCGGAGGCGCAGCACGGCCTGCCGGTCGACCTGAACCGGCTGGACGAGGTCTACGTGGAGTTCGCGGCGGCCAGGGTGGTCTCCGCGACCGCGTTGGCCGGCTACGCGAAAGAGCTGTCCGCCCAGTTGCCGGCCGACGAGGCGCTGGACCGGTTCTGCCGGCTGGCGCTGCGGGCCGCGGCCGCCGGCGTGGTTCCGTCCACGCAGTCGGCCAACGCGGTGAACCGGCTGGTCCGGGCCGCCACCAAGACCACCGCTAAGGCCACCGCCAAGACCACCGCCAAGGCCGCCGGTGAGGCGGGCGCCAGCGCCGGCACCGCCGCCGACCGGGCGGCGGCCTACCTGACCGAGCTGCTGCGGCTGCCGGTGGCCGCCGAGGCACCGGCCGGCTGGTGGAAGGCGCACCTGCCGGCGGTGACGGCGCTGGCCGGCCATGACCCGGCGATCCGCGGCAGCCTCCTCGACCTGATGCCCGCCGACCGGGACAACCTGGTCACGTGGCTGGCCCTGTTGACCGACACCGGTGCCGTCGCCGGACTGTCCGACCCGGACATGCCGGACCCGGCGCGCCCGCAGGACGGCTCCGTCGGCTGGCTGCGCCGCTTCGTGAGCCGGGCCAACTCCGGCCACCACCGCCGCCGGCTGCCGGAGCTGTACCCACTCGTCGAGCGGATGGCCGACCGGCTGCGCGCCGAACTGGCCGACAGCGGCGAGACCCTCGACGCCGACAGCGACCTGGACCTGCTCGACCTGCTGCTCGCCCTCGGCCTGCCGGTCGCCCCGCCGAAGGAGCGCGACGCCCTGGACCTGGCGCACTGGGTCAAGTCCGGGGGAGAGCGGGAGCTGCTCGCCGTGGCCGGCGACGACCGGTTCACCGGGGCCCTGCGCCGGGGCCTCGACCAGCTCGACGACCAGCCGAACGCCCTGCGCCGGATGGTCGGGACGCCGGGTGTCCGGCCGTTGCTGACCGACTGGCTGGGAGCCCGGATCCGCGACCGGTTCGCCGCCGGACTGCCGTACCTGCCGGAGTCGGTGGACTGGCTCGGCCGGCTCCCGGTCGAGGCGCTGCGCCTGGTGTTCGACGATCTCGCCCAGTCCAGCGACCCCGGTCAGGGCGACGAACTCGGGCAGGGCAGTGACCTCGGGCAGGCCCTCGGCGTCGACCTCGCCGAGCACGTCGCGCGCAGCCTGCGCGGCGGGATGATCGACGAGCTGGGCTGGCCGGAGTGGGAGTTGGCCTGGCAGGAGGTGACCGGCGGCGACCACCGGGCCGAGCTGACCCAGCAGGAAGCCTGGCCGTACGTGATCGTGGGCGGGCCGACCTCGGTGCGCGTGCTCGGCGCCGAGGGCATCGTGCTCCGCCACGACCTGCGTATCCCGGCCGGCGACCGGTGGGGCCAGCCCGGCTACCACTACGTCGACGGCCAGTTGCTGGTCTACTGGCGTTCCCGGGCGCTCGACTACGACCTGCGCGGCTACTGGCACTCGTCGCCCGGCGAGCCGCAGCCAATCCTCGGCCGGCACCACGGCAGCCGGCCGCGCGGGGACGAATTCACCCTGCCGCTGGCCGGCGGCGGGCGGACCACCGGAGACGGCGTGCTGCACGTCGGCGACACCGCTGTCCCGTCCGAGCTGCCGGTCATCACCGACGGCACCTCCCACTGGGTCTACCGGGCCGGAAAGGACGACGACACGCCCGGCTGGCACGAGTACGACCCGGCCGGCAACACCCACGGTCCACGTAGCCTGCCCCGGTTCCTCGCCGACCTTCCGGCCGACGGAAGCCGCCTCCAGGAGTCGGCCAGCTGGCTGCGCCCAGCCCTGTCCGACCGGGTCACCCCGGCCGCCGCTCCGGTGGACGGTCTGCTCGGCTGGCGGGTGGTCACCCTGCCCGACGGTTCGGTACGCGGCGAGGACCTGGCCGGCCGTACCGTCACCGTGGCCGCCGGACAGCAGCCGGTCGCGGCGCTGGTGCTGCCCGGCGACGACCGGCCGCGCGCCGTCCTCGAGGGTTGCGTCCTGGTCGATCCGGACGGGGTCGTGACGGCCGCCGCCGGACCGCCGTCGAGCCGGGCCTACACCCCCAACGCCGTCCCGCTGACGGGAGCGGAGTTCCTCGGCAACATGCTGCCCCGGGACCCGGCCGGCTCCACCGCCCTGCGCCGGATGGACCGGGACACCGCCGCCGCGTTGCTCGAGGCCGCCCTCGACGAGCGCCGCGCCACCCTGGCCGAACAGGCCGCACGAGCCGCGGCCCGCGCGGCGGCCCGATCCGGGTTGACCGTGGCCACCCAGGCCGTCACCGGCCTGCCCGTCACCGGCCTGCCCGTCGCCGTCCCGGCGTCCATGGTCGGTGTACCGGCCGGCACCGCCGGCCCCGGGCCGTCCACCACCGGCGAGGACGACCGGGACGAGCTGGCCGAGCTGGTCCGCTCGACGATGCCGGCGATCAGCCACGACGCGGTGGTGGCCGGGGTGGCCGGGGTGCTGCGGCTGGCCGCCCGGGTGCGTACCGACCTGGACGCGCTGACCAAGCGGCTGACCAGGTCGTTGTCCGCCCCGAAGGAGACGGCGCCGGCGGCCACCGCGACCGGACCCACCGACGAGCAGCTCAGCAAGGCGCTGGACGGTCTGCGCGGCTCGGCCCATGGCGCCCGCAACTCGGCCCACGCCTTCACCCAGTTCCAGGCGTTCGCCGCCCAGCGGTCCGTCACCATCGGGAGCGATCCCGACGTACGGCTGCACCTCGACGGACCGTCGCTGCCGAACGCCCTGGACTGGTGGCCCGTGCTCGACGGTGTCGCGTCCGTCGCCTACCGGGCCGTCGCGGCGGTCACCCCGGACGAACACCGGGAGACGCTACGTGCCCTGCTCACCGAGCTGGACCGGCTCGACCTGGGCACGGCGGCCGAACCGCCCCGCTGGCGCCGGTTCAGGCTGCACCTGCTGGACGACGACCTGAACAACCCCGACGGCACGCGCCGGTACCCCAGGCCGGGCATCCTGCCGTTGCCCGACGGGGCGTTCATCGCCGTCCTCAACTCCAGCGGCACGGCCACCGGCTACTTCTTCGACGCGCTCTACCACGATCCGGCAGGTGTGTTCGCCGTGCCCGAGCCGTACACCGTGCACTCCTCGACGCCGGTCGGCGCCGAACGGCCGGCCGGCTGGTTGGCCGGTTTCCGCACCGAGTGGGCCGCGCGCGGCCCGTTACCGTGGCGGCCGGAGGCGGCCGAGCGGTTCGCCGAACTGACCGGCGTCACCCCCACCGCCGCCAAGCTGGTGCTGGCCGGCCTGCCGTACGCGGACTCGGCGAACACCGTGCCGACCGCGCTGCGTACGGCGCTCGGGATCAAACAGGTCGGCGAGGTCAAGTTGGCCTTCGGGGTGCTGAACGAGGCCAGGCCGAACGTCCGGCGGGCGGTGGTCTCGGCGCTGCTGCCCGACGACCCGGCCCGGCTGTGGACCGACGGTCCGGACGTGGCCGCCGCCGCGGCGGTCTGGAACGCCGCCGTGGGCCGCCGGGTGGTGGTGCCCGAACAGCTGCTCGCCGAAGCGGTGCGCGCGGTCCGTACCGGCTGGGGACCCGCGAAGGCGTTGCCGGCGCTGCTCGACCCCTCGCGTTCGGTCGAGCTGAGCACCGACCTGGCCTTCCAGATCAGGGGCGACCGGGCCCGGCCGGTCGACGGCCGGGCCGTGGGCTTCACCGGCCAGGTGCTGCGCTCCACGGTCGCCCTGGCGGCCTGGGTCGCCCACCACGCGCCGGCCGGCGACCAGTGCCGGGCCGCGCTGCCGGCCGCGTTGGCCGCGATCCGGGACCGGCTGACCAACCCCGGCCTGCTGCTCGACCTCGACCAGTACGTCTCCCTGCCGGAGTTCCGCCAGGTGGCGGGCAACCCGTCGGAGACCGGCCCGGGCTGGGAACGGTACGGCGCCATCGTCCTGGCCACCCACGACAGCCAACCGTCGCCCGCGCTGCGGCCGGACCTGCTCGACGCCGACGGGACGGACCCGTACCTGCCGGCGCTGCGGGACGACGCGGCCAAGCCGTACCCGATGGAGGTGGCGCTGCGGCTGGTCCGTGACCCGCGGTTCGCGGCGCTGCTCGGCGACCCGGGGGAGCCGGCCGGCGACCCGCGGGCGGCGGACGGAACCTGGTGGCCGCAGGATCCGACCCGCTCGGTGCCCGACCTGGTCGCCGAGGTGGCCGGGGAGCACGGCCTGGGCGCCGACGCGGCGGCGGTGTACCTGATGCTGCTGGCCATGCCGGACCCGACCGACCGCAACACGGCGAAGTGGACCGGCTGGAAGCCGGCCCGGCTGAAGGCGGCCCGCGCCGAACTGACCGGCACCGAACTGGTCATCGAGGCCAGCCGGTCCCGGGCCGGCCGGTCACTGTTCCTGCCCGGCCGCTGGCTGGAGCGCGGCAGCGGGCAGGCGCCGATCGAGGGCTGGAAGGTGGCCCTGTTCGACCTCGCACCCGACGGCACCGCCGGGCTCGGCGTGACCGTGCCGTTCGAGCCGGCCGCCGACCTCTACCGACGAGCCTGGCAACGCCTCCGCGACGGCGACCGGCCCGGCTTCGACAGCCCGCCCACCCGCCGCTGACCCCCGGCCCCGAGCGGGGCGTGCCCGCGACGACCGGCCCGGCCGCCGCGGCACCGCCCCGCCGTCGACCCCTGTGCCGAACACCCCATCCGAACCAGAGAGATCGAGGAACAGCCGTGACCGTGACGGAACACGTCCGCCCCACCTGGGCGCCGGAGACCGCCGCCCAGGTCCTCTCCGCCGAACAGCGGTACGCCGACGAGCTGGCCTTCCTGGCCGCGTACGACGACGGGGCCCGGCCACCGGGCTGGGCGCTGACCCCGCGCGCCGTGGTCACCTTCATCCAGGGCAGTGACGGCGAGGCGTTGAGGCTGCCCGCCGACCGGCGTACCGGCCCGGACGGCACCGAGCTGCCGGCCAGCCTGACCATCCCGGCGAAGTTCGTCGGTGAGCGGAGCCTGGTCGAGCGGTGCGTGGTCACCCTGGCCGGAGAGCGGGGCCTGCTCCTGGTCGGCGAGCCCGGCACCGCCAAGTCGATGCTGTCCGAGCTGCTCGCCGCCGCGGTCTGCGGCACCAGCGCGCTGACCGTGCAGGGCACCGCCGGCACCACCGAGGACGCCTTCCGGTACGGCTGGAACTACGCGCTGCTGCTCGCCCAGGGCCCGACCCCGCAGGCGCTGGTCGACTCCCCGGTGCTGACCGCGATGCGTACCGGCCGGGTGGTCCGGATCGAGGAGGTCACCCGCTGCCTGCCCGAGGTGCAGGACGCGCTGGTGTCCATTCTGTCCGACCGGCGGATGAACGTGCCGGAGCTGGCCGGCACCGAGGACGGCCTGATCCGCGCGGTGCCCGGGTTCACCGTGATCGCCACCGCCAACCTGCGGGACCGGGGCGTGTCGGAGATGTCCTCGGCGCTCAAGCGCCGGTTCAACTTCGAGACCATCCACCCGATCTCGGACGCGGACACCGAGACCGACCTGGTACGCCGGCAGGCCACCGCCGCAGTGCAGCGTGCCGGCGCGGCGTACACGGTGGACGACGCGGTGCTGGACGCCCTGGTCACCGTCTTCCGCGACCTGCGCTCCGGTCGGTCGGGTGAGGGGTGGGACGTGGAACGGCCCGGCACGGTGATGTCCACCGCCGAGGCGGTGCAGGTGGCGGTGTCGGTCGGCCTGGCCGCCGCGTACCTTCCCGGTGGGGACGCGCTCGACCTGGTGCCCGGGAACCTGCTCGGCGTGGTCCGCAAGGACGACCAGGACGACCACGCCCGGCTGCTCGGCTACTGGGACGGCCCGGTCCGCCGCCGTGCCGAGGACGGCTCGGCGATGTGGCGGCGGCTCTGGGACCTGCGGGAGACCCTCCGATGACGACCCTCGCCAGCCCGTCGACCGGTGTGGCCCCGTCGACGGTCGACCCGGTGGCGGCCGGTCTGTCCACGGCCGACCCGCGGGCCGTGGTCGACGCACTCGCCGGTTCGGTCCGGCCGTACCTGATCGGGGTGCGGCACCACAGCCCGGCCGTGGCGGCGGTGGTTCCGGCGCTACTGGACGCCGCCGGGGCTGAGGTGGTCTGCATCGAGCTGCCGGCCGACTTCCAGCCCTGGCTGCCGTACCTGTCCGACCCGGCCGCCCGGGCCCCGCTGGCCCTGGTCGGCAGCCACGGTGCGGACGGGCCGATGGGCTTCTACCCGTTCGCCGACTTCTCCCCAGAACTGGCCGCGATCCGCTGGGCCCGGCAGCGCGGCGTCGAGGTGCTCTGCTGCGACCTGCCGCTGGCCGACCCCGGCTGGACCGCCGACAACACCGCCCCGGCCACCGCCACCGACCGGGCTACCGGCTCCGACCCGGCCGTCGGTGTCGACCCGGCCGTCGGTGTCGATTCCGCCCCGGGTGCCGGTGAGCCGGTGCCCGGCCCGCGCCGGACCGGCTACGCCGCCGCGCTCAGCGCCAGCGGCACCGGCCGGGACGGTGACGACCTGTGGGACCGGGTGGTCGAGGTGCGTGCCCCGGGCTGCTCGCCCGAGGCGGTCCGCCGGGCCGCCTTCGGCGTCGGCTGGGCGATGCGTACCGACAGCGCCAGCGGCGACGGCGTACCGGCCCGGGACCTGGCCCGCGAGCGGCACATGCGCCGGGTGCTGGCCGAGGCCGGCGCGGACGGCCGCCGGGTCGCCGCCGTGATCGGCGCCTTCCACGCCCCGGCCCTGCTCGCCGCCCCGCCGACCGTCGACGGCGTCTCAGCCGAAGCCGACGCGGATGCCATCGCGGATGCGGAAGCCGTCGCCGCCGACCCGCCCCGGACGGCCGGCACAACCGCCGGTGTCGCCGCCGTGCCCACCCGATCCGTCGCCGCGCCCAGCCGGCCCGTCGCCGCCTCGACCGGCCCGGTCCGGTCCGTCACGACCCAGCCGGCCACCACCAACGGCGGCGGCACGGCGGTCACCTCGCTGGTGCCGTACGCGTTCGACCTGCTCGACTCCCGATCCGGCTACCCGGCCGGGATCCGCGACCCGCGCTGGCAGCAGTCCGTCTTCACCGCCGCCGGCGATCCGGAACGGATCCGGGCCGCCGCCGCCCGGGCGGTCACCGACCTGTGCCGGGAACTCCGCTCGGCCGGGCACACCGCCGGCACCGGCGAGGCCGCCGAGACGGTACGGCTGGCCGGCGACCTGGCCCGGCTGCGGGACCTGCCCGCCCCCGGCCGGGGCGAGGTGCTGGAGGCGGTGACCACCGTGCTCGGCCAGGGTGAACTGCTCGGCCGGGGCCGGGCGCTGGCCAAGGCGCTGGAGACCGTGCTGGTGGGCGTCGAGCGGGGCCGGGTCGCCCCCGGTACGCCCCGGTCGGGGCTCGGCCCCGCGGTCGAGGCGGAACTCACCGCCCTGCGACTGCCCGGCCCGGAGAGCCCGAAGTCCCGCGAGGTCCGGCTGGACCCGCTGCGCACCGAACTGGACGGGCGGCGGGAGATCCTGCTGCACCGCCTCCAGATCTGCGGCGTCGGCTACGGTGAGCCGGTCGCGGTCTCCGGCACCGGCGACGGCGCCGCCCTGACCACCCGCTGGCAGCTGGCCTGGACGCCGTCCGTGGCGGCCCGGCTGGACCTGGTCGGCGTACGCGGGGTGACCGCGGCGCTGGCCGCGGCCGGCACCCTGCGGGAACGGTTCCGCCGGGAGGCCGCCGACGGCGGTCCCACCGCGGCGCAGCTGCTGACCGGGCTACAAGACGCCGCCCGCTGTGACCTGCCCGAGCTGGTCACCGACCGGCTCGACCTGGCCGCCGCGGTGCTGCCGGGCACCGGCACGCTGCCCGAGCTGCTGGCCGCACTGGACCTGCTGGAAGCCCTGCGCCGGGAACACCTGCCCGGCACCACCGCCGACGGCCGGACCCGGGCGGCCGAGCTGGCCGGCGTGCTGCTCGACGCGGCGGTCCGTGGGCTGCCCGGCCTGGCCGGCAGTGACGCCCCGGGCGACGCCGCCGCGCTGGTCGACCTCGCGGTCCGAGCCGGCGAGGACCGGATCGGCCTGCGCCTGGACGACGCCCTCGACCACCTGGCCCGCGCCGGGTCGTCACTGATCCAGGGCGCCGCCCTGGCCGCCCGGGTGCTGCTCGACCTGACCGATCTGGAGACCCTGGGCACCCGGGTGGCCGGCTGGATCGACGCGGCGACCGGACCGGACACCCGGCGGCACCTGCACCGGCTGCTCGGTGGCCTGCTCACCGCGGCGCACCCGCTGCTGCAGTCCGCCCCGGCCGCGCTGGACCCGTTGCTGGAGCGGATCGAACGGCTCACCGACACCGAGTTCCTCGACCGGCTGCCGGCGCTGCGGGGCGGGTTCGACGTGCTCACCCCGGCGGCCCGGGACCGGCTGCTGCACACCGTCGCCGAACGCCTCGGCGACCGGCTCGATGTGACCCTGTCCGCCCCGCCCGAGCTGTTGGCCCGCTGGGCCGCCGCCGACGCGGCCGGCCGGGCCGCCCTGGTCGCCCGCGACATCCCGATCCCGGGCACCCCGTCCGGCTCCGTCGACGCTGCCGCCGACGCTCCCGCCGACACCGAACCAGGGCCCGGCACGCCGACCGCCCGCCTCACCCCCACGGACCGGTGGCGACTGCTGCTCGGCCGGCAGCCCGACCGGTTGCCGGCCGGTGCCCGCCGCTACGCCCGCGCGCTGGACGAGCTGTACGGGGCGGGTCGGGGCGAGGGCGTCACCGACCTCGGCCAGGCGGCGGGTGGCGGCCAGGAGGCATCCTTCCCGACCGCGCGCGAGTGGGCCGACGAACTGGAGGCGCTCTTCGGCACCGCGGTACGCGAGGAGGTCATCGCCCGGGCGGCCGAGAGCGGCCGTACCGACGTGCTGGCCGAGCTGGACCCGGCCTCGGTGCGCCCCTCGATCGAGCTGCTGACCTCGGTGCTGTCGCTGGCCGGCGGCCTGCCCGAGGGACAGCTGGCCAGGCTGCGGCCCCTGGTGCGGCGGCTGGTCGAGGAGCTGACCAGGCAATTGTCCACTCAGCTGCGTCCGGCGCTGACCGGGCTGACCAACCCGCGCCCGTCCCGCCGCCCGGGTGGCCGGATCAACCTCGCCCGTACCCTGCGGGCGAACCTGGCGCACACCCAGCGGCTCGGCGACGGCCGGACGGTGGTGGTGCCGGAGCGCCCGGTCTTCAACACCCGGACCCGGCGGGAGGCCGACTGGCGGCTGGTGCTGGTGGTCGACGTGTCCGGCTCGATGGAGGCGTCGGTGGTGTGGTCGGCGTTGACCGCCGCCGTACTGGCCGGGGTGCCCACCCTGTCCACCCACTTCCTCGCCTTCTCCACCGAGGTGGTCGACCTGACCGACCGGGTCGACGACCCGCTGTCGCTGCTGCTGGAGGTGCGCGTCGGCGGCGGTACGCACATCGCCGCCGGGCTGGCCCACGCCCGCTCGCTGGTGACCGTGCCGAGCCGCACCATCGTCGCGGTGGTCAGCGACTTCGAGGAGGGCTACCCGCTGGCCGGGCTGCTCGGCGAGGTCCGCACGCTGGCCGGTTCCGGCGTGCACCTGCTCGGCTGCGCCGCGCTCAACGACAGGGGAGCGCCCTGCTACTCGGTGCCGGTCGCCGAGCAGCTCGTCGCGGCCGGGATGCCGGTCGCCGCTCTCAGCCCGCTCGAACTCGCCCGCTGGGTGGGCGACCGCGTACGCGGAGGATCACGTTGACGAACCGCACAACCACCGCCGTGGACACCGACCGGTTGCCGCCGGTGCTGCCGGGGGTCGTCGCCGCGGCGGTGGCGGCCCTGCCGTCCCGGCTGCACAAGCGGCTGGACGTCACCGTCGAACGGCTGGCCGCCGTACCGGTCGGCCGGGTCGACGGCGGCGTGTCGGTCGACTGCGCCGCCGAGGCCCTCGTCACCCTGACACCCGGACCGGCCGGCGCGGTCACCGAACCGGACCAGGCACGGTGCAGCTGCCTGCTCGCGCCCCGCTGCCTGCACCGGGCGGCGGTCCTGGTCGCCTGCCCGGTCGCCGATCCGGCCACCCACCTCGACCCGGCGGCCACCGCCGCCGCGTCGTCCACCTCGGACGACGCCGGCGTGGCCGGCGGCCGGAGCGGGCGTACCGGCAAGGCGGCCGGCGGTCGTACCGGCCGGAGCACGTCGCCGACGAAGGCGCAACGGGCCGCCGCCGACGCGCTGTGGCGGGCCGCCGCCGCGGTGCTCGCCGCCGGTGCGCCGGCCGCCGGCGCGGTCCTCCAGGCCGAACTGCTGCGGGCCGCGCACAGCGCCCGGCTGGCCGGCCTGCCCCGGGCGGAGAGCGCCGCGCTGCGCACCGTTCGCGGCCTGCGCGCCCACCGCGGGCGGCAGACCGGCCACCGGCTGGCCGAGCTGGTCGAGGTGCTGCACGACCTGCTGTACGTGGCCGGCCGGCTGGCCGCCGGCGACCCCGACCCGGCGCTGGTCGGCGTCCTCCGGCGTCCCTACCAGCCGGACGGCACGCTGGAGGTGTACGGCGTCTGCCGGGAACCGGTGATCAGCGCGACCGGGTACGCCGGGGTGGTCACCCACCTGGTCGCCGCCGACCGGCGCCGGCTCTCCTTCGGCGACGTGAAACCGGGCGGCCCGGACCGGGCGCGGGACTGCGCCCGGGCGGTCACCGGGATGGGCGCGGTCGCGGTAAACCACGCGGTGCTGGCCCGGGGCGGCCTGCGGATCACCGGCACCACCGTCTCCCCGGACGGCCGGCTCGGTGCCGGCAAGGGGGTCCGGGCCACCCCGCTCACCGGGACCGACTGGTGCGTCGGGCCGCTGGCGGAACTGTTCGCCCGCCCGCTCGCCGACGTGGTGACCGCCCAACTCGCCGCTGATGACCCGGAGGACCCGGACCGGGCCGGGACCGCGCTGGTCGGCTGTGACCTGGTGGTCGTGGGTGCCGTCGGTGACCAGGTGCTGGCCCGCGAGTTGGCTCCCGCCACCGGCGGCGGCGCGGACCGTGTGCCGGTGCCGGACGGGCCGGTGATCCGGCTGGCGCCGGTCAACTCCCACCCGGTGCTGGCCCACGTGGCCAACCTGCGACGGTTCGCCTCCTGGCCGGGCCTGCGGATCCGGGTGGTCGGCCGGGTGGATCCGGACCGGGCCAGCACGCTGCGCCCGCTCGCGGTCGGCCCGCTGCCCGGTACCGCCGCGACGCTGCGGTTGCCGGCCGACTGGCACGGCCGGGCGGACCTCGGCTACGACGAGATCCAGGGCGGCCACCTGCCGCCGCGTGACCCGGCCGCGATGACCGAACCGGTTCTCGCCGTCGGCGCCGACGCGGTCGCGGAGTCCCCGCTGTGGCGGGTCCGCCGGCTGGTGGAACTGGCCGTATCCGGCGGTCGCCGCGCCGTCGCCGGGACGGCTCGCGGCGAGGGTGCCGCGCTGGCCGGTCCGCTGCGCCGCGCCGGCTTCACCACCGCCGCCGCGCTGGCCGCCGCGCTCGCCGACGAGTCCGACCGGCGCGGCCGGGACGCGTTCGGCCGGCTCACCGATCCCGATCCCGACCGGTACGCCTGGGCCTGGCTCGCCGCGACCGCCCACCTCGCGGCCACCGAGCGGGAGCTGATCCGATCCTCCTGGACCGCCCCATCCGTCGGCTGACCTTCCGGGGTGCTCGATCATTCGGCCGGCGGGTCGCAGGCCGGGTGATTGTCCGACGCGACGCGGACCATCCGCGTCCCGGCGCCCGCCCGAAACCGGGTGGGCGCCGGCCGGAGGCCCAAGGGATATCAGTCTCCTAGGATGCTCAAGGGGGTGTGCCCTCGGTAGCCTGTGGATACCCCGGACACTTCCGGTGGCGGTCGGAGCGCCCAAGGCCGTCAGCCGGAGCGGGCCTCGACGCTCGTCGGTCCCACCGGCTGCCGCTGCTCGGGGAGCGGCGGCCGTCCCATCGCCCGCCACGGGCCGCCGAGCAGCGGAGTGAGGACCACCAGCAGGTAGCAGGCGCCGACGGTGAGCAGGGGCGCCGTGGTGCCGAACCGGTCGGCGGCGACGCCGGCGCCGAGCGCGCCGAGCGGCATGGCGGCCCACGCGCCCGCGCCGATCACCCCGTACACCCGGGCCCGCATGTGCGCGGGCACCCGTTCGAGTTTGACCGCGCCGATCAGCGGGTTGATCGCGCCGGCGGCCAGCCCGGCCAGCGCGAAGACCGTGGCCACGACCGGCAGCGGTGGCGCGGCGGCCAGCGCCCAGAACGGCGGCGCGCCGGCCAGGGCGAACGCGGTCACGAAGGTGGCCCGCCGGGGCAGCCGGTGCCCCACCGCGCTGAACAGCAGCGAGCCGGCCAACGCGCCGCCACCCATCGCGCCGACCAGCAGGCCGAACGCGGCGGCCCCGCCGAGGTCGCGGGCGGCGACGACCGGCAGCAGCACGTTGCTCTTGGTCGCGTCGAAGAGGTTGGTCACCAGCACCAGCAGCACCATGGCGCGCAGCAACGGTTCGCGGAGCAGGAATCGCAGCCCAGCCAGGAAGTCCCGCCAGTAGCCGCCGGAGGCCGCCGCCGGCCCGTCGGCCGGCCGCATCGTCGCCGGCACCAGAACCGCGACCGCCAGCGCCGAGACGGCGAAGGTCGCCGCGTCCACCGCCAGCACGGGCAGCGCGCCGAGCGTGCTGACCAGCAGGCCGGCGACCGGTGCCCCGAGCAGGCGGGCGCCGCGCTCGGCGGCCTCGAACCAGCCGATCGCCCGCTCGATGGGTACGCCGGCGGCGGTCGCCGCCTCGGGCAGCAGCGCCGTACGGGCGGTCTGGCCGGGGGTGTCGAGCAGGCCGCTGACGAAGACCAGCCCGAGCAGCGCCGGGAACGGCAGCCCGACCGTGGCGTGCAACGCGGGGATGGCGGCGACCGTCACGCCGGAGACCATGTCGGCGAGCACGCTGGCCCGGCGGTAGCCGATCCGGTCGACGAGCACCCCGCCGAAGGCGCCGCCGAGCACCACCGGCGCGGTGGCGAACGCGCCGGCGAGGCCGGTGGCGGCCGGGGATCCCGTCTCGGCCAGCACGTAGAGCGGCAGCGCGATCAGGGTGAGCATGTTGCCGGTCAGCGAGACCACGTGGCCGCTCAGCAGCCCGATCAGCGGGGTCCGGTGCGGCGGGGCCGGGGTCATCGCGGGTCCCGGAAGGCGTGGTAGATCAGCGTGACGGTGCCGGCATCGGCTCGGTCGGCGTTGCTGCGGGCCTGCCAGCGCTCGGACAGCGCCGCCAGGTCGGCCCGCAGCTCCACCAGTTCGTCGCTGGTCAGGTGCAGCGTGGAGTCGCTGCTGGTGGTGCCGCGTACCCACGCCGGGTCGAGGGTCTCCTCGGCGTCGAGGTAGGCCCGCAGCCGGTCGACGTACCGGTCGAGGACGGCGCGGCGGAGCAGGTCGGAGGCGGCCTTGCGTTCGGGGTCGGCGAGCGCCTCGACCGGTTCCCAGGAGGTGCGTGCGTGCGCCGCCCGCCACCAGCGCTCGCGTCGGTTGCGGGCCAGTTCGGCGGCCTCCCGGACGAACCCGTGCTCGGCCAGCTTGCCCAGGTGGTAGCTGACCGAGCCGACCGCCTCGCCGGTGACCTCGCTGAGCATCCCCACGGTCTGCGGGCCGCGTACGCGCAGTTCGCCGAGGAGGCGAAGCCGGGTGGGGTGGGCCAGCGCCCGCATGGCGCGGGGATCGGTGAGATGCAGGATCGGCTCGTCCGTCATGCCGCGACACTAGTCTGACAAGATCTGATGTACAAGAAGTCTTGTATTTTGGCGGCGGTTGCGCCGACGGGCGCTCAACGGCGCAACAGCGGCAGCAGTTGGTCGCCCTGGCGCCTGATCTCCGGCAGGTAGGGCGTGTCGGAGAGCACGAAGTGGGTGACGCCGAGGGCCTGGTACCTGCGCAGCGACCTGGCCACGTCCTCGGCGGAGCCGACCAGCCAGGTGGTGCCCGCTCCGCCGCCGCCGAACCTGCCGGGCGTGGTGTAGAGGCTGTCGTCGAGCACCTCTCCGCGTTCGGCGAGGTCCAGCAGCCGCCGCTGGCCGACGGCGGCCCGCCAGTTCGGGTCGCGCGCGGCGCCGCCCGCGGCCG
>Ga0187815_10000559_pt1 | contig 17859 bp, 19 predicted proteins | sample NC_S_5_FD_132962 | JGI IMG/M metagenome (GOLD analysis project Ga0187815, IMG submission 132962) | Wetland sediment microbial communities from Neuse River Estuary, North Carolina, USA - ASW-S_5 | ecosystem: Environmental > Aquatic > Freshwater > Wetlands > Sediment | place: USA: North Carolina...
CCGGTTCGTCCGCCCTCAGGATCCGCTTGGCGGAGGGATGAGCGGCTGGCGGTCCTCTGTGGATGCAGATGACTTCCAGAAAACCGCACCGGCTGGATCGCCGGGTGGTTTGCTCGGCTTGCTGCAGGACTACTTGCGGGACCGCTGAGTGCGGCGACATGCAAATGGCGTCAATCCGCGATGATGTGCATCTCCGTTCACTCTCGACAAAGTTCGGATGAAATTGGAGGAGCTACGATCATCAGAACTCGAGGTTCGAAATAGCGGCTATCGCATTCTAGAAGCGCCTTAGGCGCTGGGTTCGTCGCAATGTGACTGGTCCTTCTTCGTCGTCTGACGGAACGAGGTGACGACCGAAGCCCGCGGCGACGTGTCCGGCTTCTAGCACGAGCGCGGAGACAACGCGCGCAGCGTTGGCTTAGGGCCGGCGCATGACTGGTCAAGCCGCGCTGCGCCGTACAACGACTACGTTTTGCTTCGCTGGCCGCTGCGATCTCTTCATCCGCTGCAGTAGGTCTGTCCGCGGCAGCACGGTCTGCTCAATTGAGCTTCGAGGCACCGACCGGATTGGGCTGCGGCTGCTCCAGCATCTTCAGCGACGCATCGATCGCGTTGCGCAGATGTACCGCGGCCGCAGCGCTGCAGCGCAGCCGGCCGCACGAGATGAACCTGACATCGACGGAGTCGTCCTGATGCGGCACCAGAATGCGCGCGCCCAGCTCCACCTGCACCATCCCGCTCATGACGCCGTAGGCCGGAGCGATATCGAAATAGATGGTTGGGACGTCGCTGCGGTTCTCGAAGGTTGGCACCTGCCCCTTGCCGGGCGGGTCGATATCGGGAGGGTTGGCCAAGCGTGTGCTCCTAGACTCATGGTTGGTGAAACATCTGACCTATCCGAGTCGAATTTGTCCAGATAGCGGCTTCGGCCGTCCTTATCGCACCACATCATTGCAAGATTGAGATTTATCCATGCCCAAAATGTCGACATCCGACCTCAAGGCGATGCTCGCGGCCGAGAAGGCAGGCGCGCTCGCGGCCATCTCTGCCGCAAAGCTGATGGAAGATCGCGCTGATGCGATGGACTATTATCTCGGCGACATGCGCAAGGACATGCCGGCGCAGGACGGCCGCTCGCGCGCCGTCTCGACCGACGTCGCCGACACCATCGAAGGCATGATGCCGGGCCTGATGGATATCTTCGCCGGCGGCGACGAGGTCGTGCGTTTCGAGCCGGTCGGCCCGGAAGACGAGGCGGCGGCGCAGCAGGAGACGGATTACGTCAATCACGTCTTCATGCAGCAGAACCCGGGCTTCATGATCCTCTACTCCTTCATCAAGGACGCGCTGCTCTCGTAACCGGACTAGTCGGGGCAGTCTGGCTGGGCTTCAAGGCCATATTGGGAAAGTAATCGGGATGTCAGGACCGTTGTCTCGGGCTCCTTCTTGCTGGTTCGCCAAGGCCGGCAACGATGTATCTTGAGGGCCGTGCATAATGTATCGGATCAGAGCCGTCGACAGTCAAGATGAGCACGTCGCTGACATTCTGACCGAAATGCACCGCCTCACTTTCTTCGACGCGGCGGCCATTCCGGACTTCGAACAGGGGCATTGGTGGCTCGCCTATCGGGACGATATGCCGGTCGGATTTGCCGGAGTGGTTCCTGCAACTCATGCCCACAACGCAGGGTATTTCTCGCGGGTCGGGGTGCTGACGAGCCACTTCGGCAACAATCTGCAGTTACGATTCATGCGTGCAGCGGAGGCGCAGGTGCGACGGAACGGCTGGAGTGCAGTCGTCTCGGATACCACCGACAATGTTGTGTCTGCGAACAATTTCATTAGGGCGGGTTACTTGCTGTTTCAACCGAGAAGCCCTTGGGCGTGGCCGCACTCCCTATATTGGCGCAAATGCATGAGTTGGCGAATTTGAAACTTGTCTGATCCGCCACGGATAGCGCAGTCCAAGCCCGGTGGCCGTTCGGCCACCGGGCTTTTTGCTTTTGGGTTATCGGTTTGCTGCCAGTGTCAGCACGCTTGCTAACGATGGCGTCGGAATCTCCATGTTGGAGAGCACCATCGTAGGTCGCAAATACTTCCTGCGCCGCCGGTGCTGAACTCCCACATTCTCCGCCATCAACGCATCTGCCTTCATGAAGACCGTCCTCGCCATGTTCGCACTTTCCATGATCGCACCGTAGCAATCCGCCAGGGGCTGACGTTACCTGCTACAACTGCCCGCTCGAATGAGCCGACCGGGCTTCGATGCTGAAGGCGATCAAGATGGACCGGAACCTCGTCACCTATCAGGTGCCGATAGGCGGTTCGATGGACCACATCCCCTCTTCGGGCCGGACGGGAAGTTGCTATAGCCGTCCTGATCAGTGAACAGATTGCCAAGGCTGAATATTCGGCGCAATCTCGGCATGAGTAGTGCGGCGAGAGAGCCGAGGCCCCGCAACCGGGAGAGACGCATGCGCTTTTGGCTGCCGCTTGTCCTCGCCTTCCTTTCTGCTTCGCACGCTTCTGCGCAAACCAGCTATCCGGACCGGCCGATCAAGATGATCGTGCCGCTGGCGGCGGCGAGCGCCGTCGACGTTGCTGCGCGGATCGTCACGCAGAAGATGGCCGACAATATGGGCCAGCAGATCGTGATCCTGAATCTGCCAGGCGCTTCCGGCTTGATCGGCGCCGAGCAGATCGCACGCGCCGAGCCCGATGGCTACACGATCGGCGGCTTCAACGACAGCATCATGACCATGGTGCCCCATCTGCAATCGAAGATGCGTTGGGATATCCTGAAGGACTTTGAGCCGGTTTCGCTGGTGGCGACCGTGGAGTGGGGGCTGGTCACCGGAAACCAGACGAGCTTCAAGTCCGCTGCCGATCTCATTGCAGCGGCCAGGGCGGCACCCGGTAAGATCGACTACAGCTCCGGCGGTCCCGGCAGTCCGCAGCATCTGGCGATGGCGATGTTTGCGTCAGCAGCCGGGATTTCCCTGACGCACGTGCCCTACAAGGGGGCGACGCAGGCGGCAACCGACGTTGCGGCCGGGCAGATTCCGGTCGGCTTCCAGGGACTGGGCACGGTTGCCGCGCTGGTCCGCGGTGGTCAGCTCAGGCTAATCGGCGTGACGACGGAAAGGCGGCTGGCGCAATTTCCCGACGTGCCGACGGTCTCGGAATCGGGATTGCCGGGCTTCCTCTTCAATTCGTGGTTCACGATCCTCGTGCCCGCTGGCACGCCCAAGGACATCATCGCGCGGCTGAATGGGGAAGTGCAGAAGGCGCTTGGCGATGTCGAAGTTCGCCGCAAGCTCGAGGAGCTCGGTTTTGCGGTGCGCGGCAGCTCGCCCGAGGAATTGCGCGCGATGACGCGCGACCAACTGACAAAATACGGGCGCGTGATCAAGGGGATGGGGATCGCGAATGAATGAGCGCCGGACGGACTGAGGCGCCCGGCGCTTCATTCAATAACCGATCAGTAGCAATAGATGCGACGGCCGCCACGGCTGGCATAGAAGTCAACGCCCCACGACGCAAGGACTCGCGCCGAGAACAAGAGCGTTGCGCATTTCCAGACGGCGCTGATAGTCGCCGGTATAGGGATTGTTTGACCCCTTGTTCTGGCAGTTCGCGTTTGGATAAAACTGCGCGCAATAGCCGGGATTGTAGATCACTTCTTGCGCTTTCACGGGTGTTGCCGCTGCGGCGCAAACGAGCGCAACTGCGCCCAATGATGCAAACTTTGTCATGGTTCTCCAGGGTTACGCCGCTTAGTCCGCCGGGCACCTGCTGCGGGTTCATTGGCGCTCTTCTCTTACAAATTGTGGAGTATTCGACCCGTTCTTGCGGCCTATTTGGCGGGCGGCGATTGTTTGCCTGGCTCTAGTCCCTGACGAGAAAAAACTGGGCCGAAAAAAATGGCTCAACGCGCGGTCACGGAGCCTGGGAAAAGCATGCCAGCGACATCCCCGAGGCAATCCGCAGTAGGATCATCGACGTGATCGCGACTAGCCTCGCTCGGCCCGCCCTGCGGCTCGTGCTGAAGGTCGGCGAGAACGTCAACAACACCCACGACCTGCATGACAAAACCTTCGCGCACAAGGGCCACATGCCTCTGGGCTTCACGGCCCGTGCCCGGACACCTCTTTGAAGTAGCGCAGCAAGATTCATGTCAATTGTACAGGCCGGCAGGACCAAGGGGGGTCCTGCCGGCCTTATTTTTTGCCCTGCGGAAAGTACCAGGCCGGTGTGGATACACCCCTATGCCCGCCAGCGCGCTTAAAGAGCAGGTTTCCGGTTGAAAAGCAGGGCCGCGTTGACTACGGAGGATTGTCGGCGTGGCAATCCTTTCTGGGAGTCAACCAGCGTGCCTCAGGACAACAAGGGCGAAGCCCGCGGGTTTGCAAGCAGCAAGCTGTCGGTCCTGCGAAAGCACCCCTATTTTGCCGACCTCGAACCGGAGGCGTTCGAGCAGCTCTGCCGCTATGCCAAGCACTCCGCGCTGAAGCGGGGCACGCCGATCTTTGCCAAAGGCGATCCGCCGACCAGCCTGTTTGCGGTGATCAGCGGGACCGTGAAGATCAGCATTTCCTCTCCCGACGGCCGCAACGCCATCCTCAACCTGATCGGTCCCGGCGAGATTTTCGGCGAGATCGCGCTACTCGATGGCCAGTTGAGAAGCGCGGACGCGACCGCAAACACCAATTGCGAAATGTTCACCATCGACCGCCGCGAATTCGTACCGTTCGTGCGCGGTCAGCCGACGCTGGCGATGAAGTTCATCGAGCTCTTGTGCACGCGGCTGCGCCGGACCAGCGACCAGGTCGAGCAGGTTATCCTGCAGGACCTGCCGGGCCGGCTCGCGAGTGCGCTGCTCCGCCTGACCGAGCGGCCCAAGCCGGCGGAAGGCGAGCGCACCATCGCCATCACGCAGCAGGAAATCAGCGAGATGGTCGGTATGACGCGCGAAAGCATCAACAAGCAATTGCGCGCCTGGGCGACGCGCGGCTGGGTGCGTCTCGAGCACGGCGCCATCGTGGTGCTGAAGCCCGAGCCCCTGCAGGCGCTAATCGAGGCGGGACCCGAAGACAGCGACTGAGGCCGGCCCTCGTCGTACAGGCGTTACATCTCACAAAGTGGTGAAATCAAAGCGACTTGTGACGCGTTTCACAAGGCTGTTGTGTGCGGTGCGATATGTGATGATCGAGGGGAGTGTACCTGCGTGATGGAGGCGTCCATGCACGGTCCTTTCGACAAGTCTCCAAAGGGTGAACCGAACATCTACCAAAGCTGGAGCATGAAGCTCGTCGCCTTGCCGCTACTGCTGGCAATTGCACTGATTGGATTCGTCGTCAGCCACCCTAACACCGTCAGGTGGGTTGCGGATAGCGTGCAGGCCGAGTTTGCAGACACAGACACCGGCTCCACGTTGCCGGAGCGGGCCGCCCAGCCGTCCAATCAGGTTCGCCCCATCACCGCGCGCTGAGACCACGGGGTCAGGCGGGCAGCAGATTGGCGCCGCGCTCGATAGTGAACTCGACGTCGATCAGCGCTCGCGAATGGTTCATGTCCGACTGGGACATCAGCAAGGTGAGATCCTTGCCCCGAAGCGAGGCGAGCACTTCGGACAGGCGTTCAGACAGGGCCGGTGCGATTCCCTCGAACGGCTCGTCAAGCAGCAGGCATTTGGTCCCGATGGCCAGCGCGCGCCCCAGCGCGACCAGCTTCTGCTGGCCGCCGCTGAGCAGGAGTGCCTTGCGGTGCCTGAATTCCGCGAGTTCGCCAATCACGTCATAAACGAGTTCGAGCCGCGCCTTGCGATCGAGATGATTGGCGACCCATAACGGCAGCAGGATATTTTCCTCCACGGTCAGTTGCGGCACCAGGCAGCGGTCCTCCGGCATATAACCGATCCCGAGCGCGGCGCGGGCATGACGCGGACGCGCGGCAAGATCGGTCCCTTCGAACCGGATCGAGCCGCGCACCGGCTTGAGGTGTCCCATGATCGAACGCATCAGCGTGGTCTTGCCGGCGCCGTTGCGGCCCACCAGGCTCACCATGGCGCCGCGGGCAATGCGCATGGAAAAGCCGCGTAGCGCCGGAATCGACTGGATTTCGACCACGAGGTCATCGATCTCAAGCAGGGGCTGGCCAGTACTCATCGGGCGCCTCCGGTGACGTAAAGACGGACTTCCTTGTCCTTCAGCACATGGCCGGGCTCGCCATCGGCAAGGATGCGGCCCTGATAGAAGGCAATCACGCGGTCGGCATAGCGGCTGACGATATCCATGTCGTGCTCGACAAAGACGATCGTGGCGGCATCGGGCGAGACAGCATGGATCACCCGGTCCATGGTGGCGAATTTCTCTTCCGCTGAGACGCCCGAGGTCGGCTCGTCCAGCAGCAGCAATTTTGGGCGGCGTACCAACGCCATCGCGATATCGACCAGCTTGCGCACGCCGCCTGCCAATTCCGAGATCGGACGTTCAGCGAGATCGGCAAGACCGAACCTGCCGAGCAACCCGACGGCGCGGTCATGAAGGTCGTGCGCCTGTGCCGGCAAATGGAACGACAGCGCCTTGGCGCCCGCACCAGAGAGGGCAACGGTTAGGTTTTCCGCGGCAGTGAGCTCGACGAACAATTGCGGGATTTGGAACGAACGCGAGATGCCAAGCCGCGCGACCTTTCGCGGCGAGCGCCCGCCGATGTCCAGACCGTCGAGCGCAATCGAGCCGCTGTCCGGCTTGAGATAGCCGGTGACCAGGTTCACGAACGTGGTCTTGCCGGCGCCGTTGGCGCCGATCAGGCTGACCCTTTGGCCGGCCGGAATGTCCAGCGTCAGGGCATCGGCGGCGACGACGGCACCGAACCGCTTGTTGAGTCCCTGCACGGAGAGCACCGGATTCACGACGCCGCCTCCTTTCCAGTGGCGATGGCGGGCTTCGGCTTGCTGTTGCCGCGCTTGCCGCGAACCCAGAGTGAACCGATGCCGCGCGGCAGGAACAGGATCACGGCCAGCAGGAATATGCCGAGCACGAGCTGCCAGGTGTTGGGCAGGTACAGATTGGAGAAGGAGCGGACCAGCTCCAGTGCCATCGAGGCGACGAACACGGCGGCGACGCTCTGATTTCCGGCCAGCACCGCCACGAAGACGAACTCGCCCGAGGTGGTCCAGTAGGCGAATTGCGGATCGATATGCCGCTGCGCCATCAGTGCAAAGGCGCCGCTGGCGCCGGCAAAAATCGCAGCGATTACGAAGTTGATCGAGATGATGCGATTGGCAGAAAGGCCGAGATACTCGACGCGCAGATTGTTTTCGCGGACCGCGAGGCTCGCGAGCCCGAATTGGGAGCGGAACAGGATGGTCGCTGCGATGCCAGCAAAGCCGGTCGTGATGACCGCGACGGCATACAGCATGAAGTCGGCCTCACGGGGGTCGGCAAAGCTCAGCCCGAACAGGGTCGGCCTGCCGACATTGAAGCCATCGGAGCCGCCGAGCGCAGTGGATTTGACTAGCGCGCCATAGAAAACCATGGATAGGGCGAGCGTCAGCATGCCGAAGAAGATGCCGCTGTAGCGCGCGATCAGGGGACCGATCACGAGGCCAAGCAGGCCGCCGCAGACAGCTCCGATGATCACCTGCGCGACGGCGTCGGTAAGCCCCCAGGCGTTGGCAATCAAGGCGACACTGTAGCCGCCGGCAGCGTAGAATAGGCCCTGGCCGAACGAAACGTTGCCGGTGCGAGCCAGCACCACGATGCCGAGCGAGATCAGCGCGTTGGCGGCGGCAATGGTGGCAAGCGACAGCGTCCAGGTCGGCAGCACCCGGCCGCACAGCGTGACGGCTGCGACCAGCACGATCATGAAGAGGGGATGCATTCCCTTGTTCATCAGATGCGCCTCGCCGTCTCGCGCTTGAATAGGCCCTCGGGACGGAACAGGAGCACGCCGGCCATTACGAGGTAGATCACGAACAGTTCCGCTTGCGGCATCAGATGCACGGAAGCCGCACGCGCAAGCCCGACCAGAACTGCACCGACCGCGGCGCCCTCGACGCTGCCCAATCCGCCGATCACCACAATCGCAAAGCTCAGGATGATCACATCCGAACTCAGTCCGGGCTGTATCGAGATCTTTGGTGCCGTCAGTGCCCCGGCGATTGCCGCCAGCAGCGCCCCCAGCGCGAAGGCGAACGCATAAACGCGGTTGACGCGGACGCCCATGCTGACGCTCATCTCCTGGTTATGGATCACGGCCAGCACGATCTTGCCCGTAATGGTGCGATTGAGGCCAAACCAGATCGCGAATCCGATCACTGCCGAGACCGGGATCAGCACCAGGTCGTAGCCGACGTAATACAGCCCCGCGAATTCGAGGTTGCCAAACAACTCGTAAGGTTGCGTCGCATAAATCGGATTGACGCCCCAGATCAGCTTGGTGACGTCTTCCAGGATGAGGAAGACGGCGTAGGTCACCAGCAGGAGCACAACTTCATCGCGGCCGTAGAACATCTTGAGCAGACCGCGCTCGAGCAGCAGGCCGACGGCAGATGCGATCAGGGCCACCGCAAGAAGCATGGCGACAAAGCCGACGCTGGGCGGCAACTTGTGCGCCGCAACCATGGTGACGGCGGTTGCCGCGACATAGGCGCCGAGCGCGTAGAGGCTGCCATGGGCGATGTTGAGTATTTTCAGAACGCCGAATACCAGCGTCAACCCCAGCGCCACCACGAACAGCCACGAGGCCTGGATCAGCCCGTCAAGGATGATGGTCAAATAGAAATTCATGGCGATGCAGTTGTGGTGGAGGGGCATAAAAGCAGCGGCATGAACGCTTGAGGTTCGTGCCGCTGCATCTCGGTTAATCCGGGTGCGAAGGCCCGCTCACTTGCACTTGGCGCCCTGCATGCCGCCCTTGATCCAGTCGAGCGACTTCACGCCCGGAGGCGGATTGACGCATTCGGCGTCGAAGTACTCGATATCAACGAGATCGACACGCTTCGAGTCGGGATTGTACTTTGTGCGGCCGAACGCGATCGGCTGGATCGCCTGATGTCCGTCAGCAAGCTTCATCTGGATCAGTCCGCCGGGCGAGGGCCATTCCAGGCCAGTCATTGCCGCAACCAACTCGTCAGTTGAAGGCTTCTTGCCGCCGTTCTTGGCCATCGCCTTTTCGACCGCAGCTTTCAGGCCAAGGATTGCCTGCGTCATGCGATAGGACGCTTGTACGGGGTAAACGCCGTTGGCGGCTTCATAGCCTTTGAACAGCCAGTCGTTCAGCGGCGATTTCTGTGACATCAGTCCGTAGGCGCCGCGTGCGCCGATGATCGTGCCATCAGGCATCTTGTCGCCGAGCGGCGGCAGCACGTGATCGGCGGCGCTGAACACGAGCTGGCTGCGCTTGGGCAGACCGCGCGGTGCTGCCTGCAGGATAAAGGACTGCAGGTCGCCGCCCCAGAGGCTCGAATACACGACGTCGGATCCGGCGCTTACCAGGGCCGAGATCTCGGTGCCATACTGACCCGCACCGAATTTCGGCAGCAGGTCGGTCGCAAGCTTGGCGTTGGGATAGAGCTGTCCAGCGGCGGCCACGAAGTCGGCCCGGCTGTCCTGGCCCCAAGCATAGTCCTGGTTGATAGCCGACAGCGTGTCCATCTTGATGTTCTTGGCCTTCATGTAGCGGATGAGGCCGACATTATCCATCGTGGCGTGTGCAGCCGTGCGGAACACGTAGTTGTACTTGCCTTCCTCGAAGATGCGCGGCGTACCGCAATCCATCAGAATCAGAAACTTCTTCAGCTCCTCGGCGATGGGGGCGACTGCGAGACAATCGCCCGAGCCGATGTAGCCAAGCACGGCATCGACGTTGTCGCGCTGGTAGAGATTGCGCAGTTCCTGTACCTGCTTGGTGGCGCCGCCGTTCTCGTCGATGATGATGGGCTCGATCTTCATGCCGCCGAACCCAACCTTCTCGTAAGGCGAGGGGGCGGCGCCCTTGTTCAGCTGGTCGATGACGAATTGCCCACCATTGCGGGCGGGAACACCGAAGCTGTCGGCGGCGGGCCCGGACAGGAATGTCACGATGCCGAGCTTGAAGGTTTCCTGCGCCGTACCTGGCGTTGCGAATGCGAGCGACATTGCTGTGGCAGAAGCGAGCGTGGCGATCCGTGAAAAACGGCTCATCAAATCCTCCCTTGTCATCTCGGCTGTGTGTCGCCGGTTTGTCCGTGCCGGCTCGGGTCCGGCGCGGCTTTTTTGGGGGAGTTTAGGCAGCCTTTTTCGGCCCGTCTACCGAGGCTGTGTCTCAGACTTGCGTCTATACGTCACCTAGCCCTCGAGAATGGCAACCGCGCGGGTCCAGCCCGCGGAGGCGCGCTCGATCTTCACCGGGAAGCACGACACCATGAAGCCGGTCGAGGGCAGAAGCTCCAGATTGTGCAGCTTCTCGATATGACAATAGCCGATGTGGCGGCCGGCCTTGTGGCCTTCCCAGATCAGGCTTGCGTCCTTTGTTTCCGCATATTTTCTCGCGGTGTAGACGAACGGCGCATCCCAGCTCCACCCGTCGATGCCGGTCAGCCGCACGCCTCGCTCGAGCAGGTACATCGTCGCCTCATAACCCATGCCGCAGCCGGAATTAACGTAGTCCTGCTGACCGTACTTGGCGCCGGCGCTGGTATTGACCACCACAATCTCCAGAGGCGACAGCGTGTGGCCGATGCGCTTCAGTTCGTTCTCGACGTCCTCAGCGGTCGCGACATAGCCGTCCGGCAAATGCCGGAAGTCGAGCTTCACGCCCGGCTGAAAGCACCACTCCAGCGGCACCTCGTCGATGGTCCATGAACGCTCACCGCGATTCATGGTGGGATGGAAGTGCCAGGGCGCATCAAGATGCGTGCCGTTGTGGGTCGAGAGCTGCACCTGCTCGACCGCCCAGCCCTGTCCGTCCGGCAAATCCTCGGCCTTCAATCCCTCGAAGAACTGCAGCATGCGCGACAGACCCTGCTGGTGATCGATGTACTGGATCGTCGGGTGACCACCCGGCGGATCGGCCGGAACATCGTTCTGCAGCGGCACGGAGATGTCGATCAGTTTGCGCGCCATGGGTCTTTCCTCGCTCGCATGATTTTTGATTGCTTGCAGCCTAGGCGCTCACGCCTTTCGGCTCCAGAAACCCCGCGCGGGTGCGCAGTTCGCCGTGATCGGGCGCCGTCAGGAGATCGATCAAGGATTGCGCTTCTGGCGGATGAGCGGCGCCGGTCGTGACGGCCGCGGTGTACATCGTCGCGAGCCCGCAGCCCGGGGGCAGCGCACCCGAGAGCACCACGCCGGAGGTGCTGATGATCTCCGTCGCCTGCGTGCAGCCGATCGGGTGGCTCGCGGGCGACGCTGCCAGGTGCCGCATGGCCGTCGCCCCGTTGGGGTCGATCTTCAGGCGACTCTCGACCTCTCCGAGGATACCGAGCTGCATGAGGACCTTTGCGACGTGCATGCCTGCCGTCGAAGCCTTGGTATCGGGTACGTAGATGGCGTCCGCGGCGAGGAATGCCTTGCGCAGCGCTGCCTGACTCGGCGCTGACACCAAGGGATCTCCGGCGCGGACGGCGAGGGCCGTTTCGACCACCCCGACATTCCGGATGGAGGCGGGCACGACCAGGTGCTCCCTGGCCAGAGTGCCGACAAGAGTCTCGGTCAGGATGATGATGTCGGTGGGCTGGCCGGCACGCAATTTTTCTGCCATGGCACCGACTGCGCCAAACTCACCATCGATGCCGAGCCCGGTCTTTGCCTTGAAGGCGGACGCGAGGCTCTTGACGAGGCCTTGCGCCGCGCCGCCGCTCAGGATGTTCAGGTTGGTCATGCACTTTCTTCCATCGCCGCGACCAGGGCATCGCGCGTGATCGGCAGTTTGCGGACCCGCACACCCAGCGCATCGAACACGGCATTTGCGATCGCCGCGGTGACGGGCCCGTGCGCGGCTTCGCCAGCCCCGACGGGATCGATTTCGCTGCGCTGGATCAGTTCTACCTCCACGTCCGGCACCTCGGTGAAGCGCAGGACGGGATAGTCCGTCCAGCTCGTGCTGGTGATGCGCCGGCGATCGAAGCGAACCCGTTCCTTCAAGACCCAGCTGGTCGCCTGGATCGCGCCACCTTCGATCTGGTTGATCACGCCATCCGGGTTGATGGCTTCGCCGACGTCGACGGCAAGCGTCAGCTTTCTTACCCTTATATCCTCCGCGCCCTCAATCTCGGCGACAACGGCACAATAGGCGCCGGTGTTCTTGTAACGCGCAAAGCCGACACCGTGACCAATGCCCGGCCGTTTCTCCGGCTTCCAGCCCGCCCGCTTGACTGCGGCCCGGATCACATCCTTTGCGCGCTCATCGCGCAAATGGCGCAGCCGGAATGCAACAGGGTCCTCGCCGCGTTCGCTGGCAATTTCGTCCAGCAACGACTCGATTGCGAATACATTGCCCTGCGCACCCAGCGTGCGCAGCGCCGAGGTGCGAACCGGCATGGTAGTGAGGCGATGGCTTTCGATTACCCACGAAGGGAAATCGTATAACGGGACGGAATTGCGGTCGCCGCCACCACCATTGGCCTGCGGCGGATTGGACGAGATCATGCGCGGGAAGGGGGTTGCGATCTCCGTGCCCGCGAGCAGCGCCGGCTGTGCCGCGCGGCCGGGGCGCGCGGCATGTCCATTGCTCCAGATCCGGTGGCGCCAGCCGACGATCTCGTTGTTCGCGTCGAGGTCGGCTTCGATCTCGATCGCCATGGCTGCACCGAACGGCGCGTGCGACAACTCATCGGTCCGAGACCACTGCACGCGCACTGGGCGGCCTGATGTGGCTCGCGCCAGCAAGACCGCATCAAGGGCGACGTCGTCGGCGCCGTTATGGCCGTAGCAGCCGGCGCCCTCCATATGCTCGACCGTGATGCTCTCTGCCGGCACCCTCAGCACCAGCGCGAGATCGGTGCGCAGCAGGTAGACGCCCTGGCTATGGGTCCAGACATGGATACGGTCGCCATCCCATTGTGCCATCGCGCAGGACGGCGCCATCGAGGCATGCGCCATGTAGGGGCGGACGTATTGTCGCCTGATCGTGCGCGCTGCCGCAGGAGACGAGGCCGCCTTCCTTGTATCAATGACAGTCGATTCCACCGGCTGCGATTTAAGGAAGGAGGCGAGGTCATTCTCGTCGGGGAGCGTATCGCCGCCGGACCACGTCGCGTGCTTGCGCAGCGCCCTCAGCGCAGCTTCCGCGGTATGTTCCGTCTCGCAGACGACGCCTGCAAAACTGCCGTCGCGCACGATAGCGACGAGGGCCGCAATGGCACGCGCGTCGTCCTCCTTCAAATCCACCAGCTTCGCGCCCGAAGCTTCCGGCCGCAGCACACGTCCGTGCAGTGTGCCCGGCCGCGCGCAATCCTGAAGAAAGCGCGCCTGCGCGTATACCTTGTCGGGAATGTCAATCCGCTGCACTGGGCTTCCGGCAAGTGCTCGCCGCGCGACTGGCTTTGCCACCGTATCGGCACTCGCCTCGCGTTCGAGCGAGACTTCATTTGCCAGCTCCCAATAGCTGGTGCTGACATTGCCCGGTCCTTTGATCGTGCCATCCTCGATGCCGAGCGCATCGATATCCGTGCCGAGCCGTTCGGACGCTTTCTCCAGAAAGATGCGGCGCGCTTCGGCGCAGACATGCCGAAGCGCACGGCCGGATTGCTGAATGGAAAGGCTGCCCGAGGTCACGCCTTCGTTGGGACTTGCGGCGGTCGAGGCGCGCTGCATCCGCACCCGGGACATGTCGATGTCGAGCTCGTCGGCAGCAATCTGTGCCAGCGCCGTGACGATACCCTGGCCGATTTCCACCTTGCCTGGCGAGACCACGACATGTCCGTCGGGCAGAAATTTCAGCCATGATGAAAGCCGCGGATTGGCTGCAACGCTGACCGGCAGCATGGGCGGAGAGGGCGTAATCATCTGGCGTCCATCTCGCTGGCTGCGCGCAGCACGGCCCGCACGATGCGGTGATGCGAGCCGCAGCGGCAGAGATTGCGATCGAGCGCCGCCTTCACGTCGTCGCTGGAGGGTGAGGGGTTTTGCCGCAGCAGCGCCGCCGCGCTCACCAATATGCCGGAGATGCAGTAACCGCATTGCATCGCCTGCTCGGCGATAAAAGCCCGTTGCAGCGGATGCGGCCGCTCAGCGCAGCCGAGCCCATCTAGTGTGGTGACGTCCTTGCCCGCGACCGACCACAGCGGCATGTCGCAGGAGTTTACCGCGCGATCTCCGACGATGACATTGCAGGCCCCGCATTCGCCGGCGCCGCAGCCGAAATGCGGTCCGACTAGGCCGCACTCGTTACGCAGGATATCCAGCAACGAACGGTCGGGATCGGTATCGACGGATGTTTCGAGGCCATTCAGCCGAAAGCGGATTTGCGGCATCAAAAACCTATTGCGGCTTGTCAGCGAACTTCTTGACGACGTCTGCCCACTTCACGATGTCGCCGCGCAGGAATTTGTCAAATTCTTCCGGCGTCATCGACATCGGTATCGCCCCTTGTGCGGTCCACAGCTTCACGATATCCGGCCGCTTGATCGCCGCATTCACGGCGGCATTAAGCTTGCCGACAATCGGCTGCGGTGTTCCCACCGGCGCCATCAGGCCGAGCCAGATCGTCGCTTCGTATCCGGGAACGCCGGTGCTATCGGCTGTCGGCACGTCGGGCAAGACTGTCGAGCGTGTCTTTCCGGTGGTGGCTAGTGCGCGCACCTGCTTCTCGGTGACATTCGGCGCCATCGCCGGCACCGCGTCGATCATCATCTGCACCTGGCCGCTGATGACGCCCGTGCGCGCCTCGCCGCTGTTGCGGTATGGCACGTGAAGGAGGTCGATCCCGGCCATCGTTTTGAACAACTCGCCCGCCATGTGATAGGGCGTGCCCTGGCCGGAAGAGGCGTAGTTGAGCTTGCCAGGCTGCGACTTGGCGAGCGCAATGAATTCGGCCAAAGTCGTGGCCTGCACCGACGGATGCACCACGATCACGAGGTCGGAATAATTGACCGGTGCAATCGGCGCCAGGTCGCGCATCAGTTCATATTTGCGCTGCGCCAGCGGCACCAGCGATTCATTCGCGGTCTGGGTATTCGACATCATCAACAGCGTGTAGCCGTCCGGCGGGGACTTTGCTGCCTCGATGGTGCCGATCACGCCACCGGCCCCGGTGCGGTTTTCCACTACGAAAGGCTGGCCAAAATTCTCCTGCAGGATGTTGCCGATCTGGCGAGCGGTGACATCCGCCGGCCCGCCCGCGCCAAAGGGCACGACAATCCTGACAGGGCGTGCCGGATAGTCCTGCGCCGACGCGGGCGCGGCGATCGGGACCGCCAGCAGGGCGGCAGCCAGCGCCAGCACGAGCCTTTGGCCGCTCATCCGTCTCTCCCCATTCTGCTTCTTGTGCCGCCAATCTAGCTGCACCGAGAACGCACTGTCGACGATAGACTAAAGGCTGCGCCTCGGAATAAAGGATAGGCTCCGGTGTACGCAACTTCGCCTTTCATGAGCGGGGAGCAAGGGATGAAACAGTTTTCGATTTCGCGCCGCGGCGTCCTGAAGGGCGGTGCGGCATTGGCGGCGGGCGCCGCATTTTCGACCCGGGTTATGGCCGCCGCGCCGCCGGCCGAGGCGGTCACGCCGGCTCTGGTAGAGGCGTCCAGGAAGGAAGGTCAGGTGATTTACTACACCTCGACCGACTTGCCGGTGGCCGAAAAGCTGGCCAAGGCATTCGAGGCGAAATATCCGGGAATTGCGGTCCGGGTCGAGCGCACCGGCGCGGAACGCGTGTTCCAACGCATCGGGCAGGAATATGCGAGCAACATCCACGCCGTCGACGTCGTGAACTCCTCGGATGCCGCCCATTTCATCGTCTGGAAGCGCGATGGCATTCTGGCGCCCTATGTTCCCGAGGATGTCGCAAAGTACTATCCGGCAGAGCACAAGGACCCGGACGGTCAATTCGCGAGCTTCCGCGTCTGGCTCAGCATCATCGCCTACAACACCAATCTCGTGAAAGCGGAGGATGCACCGAAGAGTTTTGCCGACCTGCTCGATCCCAAATGGAAGGGCAAGATCGTCAAGGCGCATCCCGGCTATAGCGGCACCATCATGACCGCGACCTACCAGATGCAGCGCGATCTCGGCTGGGAGTATTTTGAGAAGCTTGCCAAGCAGAATGTCATGCAGGTGCAGTCTTCGGCCGATCCGCCGAAGAAGCTCGATCTCGGCGAACGCGCCGTGATGGCCGATGGCAACGAGTACAACATCTTCCAGATGAAGGAGGCGGGTCGTCCGGTCGAGCCCGTCTATGCCAGTGAAGGCTCGCCGCTGATCATCGGCCCCAACGGAATATTCAAGGCCGCGCCGCATCCGAATGCGGCACGACTGTTCCAGGCCTTCAGCCTGAGCCAGGAAGCGCAGCAGCTCATCATCGACGTCGGCGGCCTGCGCTCGGTGCATTCGCAAACCAAAGAGAAGGCCGGCCGGAAGCCGCTCGCCGAAATCAAGACCATGAAGGATGATGCGGCGGCGGTCGAGAAAGAGGGCGAGGCGATCAAGGCGCGCTACACAAAGCTGTTCCGCGTCTGATGTCGGTGGAATTGCCCCAAACCTCCGTCGCCGAGTTGCTGGCGGCGAAGATCGCCGCGCTGCAACCGGGCGTGCTTCCCGCCGCCACCGCGCGCAAGTGCGAGGATCTGCTGATCGACGTGGTCGGCCTCTGCGTCACCGCGCGCAATGAGGACTATGTGCGTGGCGCGCTCGACGGCTGCGACGACGACGGTCCCTGCACCGCGATCGGGCATGCGCGTACGCTGAACACCGCGGGCGCCGCTTTCGTCAACGGCACCGCAGCGCACGGCGAAGACTTCGACGATACCTTTGAAGGCGGCCCCGTGCATGCCGGCGCGGTGATTGTGCCCGCGGTGCTCGCAGCCTGCGAACGTCACAATCCCGATGGCCGCATGGCGCTGACCGGCATCGCTGTCGGAACCGAGGTCCTTTGCCGCCTCAGCCTGGTCGTGCCAAAGGCGGTGCACAAGGCCGGCTTCCACCCGACGGCGGTATTCGGTGCGATGGGCGCGACGGCTGGCGTCGGCGCAGCGCTCGGCCTCAACGTCAGGCAAATCGTCGATGCGCTCGGCATTGCCGGCAGTATGGCGGGCGGCATCATCGAATATCTCGCGGAAGGAGCCTGGACCAAGCGGCTGCATGCCGGCTGGGCGGCTCAGTCGGGTATCCGCGCCGCGCTCCTGGCACGAGCCGGCTTCGTCGGCCCGCGTACGGTGTTCGAGGGCGTGCACGGGTTGTTTCACGGCTTTGCGCACACGGCCAAGGGCGATTATGACGCGCTGGTCGGCGATTTCGGCACGCGCTGGGTCACCGATACGCTCGCTTTCAAGCCCTATCCCTGCGGGACCATGACGCAGCCCTACATCGATTGCGCGCGCCGGCTTTCCGCGCGGGGCATCAAGGCGGAAGACATCACCGAGATCACCTGCGAGGTCGCAGAGGGTACGGTTCACCGGCTGTGGGAACCGCTCGCCGATAAACAGCGCCCGCGCAACGGTTATGCCGCCAAGTTCGCGGTGCCTTATCTGCTGGCAACCGGCTTTGTGCATGGCGGCGTCGGGCTCGGCGCCTTCACCGAGAGCGCGATTGCCGATCCGCGCGTGCTCGCGCTCGCCGCGAGGGTGAAGTACGTCATCGATCCCGACAATCCCTATCCGAACAACTATACCGGCCATCTGCGCGCCACACTGAAGGACGGCAGCGTGATCGAGGAAAGGCA
>Ga0187815_10000560_pt1 | contig 17855 bp, 14 predicted proteins | sample NC_S_5_FD_132962 | JGI IMG/M metagenome (GOLD analysis project Ga0187815, IMG submission 132962) | Wetland sediment microbial communities from Neuse River Estuary, North Carolina, USA - ASW-S_5 | ecosystem: Environmental > Aquatic > Freshwater > Wetlands > Sediment | place: USA: North Carolina...
ACGATCGGGGTCAGGGTGGCGTGGGGGGCCCCTTTCTCGGGGTCCGGGCTGATCGCGTAGATCGTCGTTCGCGGGCGGATCCCGTAGATGCACGTGGCGCTGTCGATGTTGATGATCCGGAAGTACGAGTCCATCATGTTCAGGATCTCGCTCGACACGAGGAGCCCGGGCTTGAGAAGTCCGATCCCGAGGTTCCCGACGTGCTTGGTCCGGGAGACGCCCTGGAAGTACATCCGGATCGCGACCTGGTCGCCCATCAGGCTCTCGAAGGTGTCGAACGCGGTGTACTCGAGGAACGTCTTTCGGTCGGGGCCCGCGACCGCGCGCTCCGCGGCGACCATCGCCTTCACGGCCTCGTCACGGCCGTACCGGCCCATCGGCAGAATGTACGGCTCCTCCGTCTCGTTCGCGGAGTAGTCGGGGATCCGGACCCGCGTGTCGAACTGGTTCGCCGGCACGTGGCGGATGAGCGTCTCGCGGAGCTTGTCGGGCGACTCGCCCGCCGCGAGCACCGCGATCATGCCCCGGCCCTGCGACAGGAAGTTGAGGAAGGTGGGCGTGAACAGCATGTAGTAGTCGTCGACGCCGACGTTGACGTCGACCTCGAAGGCATTGAAGCTCCCGCGGCGGAACCCTCCGCCCAGCAGCTTGTCGAAATCGGGGATGCCGGTCGAGTAGTACCGCTCCTGGTCGGCGACCGGCTTCCACGGCCCGTTCGCGACCGTGCCACCGGCGCTCGACACGTTCCCGAGCGCCTCGAACCGTCCCCCGTCGAGCGTGACCGCGTAGCGGGCCCGCCCGATGTTCGTCGCCCGCAGCTTCTCAAGGCGCAGATGCCGGACGCGCCGCTCGTCGAGCTCCTCGCGCTGGATGGAGATCAGGCCGTCGACGAGGTACTCGATCCCGCCCGCCTCGGGTTTCTCGAGGATCATGACGACGTCGGTGCTCGACGCCTCGACCAGGTCCTTCTGGAGGGCCATGACGAACTCTTCCATCTCGAGTCCGTACTTGTGGGTCACACCCTCGAGCGAGTCGATGACGAGGAGCGACTTCTCGGGAAGAGCGCGCTCGATCCGCTGGTAGACGTTCTCCACCTCGGGCATCGGGCTGCGCTTCAGGAGGGCGGTCAGGTGGGTCCGGTCGACCCGCGTCGGGGGTCCGCGCTCCTGGCCAAAGCTCGCGAGCACCTCGCGGCCGGCCCGAACCTTCTTCTGCTCGGGCTCGGGGAGTTCGATGTCGCGGGACTTGCCCGAGCTCTGGATCGCGTCGAGGAACAACTTCGCCGCGTCGAGCACGCGGGTGCGCATCTCGGTGGCCTTGAGCCACGGGAACTGGCGGAACAGCGCCTCGTCCCCGATGCGCGTCGACAGGTAGTACGACCGGTTCGGCTGGCCTACGCGTTCGAGCAGCTCGAGCCCGAACGTGGTCTTGCCCGTTCCCGCGCCGCCCTTGATGATGAGCGACCGTCCGCCCTTCCCGCTCAGGAAGGTGATCACCTCGGACGGGACTCCGCCGACGGTACTCCCCTCGCTCGCGGTCATGTTAGATGCCTTGTCTACGGACGGAGCGCGGGCTTGGAAACCCAACGAACCATTCCGTATCCCGTGCCATCATGGGGTCCATCCCAAAGTAAAGCTTTCGCACCGAGGAGAAGGTGCCGAGCTATCCCTCCATCACGGCCCGTCGCGTGGCTTTTCGAGCCAGTTCGAGGGCGTTCGCGAGCGGGGCGCCCGGGTCGCCCACCGCCGTCGCGGCCGAAGGATTCCCACCGCCCTTCCCGGCGAACTCGGCCTTGCCCGCGTCGAGGGTCGCCTGCGCCGAGACCTTGGGTTCCGTCGACCCCACGAACAGCACCCCGCGGCCGTCCCGCTCGCTCGCGAGCAGAGCGACGCGGTGCCCGTCCTTGGTGAGAAGGCGGGAAAGCTCCATCATCTCGTTGCGGTCGAAATCAACCTTCGCCGTCACGACGGTCGATCCCCCCACCACCTCGGTGGCGGACGGGTCCGCGAGCAACCGCGCGGCCGTCGCTCCGAGGTCGCCCTTGCGTCGCTCCCGCGCGTTCTTGCGGGTCTCCTCGACCTCGTTGAGAAGTCGGTCGATCCCGTCGGGGAGCTGCGGGACCGGCACGCCGAGGCGACGGGCGGCCTCGGAAAGGATCGCCTCGTGCTCGTCCCGGACGTCGAGCGCCCGGTCCCCGCTCACGTACGTAAGGCGCACGACCCCGTCCTGGATCCGCTCGACGTCGAGGATCGCGATCGCACCGACCTCGCTCGTGTGCGTGCAGTGCGTTCCTCCGCACGCCTCGACATCGAACCCTTCCACCTCGACGATCCGCAGGTCGCGTCCGGGGACCGCTCCGCCCTGGTAGAGCGTGAACCCGAACCGGCGTTCCGCTTCGCCGCGGGTCTCGAAGTAGCTCTTCACGGGCCGGTCCTCCCGGACGACCTGGTTCACGCGCCGCTCGACCTTGTGGAGCTCCTCCTTCGTGAGCGCCCGGTAGTGGGTCACGTCGATGCGGGCCGCCTCGGGACCTTTGTACGCTCCGGCCTGCCAGACGTGGGGTCCGAGCACCTCGCGCAGCGCTCCGTTCAGGAGGTGGGTCGCGGTGTGGTGCTGCATCAGTTGCGTGCGACGGGCGGGGTCGACCTTGGCCCGAACGCGCTCGCCGACCGAGAACGGGGCGGGCCGTTCGAGCCGGTGAAGGACCCACGGGCCGCGATGGGCCACGTCGACGACCTCGAGGTCGCCGAGCGAACCCTTGTCCGTGACCTGACCGCCGCCGGTCGGGTAGAAGTAGGTCCGGTCGAGGGCGACGAACGGTCCGTCCTTCCAGACCACGTGCGCCTCGAAGTTCGTGGTGTACGGGTCGAGGTAGTAGAGCACCTCGGTGGGCGGGGTGGCCGAAGGCACCTCCGGGAGGCCCTCGCTCGTTTCCGCGTACTCGCTGGTCGGACCCTCGTTCTCGTGCCGCTCGGCGACGCGGGCGTAGAAGTCCTCGGGGATCTTCGGAGGGTCGCTGAGCTCCTCGACCGCGAGGTCGGGCGGGACGCCGAGCGAATCGTACCACTCGATGAGCGTCTCCTCGCCGACCTTGCCACCGGTCGAGCGGACCCGCTCCTCGTAGCGTCGGATCGTCTGCCGAGCGCGGCCGATCGCGTCCTCGTACCGCTCGCACTCGGCGAGCACCACCTTGTGGAGGTCGTCCCGGTGCGCCCCCACTTCGGGGAAGTCGCGGGCGATCTCCCGACCGACCCGGTCGAGGATGGAGATCACGTCGGGAGACTCCGGGGTCTTCTGCAGGATCCGCAGCGAACGGCGGAGGAGCAGCCGCACGAAGTAGCCCTCCTTGCTGTTGGACGGGACGACGCCGTCGGTCAGCAGGAAGTTGAGGGCCCGCGCGTGGTCGATGAGGAGGGCGGTCTCGCGCGCCGGGAACGTCCGGCGCAGCTCCTCGTACTCCGACCCGAACACCGCCTCGTAGGCGGTCTTCGTCCCCTGGCTCGCCCACACGAACCGCTCGAGCCCGTAGCCGGTGTCGACGACCTGGAGCGGCATCGGCTTCAGCCGCTCGCCGTCCCGGACGTACATCATGAAGACGAGCGTCGCGAGCTCGAGACCGGCGACGCTCACGCTGAGCGACGGGCCGACGTTGCCGCCGCCTTCCCAGACCTCCTCCTTGTAGGTGATCGCCTTCGGGTCGACTCCGTATTCGCTCGTCAGGAGCTCGTCGCAGAGCTCGACGCATCGCTCCTTGAAGTAGACCTCGTGGTCGGGGCGGTTGAAGGCGTGGTGCGCCATCATCTCGAACAGCGTGAAGTGCCGGCCGCTGCGGCCGACCTCCTCGAGGTCGATGAACCGCAGGACGGGTTGGCTGATCGTGAGCGGATTCGCGGGAGGAGGGATCGTCCCGTTCGTCACCCAGGGCTGGAAGTCGTAGATCGAGGCCTGCGTGAAGAACACATCGTTCCGCCACCGCGCGATCGTCGGGTAGCGTCGGATGCGAGTGTGGCCCCGCCGCTCGAAGAACGTGAGATAGCTCTCCCGCAGCGCGCGAAGGTCGTACGGACGGGCCAGGATCGGGTGACCGATGAACCCGTAGTCGCGGCAGGGGGCCTCCTGGCACCGGTCGAACTCGCCGAGGGTCCAGAAGGCGTGGCCGCACACGACGCAGGTACGTCGGTGGAATCCTCCTCGGTGGAAGAACGGGAGGTCGTACTCCGACGCGTCCATGACGGCGCGCGGACGGACGCCGATGTTTAAACCGTTTGGTTGGTGACTCCGCGACGGAACGCTTCCCCGGGGGTCGCTCCGGGAGCGAAGGCGGTCGAACCGGTGGCGGAGCAGGAGGGCGAAGTCCCGTTGGAGCCCCGGGTCGCGGCGAGGGCCACCGGGGCCCTGATCGCGTTGCGGATCGGCTACGCCTACAACTGGCTCGACATCGGTCCGGCGCTACGGTCGATCGGAGCGAGCTACGGTGTCGGGCCGGCCGACTGGGGGCTGCTCGTCGCGGCGTTCCTGCTGAGCGCAGGCCTTCTGCAAGTTCCGGCCGGTCTCCTCGCGAGACGCTACGGCGCCCGGTCCGTCTCCCTCGCCGGGGTCGGGATCCTGGCCGTCGGCAGCGCGGCGTGCGCCGCCGCGCCCTCGTTCTTCGTCCTCGTGGTGCTGCGCCTGGTGGCGGGGGTCGGAGCCGCCTTGTTCTTCTCTCCGGCGATCGGCCTCGTGGCGAGCCTTTACCCGCCGGGCCGCCGCGGGATACCGGTGGGCACCTTCAGCTCCGCGTTCAGCCTGGGGGCCGCGCTCGGCATCGTCGGTTCGTCGCTCCTCGTCCCGGTCCTCGGCTGGCAGCTCTCGCTCGCGGTCGGGGGCGCCATCCTCGGCGTCCCTGCGCTGTTCAGCCTCGTGCTCGTCCCGCCCGAGGCCGGGGCGGCGCCGAAGGGCCCCCGGGTGCGAGGCCCGACGATCCCGGCGTCGCTCTCCTACCGAGGCGTCTGGGCCGTCGGTATCGCGTTCATCGGTCTCGAGGGCGCCACGTTCGCGACCGGCAACTTCGTGGTCCCGTGGGGCGAGTCCGTCGAGGGCTGGTCGATCACCCTCGCCGGCGTCGTCGGGATGATGTTCATCCTGCCGAGCGTCTTCGGCGGCCCGATCGGCGGGCGTCTCGCCGAGCGCCACCGCAACCACCGGACGCAGTTCATCGTCGCGACGCTCGCGGGCGCGGTGGTGCTCGCGGCCCTTCCGTGGGCCGGGCTCGCGTTCGCGATCGTCATCGGCGCGGTGTTCGCGTTCTCCTACGGCATCGTCTACGCCGTGATGTACGTCATCCCGCTGTTCTGGCGGGAGGTCCCGGCCGGAGAGATCCCGCTCGCGATCGGGCTGCTCAACTCGATCCAGCTCGCCGGTGGGGCGGTCGTGTCGCCGCTCTTCGGCGAGATCGTTGCGACCTCGTCCTACGCCGTGGCGTGGGAGGCGCTCGCGGTGATGATGGTCGCGACCCTCGTGGCACTCGTCCTTCTGCCCCCGACGCCCGCCGCCGGGGTCGGTCTTCCCGCCGGGGCGGGTCCCGGCCCTCCCTGAGAGCGGTCCCCGTCGCGCACTGGTCGGCGATCGGGCACTCGGGACACCGGGGACGGTTCGGTCGGCAGAGGTTCTGACCGTGCTGGACCAAGAGCGGATTGACGGGGATCCAGAAGCGAGGGTCGACCCTCTCACGAAGCGCCTCTTCCGTCGCCTCGGGCGTCTTCGTGCGGACGACGCCGAGCCGGTTCGCGATCCGATGGACGTGCGTATCGACCGGGATCGCCGGGATCCCGTAGCCGAAGACCAGCACGCAGTTCGCCGTCTTCGGACCGACGCCCGGCAACGAAACGAGTTCCTCGTAGGTACGGGGAACGACCCCGCCGAATCGGTCGAGGACCTCTCGGGCCACCACGCCGAGCACCCGTGCCTTCACGCGGTAGAACCCGGTCGCCCGGATGAGCGGCTCGACCTCGGAGCGCTTCGCGCGGGCGAGGGAGGGCGCGTCCGGGAACCGGGCGAAGAGGCGCGCGCTCGCCGCGTCGGTGTTCGCATCCCGCGTCCGCTGGGAGAGGATCGTGCCGATCAGCACCTGGAACGGGTCCTCGGCGTGGTCGCGGAGGTACGGTCGACGCCAATCCCCCGTCCCGTAGAGCTCGCTCAGCCGGTCAAGGAGGCGCTCCCAATCGAAGCTCCGGGAGGGTCCAGGTCGCGTCATCGTGACCCGCTCCGCGCACCGGTCGGCCCCACGGGGGCCTCCCGGAGCGGCGCGACGCCCGGGTCGGAGAGGTCGGGCTCGTCCGCGTCCGCCTCGTGGCGGTGGAGCTCCCCGATCAGGTAGTCGCTGCCGACCACGAGAGTGAGCCCGTCGGGTCCCGTGCCGGCCCGACCGACCGCCACCCCTTCGGCCGGTGACCGGGCCTCGACGATCCGGGGGAATCGACCGGCGGCCGCGACGCGCAGGTCGGCCGGGCGGGCGCTGCGGTCCGACCGCAGGGGCACCACGACGAGCGTGCGCGCGAGAGGCGCGAGCGCATCGAGGATGCGCCCCGCATCCTTCTCGCGCAGGCAACCGAACACGATGACGCTCTCGCCGGGGTCGGCGAGAGGGGAGATCTCCGCGAGGCTCTGGGCGACCAACCGGGCGCTCTCGGGGGTGTGGGCGACGTCGTAGAACATCTCGGGTCGCTTCGCGACCCGTTCGAGCCGCCCCGGCCAGCGGACCTTCGAAAGCCCCTCGGCGACCTTCCCTTCGATCATCTCGCGGCCGGTCGCTTCCGCGAACCGGACGCAGGCGGCGACGGCGAGGCCCGCATTGAGCGGCTGGAACCGTCCGAGGAGCGGGCTCGAGAGGTCCGTGAAGTGACGGCGGGGGGTGCGCACCGAGAACGTCTGACCATCCTCGGAAAGGGTCCGGCTCTCGACCCGGACCTCCTTCTCCGTGTGCCAGAGGGGAACCCCCACGCGGGTCGCGGTCCCCTCGACGACCGTCCGTGCCTCGCGCGGAAGCTCGCCGACGACCCCCGTCATGTGGGGGTGGAAGATCCCGGACTTCTCCCGGGCGATCGACGCGAGGTCGGGGCCGAGGAGGTCCGTGTGCTCGAGCTCGATCGTGGTGATGACGCCGACGCGTGCGTCGAGCACGTTCGTCGCGTCGAGGCGGCCCCCGATCCCCACTTCCACGACCGCCGCGTCGACCGCCTCGCGGGCGAACCAGTCGAAGGCGAGCGCGGTGGTCACCTCGAAGAACGTGGGCGACCGGTCGATGGTGCCGGCCGCTTCGGCGTCGCGCGCCGCCGCTTCCACGCGGCGGAGCCCGTCGACGACCGCGGAGCGCGGGATCATCCGTCCGTCCACCCGGGCCCGTTCCCGGTACGTGACGAGATGGGGCGAGGTGAAGAGTCCCGTACGGACCCCGTGGGCGGTCAGGATCGACTGAGCCATCACGGCGGTCGACCCCTTGCCCTTGCTACCGGTGATATGGATCGCCGGGAACTTCCGTTCGGGATGGTCGAGCCGTTCGAGCAGGGCTTCGACCGTCTCGAGGCCGGGGCGGATCCCGAAGCGGCGGCGCCGGAACAGCTCTTCGAGCGACGCGCGATACTCCTCCTGGGTCACGGTGCCTCCGCCGAGCGATTCGTCCGTTTAACCGTCGTGGGGTCGCGGTCGGTCGCCGACGCGGGCTAGTACATCGACCGCTCTCGGTACGACCCGAACACTTCCTGGAACGCGTGCACGATCTCCCCGAGGGTCGCCTCCGCCTGGAGTGCCTCGAGCACCGCGGGCATCGTGTTCTTCTCCTCGGTCGCGGCGACCCGCCGGAGTCGGTCGAGGGCGGCTGCATGGCGGGAGGCATCGCGTCGGGAGCGGAGCGCCCGGAGCCGACGGGACTGGGCGCGTCGGGCCTCCTCCGAGATCTTGAGCCGCGGCACCTTGATGGGGGCGTCGATGGTGTACGCGTTCACGCCGACGACCTTCTCCTCGCCGGACTCGACCGACCTCTGGTAGCGGAACGACGCCTCCTGGATCTCGCGCTGGAAGAAGCCACGCTCGATCCCGGCGACCACGCCGCCGAGCGCGTCGATCCGGTCGAAGTAGCGGTGCGTCTCCTCCTCCATGGTATCGGTGAGCCACTCGACGTAGTAGCTGCCCGCGAACGGGTCGACCGACTCGGCGACCCCCGATTCGACCGCGAGGATCTGCTGCGTCCTGAGGGCGATGCGCACCGCGTCCTCGCTCGGGAGCTGGATCGCCTCATCGTAGGAGTTCGTGTGGAGCGACTGGGTCCCGCCGAGAACGCCCGCGAGCGCTTGCACGGTGGTGCGCACGATGTTGAGCTCGGGCTGCTGGGCGGTGCACGAGCACCCGGCGGTCTGCGTGTGGAACCGTAGCCACGTCGAGCGTTCCTGCTTCGCGCCGAACTCGTTGCGCATCACGTCGGCCCAGACGCGGCGGGCCGCGCGGAACTTGGCGACCTCCTCGAAGAAGTCGTTGTGCGAATTGAAGAAGAAGGAGAGCCGCGGGGCGAATTCGTCGACGTCGAGTCCTCGTTTCTTCGCCTCCGCGACGTACGTACGTCCGTCCGCGAGCGTGAACGCGAGCTCCTGGACCGCGGTCGAGCCGGCTTCCCGGATGTGGTAGCCCGAGATCGACACCGGGTTCCACTTCGGGGTCGAGCGCGTCGCGAACTCGATCGTGTCGGTGACGAGGCGCAGGGCCGGGCGGGGAGGGTAGAGGAACTCCTTCTGCGCGATGTACTCCTTCAGGATGTCGTTCTGTGTCGTTCCGCCGAGACGGGCGAACGGCACGCGGCTCGCCTGGCCGGCGAGCAGGTACATCGCCCAGAGGATGTTCGCAGGGGCGTTGATCGTCATGCTTGTCGTCACGTCGGCGAGCGGGATCCCCGCGAGCAGGCGACGCATGTCGTCGAGCGAGCTCACGTTCACGCCGCACTTGCCGACCTCGCCGAGCGACTCGGGGTCGTCCGCATCGAGACCGTAGAGCGTCGGGTCGTCGAAGGCGACCGACAGGCCCGACTCCCCGTGCTTCAGGAGGTAGCGGAACCGTCGGTTCGTGTCCTCGGGCGTCCCGAACCCCGAGAACATCCGCATCGACCAGAGGCGGCCCCGGTACATCGTCGGGTGGATCCCGCGGGTGAACGGCGGCTGTCCCGGGTAGCCGATCCGCGCGAACGAGCCTCGCGACGAGCGCGGGGTGTAGAGGCGCTCGACCGGGATTCCGCCGAGGGTCGTGAACCGCTCCTTGCGCTCGGGGCTCTTCGCGAGCGCCGGGTCGAGGGTCTCGGCCAGCCAACGGCGGGTCTGTTCCCGCACCGGGTCCCCGCCGAGGCGGTCGTCGGGCCCCGAGGAAGGCGACCGCAGCGGCCGACTCGCCGACATCGAGAAGGACCGAGGCGTTCGGGAACTATAAGTTCCGGGGGGCTCGAAAAGCGGCGCGAGGGTCCTCCGGCTCACGGCATCCGGAGCCCGACAAGGTCGCTCCTCCCCCGTCGTCGCACCGCCACGCCCACCGCTTCAGCGAACCGGGGGAACGCGGCTCCCGTCCAAACGGTGTTGTCCGCGAGCACCACGGCCCCTCGGGTGAGCTTCGGCTGCACCGTCGTGAGCTCGAACCGAAGGTGCGAGGGGGTATGCAGGCTGTCGTGGAGGAAGATGCCGACCGAGGGGAGCTCCTTGACAAGCCCTGGGAGGATGCGTTCGCTCGGACCCAAGCGCAGGTCCCATCCGGCGCGCAGCTCGGAGGGGACCGCCCACCCCGTCGAGCGGCCCGGCGGGAGCGCCACCGGGGATTCGCGCGGCGAGAAGCGCGGGCCCCGCTGCGGCAGAGGGAGGTCGATCGAGTGGACGGTTCCCCGACCGTTCTTGCGCGTACCGAGCAGGAAGTGCGTCGAGGAGACGCCGCTGCTCACGCCGGTCTCGATGATGTGTTCGGGCCTCGTCAGACGGACAAGGGCGTACAGCTCGAGGGGCGCGCGGATCTGGGCGTAGTGGGGTCGTCCGGCGGCGCGGTGTTCGTCCGCGACCCGCTCCTCGAACGGAAGGAGCTCGTCGACCTCGGCGAGCACGTTCGTGACGCTCTCCACCGAAGCTCCGCTGAGCTGCCGCAGCCATTCGAGATTCAAGGAGGCACGCCGGTCACCGAGAGTGGCGCGGGCTCGCGCGATCGATGCGCGGACCGACGCGGGGAGCGTCCTTTCCGAGGAAGACCGGCTCATGGGCTTCCCCCGTTCCGGGGTTTCTCGGGCTTCACGGCAAGATGCGCTTGGATGAACCGAAGCCTGGCCGTCGACCCCGTGATGACGCGCTCCACCCGGTCGGCCTCGATCCTTCCGGAGAAGAACGGCGCGTCCACCACCAGGGTCTCGAACTCCCCACCTTCCCCCGCCACGTTCACCGGCAGGATCGAGCGGCTACGACGTTCGATCTCCTCCACGAGGGCGCCATCCAGGCGACGGCCCAGCAGTTCCGGCGTCAGGGGCTCCGCCGCCAGATGCACGAGACGGATGTCGAGTCCGGCGGCGATCTCCTCGCGGACGACGCGTCCGGGTTCCTTTCTCCACAGCGGGGCGTAGACACGACGGCGGGCGCCGTCCGCCGCCCGTAGCACCCGAGCCCACTGGTACGATGACTGGATCGCCCCCACGACGACCGGCCCGCGGTCACCTGTGATGGCTTCGCGCAGCGCGACGAGCTCGGGGTCCTCGCCCGTTCCCTGGACCGGGACAGTGCGATGAGCCTTCCCCCACGCCCGGGCCTGGAGCGCGACCATATCGAGGTTCGGGGTGTGGAACATCATCGCGTCCGGCTCTGCGGGAACGATCGTGACCAGCTCGTCGACCGGCCAACCTTGCGAGTCCGCGAGGTAGGCCGAGTAGATCGAATCCTTGCCACCGGAAACGAGGGCCGTGACCGTCATGGGAAGTGCTACGGGAGCCCGAGACCACCCCGCCAGCGGTCGTACAGCGGAAGGAGCGGCAGCGAGGCGACCGCACGGCCCGACCAGCGGATCGTCGCGTCGGGCGTCGGGACCACCGTCCCGAGCCGAGCGCAGCCGAACGGTCGGAACGCCCGTTCGAACCGAGCGGCGTTCTGAGCGGAGACCTCGACCACGAATCGGCTGCGGCCCTCGGCGGCGAGGGCGAGCGAAGGACTTCCGAGACCGGTGACGTCGAGGTCAGCCTCGAAACCCAGTCCCCCTCCGAAGGCCATCTCGCTGAGCGTGACCGCGAGGCCTCCGTCCGACAGGTCGTGGACAGCGCGGAGCTGTTTCCGACGGCCCGCGGCGAGCAGGGCCTCCCCGAGGCGACGAAGCCCCGCGGGGTCGGGTCGGGGGACGGCCAGCCCTCGCTTCGCGTGAAGGCGTGCCCAGAGCGAACCCCCGAGCTCGGGGGCCGACCGGCCGACGAGGTAGAGGGCGTCGCCCGCCTCTTTCAGGTCGCTCGTGACCGCACGGCCGACATCGTTCACGATCCCCGTGGCGAGCAGTACGGGCGTGGGCGGGATCTCCTCTCCCAGCCCACCGTTGTAGAAGCTGACGTTGCCGGACGGTACCGCGAAGCCGAGGGCGCGGGCGCCGCGCGCGAGACCCCGGGTCACGGAGCTGAAGTCCCCGAGCACGAGGGGGTCCTCCGGGTTCCCGAAATTGAGGCAGTTCGTGAAGGCGTCCGGCCGGGCGCCGACGGCGTACAGGTTCCGTGCAGCCTCCTCGACGACCATCACCGCGCCGGCCTCGGGGTCCTCGGTGCACGCCCACGGCTGCGTGGCCGTCGTGATCCCGAGCCCGCGATGGCTCGACGGGCGAGGCTGGACCACCGCCGCATCGCCGTGCGATGGTGACGTGACGCGGCCGTGGAGCGGCTTCACCACGAGGCGACCCTGAACCTCGTGGTCGTAGACCCGCAGGACACCCTCGCGGGAGAGCGAGTCCGGGGCGAGCAGAAGCTCGGTGAACACCTGCGCCGGGTCCGCGTGCGCAAGGTCGGGGGACGGCCGTGACGCGCGTCGCCGCGAGCGGGTCGGGCGGTGTTTCACGGCGGGGTCGACACGGAACCCGACGCGCAGGTGCGCGGCGAGGGCCCCCTTCCACAGCAAGGTCTCGAACGGGCCGGGCACCACCTCACCGAGGTCCGTGGCGGGCACGTCATGTCGACGAAAGATCGCGAGCAGCTCGTCGAGGTCCGACGGCGCCACGTCGAGGATCATCCGTTCCTGGGACTCGGAGATCCAGACCTCCCAGGGTCGCAGCTTCTCCTCCCTCAGCGGGACGAGGGAGAGGTCGATGCGCGAGCCGAACCCTCCCGAGTTCACGAGCTCGCCCGACGCGGTCGCGAGCCCGCCGCCCCCGAGGTCCTTCTGGCCGCGCACGAGTCCGCGGTCGTACGACTCGAGACAGGCGTGGATCAGCGGTTCCTTCATGATCGGGTTCCCCAGCTGGACCGCGCCGCGGGACTCGGACTCGCTGCGGTCGGTGAGCTCCTTCGAGGCGAACGCGACGCCCCCGATGCCGTCCCGTCCCGTGAGACCGCCGACGAGGACGAGCCGGTCGCCGGCGGCGCGGGCCCGGTTCGGAGTGAGGCGGCGCCGCGGTAGGAAGCCGACGCACCCGACGTTCACGAGCGGGTTCACGACGTACGCGGGGTCGAAGTAGACGCAGCCCGAAACGGTCGGAACGCCGACCCGGTTCCCGTAGTCCCGAATGCCCGCGATGACCCCCTCGGCGAGGTAGCGCGGGCTCTTCACCCCCGGTGGGAGCGACTCCGGGCCGCGGTCGAGCGGTCCGAAGAACAGCGGATCGCTGAGCGCGATCGGCTTCCCGCCGACCGCGAGGACGTCCCGAAGGATGCCACCGATCCCCGTCGCGGCGCCACCGTACGGCTCCACGGCCGAGGGGTGGTTGTGGGACTCGATGCGGATCGCGTAAGCGTAGCCGTCCTCGAACCGGAGGACGCCGGCATCGCCCGTCCCGAGCACGCGGGGCCTCGGATGCAAGCTCCCGAACGCCCGTTTCAGGAACGGACGCGAGCTCTTGTAACTGCAGTGCTCGCTCCAGCTCTGCGCGATCCCGGCGAGCTCGACGTCCGTCGGCTCGCGCCCCTCCTTCCGGTAGTACTCCTGCAAACGACGGAGTTCGACCCGGTCGAGGCCCAGCCCCTGGGCGTCCGACAGCCGGGCCAGGCCGGCGGCGGAAGCGTGGCGCATCGGGAGCGCCGTGACCTCGTTCGCCCACTCGGACATGCCCATCAGGTGGAGAGGGGACGCACCGTCACCCGGTGGATCACGGGATTCGCGAGAAGGCGTTCCACCGCTCGGTCGGCGAGCTTTCGTGCCTCGGACTCGGGGACGTCCGCGAACTCGAGGTCGTAAATGCGCGCGGTCCTCACGTGGCGGACCGAGGGGATCCCGAGAAGTCCGAGGGACTTCTCGATGCTCTCGGCCTCCGCGTCCATCACGCCCGGTTTCAGCTCGACCCGGACCTCGATGCGAACCGTCGGTGCGTCCGTGCTCCCGACCTCCCGGCCTCGCTTACCGAACCGGAGAGATAACAGTGCCTCCGACCGAAGCGTCGGGAGTGATGGCAGGAAGGAGAGCAGGGTGGTCGCGCGCGAGAGACCGAACGGGACTCGCGGGGGATGGCCTACCGTGCGGGCGGATGGGTGGGGGGTACGTTGCCGCCCGGCAGTACCGAGTGACGACGACGCCGCAGGACGGCGACCGCCACCAAGACGATCGCGGCCACCACCACAAGAACAACGATGACCGTCCACGGAAGGGACGGCGGGGGCGACGACGGAATCGGCAACGCCGTCCAATTGCCGTGGGCGAACAGCCAGGTCGTGTCGCTCACATGAACGGTGCCGGCGCGGTTGTTGACGAGGAACCCACCAAACTCGACGGCGGCCGCCGAGTATCCGTCGTACGTAAGAGCACCACCTGAACCCGGAAGGGGAAGGACCTCCGGCAACATCGTCCAGGATTGGCTGTACTCGAACGCGTACGCTAGCGAGATGACCAAGAACCCCGGAATGCTCGGGTCCCAGGTGATCATCTCGCCGAAAGGAACACCCCCATTGCTGAGGCACGGACCTCCGAACGGCGGGTTCGCGTGGATCGACCACGCGCCCGACCGGAGCGCCAGCGAACCGGTGCAATTGGCGAACATGAGCGAGTCGTTCATCGGGTCCCATCCCATCATGACGGCGAGCTGGGCCGGGACCACCGTCAGGTTGTGCCAGCTACTGCCCGGGGAGAGCCCCCAGAGCACTTGATCGTAGGTCCCCTTCCCCCCCGAAGTGGGTTCCATTCCCGACAGAACGATCTGGCCCAGCTCGTCGTCGAAGGCCATCGCAAGGGGCTCAAACTCTCGTTCGCCCGCGACCCCGGACGTGCCGCTGAGGTTCTTCCAGTTCCCCGCGGAGTAGCTCCAGGTTTGGGCTCCCCCGGTCAGCGACTCATACAATACCACCTCGCGACTCGCCGGGTCGTAGGCCATCCCGAGTTCGGGGGAGGGTGGCGGTTCGACCGTGGAAGTCAGCCGGTACCAGGTGTTGTTCAGGAACACCCAGGTGTCGTTCGGCGCGAGCGCACCGATGGCGCCCACGTACCCTCCGAACATGACCGTGTAGCCATCGGCCGCGTCGTAGACCATCGCGTTCTGGACCAGCGCAGGAGGATAGGCCGGCTCGAGGTAAGATGGAACGGGCACCGTCGGGGCAGCGGACCGTGCCGGGGCGGCCAAGATGAGTCGGTTCGATCCTGCCACGCCGGGTGTTGCCAGCACCCCGAACCCGCTCGCGACGACGATCACGGCGACCGCCACCGCGATCCAGCGGTACCGAACTGCCTCCACCTCAGGAATCTGCCCCACGTGCGCGACCCCCGGTGGGTCCCGAGGCATGAGCCCGGTAGCGGACTCCGCTAAATGGTGCTTTTGGGCCCATCAAATCCATCGGATTTCGAAGGGGACCACGAGGTTCCCGACGTCCCAGAACGGTCGAACCGAGGAGGGGGCCCCGCCCGGGTCCGTCGGCAAAAGGCGGCTTCGACAAAGCCTATATAGGGGGGCTTTTTCGGGCCGCCGGCTCGGTGGGGGGCCGGCCGTCATGGAGGAGTTCATCTGCAGCGTTGAGTTCCTGCGCGGCCCGGCTGACGTCATCGCCCGGGTCTCGAGCGAAGCAGGGGGCATCCGCGAGTACCGCGGCGGCTCGGCCGATTCCGTGATCGACCAGGTCATCAACGACCTCCAAGAGGAGTTCGAGTCCGCCCCGGTGGCGTAACACGGTCGGGGGCTGGGCATCCGCTTTTCACGAAGGAATCGACGCATCTCGGTAGAGGAACGATCATGGAGAAACCTGTCGCGGCCAAGCCGCCGATCAGTCGCGCCGTCGAAAGCGCTTACACGAAGGTCTGGGGCAGCGAGCACGTGGTGGCCCTGATCGCCCTCAAGGTCGAGACCTCCGAGGCGGACAATGTCGCGAGCGAGGTCGCGAAGTTCACCGAGGTCGAGGACGATTTCCTCGTGACCGGTGACACCGACATCTTCCTCAAGGCCCGCTTTCCCCACTACGAGGAACTGAAGGAGTTCGTCCTGCACCGGCTCCCGTCGGTCCGGGGAATCCGGGAAACGAAGACGCTCCTTGTCGTCACCGCCTACAAGGAAGGGGGCGAGACCCACAGCCCATGACCGCCCCGACCGTCGCTCCCTCGCCCTCGGCCATCGGCACGGCCGACCCCGTCGCGCCCCGTATCGACCCCGTGCTTCCGGGGCTCGAGCGAGTGCTCGACGCGCTGACACAGCTCGCCGACGACGCCCTCGTACCGCGGAACGTCCGCCGGGGCGCCCAGGCCGCCAAGGACGCGCTGTCGAAGCCCCGGGCCGCGCTCGACATGCGTATCGCGAGCGCCGTCTACGTCCTCGACGACCTCGCGAACGACCCCAACCTTCCGACCCACGGACGCACGGCGATCTGGACGATCATCTCAAGCTTGGAGAGCCTTCAGTGAATCCCGTCAGGCATAGGGTCAAATACGGCCCCCGGGTCCCACCCGCTCGGAGCGAAAACGGGCCCGTAGCTCAGTTAGGTTGGTCGTCCGGCCCGCCGGGCGGCCCTACAAAGAGCATCTGGCTTTTAACCAGGTGGTCGGGGGTTCGAACGAGCTTCCTCGCGCCCGCCGCGAGGTCGTTCCGGACGTCCCCCCGGGCCCGTCACGTTCCTCGGAGCATCGCATGACCCCCAGCACCGCCCGTCGCTCGCGCGCGCGCCCCGCCGCGACCAAAGCCCCGACGCCCCCCCGACCGTTCGTGGCCCACCACCTGGCGCCTCCCCACGAGATCCTGAGCGAGGAGGAGTCGAGGAAGGTCCTCGAACATCTCGGGGCCTCGCCGGAACGCCTGCCGAAGATCCTTGTCTCGGACCCGGGGCTCAAGACCGACCCCAAGTTCGAGGGGCTCCGCGAGCGCGGCGAAGCGCTCGTGGGTCGGCTCGTCCGGGTGCACCGGCCGAGCGCGACCGCGGGGGATGCGGTCGCCTACCGCCTCATTGTCCCGAACGTGGGAGGGGACTGATCCGGATCCATGCGCGAAATCGTGGACGCGTTCTTCCGAGAGCGCTCGATCGTGAACCATCACCTCGCGAGCTTCAACGACTTCCTGCCGACCAAGGACAACCCGAACTCGCGGATGCAGCGCATCGTGGACGACGCGCGCGTCAGTGAGGATTCGACCGAGCGGGGGGTCATCCGCCTGGACGTCCAGAAGACGAAGAGCTCGATCTACGTTCGGGTCGGTCGCCGCCGGGACGCGCGGGGGAACGTCAACCCCTCCGCCGAGCCGACGATCTTCATCGGCGCGCCGTTCGTGAAGGAGCCGGTCGGTTCGAAGCCCACGCTCACCCCGATGGAGGCGCGCCTCAGGAACCTCACCTACCAGGCCCCCATCTTCCTCAAGGTCACGGTCGTCGAGAACGGCGTCGAGCGCGCGCCCGAGGACGTGCACATCGGCGACCTTCCCATCATGGTCAAGAGCCGCCCCTGCAACCTGAACCGCTACAAGATCTCCGAGGACGACCAGATCTGGCTCTCGGACGACGAGTACCGCGCGAAGCTCGTCGAGTATGGGGAGGACCCGCTCGACCCCGGTGGGTACGCCATCATCGGCGGGACCGAACGGGTCATCATCAGCCTCGAGGACCTCGCCCCGAACCGGATCTTCGCCGAATACAACGAGCGCTACGGCACGCCGATCGAGAGCGCGAAGGTGTTCAGCCAGCGCGGCGGATACCGCTCGCTCACGGTCGTCGAGAAAAAGAAGGACGGAGTGCTCCAGGTCTCGGTCCCGACGGCGAGCGGCCAGATGCCGCTCGTGATCCTGATGAAGGCGCTCGGGATGAAGAACGACGAGGAGATCTTCCAGGCGGTCCTCGGCGAACTGCTCCCGCTGGACGAACCGTTCGTCCAGACGATGAAGCACCTTCTGAACGTCAACCTCGAAGAGTGCGTCTCGAAGAAGCTCTACCCGCCCGAGGGCGTGCTCTCCACGGAGGACGCGCTCATCTTCCTCGAGAAGAAGTTCGCGACCGGCCAGGCGAAGGAGTACCGTCAGCGCAAGGTCGACGGGATCCTCGACCGGTCGCTGCTGCCCCACCTCGGCGACACGAAGGCGGACCGTCTCAAGAAGGCGCTCTACCTCGCCCGCATGGCGAGGACCGTCCTCGAGCTCCACCTGAAGGTACGCGGCGAGGACGACAAGGACCACTACGCGAACAAGCGGCTCAAGCTCGCGGGCGACCTCATGGAGGACCTGTTCCGGGTCGCGTTCTCCCTCCT
>Ga0187815_10000562_pt1 | contig 17787 bp, 14 predicted proteins | sample NC_S_5_FD_132962 | JGI IMG/M metagenome (GOLD analysis project Ga0187815, IMG submission 132962) | Wetland sediment microbial communities from Neuse River Estuary, North Carolina, USA - ASW-S_5 | ecosystem: Environmental > Aquatic > Freshwater > Wetlands > Sediment | place: USA: North Carolina...
GTAAAGCCGCAGAGCCAGAAGCCGCACCACCACAAGCAAAACGCTCGACACCAGCAGCGTCCTACGATAAGGCAGAGAGAAGTCAAAGCGGAGCAGCCATGCCAACACCAGAGAGCAGAAGACCACCGCCGCCTGGAAAAAGAGAATGAACCAGGGCCGGCCGTGGAACAAAAGTCTCGGCAGCCGGAGCATGAATTGACGGATCATAGGAAAACGATGGCCCCCAGTCGTCTGTTTCAACGTTGTCCGGGCTTGGTCTTCAATCGGCCTTTTTCAGATGAAGAACTTTTCCTGAGAATGGAACGAGGATTCCGCTCGTTTTCGGCTGGGAACATTCGGATACAAATCGATTGCCCCACGAAGCTGTCTTGCGAAGACAGCGCGCCCTGCACCGCAACAGGCCCTAATTCTTGCGCACGTTCCATTCGCCACTCGGGGACGCGAACCGAATTCCGTGTGTACTGGGAGTTTCCAAAGCCGGAGAACAATTCTGGGCGGTTTTTTCAAACATGCGAGAGTACGCTTTCCACTGCCGAACGTACCGCGCCAACAACCTCTTCCACGTTGCGTGGAGACAGTCCGTTGTGGAAAGGTAGCGCCAGTGTCCGCCTGGCAATCGACTCGGTGATCGGAAGCCGTTCGATCTGGCAATCCTTCCGCTCCCGAATGTAGTTCTGCAAATGTATGGGTGAAAAATAACACCGCACAGGAATCTGGCGTTCTCTGAGTGCTTTCAGTACGACTTGACGGTCAATCGGTTCATCAAGCGTGATCACATAGACAAACCAACTCATGCGAACGCCCGGGCTGACGACCGGAGTCCGCACTCCCCGTACATCGCGGAGAAGCTGCGAATACAATTCTGCAACTTTTCGACGTTTTTCAAGAAAGCTTTCAATCCGTCGCAATTGAGATAAACCGAGAGCGGCCGACATCTCATCCATCCGATAATTGAAGCCGAGCCGTTCATGTTCCAGCCAGGACCCCATTTCGCCACGGCCTTGGTTCCGCATGCTGCGGGCGCTCGCCGCGATTTCGGAATTGTTGGTTACGAGAACCCCGCCCTCACCCGTGGTGATTTGTTTGTTGGGATAAAAGGCAAAGGCGGCTGCGCTTCCGAATTGACCGAGTTTTCGACCGTTGTACTCGGCGCCCAGTGCTTCGCAAGAATCATCGATGACTTTCAGATTGTATCGCGCGGCGATCTCACGGATGGCTTCCCAGTCGGCGGGATGTCCGAAGACATCGACCGCCATAACGGCTCGGGTTCGAGAAGTGATCCTCTTTTCCATGTCCGCTGGGTCAAGGTTATAGGTCGCGGGCTCAATATCGCAAAAAACCGGTGTCACACCTTCATAGAGGAGCGCATTGACGCTCGCCGCAAAGGTAAAGGAAGGAACGAGCACTTCATCCCCGAGCCCGAAGCCCAAAGCCTTGACGATCAGATGAAGCGCGGCTGTCCCTGAACTGACGGCGACAGCGTGGTGGACACCCAGGTATTGGCACAGTGCTTTTTCAAACTCTTCTGCCTTGGGCCCAAGCGAAAGCCGGCCCGAACGAAGGACTTCCACGACCGCTTCCACATCGGATTCGTCGATTTCGGGTGACGACATTAGCACTCGTTCGTTCATCATTCTTTGCTCATGGAATGCTGCATTGCCGAGCGCTCCGCGGACTCTGCACCAAAGCAACGTCTCACAACCAACATCACGGTCGCGAGGAGGATTCTAGTATCCATGCACAGGTTTCTTTCGCGGACGTACTTTAGCTGGAGCCGAATCTTTTGCGGCCGAATTTGCTCGAGATACGTTCGTTCCGGATCGGGACTGCCAGTGAGAGCCGCCTCTTCGTCAGAATTCGAGAGGGTCGCCCAATCGGTAATTCCAGGCCGGATGCTCAGGATTTGCCTTTCCTCCTCATTGAAGAGATCCGTGTAATCCTGCACTTCCGGCCGCGGGCCGACCAAACTCATGTCGCCCCTTACCACATTGAAGAGCTGTGGCAGTTCATCGAGTTTGTATTTCCTTAACGATTGACCTACGGGCGTAATCCGCCGGTCATCTGTGCTCGTGCACGAACCGCCCAGCGCTTCTGCATTTACAACCATCGTCCGAAATTTCAGCATGCGAAACGATTTGCCATATCGGCCAACTCGAACCCCGCGATAGAACACCGGACCGGGCGAGCGTAAGCGAATGACAACTGCAACCACAGCGAAAACAGGCGAGAGCAAAATCAAACCTGCCATCGCAAACACCAAATCAATGAGTCGTTTCATCATTTCGTCTGGATCCCAAGACGAAGATGTGTTTGCTGAGGAGCTCACAACGATGGCAGATCTCGCAAGATCTCGCCTCGACACATCCTTCACCAATCAGGAACGCCTCAGGTAAAGAGGGCCTGACAGCTCTTAAAGCTTCCCAGACGTAGCGGCGGCACGGAACAACTTCGTCTCGAAGAAGTCCAAGTGCTCGCGATACCAATCGGTAGTCAACTCTAGACCTTTACGAAGGTCGTAAGTTGGCTGGTAGCCGAGAATCTGGCGGGCTTTGTCGAGAGAAGGAACTCGAATCTCGATATCTGGAAACGGTGAAGGTGCCAGCTCGATGGGAACCGATCGGGCCGTTACGTGAAGAACCTCCCGTGCGAGCTGGAGAATCGTGAGTGTGTTCTGTGGGTTACCGATATTGAAGTCTTCGCCGACCGCTTTCGGCCGTGCTAGCATTTCCATCACTGCGTCGCAGAAGTCTTCGATATAGCACCACGATCGAATCTGTGAGCCATCGCCATGAACTTCGATCGGCTTTTCTGTCAAAGCATTGAGAACAAATCCCAAGATCGCGTGAGATCCTAAGCGCCTTGGCCCGAATACGTTGAAAGGCCTTACCGTCACTACTGGCATTCCCGCCTGCTGATGATAGGCTTTCACGAGATGCTCACCCGCCAGTTTGGCTATGGCGTAGCTCCATCGTGCCTCGGCCGCCGGTCCTACTGCGGTTGGAGTATCCTCGTGAACCCGGAAGGAATTCACTCCGAAAACCTCGCTGGTAGAGAAATAAACGAACCGCTCGAGGCGTTTACTCTTTTCCAGAGCTTTGAGGATCCGCGACGTGCCGGTGAAATTAGTCTCAAGTGTCTCCCGCGGATAACTGCAAACCCGGCCTACTCCGACGATTGCCGCAGCGTGAATCACGATATCCGCTTCCTTTGCCAAATCGTCGACTGTGGATCCCTCTAGGATGTCCGCCTCGACCATACGTACATTCGGATGGCGCTGAAGAGACGTAAAGGCGACTGGCTGATTTTGGAACAGACGATCCAAGAGCAGGATCTGATTGTTTTTTGCCAGACGCTCGGCCAAAGTCGAGCCGATGAAACCCGCCCCTCCAGTGATCAGGATGGACTTGTTCTTGATTTCCGTGCGCTGATCAGTCAGTTTGCACAACTCCGTTTGAGTAGAGGCACCTGCCACGGAGGGTGTATTTCCATTGCCATTCGGATGCCCAAGAGCTAGATGGAGGCCGTCTTGGGAGTCGAGAATCTCCGTAATCGTGGGAACAAACTTGCTCGTCACCGGCAAGCCGTCAAGGAGCGCAACGAGACGGTTGAAGGGTCCTCTCGCTGCGGGCGCAATACAAACCAAAACAGCGTCAACTCTTTCTCCACGAACGGTTTCAATTAGTTCCGATGTGCTACCGAGAACCTCTACCCCAGCGATTCTGCACCCGAGTTTGAGTGGGTCATCATCCAGGAACCCGACGATTTTAATTGAACTATCTGACGCTAGTTCTTTCGCAGTATTCGCTCCCATTTGTCCGGCACCGACCAGGAGGACTCGGCGAGGCCCAACGCTATGATCTGGATTGGCTTCCTTCGCCGGAAGTTCGTAGAGGGATCGGCGCGCGAGACGGATGCCCATCGCGCCCAAAAGGGACAGCAGGAACTCAATGGTGATGACGCTCGCGGGAACTCGAAGGATTCCGGCCTGCGGGGGGAGCGCAAAGCGGACGATGAGGAGGGCGCCGGAGAATGCCAGGTACGCTCGGCCGATATGATAGGCATCGCGAAAGCCGATATATCGCCACTGAATTCTATGCAGCCCAAACAAGTAGTTCGTCACTAACCGACCCAAGACGAACGGCAGCAGAAGCGCCCAGAACTGATACTGATGGTATGGCGGTATTACACCTTCAAACCGAATCAGGAACGCCAAGTAGAAAGAGGCTCCTACAACCGCACCTTCGAGAATTTGCTGATTCGTTCGCGAATAAAACTTATATGGCATCTGTTTCTCCTCGACTTTCTCCTTCACCGGGGGAGCAAATGTCTCTCGAGGGTTTCCACTACGCTGCGTCGCAGTTGAGCCTCGTGAGGAATCCAAGAAAGAGGGGTATTGTTCAATTTGAGCACATAGAAGAAGGCCAAACGAAGGCGGCTACCGCCGTACTTCCTCTGTCCTTCGGAGCAAATAATTAGGCAAACAGCGATTTCAAGGTTTGAAGGATCAATTTGGTGTCGAAAAGGAAAGACATCTTATCAATGTACACAAGATTTAGGTCCAGCTTGTGAGGCAGAACAACGTTTCGGTAAAACGACTCGGGATCTTCGCTCTGGGCGAGAATTTCTTCTTCATGCCGGTAGCGAATCGAAGCAAGATCCGTAATGCCAGGACGAACGCATAAGACGCGCCGCTGTTTTTGACTGTAATTAGCAACATAGCGGGGCAATTCGGGGCGCGGCCCTACCAGACTCATCTCGCCCTTCAAAACGTTCCATAACTGGGGGATTTCATCGATCTTTGACTTCCGCAGCACCGTCCCCAAAGGTGTCACCCGAGAATCCCCCGAGGAAGTAATGTCCGGCCCTTTCGTGTCCGCGTCGATAACCATCGATCGAAACTTCGCAATGCGGAAGTGTTCGCCGCCTCGCCCGACGCGATCCTGCCGATATAAGATAGGCCCTCGTGATGTGCATTTGATCAAAACACCTATAATGACTAAGAGGGGCGACAGCAGCAGTAGACCGACCGAAGACGCCGCCACATCGATCAATCGCTTCCAAACGCGGGAGTACAAACTCTTTTCTTTCATTTCCAGCGGTCCGACCCCTTCGCCAGAATCTCCCGCAATTCGGGATGCTTCGACCGAAGGGTAACTGGAAGCCGGCATGAGATGACTCCTATCGCTTCGCGTGGGTTGCAATTTCTGTGACATTGTCAATCACTTGCTCGACATCCCCGTCACTCATACCAGCGTAGATCGGGAGAGAAAAACATCTCTCAAACTCCTTTTCAGCAATGGGAAAGTCACCTCTCCGGTATCCGTAGGTTTTCTGGTAGTACGGATGAAGATGCAAGGGGATGAAGTGAACGCTCGTGCCGATTCCGCGTGCTTTCAGTTCTTGTAAGAAGGCGTCTCGGTTGATCTGCAACTCTTCGAGGCGAAGGCGAAGGATGTAAAGATGCCATGAGGTTGTGCGGTCGCCCTTGATCGCCGGGGGCTCAAGCGCACCGATTTCCTTGAATGCGGCGGTATAACGCTCGGCAATCCGACGGCGGGCATCAGTAAGCGTATCGCACTTGGCCAACTGGACTCGCCCAAGGGCGGCCTGCAGATCCGTGGGGTTATATTTGAATCCGGCCTCCATCACCTCGTAGAACCAGGACCCATGCTGACCATAGCGTTTCCAGGCATCGCCTGATATCCCGTGCAGGCGCATCATTCGCATCCGAGCAGCGTAATCGGCATTGTCCGTTGTGATCATTCCGCCCTCGCCGGTGGTGAGGGTTTTCGTTGCATAAAAGCTGAATGCGGTTAATTCACTCAGAGATCCGATTCGCTGGCTTTTATATTCAGAAGGAAGAGCATGAGCAGCGTCTTCAATCACGTGTAGACCGCGCTGGCGCGCGATGGAATGAAGCTCGCTCAGGTCACAAGGCTGGCCTGCCATGTGAACCGGAATTAGCGCGCGGGTCTTTGGCGTAATTTTATCTTCCACGATAGAAGCGTCGATATTCAGTGTGATCGGATCAATATCGACCAGTACGGGACGTGCCCCCAGATAGGCCGCCACTTCGCCTGTGGCCGTAAACGTTGTCGTCGGGATCAGAACCTCATCACCAGGTTGCAGGCCACACGCCTCTAACGCCAGGTGGAGTGCCGCAGTTCCGGAACAGACCGATACCGCGTGCCGTGCACCAACATAATTTGCAAACTCTCTTTCGAACTCGAATGTCTTGGTCCCCATGGTCAGCCACCCAGAGCGAAGTACCTCCGCAATGGCCGCCACTTCCTCCTCACCAACAGACGCCCGGTGAAATGGGATCGAAACTGTCTCGGTCGTACGACTCATGGCTTTCGGAAGAACCCCAGATAGTGCGTACAAAGTAGCTTACAAGTGGACAAGAAACGATACAGGGAAGGTGCAACAGGCCCAACCGCTCTCCCGAGTGGTGGTGTCAGCGTGACCCGTTTGAGATAGACGGAAAGTCCAGGAAATAACTGGGATATCTCCTCTCGGGTGACGCCGCGAACGTCGGGATTGCTTGGATTCGAAACGAAGAAGTCGTACCAAAGGATCGCCCCGCCCGACTTCGAGACTCGGGTCATTTCGTTCGCCAACTTCGTTTTCATCTCGGCATCCAGGATCGAAGTGAAGGCAGTAAATTGCAGGATGATTTCAAAAGTGCCATCGCCAGATTCCAAGTTACTGGCATCGTCCCACGTTAGGGTGACACCCGGCGGGCAGAGCTCCCTGGCCCTTTGAATCCTCTCCTCAAGCAAGTCGATTCCGTAAACATTCGCGGGCCTTGCCCCCCATTGAACGAGTTGGCGTAGCCAAAAGCCCGTCCCACAACCGACATCAAGGACTTTCTCCCGGTCTAAATGCGTGTGCTGGAATCGCCTCAGCAACCAGAGGATCTCTCTTCCTTGAAAGAGGAATATCGGTCGTTTGGGACTGCAATTCTGCGTCTCGCATGGCGGCACGGATACGAAAGATCTCTGTTTGCTCCGGATTTGTGGGGCTCATGCGTGCCTCCTCAAGTTGGCTAGGCGGCATGTGTACCGATCTCTCAAGATTGAAACCTTTGGCCCGCTAAATTCACTCCCATCGAAATCAGGGCCTCCTTACTCCAAGCGTGGGCGGTTTCACGGGGGAGCCAAACCGAATAGATGGCGCAAACCCACTAGCGTTCCAATGCCGTAAGCGCAATGAAAGAAGAAGCAAGCGAACGGCAATAGGCTTTTCGACAATAGTGAGCCTCGCGATTTCCCACCAAGGGCAATCCAGAAACCCAACGAGAGGTAAGAGAAGGCAAGAATTGCTAGAAGCATCAGGCCTAAGGAACTCACTGCAGAAAAAACGAGCAGCCCTGCCACAGCAACAACGAAGGCCGCTGGACACAGATGTCGAAAGCCTAAGGCAAGCACGTTTTCCCGTAGCGTGAAGATGTGCCATTGGCTCTTGCGAAATGCTTGCCGCAGTAGGTCCGTGAAGTTCCGCACCGGAATGTAAGTGGTCGTTAGAGCCGGCGTAAGATAGATCTTTCCTCCAGCCCGGCGAATTCTTGCGGAAAGATCATTGTCCTGGTTGCGTACCAATCTCTCATTGAAAAGCCCCACTCGATCAAGGATTGCCCTTCGATAAGCACCGAACGGCACAGTATCCACCCATCCTTCTTCTGAACTGGTGCGAAAGCGTGAATTACCGACACCGAATGGACTGGTCAAGACAAGAGTGGCCATCCTGGCGCCGAAGTGACCGTTTTCGGCTTCCGTCCTAACTGGTCCTCCGACAACGTCAGCTCCGGTCTTGTCCAGCCAGTAGACGCAGTTCTCAATGAAGTCTGCCGGATAGACCGCGTGGGCCCCGGCAATGACGATGATTTGTCCCTTTGCCGCTCGAATGCCCAAGTTTATCCCGGATGGAGTGGTCTGCAAGGCGTTATCCAGCAGTCGCACCTGCACCTTTCCCTGCTCAAAAACAGAGACCGTCTCCCGTGAGCGGTCAGTGGACCGTCCGTCAGCGACCCAAATCTCATACTTATCAGAAGGAAAAGACTGCCCGACAAGGGAACGAAGACAGGAGTGAATGTGTTGTGCTTCGTTTCGCATCGGCACGACAACGGAAACAATGATAGGGGAGGAGATGGGAGACGGCTCCTCGATGGCTGAACCAAAGATTCCGGACTCACTAGCCGCGTTAAACCTTTCCATGGAATCGTCCGGAGCAGTTCTCTCGTTCGGCTCGATCACAGTGTTCTCCAAATTTTCAATGGAAAGATTCAATTTCATCTTGCCGATAAAGCTTAGGCCGCAGCGCCGCCAGCACAGTCAGGGTGTAGATCGCGCAAGACAACCTACCAGCTCCGCCAGTCCGTTCTGCGCTGCGCCTGTTGCAGAGGATAATTGGGTCAGAAACAAGACGCGCATCGCCTTGAGGACGGAGAAGGATTCATTCCAGGTCCTGAGCATGGCCTGCTAGGGCGTTAACAATCGTCGCGGCAGCCTGCGATCTTTGACCATTTCTCGGAAGGACGTCAGGATCAGTTCGCATCGCGCAAGCAAAGGCCTCCACGATGGATTCCTTCCGATTGCCAGCGAGCCGGTTCCACCCCTCCTCGACCGTCTCAATCCATTCGGTTTCTCGCCTCAGCGTGACGCAAGGCACATGAAACCAACGGGATTCTTTTTGCACGCCTCCGGAATCGGTCAAAATGATGCGGGCGGAACCTTCTAGCTGGAGCATGTCGAGATAGGACACAGGTGAAAGCATCCGCGGACTACTGTGGCCCTTGCAAATCTCATCCAAACGAAATTCTTTGAGGTTTTTGCGCGTTCTCGGATGTACAGGCCAAACGATCACTTCCTTTTGGCCTATTTCGAGGAATGCCTCGACGATGCTGCGCAGGCATTCGCAGGTATCGGTATTCTCGGCGCGATGGACTGTCGCGAGCGAATAAGCCCTAGGCTCAAGACCCAGGCGCTTGAGAATCGTTGACTTCCTGGTTGCAATCCGCACATGTTCCATCGCCGCTTCATGCATCACATCGCCGACCAGATACACGCCACGGGTAATGCCTTCTGCCCTCAAGTTCTGCACCGCCGTCTCCGTGGGCGCGAAGAGGAGCGTGGAGATGTGATCCGTCAAGATTCGATTGAGCTCTTCTGGCATCCTCCGATTGAAACTTCGCAGCCCCGCCTCGACATGGGCAACGGGAATGTGCAGCTTCGCGGCCGCCAGCGCCCCCGCCAAAGTGGAGTTTGTGTCGCCAAAGACAATGACAGCATCCGGTTTTTCGCGGTCGAGCACTTCTTCGACCATGCGGAGGATTTCCCCTGTCTGCCAACCATGGCTTCCCGAGCCGACGCCTAGATGATAGGCGGGCGTTGGTAGTTGGAGTGATTCAAAAAACGCTTGCGACATCTCGTAGTCGTAGTGTTGTCCGGTGTGCACCAAGACCTCGTGGATTCGAGCATCATTTCCCAACGGGAGTTGATTGTATTCCGCGATGGCACGGCACACCGGTTGAGCCTTAACGAATTGCGGGCGCGCGCCGACGATGGTCACGAGCTTCATGGGTTGGGCTCGAAGTTCGCCAATTCTCTCTCGCTCGGGGACATCATCCTTGTCCGGCGGTAAGAGTCTTAGAGGCCACCGCATCGACTTCACGGATCTCCCTGCAAGGGCCATCCGCGACCGAATAGGACTTGCCACACGCCGGGCAGCCCAAAGAAACGCCGTATTCTTGAAGACGCTCGCCACACGCACACATCCATCCTACCTGCCTGGCTGGCACACCCATCACCAGCGCGTAGTCCGCAACATCTCGCGTGACAATGGCGCCGGCGGCCACGAAGGCGTATTGCCCGATCGTTGTGCCACACACCACCGTTGAATTGGCTCCGAGCGTGGCTCCTCGCTTTACCAGCGTTTTTTGATATTTATTCCGCCGATTAATATGGCTCCGCGGGTTAACCACGTTTGTGAAGACCATCGAAGGTCCGCAGAAGACATCGTCTTCGAGCTCGACGCCGGTATATACCGACACGTTGTTTTGTACCTTAACGTTTTTCCCGAGCCGCACGCCTGGGCTAATCACGACGTTTTGCCCCAAATTGCAGCCGGGACCGACCACCGCGTTCTCCATGATGTGCGAGAAGTGCCAGATCTTTGTTGCCTCTCCGATCTGGCACGGCTCGTCAATGACCGCCGTCGGGTGAGCGAAATACTTCCGAGGCTCCTGAATAAGCGGAACTCTTGCCCCATTTTGCTTCAGGGAACGCCCGCAGGCATCGAGAACCTCTAATACGCGCAGCCCGTCCTCGCCATTTGTCCGGGGCTTTGCCGTCGTCCTGACACACTCTAGAAAGTGTTCGCATTCTTTCAGAAGAGGTTCTTCTTTGGGAATTGGGATGACCTGGCCCCCATCCCGCTCCGCCACCGGCTTGCGTTCAACCCAGTTGATCTTGTGCGCATAAAGCACCAGCTTCTTTTCGGGTTCCAGGTCGTCGAACACCGCCATCCTCTCGGTGCCGATGATACAGAGCTTCTGTTCCTTGAAGGGATGCAGCCAGCTCACAAAGATATGTGCTTTCACGCCACTTGCAAACTCCAGGGTGCTCAGCGTGGTGTCGACCATGGGGGGATTCAAGTAACTGCCACCCTGCGCCGCCGCGTACAAAGGTACTTCGCCCAGGATCCGGAGGATCACGGAAATGTCGTGAGGCGCGAAGCTCCACAGAATGTTCTCTTCAGTACGGAGCTTCCCGAGATTCAATCGCGAAGAATAGATGTACTGAATTTTTCCCAAGTGCCCCTGCTGAATTAGTCGGTTGAGCTCGGCGATCGCAGGGTGGTACTCGAGAATGTGCCCCACCATCAGAACAGCGTTCCGCGCGTTTGCCAGCTCGACCAGCTCTCTGCCCTCGTTCACGTTGAGGGCCAGAGGCTTTTCCACGAAAACGCTCTTGCCCGCTTGAAGTGCACGTCTGGTCAGGTCGAAGTGCAATGCGGCAGGTGCCGCGACCACGATTCCGTCTACCGCTGGCTCGCCTAGGATAGCGTCGTAGTCCTTCGTGGTCGCGACGCGATATTCCTTGCGAACGCGATCCAGCGTCTCGTCATTGATGTCACATACGGATTCGAGTGCGCCCAGCTTATGAAAATTGCGTACGAGATTCTTCCCCCAATAACCCGTCCCGACCACGCTTACGCGTATGGGTTGCTTTTCTATGCCTGTTCGCGTCATGGATTCTTTGCTCCCCTTATTCCGCCTCGAAATCGGCTATGGCCGCGACTGCTGAGCGCTGCTGTTGTTCGGTTAGCTCCGGAAAGATCGGCAGGGAAAGAACTTCGAGGCCCGCGGCCTCAGATTCAGGAAAATCTCCCGGCTTGTGTCCTAAATAGGCGAAGGCCTTCTGAAGATGCAACGGCTTCGGATAGTAGATTTCTGTTGGAATCCCCCGGCGGTGCAGATGCTCGCGCAATGCATCTCGCTCTCGAACGCGAATCGTGAACTGGTTGTAAACATGCACATAACCGCGAGGCGTTACAGGCGATTTCAGCATCGACTCCAGGCGGAACTCGTGGAACAGCTCGCGGTATCGCTCGGCATTCCTCCTCCGCCCTGCCGTCCACTGCTCTAGATGCCGCAGCTTCACGCGCAGGATCGCTGCCTGCAATGCATCCAGGCGGCTGTTCATTCCGAGCAGTTCGTAGTCGTACTTTTTCCGTGCCCCGTGCACACGCAGCAGACGCAGTCTCTCCGCCAACGCTGCGTTTTGCGTGGTCACTAGGCCGCCGTCTCCGGCACCGCCCAGGTTTTTTGACGGGAAGAAACTGAAGCAGCCCATCGTTCCTAGACTCCCAACCGCGCGGCCCTCATACCGCGCTCCGATGGCTTGAGCTGCATCTTCAATGACCGCAATGCCGTGCCCGGCCGCGATTGCGTTAATCTCGTCCATGTCGGCGGACAACCCGAACAGATGCACCGGCAGGATCGCCTTGGTTCGCGACGTGATGACCTTCTCGATCGCTCGCGGGGAGATGTTGAATGTCTCTGGGTCGATGTCCAAGAAAACGGGCTTCGCTCCTACCCGCGCAATCGAACCAGCCGACGCCACAAACGTGAACGGTGTTGTGATAACCTCGTCTCCGCGGCCGATTTCCAGCGCCAGCAGCGCCAAGATCAAGGCATCCGACCCCGAAGCGCACCCGATCGCATGGCTGCAGCTGGTCAGCACCGCGACTTCCTTCTCAAGCGCCTCCACCTCCGGCCCGAGAATGAAATGCTGGCTCTCCAGCGTGTGCGTCACCGCCTCCAATACCTCCTGCCGTATGCCTGCGAATTGCGCCTTCAGATCTAAGAAAGGGAAGGCCGCTCTCGCGGGCTGGAAAGTCTGACCCGCCGACGAAGTCTGCATTTTGGCCGCATTCGTCATATCATCCGTCCCCCTTCAGGGTGAGTGAGAACAACTCGGGAATCCCGGTCCGTGGTGACCTGTTCGGGTCTTACTGGTTCGGGTGTCGAAGCCTGGCCCCAGTGTTGTTGTGCCCAAACCTCTGCTATTAAGGCTCGAGAAATATCGCCGAAGCTCACCAGTAAATTCCCCCTGCGAAATGAACGGTATTGCTTCAGGAAAACTCTGGAGTTTAAGAGACCGAACCCATCGAGCAGGCTCTTCCGGAAGGTATGCTTGATCAAACCCACAAGTTCGCGCTTTAGCCACAGCTCCTCTGGCGTCGTGAACGCCTGCTTGTCTCTTCGCCAGCGTACCGCATCGGGCAATTCAGGAAAGCTTTCGCGAAGTAGGCTCTTGGTCCATCCCCGCTTGAACTGCCACTCGGGCGGAAGACTGAGTCCAAAGTCAACGATCCGGTGATCGAGATATGGGTGGCGAACTTCCAGAGAATGAGCCATGGAATTTCGATCCTCGTAGTGCGTCAGGGCAGGGACGGAATACGCATCAATGTCCGCCATTTGCCTCGATCGCATTCCATTTCTTGCCCAGACCGGTACGGGACTGTAATCCCTCCGCAGAACTCTCCGAGCATTGGTATTCAAAAAAGGAAGGTATCGTTTGGCTTCCGACAGACGGAATTGTCCAAATACGGTGCGGCGGATTGCACTCGAGAGGACCTGGCTTATCGCGGCACCGTACCGGCCTTTTTGCAAAAGATCCCGAAGATGGAAGAAGAAGAATTTCGAATATCCGAGTAAAACTTCGTCTGCTCCCTGGCCACTTAGCAGCACGGTGACGTCAGAATTTGCCTTGATGGTGTGGAACACCCCATACTGAGCGACAACACTGAGCCCTGCAAAGGGTTCATCGCTGTGATGCAATACCGTAAGCAGCGTTTCCTCGAGATGCGGCACTTGGAACCGGAATTTGATGCTCTTTAAGTCCAGAGACCGATTGACTGCGTCAATGAAAGGCTCTTCGTTGTAACGCTTCTCATCCGACACCACGGAATAGGTCTCTAAGCTCCCAGCACCCGCCTGTCTCGCCGCGACGGCGAGCGACGATGAATCCAGCCCTCCGCTCAGCAGCAGTCCGACTTTGACGTCACTTCTCAACCGAATTCTTGTGCTATCAACCAGCAATTCGCGAAATTTTTCCTGCGCGCCAGCGATACTCGAAAATTGCCGCTTCCCATATTCCCAATACGCGATCCTCTCGACTGCACCGTTTGCCACATGAACAACGAGGTTCGTCTTTGGAGGGATCTTCGTAATTCCGCAGAAGAATGTTTCCAAGGAATGATCCAAAAGTCCTTGCATGAGAAATGTGGACAGGATCTCGAGGTTTGGCTCTTTCTTGGGAAGTAACGGAAGAAGTTGTTTGATTTCGCTCGCGAAGTACAGAGCGTCATTTTGAGTCAACAGATACAGAGGTTTGATGGAAAATCGGTCACGACTGAGTACGACTCGACGGGAGCGCAGATCAGCGATCGCCAGAGCCCACATCCCATTCATTTTTTCGAAGCCGGCTTCGCCGAACTTGTCGTAGAGTTGAAGAATGACCTCGGTATCCGTTTCTGTTCTGAACCTATACCCGAGAGATTTCATCTCCTCGCGTAGTTCTATGAAATTGAAAATCTCCCCGTTGTAGATGATCCACCGGCCATGGCCATCTGTCATGGGTTGTCGCCCTGCTGACGATAAATCAATTATGGACAGCCGTCGATGGCCCAGGAAAATGTCAAAAGGTTGCAGCTTATTCTCACCCTTCAAGCTAGAACCATCGGTACTGTTCAGGCCGATATAACCCGCATCGTCCGGTCCCCGGTAAGAGATCATGTCCGTCAATAGGACAAAACGGCTGAATTCTTCCGACTGGAACATGCCGCCGAATCGAATGGAGCCAAATATTCCGCACATGGCTTGCCGACTATTTCCTTGATGGCACGGGGAAGAACAAAAAAGCTCCCGCGAGGTTCGGTTCTGAAGGATCAGTTTTTGTGGCCATTGATCAGTCGAGCGTAAAGTTCAAGAAGCTTGTGCTCCTCGTTGTGCCAATTGTATTTTGAGCGCACAGCGGCAGCCCCCCGACTACCCATCTCTTCCGCTTCTTGAGCGTGATCGAAAATCCATTGAATTGCGTCCGCAATAGCCTGCGTGTCAAGCGGGTCCACAAGTATGCCGCAACCCACCGTGCTGATAAGTTCCCGCCACGCGGGAAAGTCGGACGCTATCACTGGAATCCCTGCGGACATATATTCAAAAAGCTTATTGGGTTGAGCCTCGATATAGTTTTGGAAAGGATGAAACAGGACCAGACCTAGCGTAGATTCGCTTAACAGAGTATCGATCTTCGCGCGAGGCTGCCAACCGCGATATTCTACTTGCGACCATCCTGGTAACGCTCGCAGTTCAGCCTCTAGATCAGGCGGATCGAATTCCCCGGCCATTGCAAGCTTCGCATTTGACCTCTTGGGCAATTTCGACATAGCTAGAACCATTTCCCCTGCCCCTCGATGTCTGGTAATTCCGCCGATAAAGACCGCGATATGCCGATGGCTTGCACAGAGTCGAGACCTGCGCGTTTCTTGTGAGGTCAGTCTCGGGAAATTCTGAATCGTAAACGTCTTGCGTTTCGGGAATCGTGTGGCAATCGTCGGAGTAGCGGCAATAATCCCGTCAAACAGTAAACCGCCGAGAAGCTCTGTCGCTGCCCCCGCTGTTGCCACCGACTTAGCGAGAGCCGGTGGGATCCAATCCTTGTCGAGAATGTCGCGGGGGAGATCCTCATGAACGTCGTACACCACGCGTCTTCCCTTCAACTTCAATAACAGTCCCACGGGTATTAGTTCTGGGTCATGAAAATGATAAACGCTGGCGCCGAGTTCCTCCGCCCTTCGATAAACCTCCCAGATTGTGGTTGTCATACGCTGTCTCCGGTTCTGGGGGCGAGGAACAGCTTTGATCTGTACATTGCTCGCTTCTTCGTCTTTTTCGTGTGGAGCGATGATTGACACTTCGTAGCCAGCTGCGGCAAGCGATTTCGCTTCCTTCTCGTAAATTCGGACATCAAATGCCGAATGAACTGAACTCAACATGCAGACTTTTTTTCCGTGGTGACTGTTTCCACGGCCCTCGCTCATCTGGGAGCATCCAAAGCCGTCTGAAACGAAGCGGTCGGCGCGCTGGCTGCTGCCTGCGGCCGCGCTTCCCGCCTACCGAGTATTCCGAACCCACCGTGGCTCAACGCAGAGATACTCGTTTCTATCGGTCCGGGAAAACCCAAAGTGGAAAACCAGCCTTCGACCTCGCCGGGCGTATGCAGGTGATAGTAGCGGGGCGTGAGTGTATCAAACAAGTTTACGGCCTTTAATCTGAGGGGTACGATTCTCCGCTTACGGTTTCCAAGTAGGTGAAGGATCCGAAGACGAACCAAGAGAATCGCTGCACCGGCGAAACACAGCGTCTTGAGCGCGCTGAGCGGCAAAGGCCGTAATAGAACCTGCAAACATTTTGCCGTTCTCATCTTCACGTTATAGATCGGTGCGAGATCACTTCGATAAAGCCAAACAAAGAAGCGTCCCCCAGGACTAACGAGGGGGGCAAGGGCCTTGAAAGATTCGAAGGTATTGGGAGTGTGATGGAGCACGCCATCGGAATAAATCACGTCAAAAGTCGCTGGTGCAAAGGGAGGATGCTGAACGTCTCCCTGAACATAGTGGACTCGTTCAGCTGCTTCTCCCGCAAAGCGAGCCTTTTCTCTCTCGGCTCGTTCCACACTTTCGCTGTAATCCATACCCACTACCTCCGGGCCGCTCGCCGCCAGCCCTGCGGCTAGTGTTCCGTTTCCACATCCCGCGTCGAGCATGAGTGTCCCGTGCAAACTGCCTGGAGCGGTCCTAAGATACTCATAGGCGTACTTCACTCTAGTGCTTAGGTCGAGTTCCCAGGTAAGTTCTCCATATTCGTACATAGACCACTGCACATCAAACGAGTACCCTCTCGTTGCCTTTTGATTCTTAGCTTCAGAAAGAAGTTGAGGGGCATCTACGTAAAGACGACTCTGGAATTGATGCAAGTAATCCTCGGGAAGCATTCTGCTACCCGGCATCAGCATCCGAGGTACTCCTCGCCATATGGGATAATTCGCGCCGCAAGCGCAAGCCAAAAGCCCTGCCGAAATCTCCCGCGTCGACACCACACTTTCATAAGTGATCACTTTCAGAATGCCAAGACATGCGGGGCAGCGAAGGAATTGCATGAGTCGCTTGTTCATGTTTCTCCTCTTTATTGGCCCGGTCGCTTGAATCTTGCAAAACAGCGAATTGAGACTAATTTCACCTTCGTGCCTATGCTGGTTGAAGTTCTCCTCGACTTAACCGCTTGGGGCGCGCGATGACACGCCTGTCGAACCACCACGAGATCACGAGTGCTAAAACAGTGCCATTCGATGCAAGGACGACTGGAAGAGAAGATGAGTTCAAAAACCACACTTCGTACATGAGGAATGAATAGAAGGCGATGTCAGTTACTGTCTTCTTTCGGCGAATCGCATAGATATGCAACCATTGCATAATGAAACCAGCCAGAATTCCACCCGGAGCACACCGGGCATGCCAAAATCCGCATAAAGGTCGGCAAGGAACGCAGCGTTGGCGGAGATACTGTCGAGTGCAGTGGGCCGTGAATATACTCCCACGTAATTGGCCGTGTCGAAGGGCGTCTGGTTCATCAGACGCGCCAGTTTATCGATGGAGCGGCCATGCAGAAACTTGTGCTGACTTGGGAAAACCTCAAAATAGTAATAAACATTTTCGGAAGGCACGTAAAAGAGTCTCCTGCCAATGCCGTAGAAAGTCATGCCCACAGGTTCGATCCCTTCATAGCTGATCCAGACAACCGCCACCGGGAAGATCAATACGAAGAGCAGAAGGAACACCACAAACCTTTTGCTGATGCTACCTCTGCGGTAAAAGTAAAAGAAGAAACCCAACAGAGCGAAGATGGCAGCGACCGGAGCTTTCGCCACTGAAAGAGAACAATAAAACAGAGCCGCTGCCAAAGTTCCAATAAACAGGATGCGCCAAACCCTTTTCCTGGTTTGGAGATAAGACCCAAAAGAGACCATGACCAGCATCGGAAAGACAAGCGAGCGCACGAGGGCGAAGGCATAAAGAAACGGGCTGTCCAGCAGCTTGAATGAGTCCTCACGGAGCACCGCGATCTCTAGATACTCGCCGGGATTCCGCAGAAGGTAGAACAGCGGAATTGTTCCCACCGAACGAACATAGATAATCGTCAGGATGATCGCCGGAAAGAGTAAA
>Ga0187815_10000563_pt1 | contig 17725 bp, 14 predicted proteins | sample NC_S_5_FD_132962 | JGI IMG/M metagenome (GOLD analysis project Ga0187815, IMG submission 132962) | Wetland sediment microbial communities from Neuse River Estuary, North Carolina, USA - ASW-S_5 | ecosystem: Environmental > Aquatic > Freshwater > Wetlands > Sediment | place: USA: North Carolina...
CTGGTGCTGGTGGCGCAATTTTCGTCGTTTGTCGATCCTTTCTTGATCGTTCTGGCGATTCCGACTGGGCTGGTGGGAGTGATGCTGACACTGGCGTTTACGAACACCACGCTGAATATTCAATCGCTGATGGGAATCGTGATGCTAACCGGCATGGTGGTTTCCAACAGCATTCTGATCGTGGATTTTGCCAACCGGTTGCGACAGGAGGGGCACAGCGTGCGCGATTCGGTCACGCATTCCTGCCGGATCCGCTTGCGGCCGATTCTGATGACTTCGCTGGCGACGGTGGTGGGGCTGCTGCCAATGGCGTTCAAGCTCGAAGCGGGAAGCGAGGCGTACGCTCCACTCGCGAGAGTAATTATCGGCGGACTGATCGTGTCCGTGCTGCTGACGATCTTCGTGGTGCCGGCGGCTTACCTGATGGTTTACGGGCGGCGCGAACAGCCGAACCCGTCTTCGGCAACCCTTGCGGAGGAAGTGCGATGAGCGCGTCATTTCGGCTGTTTTCTCTCTTTGGGTTGGCTGCGCTGATCGCCGGTGTGGCAATCGCCCAGGCGCCGCAGCGGCTAACACTGGGGCAAGCGGAGCAACTGGCGATTCGGAATCATCCGCAGATCCAAGCTGCTTTGAGCATGGCGTCGGTGGCTAAAGCACAGGTGACGCAAGAGCGCTCCGCTTACTATCCGCTGGTGTACGGCAGTGCCACGGCCGTGGATGCGGAGAATAGCAGCCGCATCGCTGCCGGAGCCCTGAACAATCCGATCATCTACGAGCGCTATAGCAATGGCTTCATGGTCGATCAGCTGATCACGGATTTTGGGCGCACGCACAATCTGGTGAAAAGCTCCGATTTGCACGCACGCGCCTCGCAAGAGGACGTAGTGACCACTCGCGAAGACGTGCTACTCGGAGTCGATCGCGCGTACTTTGGAGTCCTCAAGGCGCAGGCGGTGCTAAGAGTAGCGCAGGAGACGGTCAAAGAACGGCAGCTGGTTTCCGATCAAGTGACCACGCTCGAACAGAACAAGATCAAGTCGGGCCTGGACGTCAGCTTCGCGAACGTGAACCTGGCGCAGGCGCAATTGTTGCTGGTGCGGGCGCAAAACGGCGTGGAAGCTTCCTACGCACAGCTTTCCGAAGCGCTGGGATTATCGACCGAGCAAACGTTCGACTTGGCGGACATGCCCGTGCCGCCGGCGCCTCCGACTAACTTTGCGGATCTGCTGCAGGAGGCCATGCGGAACCGGCCGGAGCTGATCAGCCAGCGACTCGATGCGGATTCCGCCCATACCTATGCGATCGCGGAGCGCGACCTTTGGTTTCCGACGATCAGCGCGGCCGGCGCGGCGGGATTGACTCCGTTTGGGGCGAACCAGCTCGCTCCGCGCTATGCCGCGGCTGGGGTGAACGTGAACATCCCGATCTTCAATGGGCATCTATTCGGAGCATTGCACAGCGAAGCGAATGAGCGCGCCCGCGCCCAAGACGAATACCTCCGCGACCTGCAAGACCGGGTAACGCGGGACGTCCGCGCTGCCTGGCTCGACGCCAATACGGATTTCCAGAATCTCTCACTCACAGAAAAACTTCTTAGCGAGGCCAACGAAGCTCTACAGCTTGCGCAATCCCGGTACACTCTCGGGCTCAGTTCGATTGTGGAATTAAGCCAGGCGCAGCTGAATCAAACTCAAGCCCAAATTGATGAAGCCAGCGCGAAGTACGACTATCAGATCGCAACCCATGAGCTGGATTACCAGCTGGGCATCCTTAACTGAGTGAAGATTCTTCTCCCCTATGGTCGTCTAATCCATGGGTTTACTTGGGGCCAACCTGCACAAACGGCCGGTGGCCGTCCCGCCGTGAAACTCGACTAAGCGAAACAATTTGCGCGACAAGGTGATGGTCTGGTTAGAGCGCCGGGAAAGAGGGTTTCCGCGCCGATGTCCGGAGCTGGGGCTCACTTCGAGGTGCACCCTGTTCGGACGCCGCGGCCTAGGGAAGTCACATACTTTTAACATTGAAGTCACATTAGATTGACCCGGCACGCTTACCTTGCGTCAGCCAAGAAACGCGTGCGGAATCTCGCACGCAATAGGGTGAGGGTAGGGTACGGGTACAGCCATTTCAAATTCTAAGAGAGTGGGCGTGTAGCTTCCGGCAGTCGGAACCCGCTTTTGGCAGTTCATATTTCTAAGGAGGAATGAATGCGAGCATTTTGGTTGTGTATCGTCGCTCTCGGCCTCGCTGTTTCGCCCGCAATGGCCGGAACAGGTGCTGGGGGCGATAAAGACTCTGCGGGTAACGGAGCCGCGAACACTTCCGCCAAGTCGGATCCGGCCCCCAAGGAGTCGCCTTCAAGCCTGGAAATCGAAAACGAGTTGCAGCAGATGCGCGATCTCCTGGAAGCTCAGTCCAAGCAGATCGAGCAACAGAACGAGCAACTCAAAGAACAGAAGGACCAAATGCGAGCGCTGCAGGATCAGCTGGCAACAGCCACCCCGGCAGGCCCCACCGCAGACGGCGTGGCGGCGGCCGTGGCCAGCCCGGTCAATACTCCAATCGGCCCAACCACGGGTATCGTGTCGAGCTCAGCCGGGAATTCCGGATCAGAACGCGCTGCTGACGATCAGCCCACGTCACTTCACTTTAAGGGCGTGACGCTCACCCCGAGCGGCTTCATGGCGGCTGAAACGGTTTGGCGTCAAAAGGCGCTTGCGTCCGACGTCAACTCGGCGTTCAGCGCCACTCCATTTAACGGATCGCCGGCCGCGAGCATGTCCGAATTCCAGGCCAGCGGCCGTCAGTCGCGGATCGGCATGCTGGTCGAGGGCAAGCTGGACAACGTGAAGATTGGCGGCTACTACGAAACGGACTTCCTCTCCGCCGGCACCACGTCGACAAACACCCAGAGCAACAGCTACACACTCCGGCAGCGCCAATTCTGGGCTCAGGCCGCCTTCACCAACGGGATCACCTTCACCGGCGGCCAGCAGTGGAGCTTGCTCACCGAAACAACGCACGGCATGGACAACCGCACCGAAGCGCTCCCGATGACGATCGACGCGCAGTATAACGTCGGCTTCAGCTGGGCGCGGCAGTACGGCGCCCGCATCACCAAGAACTTCGGCAACAAAGTCTGGTTGGGCTTCGCGGTTGAAGAAGCAGTGGACAGCGTCAAGGTCCACGGCAACCCGACCGTGGCATGCGCCCCGGCCAATCCCTCGGTGACTCCGGCCACGACCGCCACGTGTCCATCGGGATTCAATGGCACGCTAGTCACGGTGCCCACTGGTGTTGGCACGACTGGCACCGCAACCGTAAACAACGCCACCTTCAACAATTTCCTTCTCGGTGCTTTCGGCACGAGCGGCGGTCTTTACAACCCGCTCGGCAATTACGCCTACAATCCCGGTCCAGACCTCGTCTTCAAGGCGGTGTTTGAGCCGGGCTTTGGCCACTATGAGATCTTCGGCCTCGTGAGCGAATTCCGCGACCGCGTCTATCCGTGCGTCCCTGTGAACGGCGGTACTGCGATTCCAGCCGGCTGCACGGGACCGTTTGTTGGTTCCGGGGCGAATGCCTTCAACGACTCGAGAACCGGCGGTGGCGCCGGCGCCAACGCGCGCTGGAACCTTTTCGCGAAGAAAGTTGATGTCGGGTTCCACTTCCTGGGTGGAGACGGCATCGCTCGATACGGTTCTTCGGGCGCACTTTCGGATGCAACGGTTCGCCCGGACGGAACCCTCGCTCTGATTCACAACTTCCAGGGCCTCGGCACGCTCCAATTTCACCCGACGCCAAAGCTGGATATCTACATGAACGTCGGCGGCGAGTACGAGGCTCGCACTCAGTATCAGAAGGCAGGCGCGGGCGGATCGTACAACGAAGGATACGGAGCCGTGACGCTCGCCAACTACGGCTGCTGGTCAGAGACGCTGCCCATCGCCGCGCCGGCAGCGACCTCGAACCTGGCGATTCCAACCGGCGTCGGTGGGTCCACGGGATTCATTCCGGGTGCCCTCGCCAGTTGCACGGGTGATCCACGGAACATCATTGAAGGTACTCTCGGGTTCTGGTATCGCTTCTACAAGGGCCCGAAGGGAACCTTCCAATTCGGCACGCAGTATTCCAACTACATCATCAACACCTGGCGGGGCGCGGCGAGCGGAACTGTGAACGGCGTCGCCGTCACCACCAGCGGCCAGCCGCACGCCGACAACAACATGGTGTTCACCTCGTTCCGTTACTACCTGCCGTAACGTCTGAGTTGTTCCAGGTCCGGATTGCCCTCGATCGAGGGCAATCCGGACTTTTTCTTTTTCCGATTATGCGAGACCTCTGATTCCGGGTTGACCTCAGCGCGCAAGAAATCTATTTGCCACGCCTGCTTTGATCGTTATCCTCCTGATGCTGTGGTTGTGTACGGGGGCTTGATGAAAAGCTGCCGATGACAAGAAGAAAAATAGGGAACCGGGCGACGCTGGTGATTTCGGTGATTTTCCTTGCCGCTTTGACGGCGAAGGCAGGGCCGCCCTTCCAAACTGACGATCCCGATCCGGTCGATTTTCATCACTACGAGTTTTATGTTTTCGGCAACGCGGACGGCACCGGCGTGGAAATGGACACGGCCGGCCCTGCCGCGGAATTCAACTGGGGAATTCTGCCGAATACACAATTCCATCTCATCGTTCCGCTCGCCGCGATCGTGCCTTCCAACGAAGCGAAGTATGCTCCCGCCGGAGTCGGCCCAAACGAGTTTGGCCTGAGCGATATCGAAATAGGCGTGAAATACCGCTGGATCAAAGAAACGAAGCACCGTCCGATGATTGGCACGTTCACGATGCTCGAAGTGCCGAGCGGCAACAACAACCTCGGCCTGGGCGTCGGCAAAGCTTGGGCGAAGCTGCCCGTGTGGGTGCAGAAGAGCTTTGGCCCCTGGACCACGTATGGCGGCGTGGGCGAACAGATCGTGCCGCAGACCGGCTACAACAATTTCACGTATGGTGGATGGCTGCTGCAGCGCGACATCGGCAAGAAGTGGACGCTGGGCGGCGAGGTTTTCTCCCACGGCGCGGAGGGGATTGCCACGCCGCAAATCCGGGGGTCGACGCTCGTCGATGCTGGCGGGTACTACTACATTCGGAATCCGGGTTTTCAGGTCCTCTTCTGCTATGGACATGCGGTCGGCGGCATGCCGGAAACCTATGCGTACGTTGGGCTCTATTGGACTTGGGGAGGATCCAAGGACGATCAGCAATCCGCGAGGAGTTTGGTCGATAAGCTCCACCAATACGCGGGAGTTTCGGGCCGCTAGTAGCGCTGACCTCCCGGCGGGTGGACGACCCTCAGTTTCGGCATTTTCGGATCGTCCGAGTGAGCCGCGCATGAGCACGTCGCGCACCCGAGGTCATTCGGGCCGCGCAGAAACCTGAACGTGCCGACGGCAAACCTTTCATCCGTCAGGCTAGAGCGCAACCGCCTGCCGATTACCGGCTGGCTTCAGCCGCTGAAGCTCCGCCTTTGCGGTTCCGCTACAGCCGGGGGGGGTGCCTTCGGCGACCAGTGCCCCATCCCTAGGGCCTCTAAGGTATTGACACCGCAAGGGGCCACGCGTACATTCGCGTTGTACGGGTCGTTCCGGTACTCTGAGGGAGGAAAAAGCGTGCGTTCGATCGTCCTTGGCGCCCGATCCAGCCTGATAGCTCTCGTTATAACTGGCCTCGTTGGTCTGCCCTCGATGGGAGCAAGTTCGCTCCCGGTCGCAACCGTGGTGATGGCGCAGGCGGCTCGCCTCGCCAACGCGGATGCCGTACCAGGCGCGGATGTTTATTGCGACGACGATCTCGTAACGATCGGCGGCGGCTCGCTGCGCTTGGCCGTTGGGACGAGCCAGGTCTATCTGCTGGAAAACAGTGAAGCAGTTCTCCGTAAAGATCAGGGCCAGGTCGAGGCCAAGATGTATCGTGGCACGCTCGGCTTCTCCACTTCTGCGCCGGATAATCTCGCCGTCGAGACGCCCTTTGGCATAATTCGCGGCGCGGATGGTTCGCATGTGCTCGGCCAAATTTCGCTGCTGCCCTCTCCAAAGACAACCGAGGAAAAGATTGAGATCACGTCCTATCAGGGCACGCTGCTGGTTGTCGACGGTGCCGGCGTATCCAAGACGATTGAGGAAGGTCAGAGCTATATCGGCACGATGGCTTCCGATGCGGGCGGCGGTGGGAGCAATGACGCCAAGGTTCAAGGCGTCGGCGGCCAGGGTGTCAACTGGAAGCGCGTGCTGGGTATAGTGATCCCGGTCGCGGCCATCGGCGGCACGGCCATCGCTCTCTACGTCAAGGGATCCGAGAGCTGCCCGCAGCCAAACTGCACTCAGTAAGTCGAATCAATCCTGTCGGCAATATCGCTCTCTCACAGAACGCACGACTGGAAGCGCCTGCCTTAGGTGGCTTCAGAGCCCTAGGCAGAGGGAACAGATCGGGCGCGAAGAATCTGCGCGCCACGAGATATAATGAAGTGCTTGTTCGGGGCGAATTTTCCTTTATGAGGACATTCGAATGATGAAGGGACTCCGGGCCCGGCGCCGTCTCGCGGCGATCCTATGCACCGCGGGGCTTTTGCTGGCGGCCATCGTCGCGCAGTCGTGCCGTGCGGACGAGCCATACGCGCCGAGCCGCAATTACGCGCTGGAGAATATTCGCACTCATCTGTGGTTCGACCTCGACCAGCGCACGATTCGCGGCGAAGTGACGGAAAGCATCTCCGCACTTCGCGATGACGTTTCGCAACTCTCGCTCGATTCGGTCGATTTGAAGATCGAGAGCGTTCAGGTCGACGGCAAGGCCGCCAAATTTGCCGTCGATCCGAAAAACCTCGTAATCTCGCTCGATCATCCCGCCAACCGCGGCGATCGCCGCGAAATCTCGATTCGTTACGAGGGCCAGCCGAAGAAGGGCCTCTATTTCATCCTCCCGGATCGGAATTATCCCCAGCAGCCAAGCGAGATTTGGACGCAAGGCGAGGCCGAGGATACGCGCTACTACATCCCGCTCTACGATTACCCGAACGATCGCACCACCTCCGAGATGATTCTCACGGTCCCCGGCACCTGGATCACGGTGTCGAACGGCCGCCTCCTTGGCGTGAAAGAGGAAACCGACGGCACGAAAACCTGGGATTGGAAGGAATCCGAGCCCATCTCGACGTATCTGATTTCGGTCGTCGCCGGAGACTTCGTCGAGAAGGAAGACACGTGGCACGGGCTCACGCTCCGCTACGTCGTCCCGCGCGGCGATGGAGCGACCATCGACCCAACCTTCGAGCGCACCAAGGAAATGCTTGATCTGTTCTCCTCCAAGTTCGGTGTTCCTTACCCGTGGACGCAGTACGCGCAGACTTCCGTCGATGATTTCGTCGAGGGCGGCATGGAAAACGCCAGCGCCACAACGCTCGCCGTCGATAATCTCGTCAATCCCAAACTCGCATCGGAAGAACGCATCGGCACGGACGATGTGAATTCTCACGAGCTCGCGCATCAGTGGTTCGGCGACCTTGTCACCTGCAAGGATTGGGCGAATCTCTGGCTCAACGAGGGCTTCGCCACCTATTTCGAGCACTACTGGATGGAGAAGCATTACGGCGCCGACGACGCGGACTACGAATTCTGGCGCGATCAGAACGCCTGGTTCCGCCAGCCGCGCTTTTTCCCCGTGCCGATCCTGAATCGGCATTTCGACGACTCGACCGAGTACGAAGGCAACGTCTACAACAAGAGCGGCTGGGTCCTCCGCATGCTCCGCGAAAAGCTGGGCGACGATGATTTCTTCCGCAGCCTGCACAACTATCTCGAGGCGAATCGCGGGCAGAATGTCGTCACCGCCGATCTGCAAAAGGCGATCGAGCAGACCACCTCGATCAACGTCGATCGATTCTTCCATCAGTGGATTTATCGCGCGGGCGCTCCGGAATTCGAAGTCAGCTACGCGTACGACCCGGCGATGCATCAGGTCGACATGGATGTGAAGCAGACGCAGGACGTCGGCGGCCTCGTCGAGCTCTTCGACGTTCCCATTCAAGTGGAAATCGCAACCGCGAGCGGACGAAAGACGTATCCCATCGAGGTCAGCCAGGCGGACCAAGACTTCACGTTCCCCGTCGATAACGCGCCTCTGATGGTGGTCTTCGACCGGGGCGACCAGATTTTCAAGAAGGTGGACTTCCGGAAAAGCACGGCGCTTTGGATCTATCAGTTGAAGAACGGCGAGACAGCCCCGGATCGCGCCGAAGCGGCCTTCGCGCTCAGCGGTGACCGCGACGATCCGCAGGCGGTCGTAGCGCTTGGCGAGGCCGCATTGCACGATCCCTTCTGGGGCATTCGCGTCGAAGCGCTGCGCTCGCTCGGTAGGACCGGCGGCGACGATGCCGAGGCGCGAATCCTTCAGTCTCTGAACGGCGAGAAGGAGCCATGGGTCCGTGATGTGGCGGCAGGCGCCCTCGCAAACTTCAAGGGGAGTGCCACCGCGGCGTCTCGGTTAGCGGAGGTGGCGTCCAGCGATCCCGCATACACCGTGCGCGCGGCGGCGATCGAAGCTCTCGCCGCGGTCAAGGTGCCCCACGCGTACGACATCATCGCCGCTTCCGTGAAGGCCGACTCGCCGGACGATATTCTTCGCCGCGCCGGGCTCCACGCCTTTGGCTTCCTTGGCGACGATCGCAGCGTTCCGATCCTGCTCGATTGGTCCGCCGCCGGCAAGCCGCTGCGCTGCCGCCAGGCGGCGATCGGCGCCATGGCAGGACTCGATAAGCGGGATAAGTCGGTCACCCAGGCGCTCGTGTCGTACCTTCAGGACCCGCGCTTCGACATTCGACTCGAGGCGATCTTTGCCTTGGGCAGGCGCGGCGATCAGGATGCAGTCGCGCCTCTCGAAAATATGTTGAAGAGCGGCCAGCTCACGCAGGGCGAAGAGCCCTACATCGAAGAATCGCTCGCCGTCTTGAAGGCTCAATTGGCGAGGTAGATCAGGCGATCAGGATCCGCAAATCGCGCAAATTGTTTCCGGTGGGCCCCGTGACAATCGCATCGCCCAGCCATTCGAAAAAACTGTAAGCATCGCTCCGTCGCGCGAAATCGTCCACAGCGAGTCCCATCTGCCGCGCGCGCGCGAAGGTTTCTCCGTCCGCGACCGCTCCGGCCGCCGGGCTATTTCCGTCGATTCCATCCGTCCCCGCGCTCAGCACCGTGATGCCTTTTCCCGCAATCTTCGGCACGCACGCGAGCACAAACGCCGCGTTCCGCCCCCCGATCCCGCCGCCCGTCACAGGACTGCTCAGCTCGCCATCCGTCAGCACCGCGACGCGATGATGTGGATTCGCCTTCTTCTGCGCCGCGAGTTGCGCGAGCAAATAGTCCGCCGCCTTTTCGATAGGCCAGCCGTCGGTCGAATCGTCGCACAGGCAGACGAACCCCTCCGCCTCGCAGGCATGGTGCGCCGCGTGAAACAGATCATGCACGCCCAGCACCCGCACGAAGTGCGCGCGCGCGAACGCCGGATCGCCCTCCTTCGGCGTCTCGCGCAACGCATGATTTTCGAAAATGGCGCGCAGGGAAGAGGGAAGCCGGCCCAATAGCCCGCAGGCGTGAGCCACGCGTTCGGCATCGAGAATTGTGCTGGGATCGGGCAGCGTCGGCCCCGACGCCAGCGCAGACTCCTCCCCAAGCGGCACATCGCTGATCGCCAGAGTCAGTTTCATCGACCTCGGGGCCGCTGCGGCCAGCCTCCCTCCCTTCGTAGCGGAAAGGTGCTTGCGCACCACATTGATCTCCTCGATCGGTGCGCCGCAGGTCACCAGCGCGGCGTGCAGCGCCTGAAAATCGGCGAGGCTGATCGACGGGTCGAGCGGCTGCTCCACCAGCGCTGAGCCGCCCCCCGAAATCAGGAAGACGATCAGCGTCTTCTCATCGCACCGGGCCAGCCGGTGCAGAATCGCGCGCCCAGCCGCAAAGCTCCCGGCATTCGGGATCGGATGCCCGCCCGTGAAGATCCGCCATCCCGGCAGCGGCGAAGGCGGAGCAACCGGCGCAACAAGGATCCCCTCGACCGGAAACTCCGGCGCGAGAATCCCCACCAGCCCTCGCGCCATGGCGTCGGACGCCTTGCCGAAAGCGATAGCCAGGATTGTCCTGAATCCTCGGAGGTCGAGAGTTGCGTCGCCGGCCCGTATCCTCGGCCCGTCGCGGTCGAGCTTCCGCTCGAGCGCCGCCTCGATATCGATACCCGCCAGTGTTTTGCGGTATACGGTTTGCGCGAATTTCTTCATCAAAGTCAGGCCCACAATAGCAGAAAACTCGTAGCCTGAAGGTCCCAGGGCGCCCGTAGTACTTTGCTCCCAGCGGTTTTAGCTCCCTGTACCATTGGCCGCCCCACCCCCCTATAAGAAGATGCAGGTGTTCGAGATACGAGTTTCTTCTGAGGGGAGGACCTCATGGATGGCGGTTACGCGATCTGGATGGGGCAGCCTGTAGTTCTTCGAGTTGCGGCAGGAGAGCTTCGCGTGCCTTTGCGCGGCCGTTTGTTGTCGGAAACCGAGGATGCGGTCCGCCTGCGCATCGCCGATAGCTGGGATGTCGACGTTTTCAAGTCCATGGTGGTTGCCGTCGAGCACGACAACCCGGTTTACGTCGTCAACTAACGGGAGGCAACCATGAGCGCGATCGCCGGGCCCGGATGGAACCCCCAAAACGACGGCCCGTTGGCGCGCCTTCCCCATGCGCCGATTCTCGAGGAATCGTCGATGCGGGAAAAACTGGCCGCCATCCGCGACACGATGGTCGTTCTAAGCATGCAGCTGGCTTTCAGGATAGTCACGATGCTCCGGCGCTGGAAAGTTACGGACTTCTAGCGGCAATTCGCAGCCAAAGAAATCGATCTCAGTAGTTTTGCTGTAACAAGCTTCCGGCCCATAGTCCCTCTCAACCCCGACCCCGGGTCTGCACCCCCCAGACCCGGGGTTTCTCTTTTTTGGCGCGTCGCTCCCGGCGCCCCCAGCGCGTGACTTTTGCCAGCGTTTCAGCGAAACTAGACTCCGAAACGCGTACCTTAGGCGCATCGGCGCGAAAAATTCGAGGATGACCTGATGACACGTCATCCGTTCGTATGTTATATGAGTGTTCCAATTCGTGTGAGCGAACTACCTCTTTTAGCCCGCGCGAAACCCAGAGAGGCCAGATGGGGTTCGGCCCAGCGGACGTCTCTCAAAATATGCCGATCCATCGCCTTCAAACCAGGAGCCCGTCTTGATCAAAATTGCCGGTGTTGGGAGCGCTTTTCCGAAGCGTTATTTCAAACAGGACGTCATTGTAGGGGCGCTGAAGGCCTATTATCGAAATCGCCTGGCGAATCCCGACATCCTCGATCGGCTTGACGATAGCATGAAGGTAGACGGGCGTTTCCTGGCGCGTCCCATCGAATTCTACGAGAACATGCAGACATGGGGCGAGGCCAACGACGTCTGGATCGAAACCGGCATGGAAATCGGCGAAACGGCGCTCTGCCGCGCGCTGGCCGCCGCTGGCCTCGAGCCGGGCGAGCTTAGCGCCATTTTTGTCACATCGGTGACCGGTATCGCGGCGCCATCCCTCGACGCCCGCCTTGTGAATCGCATGGGTCTTTCCAACAACATCAAGCGCGTGCCAATTTTCGGCCTCGGCTGCGTGGCCGGCGCCGCCGGAATTTCGCGTGCTGCTGATTACGTTCGAGCGTACCCGGGCCAGGCTGCTGCGCTCTTGTCCATCGAGCTGTGTTCGCTCACTCTCCAACGCGAGGACGTTTCCATGGCCCACCTGATTTCCGCCGTGCTCTTCGGCGACGGCTCCGCAGCGGCAATCGTCACCGGTGCCGACCGAAAATCCAGCGGCCCAGAGATCCTCGCCACGAAATCGATCCTGTATCCCGATACCCAGCGCGTGATGGGCTGGGACATTTCTGAGAAGGGTTTCAAGATCGTTCTCTCCGCGGAAGTGCCGGATACAGTACGGCAGCATCTCGGTGAAGATGTCGACACGTTCCTCGGCGAGCAGGGATTGCGCCGCAGCGATATCAAGACTTGGATAATGCACACAGGTGGCCCCAAAGTTCTCGAAGCAACTGGCGAGGCGCTCGGCCTCACGGCGAAAGATCTCGAAGCTTCCTGGGAATCACTCCGGAAAGTAGGCAACATTTCATCCACTTCCGTGCTCTTAGTCCTGGAGGATGTTTACAAGCATCGGCGTCCGGCGCCGGGCACCCTGAGCATTTTGGCCGCAATGGGTCCGGGCTTCTGCTCGGAATTGGTTCTCCTCCGATGGTAGGGCTATCTGAATCACGCAGTCCAAACGGACGTGTTGATCGTCGGAGGCGGCCCCGCAGGACTGGCGGCCGCCATCGCCGCGCGGGCGAAGGGCCTGCGCATCACGCTCGTCGATTCCCGCACACCCCCAATCGATAAAGCTTGCGGAGAGGGCTTGCTGCCTGAAGCAGTGGCAGCGCTAGGCAATCTAGGCATCAATCTCGATTTCGCATCGCCCACTTCGTTTGCCGGAATTCGTTTCTCGGATGAACGTTCCTCTGCGACCGCACGATTTCCTCGGGGAACCGCGTTTGGCATGCGTCGCACCGCCCTGCACAAATTGCTGGTCGATCGCGCCACGGCGGCCGGGGTCTCGCTTGTATGGGGCGCGCGTGTTTCCGCATTCGATGGTGCCGGCGCGAGAGTCAACGGCGAATGGGTTCGTTGCTACTGGCTGATTGGCGCTGATGGCCAGCAGTCGAGCGTCCGCCGTTTTGCGAAACTCGGCCGTGCCCTTCGCGGCCCGGCACGCTTCGGTTTTCGCCGCCACTACGCCGTCGCGCCGTGGAGCGATCTTGTCGAAGTCCATTGGGGAAAGCGTTGCCAGATGGTGATTACTCCCACAGGCGGCGAGGAAATCTGTGTCTCACTCTTCGCGAGTGATCTGCATCTGCGCATCGATGGCGCGCTTCAGGAATTTCCGGCAGTTGCGGAGCGTCTGCGCGGCGCCCAACCCGCCTCGACGCAAGCGGGAGCCATCACATCGCTTGGCCGCGCCCGCGGAGTGACCCGCGGCACGATCTCTCTCGTCGGCGACGCCTCCGGCACCGTCGATGGCATCGCCGGCCAGGGACTCAGTCTCGCATTTCAGCAAGCACAGGCCTTGGGCGAGGCACTCGGCTGCGGCGATCTCTCGCATTATGAGTCCGCGCACCGCCGCATTATGCAGAATGCTGCTCGCATGACGCGTCTCTTGCTTCTGATGAGCGCCAGCGCTGCCATTCGCCGCAAGGCGATGCGCCTCTTCGCCGCGCATCCGGCCGTGTTTTCGAATCTCGTCTCGGTTCATGCGGGCCAAGCCGCTCCCGACGCGCTGGGCGCTGCAGAAATTCTCGATCTCGGCTGGCGGGTACTGTGCGCGTGATTGCCCGGTCGAGATGCTGCCTTTATGCCGCTGCACTCGTCGTGTCTGCCTTCGTGCTTGCCCCAGCTCTGCGCGCGCAGGATGTAGTCGTCAATTTCGATCCCACGACGACGCAGGTCGATTTCACGCTCGCCGCCACTCTTCACACCGTCCACGGCAAGTTCAAGCTCAAGAGCGGCCAGATTCATTTCGATCCCGCAACAGGAAAGGCGGGCGGAGTGATAATCCTCGACGCCACGAGCGGTAACACCGACAACAGTTCGCGCGACCAGAAAATGCACAGCGAAATCCTCGAGAGCGCAAGATTCCCCGAAATCACCTTCACGCCAACTCAGGTGACCGGTCCTGCAGCCGATATGCTTGCCGGGAGACCCGCGCAGCTACAGGTAGCGGGCGTTTTCCACTTGCAGGGTCAGGATCACGCAATGACCGTCCCCGTCACGGTCTCGCCCGTCTCGGGAGCCAACCAGAGCGGCCAGTTCGAGGCTTCGACAAAATTCGACGTTCCGTTCATTAAATGGGGACTGAAAAACCCCAGCACGTTCATCCTGCGCGTCAACGACACCGTGAACGTCGAAGTCCATTCGGTCGTGCACTTATCGCGCCTCGATACAAACGGGTAAGTTTTGCAGCGACGGGTCGCCGCTCTTGCGACCCGGCACACCGGTGGAAGCGTGGGCCTTTTTATCCTGAGCGAAGTCGAAGGGCAGGCCCTCGAAAAAGACGCCCACAAGAAACCGGCTTTAGCCGCGGGCCGGTCTCTCCCCGGGCAGCGCCTCACACTTTCAAAATCAGCTTCCCGGTCGTCTGCCGCGATTCGAGCAACCGATGCGCCTCCGCAGCCTGTGCAAGCGGGAGCTCCCGGTCGATATGCAACTTCAACCATCCCTCGCGCACGCCGCCAAAAACATCCCGCGCCCGTCCCAGCAGCTCCTCGCGCGTCACAATAAAATTGAAAAGCGCCCCACCCGAAATCGTGAGCGCCTTCATCATCAGCGAATTCGGCGCCACCGGCTCCGCGGGGCCGCTCGCCATTCCGAAGATCGTCGCCCATCCGCGATTGCGCAGCGCATCGAAATTCTTTGTGAAAGTGGTTTTGCCCACGCCATCGATGATGTAATCCACGCCTTTTCCGCCAGTAATTTTCTTCGCCTTCTCGGCGAAATCCTGCGTCGTGTAATTGATCACGTGCTCGGCGCCCGCCTCGTGCGCGATTTTCGCTTTTGCCTCGGTTGAAACGGTCCCGATCGCGACCGCTCCCATATGCTTCAGCCACTGCACCAGCAGCAGCCCCATGCCGCCCGCGGCTGCGTGAACGAGCACCGTCGAGCCCCGCTTGATCGGATAAAACTCGTGCAGCAAGTAGTGCGCGGTCATGCCTTGCAGAATCACCGCTGCCCCATTCTCGAAACTCATCTCGCCCGGCAGCGGTGCGAGCTGCACGGCTTTGAAGACTTGATATTCGGCGTATGATCCCAGGCCGCCGGCATACGCCACACGGTCGCCCGCCTTCACTTCACTCACTCCCTCGCCAACCGCTTCCACCACGCCCGCCCCCTCGATTCCGGGCGTAAATGGGAAGGGAGTCGGCACGCGCGCGGAACCACTTCGGTAGTAGATGTCCGCGAAATTCACGCCGGCCACGTGGACGCGAACCAGCGCCTCTCCCGGCCCCGGCTTCGGCTGTGGAATATCTTCCAGTTTCAGAACGCTTGGATCACCCGCCTGCGTTGCGCGTATCGCTTTCATCTCAGTCTCCTTGGCAAACGGCGCCAATTATCCGGCTCACAATGGACGGCGGCAAGCGCAAAGAATCGTAGTAACCTGTAGGCGGCAGTTACTGAAGACACGGGGGAAAATATGAAGGTTGGAGCGCGCAACAGGATCATCGGCAAAGTAACCCAAATCAAGAAGGGCTCGCTGATGTCGATCGTCCACGTCAATGTCTCCGGGCCATCGCACATGGCCTCGGTGATGACCATCGAATCGCTGAAGGAGCTCGGCCTAAAAAAGGGCGACCAAGTCGAGGTCGTCGTAAAAGCGGTAAACGTCCTGCTAATCAAGGGCTGACGCGTCTTTGCCTTTGAATTTTCGGGTGCCCCATCCTCGTTTTGTGAGGGTGGGTCTTTCGCCGCGGTTGCAACGGGACTCTAACGGCTCGGCCGTTCCTCGCCCTTGGGTTTCGGCGCGTACCCGGAACACGCCATCACCGGCACCCGCGGATATTTCGAAAACGCTGCCTCGGTGCGCGAGCGTTCGTACAGCACAAACCGCGACCCGCGCGCCGATTCAATCGTTCGCGCAAAGACGCACTCAGCGCAAAGCCCTTCCGGCGCAAATTTGCTTTCGATTGTGCGATCTTCACCCACAGCGGGGAACTCGACCCAGGATTCGCGTTACGCGCGCTCGTCGGTCAGCAGCAACTCCTTCGCGCGCTGCGCAGCCTTCACCACAGCCTTGATCAACGTAACGCGCAGCCCGCCCTCTTCGAGTTCGAGGATGCCGTCGATGGTGCACCCGGCAGGAGTCGTCACGGTATCCTTCAGCAGCGCAGGATGGTGCCCCGTCTCGATCACCATCTTCGCCGCCCCCAGCGTCATCTGCGCCGCAAGCAGCGTCGCCAGTTCGCGCGACAGCCCAACCTTCACGCCGCCCTCCGCCAGCGACTCCAAAATTATGTAAATGAACGCCGGCCCGCTCGCGGAAAGCCCGGTAATCGCATCCATGTTCTTCTCGTCCACAACCACCGTCTTGCCCACCGCATCGAAAAGCCTCTGCGCAAGCTCCACATGTTTCTGCGCCGCATGTTTACCGGGCGAGATCGCCGTAATTCCCGCGCCCACCAGCGAAGGAGTATTCGGCATCGCGCGAATCACCGGCACCTTCGCGTGCAATCGCCGCTCGATGTACTCCGCGGGCACCGAAGCCGCAATCGAGATCAGCAGCTTCCCGGCATTCAATTCCGGCGCGATCTCATCCACCACGCGCCCCACCACCTGCGGCTTCACGCACAGCAAAATGACGTCCGCCTTCTTCGCGGCCGCCCGGTTGTCGCCGCCCAGCGAAACCGCGGACACCAGATTCTTTCGCTCGGCCCCGGCATGCGCGACGGTCGCAAAGAGATTCTTCGGCGACACGAGTCCCTGCTTTACGAGCGCTTCAATCAGTATGCCGCCCATTTTCCCCGCGCCCAGCACGGCCAGGCGCACTTGGCTCGATTTTGCCATTCGATCTTTCCCCTTTCGCGCTATCGGATTGGCTGTTCGATCGGGAAGGCCGCGCGATTCGCCCGCGCGCCCACAGCGGCTATCGACGCGGTCGGTGATCGCGTCCCAGGCACGGCCGCCCTGTGAGCCATGCAAACCATGTAAGCCACGTGCAACGAAACATGCCGCATGATACAGGAGGACGCACCCCGCGCCAAAGCCTTCCACCACATTGTGGAACCTTCGCGTGCCCTGAAAGGAATCATTAGCGTCGTCGAAATCGGTATCACTTGGCGCCGGAATCCCAGCCTGGCGGGACTCACGAGGTTATCTTAACTATGCTCGAAAAAATCGCAGTTCGCCCGAAAATCCGCACGTGGATTTGCATTTTCGCACTCTCAACCCTCGGCCTCGCGCTCTCCGCAGGACGAGCGGCGGCGCAGGCGGATGCCGGTCCGCAGGCGGGCGCCACTCCATCCGACTCGCCGGCATCGCCTTCAAATTCGCAAGCAGGGCCGCAGATCGGCGGGCATCCCAGCCTCGCCGGCAATTGGACGTTGAACAAAGATCAGAGTGACGATGCGCGCGAAAAAATGCGCGAGGCGATGGGCGCCTCAACCAATGGAGCGGGTGGCGGGCGCGGCGGCTATGGCGGCGGAGGCGGCGAAGGAATGGGCGGTGGCGGCTACGGCGGTGGTGGCCGGCGCGGCGGCGGTGGCCAAGGCCAGGGCAACATGCTCGCCGATTTCTCGCAGCTCACCATCGTGCAAACGCCCACATCCGCGAAAGTCACCGGCTCGTCCGGCGGCCTGCTCGCCGTCTGGGATTCCTCGAAGTCGAGCGCTTCGCCCAACTCCAGCAGCTCCGGCAATTCGAATGACAGCTCGAGTGACTCCGGCGGCTCCGAGCGCGGCGGAAGGCAAATGGAGCCTGCAGTAGCCAGCTGGCAGGGCAATCAGCTTGTCGCCGTCACTCAAGGGCGGCGCGGCGGCTCCACCACCCGCACCTACGAGCTTTCTCCCGACGGCAAGCAGCTCTACGTCACCAC
>Ga0187815_10000564_pt1 | contig 17724 bp, 11 predicted proteins | sample NC_S_5_FD_132962 | JGI IMG/M metagenome (GOLD analysis project Ga0187815, IMG submission 132962) | Wetland sediment microbial communities from Neuse River Estuary, North Carolina, USA - ASW-S_5 | ecosystem: Environmental > Aquatic > Freshwater > Wetlands > Sediment | place: USA: North Carolina...
GACGACGGTACGGATCCCACTGGCTTTTTCAATTGTGAATTCTACGTAGGACTCAAGCCCTACAAAGATCCCGCCTGGAAGCAGAGCCCCTTTCATAACAAAGCGGCTCTCACCAAGGATATTCAGAAACGGCTCGAGGCGTTTCCCGGAATCATTTTCAATTACACTCAGCCAGCGGAAGATGCCGTCGACGAGGCGCTAACAGGTCTCAAGAGCGCACTCGCTGTGAAAGTATATGGTCCCGACCTGAACGTTCTCCAGGACACAGCGCTCGAAATCAAAAGGCGCCTGTCGCAGGTGCGCGGGTTCACGGAACTGACCGTGGTGCGCGAACTCGGTCAGCCGAGCCTGCTGATCGATGTCGACCGCGATAAGATCGCGCGCTACGGCATCAACGTCGCGGATGTGGAATCCATCGTTCAGGCGGCCGTGGGCGGCCAGGCCGCCACGCAAGTGATTCAGGGCGAAAAGCTGTTCGACTTGGTGGTGCGCATGAAGCCGGAGTTCCGGGAGAACGCGCAGGAGATCGGGAACCTTCTTGTAGGCACGCCGGCGGGTCAACAGATTCCCTTGCGCGAATTGTCCGACATCCGCGAGGCAAGCGGCGCTTCGTTCATCTATCGCGAGAACAACTCCCGGTACATCGGTGTGCAGTACAGCATCGAAGGCCGCGACCTAGCCAGCGCTGTCGAGGCCGGACAGCAGGCCATCGCAGACATCGAGCGCTCTCTGCCAACGGGTTACCGCCTCTCCTGGGGCGGCGAGTACAGCGAGTTCATCGAAGCCAAACGCCAACTCGATGTTATCGGGCCGCTATCGATCCTGCTTATTTTCCTTATCCTGTTTGCGCTGTACGGCAACTTCAAATTCCCGGTGACGATTGCGTTGGGCGTCATTATGACGGAGCCTGTCGGCGCGCTCATTGCGCTGAAATTGACGCACACCCCGTTCAGCGTTTCGTCTGTCCTTGGGCTGCTGGCGCTCCTGGGTGTTTCGGTCGAAACGGCGGTCATTCTGGTCTCCTACATCAACAAGCTGCGTCTCGAGAACAAAGATATCCGCACGGCCACCGTGGAAGCTTCGCTGCTCCGGCTGAGGCCCATCATGATGACCGCGCTCGTCGCTTGCCTCGGCCTATTGCCTGCAGCGCTCTCGACGGGCATCGGTTCCGACACGCAGAAACCTTTTGCCATCGTCATTGTGGCCGGCTTGATTTCGCGGCTGTTCCTCGGCTTTTTCGTGAACCCTGTACTCTACGATTTGGTTGCCCGGGAAGGCGATGTGCTGCAGGTTTAGCTAAACTTCGCCAGGACAGAAAAAGAAACCTCGAGCGGATTGCATTTAGTGCCACGACCGGCACAAATTGTCTGCTACCAAAACTCTGCGCTGGCGTTCCTGCTAGAATAACCTGCGGAGACGGCCTGCGACGCAGGTGCATGTTTGCGAAAGCCTTTTTGAACCAACACTGGATCCCCGGGAGCTCAAGTCGTCCTGCCGGTGCGCACGACCCGGCTTCGGCCGGGGAAGCCTTGAGGTAGGCGCAGGGCACCCACTTATTTGTGGGGTTCAGGGCCTAGCAACACACGGCGAAGCGGACCGCTCCTCAAAACTTGACAACCTTGAGAATCCTGTTCATTGGCGACATTGTGGGCTCCCCCGGCCGAAAGATCGTGCACGATCGGCTTGCGGACATCCTCACTCAGAGATCGATCGATCTGTGCATAGCGAATGGCGAAAACGCCGCTTCCGGTTTTGGCATCACGCCACGCCTGGCCGACGAGCTCTTCGCTTGCGGCATAGAAGTAATGACCAGCGGCAATCATATATGGGACCGCAAGGAAATCTTCGACTATTTCCCGCATGAGCCGCGCCTGCTGCGTCCTGCCAATTTTCCCAATGGCTCACCCGGGAAGGGTCTTCGCCTAGGGACTGCCAAGAACGGAATCGGTTACGCCGTCTTGAATTTGCAAGGCCGCACTTTCATGGTGCCCATCGACGATCCATTTCGCACTGCTGCACAGCAGCTTTCGAATGTGCCGGCCGATGTGAAGGTGATTCTGGTCGACATGCACGCCGAGGCCACCTCAGAGAAGCAGGCCATGGGCTGGTATCTCGACGGGAAGGTTTCGGCGGTGGTTGGCACGCACACACATGTGGCCACAGCCGATAATCGCGTTCTTCCTGGCGGCACCGCCTTTATTACAGACGTCGGAATGACGGGCCCTCATGACTCCGTCATTGGTATGGAGACGCAAGGAATACTCCAGCGTTTTCTCGAGGCCATGCCCACGCGCTTTTCGGTCGCCAGTGAAAATGTGCAGATGAATACCGCATTGATCGAGGTCGACGAGACTACTGGCCGAGCCCGCTCGATCGAGCGCCTTAACTTCCGCCTCGATTAGCAGCTACATCTCCGCTGGGCGCGGCATGAATGCCGAGGTCAAGTGCGGTCACGCCCGACCACTCGATAATGAAGATGCACCATTCCGTCGGGGAATGCTTTGCTGGAAAGCAGTTTCAGCGGCACCCGAACGATGGCGCGGGGATGAGCGGGATCCCTTCGCCGATGAAGATGGGGATAACGGAGATGCTGAACTCATCGATTTCTTCCTCATCGAGGAATGAAGCGACGATCTCGCCGCCGCCCATCATCCAAATATGCTTGGCCGACTGCGTGCGCAATCGCCCCGGCCACGTGCTCTGAATTTTCTGTCCGGTTCTGCCGTTTAACGCAAGCAACGCGCGGGCAGAACCTGGCATCTGTTGGAACCGACAGCCGATATAATTCCAGTCCGATGCCTCTTACAGGGCCCACGCTAATCCGCAAGTATTCCGGAGTGTTTCTGATCGCCTTGCTGGGTTTGCTATCAATGTTGGCGGCAGTTTGTGCGCGGGGCCAAGAGCGCAACGCAGAACGCGAGTTGGTCGCCAGGAGTGGCCGATTTCTTCCCGATGTGGGTCCCGGGCTCCGCTCGGTGAAACGCGATGGCGCAGGACGGTACTACGTCCTGGCCTCGCCGGCGAACACCGTTTTCGTCTTTGGCGCGGATGGAAAGCGGGCGGGCCAGATTCCGAATGCCAACTCAAAGGACACAAAGATCGTGTATGCCGTTGATCTCGATGTCGATCCCGATGGCCGCATCTTTGTCGCTGATCGGGGCGCCAACACGGTGAAAATCTTCGCGCCGGATGGCTCCCTGATTTCATCCGTGCGCGTCGCCGCTCCCACTTCCCTCGCCTGCCTCTCGGGCGGTGATTTCGCCGTGAGTGTCCTGCGTTCGGAACGGCTGCTGACGATTCTCAACGAGAACGGCTCGACGATTCGCAGCTTCGGAGATGCGGCTGATGCTTCTATCACCACCGGCTCAGCGCCGTTGATGGACCGAGGACGTGTTTTCGGCGACTCCGCGGGGCGCCTTTATTTTGCATTCGCGGCCCTCAGCAATCCCACGTTTCGCATATACGACCGTTTCGGCTTCGCGTCCGCAGACGTTTCTTTGCCGGCAACCCAATTCGTCTCCAGCCTGGAGAGAAAAAGAGTGGACGTTTTCGGAATTCCCCGGCGCGAAAAAACCGCTCAGAGTCCGTTCTTTAATGCGATTGCTGTCGATCCTGATGATCAAGATATCTGGGGCGCGGTCGGGAACACGCTTCTCCGCTTCGCTAAGGACGGCACACCCATTGCTTCCTACCCTACCTACACAGCCGAAGGAGCCGCGGTTGAACCTGTGGCGATTCTCGTTGAGGCAAAGCGAATCCTGTTGGGCTCGGACCCGCTTGGAGTCTTTGATTTCGCCCGCCCGGACAAACCCGCCGATTCCGCTGCCGCTACAAAATGAGTTCAGGCTTTCGCCCGGCGAGTGACATTTTCCACAAGCATCCACGCCTGCCATTCTGTGGAAACCTCCTGGATGCTCCGATGGACCGCGAAGCGGTTTTGCACGGTCGATTTCCTTTTCGAGCGCGATTACAGTTCCCGCAAAACCTCGATTTCAAGCCCTTGGGGGTCCGTTTGCCTTTCTTCGATTTCTGTGTTGGCGTGGCAGATAAGGTCCAAGAAAAAACGTTTTGTTCCCCGGTGTCCGCTCTGTGGAAAACCTGTGAATCCACTGTGGAGCGCCCCAACCAAAATCGCTTAATTTCTCTTGCTCATCTCTTCGCATTTAGGCAAAATCCGCCACGCACAAATTGAGCGGTCGTGAGTTGGTCGAGAGGTTTTTTGTTTTGCGCCGCGGGGGTTGTTTTAAAGCGGCTTACGATCCGAAAGGCCCAGACTCACAAGACACCTACCAGCGGGCGGGTGTGAGTTTTCCACAACATTTCCACAACAGTGGAAATCTGGTCCAGGGGCGCATTTTGTCGACAACTTTGTGGGATAAGATCCTCCAGCATACCCAACGCCGGGTTAATCCACATAGCTTTGCCACCTGGTTCCAGCCTACTAGGCAGGAGTATGCCGAAAACGACCGGATTGTTATCCGTGTTCCCACCCGGCTCTTCTCAAAGCGGCTGAAAGAAACGTATGGCGAGCTGCTGAAGGCTGTTCTAGCGGAGATTGGCAGGCCGGAACTGGCTCTCGAGTTCATTTGCACGGAAAGTGAGCCAGTTGCGCCTGCCCCGATGGCGACGCAAGCCAGGCTGGACTTCGATTCTGCAAGCCACCAACTGAATCCGCGATATACGTTCGATACCTTTATCGTGGGTGCCTCGAATCAATTCGCCCACGCTGCCGCCAAGGCGGTCGCCGAACAGCCGTCCAAATCGTATAACCCCCTGTTCGTGTACGGCGGCGTTGGGTTGGGCAAAACCCACCTCATGCAGGCGATAGGTCATGATTTGAAACGCCGCAATCCCGCCCTCCGCCTGGCGTACGTCAGCGCAGAGAAGTTCACGAACGAAGTGATTGCTTCCATTCGCTTTGAACGCATGGCTGCGCTGCGGGACCGCTTCCGCAACATGGACGTGCTGATGGTCGACGACATCCAGTTCATCGCCACCCGCGAGCGGACCCAGGAGGAGTTTTTTCACACCTTCAACGCGCTCTACGATCAGCAGAAACAGATCGTGATCTCCTCCGATTGCCCGCCGAAAGACATTTCGGCGATTGAGGAGCGCCTGCGCTCCCGTTTCGAATGGGGCCTCATTGCAGACATTCAGCCCCCGGACCTCGAGACGAAAATTGCCATTCTGCAGAAGAAGGCGGAGAACGAGCGCGTGCGGCTTCCCGATGATGTAGCGGAGTACATCGCGCGCGCCATCAAATCGAATATTCGTGAACTTGAGGGGGCTCTCATCCGCCTGATGGCCTACGCCTCCCTGACTGGCATCGAGATCAACCTGCCGACCGCGCAGCAGGTCCTGAAGAACATCATCGAGACGGCGGAAAAGAAGGTCACCATCGAGCAAATTCAAAAAGCGGTCGGCGAAGTTTACGGTCTTCGCGCGCAAGATTTGAAAATGCGCAGCAACTCGAAGGTGATCGCCTTCCCGCGTCAAGTTGCTATGTTTATCGTGAAGCAGCTTACCTCTGCATCTTTGCCGGAAATTGGGAAGCAGTTTGGGGGCAAGCACCACACGACCGTTCTGCACTCAATCAACAAAATCGAGTTGCTTCGTCAGACGGATAAGGATTTGAACAGAACCATCAACAAGCTACTCGACTCATTTGGATAGTTTTAGCGCGTAAATAGCCGATCGATGATTTCCTGGCGGTGAAAATTCTGTGAACGTTTTCCACGAACCATCGCAGCGCGGGGTTTTTCCTATGACGTGCCGCTCGTTGCACAGAAATCGACCGCTCGTAAGCTTCAAGGGATCATGGGCATAGAACGGTTTTCAACGGATTCACAGGTGCGGCGGCGACTACGGTGTTCTCTTCTATATTCATAAAGAGAAAAGCAGTACAGTAGCCGCGCCGGCGATCAAATCCTGTGCCCAAATGAGAGGCCGCAAGAAATGGAATTCAGCGTAAAGAAATACGACTTGCTCGCAGAACTCGAACTTACGCAAGGTGTGGTCGAACGTAAGACGACCATCCCGATTCTTTCGAACCTATTGTGCGAGGCCAAAGGTAACCGTCTGTCGATTACGGCAACAGACCTTGAGTTGAGTATCCGCACGTCGTGTGAGGCTAAGGTCAAGAAGGACGGAGCGGGCACCATCCCCGCGAAAAAACTGCTGGACATTGTTCGCTTGCTGCCGGAAGAAGAGATTAGATTCAAGCTTCTGGACAATCATTTCGTTCAAATCAACTGCGACCGCAAGAATTACAAGATGGTCGGCATGTCCAAGGACAATTTTCCGGCCCTGCCAGCCTTTCCTCAAGCACTCGTGAAAGTTCCGGTCAAATTGCTCGCCGACGAGATCGGCAAGACCACATTCGCCATTTCACTTGAAGAATCTCGCTACACATTGAATGGCGCGCTGTTAGTCCTCAAACCCGACTCGTTGACGATGGTAGCGACCGATGGCCACCGCTTGGCGATGGTTGAGGCCAATCACAAGTTCGACGGCTTCTCTGCCGAGGCGCGCGTACTTGTTCCGAAGAAAGCCATGACAGAGATTCAACGCCTGGCTGGCGGAGCCGCAGACGACGATGCGATCGAGTTCGCTCAGGATGAGAGTCATCTCTTCTTCCAGTTCGGTCGGCGATTACTCACCTGCCGGAAATTGACCGGCCAGTTTCCCAACTACGAGGCGGTGTTGCCGCGGGATACGACGAAGACAATCGTGCTGGAACGCAATGAACTACAGAACACGCTTCGACGTGTTTCGCAACTCGCCGATCAACGCTCCCACGCTGTGAAGTTTGTCTTGGCCAAGGAAGGGGTCGAAATTTCCGCCTCCAGCCCCGAATATGGCGAAGCCAAAGAAGCCATCGAGAAGGAGTTTAAAGGCGACCCGATCACCATCGGTTTCAATGCTCAGTATCTGCTCGACTTCCTCAATGCCGCGCCGGATGGGCCTATTAGCTTCGAACTGAAGGACGAACAATCCGCCGGCCAACTGCGTCCCATGGCTGACGAATCCAGCCGCTATCGCTATGTGGTCATGCCCATGCGCATCTAGACTTCACGTGATTCCTGGCACATGATTAGCTATATTTATACTTGTATTTTGAATCTACAAGGCCGATGCGACTCAAAGCCAGACACCATTAAAAACCATTTAACTTACACCACCGTAAGCCCAACAATCGAAAAGAGATATAACCCAGACACCACCACAAAATCCCTTGTAAAATCGTCCCCCTTCCGGTAAAATCTGTGGTGCTTTAGGATTCCTCCAGTTTGCACTTTGGACATGAAAGCTTGCCGCGATTTTTCCTCGCTTGCGCCAGAGCGAGTTGCGGCGAGTGATGCAGAGAATGGCCTTGCGACAGGGGAAGAGCTTCGCCGCGTCCCACCGACCGGGACGGGATGGAGCTGAAACAGCCCTTCGAGTCCCGACTCAGCAAATGCTTTGAGGTTGGGGCCAATGGGAGGCAAATGTCGAGCCAGTCCGCCGAAGTGGACACGTTCCGCGCGACCGCCTTCCGGAAGAATGACACATCTGAATCGGGTTTTCGCGAGAGCGTTCCTGCGTTGTGGACCGCGAGGACCGCTAGATTCGAGTGACGCCCTTCGCAAAGGCGGTTTGCCCGCCAGATATGCCGGGCAAGTCCGAGTTTCGCTGAGGAGATGCGCAATTCATGAATGAAAAAGACAGTCCGGCTGCAAAAGGCTCAGCGCCTGCTTCGCCGGCAGGTGGCCACAAGTACGATGCCACTTCCATCAAAGTGCTTGGCGGACTCGAAGCCGTTCGCAAACGTCCGGCGATGTATATCGGCTCGACTGGCGAATTTGGCCTCCATCATTTGGTCTGGGAGGTTGTCGATAATTCTGTCGACGAGGCCCTGGCCGGCTTCTGCGACGAGATAAACGTCACGGTGCACGACGACAACAGCGTCACCGTGATTGACAATGGCCGCGGCATTCCCGTCGACATGCACGCGACCGAGAAAAAGCCGGCCGCCGAAGTCGTGATGACCGTGCTGCACGCCGGCGGAAAATTCGACAGCGAAACCTACAAAGTATCCGGCGGTCTGCATGGCGTTGGTGTTTCTGTGGTCAACGCGCTTTCGGACTGGCTGGATCTCGAAATCTGGCGCGACGGAGAAGTTTGGGAACAGTCCTACGAAAAAGGCATTCCGACTACCAAGCTGAAGGCTTCCGGCAAAACGAAAAAGACCGGCACGAAAGTCACATTCCATCCGGACCCGTCGATCTTTACCACCATCGATTTCAGTTTCGACACGCTCTCGCAGCGACTTCGCGAGTTGGCCTTCCTGAACAAAGGCCTGAAAATCGCGCTCGAGGATGAGCGCTCGAATAAGAAAGCGGAGTTTCGTTTTACGGGAGGCATTTCCGAATTCGTCAAGCACCTCAACCGCGGCAAGGGCACCCTTCACGATTCTCCGATCTACATCGAGGGCAGGCGAGGGCAAGTTGATATCGAAATCGCCTTGCAATACAACGACAGCTACGCCGAAAATATCTTCTGCTTTGCGAACACGATCAACACGATCGATGGTGGCACGCACCTCGCCGGTTTCCGCTCTTCGCTGACTCGCACAATCAACTACTACGCCAGCTCGCAGGGCATGCTGAAGGAGCAGAAGGACGAAATCTCGATCACCGGAGACGATGTTCGCGAAGGCCTCGTCGCCGTGGTTTCCGTGAAGCTGCCGCAGCCGCAATTTGAAGGGCAGACCAAAGGCAAACTGAACAGCGACATCAAGGGTTTGGTCGAATCTCTGGTCAACGAGCGTTTGGGCGAATATTTCGACAAGCACTCCTCGATTGCCCGGCGCGTCATCGGCAAATGCATCGACGCGGCGCGCGCGCGTGAAGCCGCGCGCAAAGCTCGCGAGCTAACCAGGCGCAAATCAGCGCTGGATTCGAGCGGCTTGCCTGGAAAATTGGCAGATTGCCAGGAGCGCGATCCCGCGCGCTGCGAGTTGTTCATCGTCGAGGGAGAATCCGCCGGCGGCTCGGCCAAGGGCGGGCGTGATCGCCGCTACCAGGCGATCCTGCCGCTCAAAGGCAAAATCCTGAATGTGGAGAAGGCGCGCTACGACAAGATGCTTGGCCACGAGGAAATCCGCGCCATTATTACGGCGCTGGGAACCGGCATCGGTAAAGACGATTTCGACCCCGCGAAGCTTCGCTACCACAAAATCATTCTGATGACCGATGCGGACGTTGACGGCAGCCACATCCGCACGCTCCTGCTCACCTTTTTCTTCCGCCACATGCGCGATCTGATCGATAAGGAACACGTCTTCATCGCGCAGCCCCCGCTCTATCGCGTCAAGCGAGGCAAGATGGACCGCTACATTCGCGACGAGCGCGAATTCTCCCGCGAGTTGATGAAGCGCGCCACCGAAGCGCATGTCGTGAAGGCCAAGACCGGGAAATCGCTCGAAGGCGGCGAGCTCACGCAGTTCCTGTTGAACATCCAGGAATACGAGCAGGTTTCAAGCAAGCTTGCCCGCAAGCTGCGCGATCCCAAGCTGGTCGAATTGCTGGCGGAAAGCGACCTCGAGAAGAAAGTCGATTTTAGCGACAAGAAGAAGCTGCAGGAACTCGTGAAGGCCATCGAAAAGGCAAAGCTGGAGGTCGAACCCAAGCTTGAATTCGACGAAGAGCACAGCCTGCACGAGCTCGTCCTGAAGAACGGCGGGGAACGCCGCATCAACTGGGCGCTGGCCGCATCGCCCGAGTATAAGCGCCTGCATACTCTGCGCCAGGCCATCGAAGAGAATGATAAGCCGCCGTTCACAATCACTCGCAATGGCGACAAGACCACGAAGGAAACCGCGCAGCAGTTGCTGAGCTATGTGCTCGAAGACGCCAAGAAGGAGTTCACCATTACGCGGTTCAAGGGCCTCGGCGAAATGAATCCGGAGCAGCTCTGGGCCACCACGATGAATGCGGAGACTCGCACGCTGTTGAAGGTCAAGCTCGAGGATGCTGTCGCGGCCGAAGAAATTTTCGCTACGCTGATGGGCGAAAATGTGGAAGAGCGCCGCAAATTCATCGAAGAGAACGCCCTCGACGTGGTCAACCTCGACATCTGATTTTAGCAACGACACAGGTCGGCGTTGGACAGCGCGCAAAGTCACAAATCACGATTCACGAACAAGGCGCAGTAAGCACCAATTACCACTCACCACTCACCGAGGAATTTAAATGGCGGATGAGCAAAACCAGTCGGTAATGCAGCCGGTCGATATCGAAGCGGAAATGAGGAAGTCGTACCTCGATTACGCCATGAGCGTAATCATTGGGCGCGCGCTTCCCGACGTGCGCGACGGCCTGAAGCCCGTCCACCGGCGCATTCTCTTCGGCATGTACGAGCTCGGCCTCACCTCGACCCGCGCCTACCGCAAGTGCGCGAAGATCGTCGGCGAGGTTCTGGGCAAATACCATCCGCACGGCGACACGCCCGTATACGACGCGCTTGTCCGCCTCGCGCAGGATTTCAACATGCGCTACCCGCTGGTCGACGGCCAGGGCAACTTTGGTTCGGTCGATGGCGATCCACCCGCGGCCATGCGGTACACCGAGGCGCGCCTTTCGAGAATCGCCGAGGAGATGCTCGCTGACATCGAGAAGGAAACTGTCGATTTCGTTCCGAATTTCGATGAAAGCGAGAAAGAGCCGGTCGTTCTTCCCACGCGGATTCCGAATCTGCTCGTCAACGGCTCTTCCGGCATCGCGGTGGGCATGGCCACAAACATTCCGCCGCACAATTTGAGAGAAACCATCGAAGCCGCCATCCTCCTGATTGACAATCCGGAAGCCTCGCTCAAGCAGGTGATGAAAATCATCCCTGGCCCCGATTTCCCGACCGGCGGATACATCTACGGGCGCGAGGGGATTGAAGAAGCCTATAAGGGAGGTCGCGGCAGTTTTCAGGTGCGCGCGAAAGCTGCTATCGAGCAGCGCAGCAAAGATCGCGAGGACATCGTCATCACCGAGTTGCCCTATCAGGTCAACAAGGCCCGCCTGATCGCGCATATCGCCGACCTGATCAACAACAGGAGGATCGACGGAATCGCCGACGTTCGCGACGAAAGCGATCGCGACGGCATGCGCATTGTCATTGAGCTGAAGCGCGACGAAGAGCCGAAACTCATCCTAAACAAATTATTCAAGATGACCCAGATGCAGGAATCATTCGGCATGATCCTGCTGGCCATCGTGGGCGGGCAGCCTCGCGAGTTGGGCTTGCTCGACTTGCTGCACCTCTTCATCGAGCATCGCATCGATGTCGTTCGCCGGCGCACGCAGTACGAGTTGCGCAAGGCATCCGAGCGCGAGCACATCCTGCTCGGCTATCGCATAGCGCTCGACCACGTTGATGACCTCATCAAAATCATTCGCGGGTCGTCCAGCCGCGCCAACGCTCGCGAGAATCTGCACGAATTCTTCGAAAACAAGCCCGTACGCATCAATTTTGAAGGCCGGGAAACCACCGTTCGCGGCGTGAAACTTGATCCTAAAAAGTACGATGTTCCGGCGGAAAGCTTGCGCGGAGTCGAAGTTTTCGGCCTCAGTTACATCCAAATCGACGCCATCCTCGAACTGCAACTGCATCGCCTGACGCAACTCTCGGTCGATGAAATCCTGAAAGAACTGAAGGACATCCGCGACCGCATCGCCGAACTTAAAGAAATCCTGGCCAACGACAAGAAACTCAAGGGCGTCGTCATTACCGAATTGCGCGAAGTCGCGAAATCCTACGGCGACGACCGTCGCACGCAAATCGTCGATCGCGTCGAGGAAATAAGGCTTGAAGACCTGATTAAAGACGAAGAAATGGCCATCACGGTAAGCCACGCGGGTTACATCAAGCGCACGCCGGTCGACGTTTACCGCCACCAATCGCGCGGCGGCAAGGGCCGCATCGGCGCGAAGACGCGCGAAGAAGACTTCGTCGAGCATTTCTTCATCGCCTCGGCGCACAGCTACATTTTGCTGTTCACGTCGAAGGGCCGCATTTATTGGCTGAAGGTCTACGAAATTCCCGAAGCTGCCGCGGCCACGCGCGGAAAAGCCATCAACAACGTCGTTCGCTTCCAGGAAGGCGAGAGGCTGACTGCCGTTGTTGCCGTGCGCAATCTCGAGGAAGAGAGCCGGTACGTTTTCCTCGCAACGAAGAGCGGCACCGTAAAGAAAACGGCCATCGCGGAATTCTCCAATCCACGGCCGTCCGGCATCATCGCGATCAACCTCGACGGGGGCGACGAACTGATCGGCGCGAAGCTCACCGATGGCAAGCAGATGATTTTCCTGGCCAGCCATGAAGGCCAGGCCATTCTTTTCCGCGAGACCGAGGTTCGTTCCAGGGGCCGCGCTGCGGGCGGGGTGAACGGTATGGACCTGGCCAAAGGCGATTACGTCGTCAGCATGGAAGCTGTGCAGCCCGACTTCGGCATCATCGCCAAGGAGTTCAAGGTAGAGACGCAGAATCTCGAGGAACTCGAGAGCGACCACATTCGCGAATCCCTCACTTCCCTGATGCTGACGGTCTCCGAGAAAGGATATGGCAAGCGCACTCCGCTCGCCGAGTATCGTGTCACCTCGCGCGGCGGAAAGGGCGTCATCAACTTGAAATCGACGGACCGCAATGGGCCCGTCGTCGCTGCGGTTCAGGTTCACGAAGACTCCGACGTCATGATCATTACGAACCAGGGCAAGGTCATCCGCGTTCACGCCGGCGAAATCCGCGAGGCCGGCCGCTCGACCCAGGGCGTCCGGCTGTTGCGTCTCGAAGAGGGCGACCGCATCGCCGCGGCCGCGGCCATCCTCGAAGAGGCGGAAGCCGCAGCCGCGACGGAGCCTGAAAAGAAATAAGGGTTTGTCGCCCCAGCGTCTCGCCGGCGAATTCCGTCAGCATCGGGGGCATCGCCTTCCGCGCGAGCTCGACAGTTAGCGAGTCTCCGTGTCTCGCCCACGCATCCCATAGCAAGATGACTCAAGCACGCCAGTTCAAGTCCCGGAGCTAATCGCACATGCACGAAACAATTGGTTTCATCGGCCTTGGAAATATGGGCGAGCCCATCGCCGCAAACCTTCTCCACGCCGGCTACCGCCAGCGCGTCTACAACCGCACAAAATCCAAGACGGCGCGGCTCGCCAGAGAAGGCGCCTCTGTCGTCGACCATCCGGCCGACGTGGCCGAGCCCGGCGGTATCGTGCTCACCATGCTGGCCGATGACCGCACACTCGAAGAAATTTGTTACGCGCAACCCTCATTCGTCGATCGCCTCGGAAGCGGAGGAGTCCACCTGTCGCTGAGCACGATCTCGCCCGCTACCGCCCGCAAACTTGCCAAGCATCACGAGGAGCATAACGTTGAATACGTTGCCTCGCCCGTTTTCGGACGCCCGGAAGCGGCGGCGACAAAGAAACTGTTCGTCTGCACGTCCGGACCAGCCGAAGCGAAGAAAAGGGCCCAACCCATCCAGGCGGCGATTAGCCAAGGCGTCTTCGACTTTGGCGCAGATGCGGGGGCGGCGAACGTCGTAAAGCTGTGCGGGAATTTTCTGGTTGCGGCCTCGATCGAGGCTCTTGCCGAACTTCTGACTTTGGCCGAGAAAAACGGCGTGAGCAAAAAGGCGGTGGCGGAAATGATCGGGAAGTTTTCGCCGCTTCATGCCGGCTATGCCAACCTGATGGCCGAAGGCCGGTTTGAGCCGGCGGGCTTCCGCCTGGCCCTGGGGATGAAGGATGTCAACCTGATCATGGACACGGCGGCCTCTAGCGTGACGCCCATGCCGCTCGCCAGCCTGCTGCACGACCGGTGGCTGACGGGCATCGCCAAAGGGCGCGAGAACCTCGATTGGTCCGCCATTGCACTCGACGTTGACGAAAACGCGGGAATCCGCGCAGAGGCCGCGCCGTGAAAGCTTGCCTGCTTCATTTGCCTGCCCCTATTGAGACAAACCCGCTCGATTTCGCCGATGCACCTGTTCCCGAGCCGGGCTCCAAGGAAATTCTCATTCGCGTCAGCACGTGTGGCGTGTGTCGCACCGATCTGCACGTTGTAGAAGGCGAACTGCCGGCGCGCAAATCGCCTGTCATTCCCGGCCATCAGGTCGTTGGCAAAATCGAGAAGCTCGGCGCTGGAGCCGTTCGCCATCGCATCGGCACGCGCGTGGGGATTCCATGGCTGCATCAGACCGATCAGACTTGCGAGTATTGCCGGGCGAGCATGGAAAATCTCTGTGACCATCCGACGTTCACGGGATATACAGTCGACGGCGGCTACGCTGAATACGCAGTTGCGCCGGAGGATTTCGTCTACTCGCTTCCCGAACCTCTGTCCGACGAGCAAGCCGCGCCGCTTCTATGCGCCGGAATCATCGGCTTTCGCTGCCTGCGGCTTTCAGGCGTGAAATCAGGCAGCCGGCTGGCCTTCTACGGTTTTGGCGCCGCAGCGCATGTGGCGATTCAAGTCGCTCGCCACTGGGGCGTTGAAGTGTACGCTGCGACGCGCGGCAAGAAGCATCAGCAGCTCGCATCAGAACTCGGTGCCGTGTGGGTCGGCGAAGCTGCAGCCGATCCGCCTGTGAAACTCGACGCGGCGATTATCTTTGCTCCGGCGGGTGAACTCGTCCCTCCTGCGTTGAAAGCGCTCAAGAAAGGCGGCGCGCTGATTCTCGGCGGAATTCACATGAGCCCGATTCCGTCATTCTCATATGACCTGCTTTATCAGGAACGGCTAATCAAAAGTGTGGCCAACAACACGCGAAAAGACGGCGAGGATTTTCTCCGGGTCGCTGCGGAAATTCCCGTCCGCACGCAAGTGCAGACCTATCCGCTCCGTGAAGCAAATCGTGCGCTGAATGATCTGAAGAGTGATCGTGTGAATGGCGCTGCGGTCCTCGATTGCTGAGTATAGGACAAATTCCCACCTGCGCCCCACATCCGAAGCCGCCATCAGGTCCGTTGGCAGGTCGGCCGGAATGATGTCTTTGCGGCGCTCAACTCTTAATCGTCTGCGAAGCGGGATCCCAGCGCACTCCGCTTTCCGCGAAATAAGACTCGTTGGCCATGTGACATGCCAGTGCCGCATGGTGGCCAAACACCACGTCTTCAACTACCGGTTGGCGGCTCTTCACCGCCTGGAAGAAATTCCAGAGATGCGGTTTGACGTCATCCCAGGAAGGCCCGGTGAAGCGCACGCCCTCGACAACTTGTTCCTTGCCGAGCATGTCATGGTCCGCTCGCCACTTCTTCACATATTCGTCGTGCATCGCTCGGGGAAAACTGTTTGCGTAATAGCACGGCCCATCGTCCTCGCCCGATTGCGGCATATAACTGACGCTTTCGCTGTTCACTTCAAGAATCCCTTTCGAGCCCATGAATCGGTAGCCTTCGGGCGTTTCGGTTCCGAGATTTAAGCGCAGATAAACGGGCACGCTGCCAAGCTTTGCATACTGGAAGATGGAGGCATGAACATCCGGCATATTCCGCCCATCTTTCCAACGCAAAATTCCGCCCATAGCCATGCACCGCCGTGGTGCTTCGTTCGTCCCCAGCATGGCCAGCATCCCGCTCACCAGGTGGACCAACAAATCTCCGGCAACTCCCGTCCCGTATTCCTTCCAGCAGCGCCAGCGGGCAAAAAGCTTCGGATCGAACGCGCGTTTCGGCGCCGGCCCTTGCCACGTATCCCAATCGAGAGTTTGCGGCGACAGATCGGGCGGCAGCGGGTACTCCCATGCGCCGCAGGGTGAGTTGCGGCCATTGGAACCCTCGATGAGGCAAAGATCGCCGAGTGTCCCTTGCGCGAGCAATTCCTTCGCTTTGCCCGCGATGATTCCGCTCACGCGTTGCGAGCCTGCCTGTACGATGCGCCCCGACTTCTGCGTTGCGTTCACCATCGCAACTCCGTCGGCTGGCGAATGCGACATCGGCTTTTCGCAGTACACGTCTTTGCCGGCGCTCACGGCATCGACCACGATTTGCCTGTGCCAATGATCGGGAACCGCGGCGATCACGCAGTCGATTTCCTTGTTCTCGAGCAGTTCGTGGTAGCGCCGCGTGGTCGGGATGCTTGGCCCCGCAATTTCCTTCGCCAACGTATGCCTGGCGTCGTAAAGATCGCAGGCCATCGCGCATTCCACTCCTGGCAATTGGATTGAATTCGACAGTAAGCCGGAGCCCTGCATTCCAACGCCGATTATTCCGAATCGCACCCGGTCGCTCGCCGGCACCGCACGCGCTGCCCGTGCCCACTCCGGGCCTTCCGGTTCGAGCAACACAGTGCGCGCGACGGCGTAAGCTCCCGCGGCGCCGGCGCTATTCTTCATAAACTCACGGCGTGACATTCTTGTCCTTGACATCTCCATTCCTCCTTATTGCAGCATCGGCGAACAGCAGGGCTTCCGCACCGGTTTCGGTTCCATCAACTCCGCGCGCGTCAAATTCGGATCATACAGATTCAGTTGCCACTTCCCGTCCCGCCCGATTTGCGGTTTTTCCGTAAGCTTCGGATCGCGCTCGAGCAATTGCTTATACGCATCGTTACAGCTAGGTACTCCTAGCGCGAGATGATTCACGACGCCCAGCAGTCTGGGTGATGGATGATCGCCAACATTCAACATGTACTCGAGCCAATCGGTCCCCTCGGGAACGCGCATGTCCACCCAGTCTGTTTCTGTATCCTTCATTCCGCCTTGCCATGTCTGCTTGAATCCGAGGATGTCTCTATAGAACTTATCCGCGGCAGCCCGGTCGCGCACCGTCACTCCCACGTGGATGATGTGCTGCGAAATCCGCGTGTCCGGAAGATGCTTGCCGAAATCGCGCGTGTGTAAAGACCCTGGCATCAACTGCACGAATTCGACGGTGTGTTCATCGGGATCTTTGACTTCAAAACCGCGATTGCCATCGAGCATCGGGGCGAGCTTTGCGGGAACATCCAGCCCTCGGCTCGCCAGGTACGCGCGCAATTGCTCAGCGTCCGTGGTTTCGAAAGCGATGTGCGACAGTTCACCCTGCTTCGGATCTTTCGCCTCAGGGAAAACTTCGATGAACTGATGATCGTTGACTTTGAAGTACGTCAGCATCAATTTCCCCGGCGGGTGATCGAGGCTGAAAGCCTCACTCAAGCCCAGGATTCTTGAGTAGAAATTTCGAGCCGCCGCGAGATCGTCCGTTTTCAGGCCGATATGCGAGACGCCGATAATTGCCGGCCGGGTTGGCGTTTGTTCTGCCGGACGCGCCTCATGGCTTGCCTTTTCCCCGGCCGTAAGCCCGATCGCGACAGCGAAGCTGCAACAGAGTGCAAACAACGAAATGGTGCGCATGCGCATGATGCTTCCCTCCGAACGCCGAGAGCATACACCCATTTTTCTCTTGGCGGGATTGCGCGTCAGACGTGCACTCAGAGTTTCACCCACCTCCGCTCTCGTGCGCTCGTTGCAATCGCCTCGCACAGGATCACGCCCGTGTGTCCATCGTCGAATGTGGGAAACGGCCGCGGCGCGTTCATGTCTCCGCGTTCGACATACGCATAAAATTCCTTAAACAACTGTACGAAGGTATCGGGATATCCTTCGGCATGCCCCGCCGGGTATGCCGCGAAACCTCGCGCCTCCGGGCTCATCAGTGCCGGATCCTTGATCAACTCGCGATTCGGTTCGCGCCGCTTGCCAATCCACAACAC
>Ga0187815_10000566_pt1 | contig 17669 bp, 9 predicted proteins | sample NC_S_5_FD_132962 | JGI IMG/M metagenome (GOLD analysis project Ga0187815, IMG submission 132962) | Wetland sediment microbial communities from Neuse River Estuary, North Carolina, USA - ASW-S_5 | ecosystem: Environmental > Aquatic > Freshwater > Wetlands > Sediment | place: USA: North Carolina...
GCCCGGCGGTACGGTGATGCCGTACTGCGCGAACAGTTCTTTGGCCTGGTATTCGTGGAAATTCATTCGATAGCCTCGAGCGAACGGGGAAAACGGCCTCGCGCGGAAGGGACGCGGCGCGGGCTTGCGAGGGAGTCGGACGGCGCGGACGCTGCCGGCTTGCGATGCGCGCGGCGATGTCCCGACAAGGCGGGAACCGCGCGAAACGGCCGCCCATTTTCGCGGAACCGGCCCCCGATGGAAAGAGGCGGTCCGGGAACCCGCCCGCAACGCGGCCTGCCGCCGGTCCGGCGGAGCCGCCCGCCTGCCGGGGCGCCGCAGCCGGTCCGGTGGCCCGGAGCGCCCGGGAAGGCGATCCCGGGAGCCTCTTCACTATCCCGGCGCGGGCGATGCGGGGATATTGAACACACTCTTATACTCCGCCGAGACCGTCCCGGAGTGCCGTACACCGTGTCCAGCACCGTCCTGCCGCAGCTCAACGCCCCGCGCGCCGTTCCGGCGGCGATCCGCCACGAGATGCTGTTCCTCAACGCGTTCAGGCTGATCCAGGCACTGATTTACATCGGGCTGGCATTCGCACCGATGCAGATCGGCGGCGAGCCGCTGACCTCGCCGCAGCTCGCCCTGCTGGTCACCCTGCCCTACCTGCTGTTCGCCATCGCGGCGCTGGCGCTGACCGGGCGCTGCGTGCCCTACGCGAAGGTGACCGTGTCGATCTGGCTGGTGGTGGACATCACCGCCGCGGTGCTGGCGATAAGCGCGATCGACTACGCGCGCATAGGCATCGCGATGATGCTGGCGGTGAACCTGGGCGTGGGCGCGCTGATCCTGTCGCTGCGGCTCTCCAGCTTCTTCGCCGCGCTGGCCACGCTGGGTCTGCTCGCCCACGCGCTGCTGGCCCAGCCCGGCAGCAATGCCGGCGACCGCAACCTGCTGGAATCGGCGCTGTTCGGCCTGGCCTACTTCGCGATCACCACGCTGTGCCACGTGCTGGGTCGCCAGCTGCGTGCCAGCGAGGCACTGGCCGAGCAGCGCAGCACCGACCTGGCCAACCTCTCGCAGGTCAACGAGCTGATCATCCGCCGCATGAAGACCGGCGTGCTGCTGGTGGACGATGCCAACCGCATCCACCAGATCAACGAATCGGCCTGGATGCTGCTGGGCAACCCCAGCGCCGACCAGCGCGACCTGGGCCGGCTGGCACCGGAGCTGTCGCGCCGCCTGTACCACTGGATGACCTCGGGCAAGCTGGACGAGACCGCCACCCAGCTTGCCGACGGCGTGCCCGAGGTGGTGCCGCGCTTCTCCCGCCTGGCACCCAACGACGACTCGCTGGTGCTGATCTTCCTGGACGACACCTCGCTGGTGTCGCGCCGCGCGGAGGAGCTCACGCTGTCCTCGCTGGGGCGCCTGTCCGCATCGATCGCGCACGAGATCAGGAACCCGCTCGCGGCGATCCGCTATTCGGCGCAGCTGCTGGCCGAGTCGGAGAAGATGGACAGCTCCGACCAGCGCATGGTGGAGATCATCAACAACCACTGCGTGCGGCTCAACGAGATCATCGAGAACATCCTGCAGCTGTCGCGGCGCGAGCGCTCGCGGCCGGAAACGCTGGACCTGGGCCGCTGGGCGCAGGGCTTCGTGGACGAATACAAGCTCGGCAACGACATCGGCAACGATACCTTGCGCGTGGTGGTGGGCGGCGCCACCGCGGTGGCGGCAATGGCCGACCCGCAGCAGTTGCAGCAGGTGATGTGGAACCTGGTGCAGAACGCGCTGCGCTACGGCCGCCTGCCCGGCGAACCGGCGCGGGTGATGGTGATCGTGCGCAACGGCGAACACGGAGAGCCGATCCTGGAAGTGACCGACCGCGGCCCCGGCATCGCGCCGAAGGTGGCCGCGCAGATCTTCGAGCCGTTCTACACCACCCACGAGTACGGCACCGGGCTGGGCCTGTACCTGGCCCGGCAGATGGCCGAAGCCAACCAGGCGTCGCTGGAATACGTGCGCGTGGCCGGCGGCGGCAGCTGCTTCCGCCTGCTGCTCACGCCGCCGCAGATGAACCGGCTGGCCGGCGAGGTGGCAACCGGCTGAGCGGGCCGCCGCCGGCTCAGGTCGCCCGCACGATCAGGCTGGTCGGCAGCATCTGCGAGGCCACCGGCTGGCCGTCGATCAGTGCCAGCACCTTGCGCGCGAGCAGCACGCCGCCCTCCTGCCAGTTCTGCCGTACGGTGGACAGCGGGGGCAGGAAGCTGGCGCCATGCGGGGTGTCGTCGTAGCCCACCACCGAGACGTCGTTCGGCACCGACAGGCCCTGCTCCACCAGCGCGCGGATCGCGCCCATCGCCAGCAGGTCGCTGCAGGCGAAGATCGAGTCGAAGCGCACCTTGCGGCTGGCCAGCGAGCGCACCGCATCGACGCCCGATTCCAGCGTCCAGTCCACCCGCTGCATCAGCAGCGGCTTGATGCCGTGGCCGGCCAGCTCGTCGACGAAACCGTGCAGGCGCTGCGCCATCTCGGGGTGGTCGGAGTTGCCGATGAACACCGGATGGCGCCGCCCGATCGACAGGAAGCGCTCGGCCACGCTGATCCCGCTGTGGCGGTTGTCGCTGCCCACCACGACGTGGTTGTCCTGCGCCGACTCGGCCCCCCACACCACCATCGGCAAGCCCAGGCGGTCGTACAGCTTCACCGCGTCCTGGTGCACGCCCTGGCCCAGCAGGATGAGGCCGTCGGCTGCCTGCACCGCGGCGTTCGCCGCGTCATGGCGGGTGGTCAGCAGGACGCTGTAGCCCGCCGAAGTCAGCTCCTGCGAGATGCCGCCCAGCAGGGAAAGCGGGTACGGATCCCACATGGTGCGGCCGGCGGATGGCTTCATCTCCACGATCACCGCCACCGTGTGGCTGCGCCGCAGCCGCAGGTTGCGCGCGCTGACGTTGAGCTTGTAGCCGTGCTTGCGGGCCAGGGCCTGGATGCGCTCGCGGGTCTCCGGCGTCACCAGCGGACTTTCGGCCAGGGCCCGCGACACGGTGATCTTGGACACCCCGGCCAGCTTCGCCAGGTCCGCCATGGTCAGGCCGGACTGTGCAGCGTTGGGCGACTTCTTCTTGGCGGAACTCAATGGCGGCCCTCCGGCGTGGCGCGACGGCACGGGGCCGACCTGGATGCCGGCTAGTGTCGCCCGCGAGGACAGCGCATTCAATGTGCGGACGGCCTCGCCCGGCAGCGCCCTCCGCGCCTGTCCCGCGGGCAATGATATCGATATCTTGATATCGATATCATTCACTCGTATGCTGCGCCCGGAAACGCGCCGGCGCCACTGCGGCGCCGGCTACAGCCAAGCGAGGGGAAACATCACGTGCAGACTCATGATGCGGCGCTGCCTGATCTGTCCGCCACGGCGGACACGGCACCGCATGCCGCGGGCACGCTCGACCCCTGGCAGCTCGTGCGCCGCGGCCGCGACCGCGCCGGCTTCGCCCAGGACGAAAGCCTGTTCGCGCTCGCCAACGGCTCGCTGGGCGTGCGCGGAGGCCTCGAAGAGGACGACAGCCCCAGCCAGGGATGCTTCCTCGCCGGGGTATGGGAGCGCTCGCCGATCGCCTACCACGAACGCTTCGCCGGCTACGCGCGCACCACCGACACCCGCGTGCCGGTGGCCGACGCCAGCCGCATACGGCTGCGGCTGGGCGACACGCCGGTGCGGCTGGACGAGGGCGAGTGGCTGGCTCTGGAACGCCGGCTGGACCTGCGCGCGGGCTGCTATCGGCGCAGCCTGCGCTGGCGGGCACCGGGCGGCGGCACACTGGAAATTTCCGCCGAGCGGCTGGTGGCACTGGACTACCCCGGCCTGCTGGCCATCCGCTACCGCGTGCGCTCGCTCGACTACCGCGGCCCGATCGTCCTGGAATCGGCGATCGACACCGCGCGTGCCGCCGTCGGCCAGGGCGACGACCCGCGCATCGGCGCGCACCTCAGCGGCGGCCTGCAATTGCACGACGCCCACGCCGATGCGGAGCTCGCCTGGGTCGCGCAGCACACCACCCACAGCAGCATCCGGCTGGTCTGCGCGCAGTCGCACCGCCTTGCCGGCCAGACGCTGGGCTTCCAGAGCGCCACGCGCACCCCGCACGGCGTGGCGCAGAGCTGGGCCGGCAGCTTGAGCCCCGGCGACGAGGTGATGCTGGAGAAGTTCGCCGCCTGGGCCTGGTCGCAGCCCGGCGCCGCGCGTTCCGTCGACCCTGTCCTGCTGTCCAGTGTCAAGGAAACACTGGCATCGGCCGGCCATGCAGGCTTCCCCTCCCTGCTGGCCGGCCAGGCGGGGCGATTCGAGGCGCTGTGGCGCACCGCCGACCTCGCCATCGACGGCCCGCCGGAGGTGGAGCAGGCGCTGCGCTTCAACCTGTTCCAGCTGTTCCAGTCCGGCAGCCGCGACGACCATGGCAGCGTGGCCGCCAAGGGCCTCACCGGCGAAGGCTACGAAGGCCACTGTTTCTGGGATGCCGAAGTCTTCATGCTGCCGGTGCTGGCCACGACCGCGCCGCAGCTGGCCCGGCACATGCTCGCCTGGCGCCACGCCACGCTGGACCGCGCCCGGGCCCATGCGCGCGAGCTGAACCATGCCTGCGGTGCGCTGTACCCCTGGCGCACCATCGCCGGCGACGAATGCTCGGCCTACTTCCCCGGCGGCTCGGCGCAGTACCACATCAATGCCGACATCGCCTGGGCGATCCGGCTGTACGTGGATGCCAGCGGCGACGAGGACTTCCTGCGCGACATGGGTGCGGAGATGCTGTGCGAGACCGCGCGCATCTGGCTCCAGGCCGGGCACTTCAACCCGCGCCGCGGCGGCGCCTTCTGCATCCACGAGGTGACCGGGCCGGACGAATACTCGGCGCTGGTCGACAACAACCACTACACCAACCGCATGGCGCAGCGGCATCTGCGCGACGCCGCCGACGTGGTCGCATGGCTGGCCGCGAAACATCCGGCCGAGCATGCGGCACTGGCGCGGCGCATCCAGCTGGCCGACGACGAAACCGCGCAATGGCGGCGCGCCGCCGACGCAATGTACCTGCCGGTGGACCCGGAGCTGGGCATCTTCCCGCAGGACGACGGCTTCCTCGACAAGCCGCGGCTGACGCCCGGGCAAATGCGCGATCCGTCGTTGCGCCCGCTGCTGCTGCACTGGCATCCGCTGACCATCTACCGCCACCAGGTCTGCAAGCAGGCCGACACCTTGCTCGCCCTGGTGCTGGCCGGCGACGACGTGGACACGGCCGCGAAGCGGCGCAACTTCGACTACTACGAAGGCGTCACCGTGCACGACTCCACGCTGTCCGCCTCCAGCTTCGCGGTGCTCGCCGCCGAAACGGGACGCGGCGCGGAGGCATACCGCTACTTCCTCGACACCTTGCGGGTGGACCTGGACGACTCGCACGGCAACGCCGGGCACGGCCTGCACATGGCGGCGATGGCCGGCAGCTGGCTGGCGCTGGTCTGGGGCTTCGGCGGCCTGCGCGTGCGGGACGGCCGACCGGCGCTGGCGCCGCAACTGCCGGGCGTCTGGCGCGCCTATCGCTTCGGCCTGCGCTGGCGCGACGCGCAACTGCGGGTGGAGGTGGACGCGGGCGGCGTGCGCTACACCCTGCTCGAAGGCGAGGCGCTGGACTTCCTGCACCGCGGCCAGCCGCAGCGCCTGCACAAAGGCGGGTCGCTGCAGCTGCCGCACCCGGCCGTACCCACGCTGCAGGCGGTGATCTTCGATCTCGACGGCGTGCTCGCCGACACTGCGGTGCTGCATCGTGCCGCGTGGCAGCAGCTGGCGTTGGAGATCGACGCACCATTCGACGAGGCGATCGCCGAGCGCATGAAGGGCGTGGACCGGATGGGCTCGCTGGAGATCCTGCTGGAGCGTGCGCCGCGCCGTTACAGCGACGCGGAAAAGGCCGAACTGGCCGCGCGCAAGAATGCCCGCTACGTGGAGCTGATCGGCAGGCTGACCCCGGAAAACCTGCTGCCCGGTGCGCGCGCCGCGGTGGAGTCGGTGCGCGCGGCCGGACTCAAGACCGCACTGGCCTCGGCCAGCCGCAACGCACCGCAACTGCTGGACCGGCTTGGCATCGGCGGGCTGTTCGACTGCGTGGTCGACGCCAGCCGCATCGCCCGCTCCAAGCCCGATCCGGAAATCTTTCTCGCTGCCGCCGCCGGCCTCGGCCTGGCGCCGGCGGACTGCCTCGGCGTGGAGGACGCCGCGGCAGGCATCGCCAGCATTCACGCCGCGGGGATGGCGGCGGTGGGAATCGGCCGGGCGGAGGCCCTGGCCGAGGCAGACGTGCTGTTGTCGAACATCGCCGCGTTCGACATCGGCCGGATAACAACGACAAGCGGCCCGTCGGCTCGGCTTCCCGCCGCTGCCGCATCACCACGCAACCAGAACTGATGGGGAGTCAGAACATGAGTACTCGGATACGCACCAGCTTGACCCTGTCCGCGGCGATCGCGGCCGCCCTCGCCTCCGGCGCCGCCCTGGCGCAGGACAACGGCCAGACCGCCAACGGCACGCCGGCCACCGCGAACGCCGCGCAGAAGGCCAGCAAGAACGGCAAGTCCGTGCAGTCGCTGGAGCAGGTCGTCGTCACCGGTTCGGCCAGCACCACCGGCGTGCGCAAGATCGACGCCAGCTACTCGATCACCACCGCCACCGATGCCCAGATCCAGCAGGCCAATCCGCGCAGCTCGGCCGACCTGCTGAAGCTCGCGCCCGGCGTATGGCCGGAGTCCACCGGCGGCGAGACCGGTGCGAACATCGAGATCGCCGGCTTCCCCGGCGGCGGCGACGCGCCGTTCTACACCAACCAGATCATGGGCACGCCGCTGTACGGCATGCCCTCGCTGTCGTTCTTCGAGCAGAGTTCGATGTTCCGCCTCGACGACACCATCGACCACGTGGAGCTCCTGCTGGGTGGCCCGTCGGTGGTGTTCGGCGACGGCCAGATCGGCCTCACCTCCAACTACATCCTCAAGCAGGGCACGGACACGCCGTCCGGCAGCATCGGCGTCACCTATGGCACCGGAAACCTGCGCCGAGTCGACGGCTTCTACGGCTTCCCGATCGGCAAGGGCGGCTGGTACGGCAGCGTGGGCGGCTTCTACCGCGACTCCGACGGCGTGCGCAATCCGCAGTTCCCCGCCGACAAGGGCGGCCAGCTCACCGCCACGCTGACCAAGGACTGGGACAACGGCTCGCTGGTGTTCTGGGGCCGCGGCCTGGACGACAAGAACCAGTTCATCACGCCTATCCCGCTGATCCAGGACCGTCCGGGCGTCTTCTCCGATTATCCGGGCTTTGACCCGCTGACCGGCACCTATTACAGCCGTGCAATGCAGCACGTCTACCTGGAGAGCTACCCGGGCGGCGGCACCAGCGCCAACCTCGCCGACGGCCGCGGCGCCCAGCTCGGCTTCTTCGGCGCGAATTTCGACTGGGACTTCGGCAACGGCTGGACGGTGAGCGACAAGTTCCTGGTCGACGGCGGCAACATGGATACCAACGCCCTGTTCTCCGGTTCGAATCCGCAGACGCTGAGCAGCTGGGAAAACACTGCAGGCACCTATCCGGACAACACCGTTCCTGCCGGGGCCGTGTACACCGCCAACTACACCAATGGCGGCGCGATCACCGATCCCAACCTTGACGTGATCAGCCAGGGCTGGTGGCACATCCACAAGAACATCAAGAGCGCGATCAACGACTTCCGCCTCAGCAGGGAGCTGTTCGAAGGCAACACGCTGACCGCCGGCCTGTACCTGGCCCACTACACCGACAACGACCGCTGGTCGCTCGGCAACCCGATGCTGATGAGCAACACGCCGAACGCCACGCCGATCGCGGTGAGCTACGTGCAGGGCGGCCAGACCTACTACGTCACCAACAGCCAGGGCCTGATCTACAACGGCGGCTACAACATCACCGAGAACGGCACCGCCACCAACAAGGCGTTCTACCTGTCGGACATCTGGACCCTCGACAAGTGGATCTTCGACGCCTCGGCGCGGGTTGAGAACGAGAACGCCCGGAACACCGTGTGCAACCTGTCCAACGTGAACATCGACGGCAACCCGAACACGCTGTACGACAACGCCGTGGCGATGTGCAACGGCACTTATTCGGTCACCAACTACGACAAGACCCACACGTCGTGGACCGCCGGTGCCACCTACAAGATCCAGGACAACATGTCCGTCTACGTCCGCGCCAACAAGGGCGCGCACTTCAACAGCTTCGACGACATGCGCGGCAGCACCACCGGCGACACCCCGCCGCTGCTGAAGATCCAGAACTTCGAGGTGGGCTGGAAGTACGCGGCCAACTGGCTCAACGCCGACATCTCGTTCTACCACCGCCAGTTCGATGGCCTGAGCTACCAGCCCTCGCTGCTGGGCGTGCCGTTCGGCAGCAAGTCCACCTACGGCTCGGACACCAGGGGCGTCAACTTCAACGTGATCGCCACCACCCCGGACAAGATGTTCTCGGTGATCGCCTCCGGCGACTGGATGCAGGGTCACTACTCGCACTTCCAGGGCGACGCGGAGTTCTTCGGCCTGCCGACGCCGGACAATCCCACCGGCAAATTCGTCAGCACCTACCAGGGCAAGCAGCTGCAGCGCCAGCCGAAGTTCCAGGTCCGCCTGACGCCGACCCTGACCCTGCCCACGGCCCATGGCGACCTGCGCCTGTGGGTCACCATGGAATACGTCGGGCCGCATACCCAGGACCAGCTTGCCCTGCAGCAACTGGGCAGCTACACCGATTTCAACGTCGGCGCACAGTACACCTACGACAAGCACTGGGTATTCACCCTGCTCGGATCCAACGTGACCGACACGCTCGGTCTGACGGAATCGAACTCGCGCATTGCCGGCAATGCCACCGGCGCCACGGGCGTGCTCCTGGCACGCACGCTGGAAGGCCACCAGTACAGCATGCAGGTGAAGTACCAGTTCTGAGCTAACGTTTACCCCGCGTAGCGGCCCGGATCGCGCGATGGCGGCCCGGGCCGCCTTTTTCGACGCGGCCCGCCTGCACGAGGTGCGCATGAACCGTTTCCGCATGATCGCCGCGCTCGCGCTGACCTACGTGGTCTTCGCGATCCTGCTCAACAGCGTGGGCACGGTGATCCTGCAGTCCATCGCCAGCTTCGGCGTCGGCAAGACCGAGGCCAGCCTGCTCGAATTGTTCAAGGACCTCACCATCGCCGCGGTCTCCTTCGGCGTGGCCTCCTTCCTGCCGCTGATCGGCTACCGGCGCGCGATGATCCTGGCGCTGGTGCTGCTCGGCGGCGCCTGCGTGCTGATGCCGCTGTGGCCGGGCTTCCGCACCACCGAGGTGCTGTTCACCTGCGTCGGCATCTCGTTCGCGCTGGCCAAGGTCGGCGTGTATTCCTCGATCGGCCTGCTTACCGCCGACCGTGCGGCGCACGGCCGGCTCACCTCGACCATCGAGGGCACCTTCATGCTCGGCGTGCTGGCCGGCAACTGGCTGTTCAGCGCGTTCATCAACCATGCCGACCCCGCCGACCTGGCGTGGCTGAACGTGTACTGGGTGCTGGCCACGCTATGCGTGCTGGTGATCGCGCTGCTCGCCGGCTCGCGCATGGACGAATCGGCCGCGCACAACGTGCACACCTCGACCATGAAGGGCTCGCTGGTCGAGATGCTGCAGCTGTTCATGCGGCCGCTGGTCTATGTGTTCCTGATCTCGGCCTTCCTCTACGTGCTGATCGAGCAGAGCTTCTCCACCTGGCTGCCGACCTTCAACAACGAGATCCTGAAGCTGCCGAACGCGATGAGCATCCAGCTCGCCAGCATCCTGCCCGGCGCGATCGCGCTGGGCCGCCTGGCCGCCGGCCAGGCGCTGCGGCGGATGCACTGGTACACCCTGCTCAACATCTGCGTGGTCGGCATGGCGGCGATCGTGGCCGTGAGCCTGCCGCTGGCGCGCAACATCGTGCCGAACGCTCATGTCAGCTGGGGCAACGCGCCCCTCGCCGCCTGGCTGTTTCCGCTGGTGGGCCTGCTGATGGCGCCGGTCTACCCGGTGATCAACTCGGTGGTGCTGAGCTCGCTGCCCAAGCCCGCGCACGCGGCGATGACCGGGCTGATCGTGATCTTCTCCGCACTGGGGGGCACCCTGGGTTCGCGCATCACCGCGATCGTGTTTGCCCGCTCCAACGGCATCGACGCGTTCTATTTCTCGCTGCTGCCGATGAGCCTGATCCTGGCCGCGCTGTTCTTCTTCAAGCGCGAAACCGACCGCCACGGCGTGGCCGTGGCGGTGCCTGGCATCCGCCTCGCGGCGAAATAGCGTCGGCGACGCGCCCGTGTCCACGCCCGCCGCCATGCCGCTCGATGCCCTGCGCCAGGTCGGCACGCTGCTGCAGGCCGGGGAGCTGCGCGACGCGCACGAACGCCTGCAGGCCATCGTCGCGACGCATCCGGACTGCGTGGAGGCCTTGCGCCTGCTCGGCGGCCTGCGCCAGGGCTTTGGCGACGCCGAGGGCGCCGAGGTGCTGCTGCGCCGGGCATTGGCGCTCGACCCGGGCTGGACACCCACGCTCGCCACGCTGGGCGAACTGCTGCTAGCCGCCGGTCGCGACGAGGAGGCGGAGGCGCTGCTGCGCCGTGCAGCCGGCCGGCTGCCGCAGGCCGCGCTGCGACTGGCGCGGCATTGCAACGAGCACCAGCGTCCGGCCGAGGCGCTGGCCGTGCTCGCGCCGCTGTGCGCCACCGTGCAGGCCGGCGCCGCCCCGTTCTACGGCGAACTGGCCGCACAGCACGTCGCGGCGCTGGCCGCGCTGGGCCGTGCCGGGGAAGCCGCGGATTTCTATCGCCGTGCGGCGGAAGCCGCGCCCGACCACGCCGACGCCGCGCAGGCGCTGGCGATCGCCCTCGCCGCCTGCGGCCGGCACGCCGAGGCCGAACACGCCGCCAGTCGCGCGCTGGCGGCCGGCCGCGCGAACGCTGCCGCCCATTTCACCCGCGCCCGCAGCCGGGTCGCGCTGGGCGAGTTTGCGCGCGCCGAAGCGGACCTGCGCGAGGGCCTGCGGCAGGAGCCGCGCCACGCAGAGGCGCACGACCATCTCGCGCGGCTGGTGTGGATGCGCAGCGGCGATCTCGCCGAGAGCACCGCCGTCCTCGACGAGGCACTGCGCCGGTTTCCCGGCGACGAGGCCCTGCTCGCCACCAAGGCCGCGGTCCTGCATGGCGCCGGCGACGCGCACGGCGCATACGCCTGCCTTGCCGCTTCGGCCGCTCGCCCGCAGGCTTCCCCCTCGATGCTGGTGCGCGCGGGGCTCAGCGCGCTGGAATTCGACCCGGCCGCCGCGCTCGCGCTGGCCGAGCGCGCGCTGCGGCAGTCGCCCGCCGCCACCGCGGCGCGCAGCCTGCTCGCCGCCGCCCTGCTCGGCGTCGGCGAGGCACAGCGCGCGCTCGGGCATTGCGAGCTGCTGCTCGCCGACGCGCCCGACGACCAGTACCTGGTCGCGCTGCAGACCACCGCCTGGCGCCTGCTGGCCGACCCGCGCCACGACGCGTACTGCGACTACCCGCAACTGGTGCAGCCTTACCGCCTGCAGGTGCCGACCGGCTGGAGCAGCCTCGCCGGCTTTCTCGCCGACCTGAAGCGCAGCCTGGAACGCCTGCACGATCCGCAGGGCCACCCGCTGCTGTTCCAGTCGCTGCGCCACGGCACCGAGACCACCGAGGACCTGGCCCGCCACGCCGATCCGGTGATCCAGGCGTTGTTCCGGGCCTTCGATGCGCCGATCCGCGATTACATGGCCTATCTCGGCGAGGGCGACGATGTGCTGCGTCGGCGCAACCGCGGCACGTACCGCTACAACGGCAGCTGGTCGGTGCGGCTGCGCAGCGCGGGCTTCCACGCCAACCACGTGCATCCGCGCGGCTGGATCTCCTCGGCCTGCTACATCGACCTGCCGGAAAACATGGCCGGCAGCGGCACCCACGACGGTTGCCTCGCCTTCGGCCAGCCCGGCATCCTGACCACGCCGCCGCTGCGGGCGCAGCACGTGGTGCGTCCCGAGCCCGGCATGCTGGTGCTGTTCCCGTCCTACCTCTGGCACGGCACCGTGCCCTTCCACGGCGAGCAGGCGCGCCTGACGGTGGCCTTCGACGCGGTGCCGGGAATCGCTGCATGAAGCGCGCCGCCGCCATGCTGCTGTGCGCGCTGGCCGCGGCGCCTGCGTTCGCGGCCAGCGACGCCAGCTTCGTGTTGCGGGCGAGCGCCGCAGACTGGGCCCGCTACTTCCCCGGCCAGCTGGGCAACGGCTACGCCTCCACGCTGACCGCGCCGCGCGGCACCGAGGCCGCGCCGGCCTACCTCGTCGCCTTCATGGACCGCACGCCCGGCGACATGGCGCGCCCGGCCGTGGTGCCCGCATGGAGCGGCATCGACTATCGCGCCGTGGGCGGCGCCTGGCTCAACGCCGCGCCGCTGGACGCCGCGCATTTCCGGGACTACGCGCAGACCCTGGACATGCACGACGGCACGCTGGCCACGCGCTACCGCTACCGCGACGGCGAGCGCGCCACCGATGTCGAAGTCCTCTCGCTGGTGAGCCAGGCCTCGCCGCACCTCGCCGGCAGCCGGCTCGTCCTCACCCCGCATTTCGACGGCCGCGTGGAGCTGTCGTTCGCGCTGGACGGCTGGGCGCCGCACCAGCCGCGCTTCGCGCTGGCCCGCATCACCGATGCGGAAATGCACCGTGAGCTGGACAGGCATCACCTGAAGCTGCAGCCCGTCGCGCCCGCCACGGCGGACCGCGCCGTGCTGTGGTATCCCGGCACCACCGGGCTGCTGGACCGCGGTGGCGATGCGTCGCAACTCACCTTGTGGCTGGCCGGCCGCGCCGCGAACAGCGCCACGATGGCGGCAGCGGTCGCCGTGGCGCTGCCGCAAGGCATGCAGCCGGTCTCGGCCAGGGTGGTGCGCGACGGTCTGCGGCTTGCGCTCGACGTGGTGGTGGACGTGCGAAAGGACCACCGCTACCGCTTCGCCAAGTTCGTCGCCGTGTCGCGCGAGGGCTGGGGTGGCGACGCGCAGGCCGATCTAGCGCTGGCCACCCGGGCGCGCGCGCAGGGCTTCGACGCGCTGCTGCGCGCGCAGCGGGAAGCCTGGCACGCGCTGTGGCAATCGGACATCGTGATCGACGGCGATCCCGCCGCGCAGCGCATCGTGCACGCGGACCTCTACTACCTGCTGTCCAACGTGACGCCGGACACCGCCTGGCCCAGCGGCGCCTGCGGCATGACGCCGGGCTACGCCGGACACGTGTTCTGGGACAGCGACACATGGGTGTTCCCCGCCCTGCTCCTGCTGCATCCGGAACGCGCGAAATCGCTGGTCGCGTTCCGCGCCCGCACGCTGCCGGCCGCCGAGGCGCGCGCGCGCGCACGCGGCCTGCGCGGCGCGATGTACCCCTGGGAGGCGGACCCCGACGACGGCAGCTCGCAGACCCCGCATCCGGCCCAGGTGCTCGACGAACGCGAGATCCACGTCAACGGCGACGTCGCCATCGCACAGTGGCAGTACTGGCTCGCCAGCGGCGACAAGGCGTGGCTGCGCCGGCACGGCTGGCCGGTGATCCGCGCCGTCGCCGACTTCTGGACCAGCCGTGCCACCTGGGTTGCGGCCAAACAGCGCTGGGAGATCGAGCACGTCACCTCGGTGGACGAGGACTACAGCGACGTGCCGAACGACACCTACACCAACGCCGTGGCGCGCAAGGCGCTGCAGATCGCCGGCGCCGCGGCCGCCGTGCTCGGCGAAACAGCCGACCCGCGCTGGGCCAAGGTCGCGGCTGGCCTGTACCTGCCGTTCTCCGAACAGGACGGCCACCACCTCGACTTCGACCCGTCGGTGCCGCACAACCGCGACACCTGGGGCGGCAGCTCGCTGCCGATGCTCGCCCTGCCGTCGCTTGACCTGCCGATGAGCACGGCCGTGCGCCGCCGCGACTACGCCTACGCGCTGGGCCCGATCGAGCACTCGACCCGCGACCCGAACAGCATGGGGCTCGCCCCGCTGTCGATCGCCGCCGCCACCGCCGGCGACAATGCGGATGCCGCGAAGTGGTTCGAACGCAATCTCCGTGCGCACGTGGTGAAGCCGCCGTTCGACGTGCGTACCGAGACCGCCAACAACAACACCGGCTACTTCCTCACTGCCAGCGGCGGGATGCTGCAGAACATCCTCTATGGCTTCACCGGCCTGCGCATGGCGCCGGCCGGACTGGTGCCTGCCTATCCGCCGATGCTCCCGGCGCGCTGGACTGCCCTGACCCTGCGCGACATCACCTTCCGCAACCGGCATTACGCCATCGCCGTGCGGCGCGGCGCCGACGGCAAGCCCGTGCTGTCGATGACCGCCCTCCCTGCCCCCGGGAACACCACGCCATGAAACTCCGTACCCGCCTCGCCATCCTGTTGCTCGCGCTGGCGTCCGCGCCGGTGGCCTGCGCCGCCACGCCCGATGCCGCGAAGACTCTGGACTACATCCATCACGCTTGGCCCACGCTGACGCGCCGCATGGCCGACTGCTCCGCCTTCGGCAAGGGGCCGGGCGACACGCAAATCGCCATCTACCTGCCGCGGCACCTGCCGATGCCGGCCGATCTCCCGCGCATCGCCAGGGCCTGCCGTGTCGACGTGCGCCGGCTGCCGGAATCGATACGCCTGCTCGGCAGCTTCGACCCGGCCACGCTGCCCGTGCAGGGCCTGCTCTACCTGCCGCATCCCTACGTGGTGCCCGGCGGATTCTTCAACGAGATGTACGGCTGGGACAGCTACTTCATCGAGCTGGGCCTGCTCGCCGACCACCACGAGGCGCTGGCGCGCGACATGGTCGACAACGCCCTGTTCGAGGTGCAGCACTACGGCGGCGTGCTCAACGCCAACCGCAGCTACTACCTCAGCCGTTCGCAGCCACCGTTCCTCGGCGCGATGATGGCCGCCCTGCTGGCCGATCCGGCCAGCTTCCGCGACGACGCCGACAAGCACGCCTGGCTCGCGCAGGCCTACCTGCTGGCCGTGCGCAACCACGATCTCTGGCTGCGGCCCGGGCACCGCGCCGGCGACACCGGTCTGGCGCGCTACTTCGACTACGGCCACGGCCCGGTGCTGGAGGCACACGACGCCGGCTATTACCAGGGCGTGATCCGCTGGCTGCTGGCGCATCGCGCGGAAGACCCCGGCTATCTCCTCAAGGCGCCGCAGCATCCCGACGCCGCCGAAACGGCGCGGCTGAAGACCGCGAGCTGCGACGTCGCGACCTCGAAGGTCTGCGCCGAGGCCTGGGTGGACGGCTACCGCCTCCGCGCCGACTACTACCTCGGCGACCGTGCGATGCGCGAATCGGGCTTCGACGTGAACTTCCACTTCGGCCCCTACGCCGGCCTCACCCACCACTACGCGCCGGTGGGCCTGAACAGCCTGCTCTACCGCTATGAGCGCGACCTGCATGATTTCGCAACGGCGCTCGGCAAGACCGCCGACGCGGCGCGCTGGGCGCAGGCGGCCGCCGCGCGCCGGGCGGCGATGGACAAGTACCTGTGGCAGCCCGCGCAAGGCATGTACATGGACTACGATTTCGTGGCGCGCAAACCCTCGACCGACCCCTATCTCAGCACGTTCTACCCGCTGTGGGCGGGCGCCGCGTCCGCCGCGCAGGCGCACGCGCTGCGCGGCAAGCTGGCGCTGTTCGAACAGCGCGGCGGGCTGTCGATGAGTACGCGCGTCACCGGCGCGCAATGGGACGCGCCCTATGGCTGGGCGCCGACCAACTGGCTCGCCATCGCCGGACTGGACGCCTATGGCTTCCATGACGACGCGCGCCGCCTCGCCGGCAAGTTCATCGCCAGCGTGGATCGCGGCTACGCGGACGACGGCACGATCCGCGAGAAATACAACATGGCGCAAGGCAACGCCGCGGTGAAGATCACTGCCGGCTACACGCAGAACGTGGTCGGCTTCGGCTGGACCAACGGCGTGTACCTCAAGCTGCACCAGCTGCTCCAGGGCGCCACGGCCGGAAAGCCCGCAAACCCGTCGACCGCGGCGCAGTGAACCGTACCCGCGACAGGCGAGGAGTCGTCATGAACCACCCGCGCCTTGCGTACCTCGTGCCGGCACTGCTGTTCTGCGGTCTTGTCGCCGGCAACGCCCTCGCGCAGGAGGGCCGGCCCGGCGTGCGGCCCGACGGCGGCGTCGCCGCGCCCGCCGCCAGCGTGCCGTACTCGGCGTTCGCCTCGCCGCAGGCCCGCGCCTTTTTCCCGCGGATGCTCGCCGAAGGCGCCAAGGCGCCGCCGCTCACCGCGCCGATCGCCGCGAGCCGGGCCTTCTACGACCGCATGAACAGCGACCGCGCGCGGCGGATGGAGAAGCTCTACCCGGTAAAGACGTACCGCGACACCATCGCCGGTGTGGGCGTCGACGTGGTGCTGCCCGCGCGGGGCGTGGCGCCGGCGAACCGCCATCGCGTGCTGCTCAACCTGCACGGCGGCGCCTTCCTGTGGGGCGCGCGCAGCGGCGCGCTGGTCGAGTCCGTCCCGATCGCCAGCCTGGGCCGCATCGAGGTGATCGCCGTGGACTACCGGCTCGGTCCCGAGCACGTCTTCCCGGCCGCCAGCGTGGATGTCGAGCAGGTCTACCGCGAACTGCTGAAGACCCACCGGCCGGAGCAGATCGGCATCTATGGCTGCTCGGCCGGCGGCATCCTCACCGGCGAGGCGGTGGCGCGCTTCATCGCCGACAAGCTGCCGGTGCCCGGCGCCATCGGGATGTTCTGCGGCGCGCTGACCGACCTTGGCGGCGATTCCGCCTACGTGGCGCCGCTGCTCAACGGCCAGGGCGTGCCGGCGCATCCGCTGGGACTGGCCGCGATCCCGTATTTCGACGGCGCCGACCTGCACGACCCGCTGGTGCAGCCGGGCCTGTCGCCCGCGCTGCTGGCGAAGTTCCCGCCCGCACTGCTGATCACCGGCACGCGCGACATGGCGCTGAGCTCGGTGGTGCACAGCAACGAACTGCTGCGCCAGGCCGGCGTGCCCACCGAACTGCGCGTATGGGAGGGCATGTGGCATTCCTTCTTCTCCGACCCGGAGCTGCCCGAGTCACGCCAGGCCTACGCCGCCATCGTCGCGTTCTTCGACCGGCGGCTGGCCCGCTGAGCCCGGGCGCCCGTGCTTTGCCCCCCATGGGCGCCGCGGGTATCCTCAACGGAACGCCACCACCCCCCACGAGCCATGAGCCAGCAGACCGTTCTGGTCATCGACGACGAGCGCGACATCCGCGAACTGCTCACCATCACGCTGGGGCGGATGGACCTGCAGGTCGACGCCGTGGGCACCGTCGCCGAGGCGCGCCGGGCGCTGGCCGACAAGACCTACGAACTCTGCTTCACCGACATGCGCCTGCCCGACGGCACCGGCCACGAGATCGTCGAGCACATCGCCGCCAACCATCCGGACATGCCGGTGGCGATGATCACCGCCTACGGCAACGTGGACGCCGCGGTGAACGCGCTGAAGGCCGGCGCGTTCGACTTCGTCTCCAAGCCGGTGGACATCCAGATGCTGCGCCAGCTGGTGCGC
>Ga0187815_10000567_pt1 | contig 17668 bp, 14 predicted proteins | sample NC_S_5_FD_132962 | JGI IMG/M metagenome (GOLD analysis project Ga0187815, IMG submission 132962) | Wetland sediment microbial communities from Neuse River Estuary, North Carolina, USA - ASW-S_5 | ecosystem: Environmental > Aquatic > Freshwater > Wetlands > Sediment | place: USA: North Carolina...
ATGGCGCGGCCGATCGCGACGCGCTGGCGCTGGCCGCCGGAAAGGGCGGCCGGCCGGCGCTCCAGATAGGCTTCCAGGCCAAGGATGCGCGCCACCTCGTCGATGCGCGCATTCTTCTCCGCCCTGGAAAGCTTCGACGTGAAAAGACCGAAACCGATGTTCTGGCGCACCGTCATATGCGGGTAGATCGCATAGTTCTGGAACACCATGGCGATGTTGCGCTGCTTGGGCTCGCGTTCGTTGACCACATCACCGCCGATCTTCAGCGCGCCGCCGGAAATGTCCTCCAGACCCGCGATCATGCGCAACGTGGTGGATTTTCCGCAGCCCGAAGGCCCCACGAAAACGACGAACTCGCCATCGGCGATCGAGAGGTCGATGCCACGCACCGCCTCGACCTTGCCGTAGCGCTTGACCAGCTTTTCAAGTTCGATGGTTGCCATCAGGACGCCTCTGCCAGGGCCTTGAATTTTTCGTTGAGCTCACGCGCGGCTGCCGCCTCGCGCGCGGCGCTGTCTTCCGCCGCCTTGTCGAAGGAAACCGCCTTGTCGCGATAGGCGGCAAGCGCTTCGGCCATCGGCGCGGGCGCGGGGCCGCCGAAGCGGTCGCGCACGGCGACGAAATGTGCCGGCGAGACGATCTCCTCGAAAGTGTCGCGGCCGAAGGAGGGCTCGCGGCCCGTCGACTGCCGGAAGGCTGCGAGGAAAGGCTCGTAGCCGTCCTTCTCCAGCCCGCCGCCCGCTGCGACCACGGCCTTGGCGACGGTCGCTGCGATCTCATGCGCCTCGCGGAAGGAAAGCCCCTCGCGCCGCACAAGCGAATCCGCAAGCTCGGTGATGGTGATGCAGGAGCGGCGGATGTTCTCCGCCACGCGGGCCGGGTCGATGCGGATCGCGGCGACGAAAGCGGCCAGAAGATCGAGCACGCGGCCGGCGGCGACGAAGGCCTCGTAGCCCATCGCCTGCGTTTCGCCCTCGCTGTCGTTCATGTCGGTGAAGGGCGTGTTGTGCATCACGCCGAGCACGGTGCGGGCGCGGCCCATGGTCTGGCTGGCCAGCAGGCGCATATGCTCGATGGGCACCGGATTGCGCTTCTGCGGCATGATCGAGGAGATCTGCACGAAGGCGTTCGGCACGTAGATCTGGCCGACCTCGAAGGCGGTCCAAAACTGGAAATCCTGGATGAGGCGGCCCAGATGCACGAACATCAGCTCGATGGCCGAATAGGTCGAGGTGACGTAGTCGACCGCCGCGATGCAGCTATAGGAATTGCGCAGCGGCGCGGCGAAACCCAGCAGATGTGCCACGCGCTGGCGGTCAATGGGGAAACCCGAGGTGGTGATGGCCGCCGCCCCCATGGGCGACAGGTTCACGATCTCGCGCGCCTCGGCGAAGCGCTCGATATCGCGGATCAGCACCTCGATGGCAGCGGAAAGATAGTGACCGAAGGTGGTGGGCTGCGCCGGCTGGCCGTGCGTATAGGCCACCACCAGCGTGTCCTTCTCGCGCTCGGCAGCGTCGATCAGGGCGGCCAGCAGATGCCGCGCCTTGACCATCAGTGCGTCGATGCGGTGCTTCAGGCCGAGCTTGAACAGCGTGTGGTCGATGTCGTTGCGCGAGCGCGCCGTGTGCAGGCGGCCGGCGACATCGGGCCCGAGACGCGCCTTCAGTTCCTTCTCTATGAGGAAGAAATAATCCTCGACCTCGCCGGTGTAGACCAGCGTCGAGGGATCGACCTCACGGTCGATGGCTTCGAGCGCGGAAGCGATTGCCGCGGCCTGCCTGGCGTCGAGAATGCCGGTCTCGACCAGCATCACCAGATGCGCCCGGTCGATGCTGCGGAAGCCCTCGACATGATGGCTTTTGGCCCCATCGAACAGCGGCCTGAGCACGGTTTCCTTGTAAACGGGATCGGGAAAGACGCTTTTGTCGGCGAGCCTTGGATTGAGTTCTGACATTTCCGGTTAGCCTTTGAGGCCCGCCAGCATGACGCCGCGGACGATGTAGCGCTGGAGGACGATGAAGACGATGAGCGTCGGCAGGGTGGCGATGGCCGCGCCCGTCATGATCATCTCCCACTGGATGGACTGCTCCACGGCAAAGCTCGAGAGACCGACCGGCAGCGTGTAGAGCTCGCGGCTGGTGGTGACGATGAGCGGCCAGAAGAAGGCGGTCCAGTTGCCCAGGAAGGTGAAGATGGCGAGCGCCGAGAGCGCCGGCGTGACCAGCGGCAGCGCCACCTTCCACCAGATCTGGAATTCGTTGAGGCCGTCGACGCGCGCGGCTTCGAGGAAGTCGTTGGGCACGCCCTCGAAGAACTGCTTCATCAGGAAGGTGCCGAATGCAGTCATCATGCCGGGGAACATGATGCCCCAATAGCTGTCCAGCCAGCCGAGCTTGCTGGACATGAGATACCACGGGATGACCAGCATCTCGGTGGGGATCATCAGCGTGGAGAGGATCGCGAGGAAGATGAAGTAGCGGCCACGGAACTCGAACTTGGCGAGCGTGTAGCCGACGAGGCTGTCGAAGAACACGTTGGACGCCGTGACGGCGACCGCCACGATCATCGAATTCATGAACCAGCGCATGAAGCGCCCGTCGGCAAGGATGGCGATGTAGTTGTTGAGCGTCGGTGCGGCCGGGATGAGGCGCAGGTCGTAGACCTGGCCTGCCGTCTTCAGCGACGTGGAAAACATGAAGGCCAGCGGCGTGACCATGACGAGGCCGCCGATGAACAGCAGCGTCCACGCCAGGATGCGGCCGGGGCGGATATTGGCGTGCGAGAGCGCCGGCCCGCCGGATGTCTGCGTCACGGCGCTCATTTCTTTTCCCTCAATATCCAGAGCTGCAGCAGCGACACCACCAGCAGGATGGTGAACAGCACCACCGTCTGCGCCGCCGCATAGCCCATCGCGTAGGAGGAGAAGGCGGTCTGGTAGATCATAAGCACCAGCGGCTTGGTCGAGCCCAGCGGCCCGCCTGGGTCGTTGGTGGTCATGTTGTAGACCTGGTCGAAGATGCGCAGGAAGCCGATGGAAGAGAACACCACGAGGAACACCGTGGTGGGCTTCAACAGCGGCAGCGTGATCTTGCGCAGGATCGCCCATTCGCCGAGGCCGTCGATGCGCGCGGCCTCGTAGAAGGTGTTGGGGATCGCCCTCAGGCCCGCCATGAAGATGATGATCTGGAAGCCGAGCCCGGCCCAGATGGCGGTGATCATGATGGACGGCAGCGCCTGGTCCACCGAGCGGATGAAGGGCTGCTGCGGGATTCCGAGCGTGCCCAGCACATTGTTGATCACGCCGATCGGCGCGGGCTGGTAGAACCAGCGCCACACCCAGGCCATGGCGGCGGCCGTGGTCAGGTAAGGCAGGAAATAGAGCCCGCGGATCAGCCCGTGCAGGAACCGCACGCGATCAAGATGATACGCGATGACGAAGGACAAAAGCAGGCTGATCGGCGTGCCGATGACGAGATAGGCGAAGGTGTTCTTGAACACCTTCCAGAACTGCGGATCGGCGAACAGCTTCTTGTAGTTGGCGAAGCCGATGAACTGCGGCGGCTTGAGCAGGTCCCAGTTGGTGAGCGACAGCCAGAAGGCTTCGATCGTCGGATAGAAGCGGATCACCGAATAGAACAGGATCGGCAGGGCGAGGAAACTCCACACCCAGACCAGCCGCTTCGTCCGCATGGAGCGGCGGTCCCAGAAGGAACCGCCGGGGCGGCTCGCGGCCGCCTGCCCTTCAGCCGTCGTCGCCGACATCGAAATGCCTTACGGCTTCGCGGCGTCGATGATGGCCTGCTCGGCCTCGGCCGCCTGCGCCAGCGAGTCCTTCACCGACTGGCCTTCCAGCAGAATGCGGTTGGTCATGTCGATGGTGTTCTGGCGCTGGCCCTGCTCATCCACGAACATCGTGGTGTGGGCATATTCCAGCCCCTTGAGGAACGGCCCGTAGATCGGGTCGGCCAAATTGGCGTCGGTCATGGCGGCGGCGCGGCGCGCCGGCAGCTCGCCGACTTCCTTCAGCCAGATGTCCATAGCCTCGGGCGAGGAGATGTAGGCCAGGAACTTCTTGGCGGCTTCCAGCTTCTCGCCGTCGGTCTTGGCGCTGATGCCGTTGGCGAAATAGCTTGCATAGTTGGAGCGCACGCCCTCGGCATTGGCCGGCAGCTCGGTCACGCCCCACTCGAAGCCCTCGATGGACTTGAAGGCGCCGAGACGGAAGGTGCCGTCGATGGTCATGCCGGCCATGCCGGCGCGGAACGCGGCCTGGCCCTCGTCCATGAAGCCGGCCTGGCCGATCTTCTTCTCCGTCTGCAGGTCGGTGTAGAACTTGAGCGCCTTTTCGCCGGCCTCGTCGTTGTAGGTCACCTTGCGGTCGCCGTCCGCGTAGGGCTCGCCGCCGAACTGGCGGATCAGCACCTCGCGCCACCACTGATGGTCCTGGCCGCCCATGTCGAGCGTGGAGCCGGCGACGACGAGATTGCCGCTGGCGTCATGCTTGGCGATCTTCTCGGCCGCGGCGACGAATTCGTCGAGGGTCTTGGGCGGGTTGTTCGCGTCGAGACCGGCCTCGGTGAACAGTTTCTTGTTGTAGAACAGGGCGAGCGAGCGCACGGCGGTCGGCAGGCCGTAATAGTCGTCGCCGCGCTTCATGGCGCTGACGATCGGGAAGAACTCGCTTTCGATCTTGTCATGCGGGAAGGCGTCGGTCGGCAGCGGCTGCAGGATGCCGCCGGCCACGAACTTGTCGAGCCAGCCGTAGAAGAGCTGCATGACGTCCGGACCCTGACCGCCCATCTTCGCCGCGATCACGCGGGTCTGATAGTCGGCATAAGGGAACGTCGTCTGCTTGACCGTGATGTCGGGATTGGCCTTCTCGAAATTCTCGATCAGCTTGTCCATCGCCTTGACGCGGGTGTCGAAGACATATTGCCAGTATTCGATCTCGACGGCCTGCGCCGCATTGAGCGCCAGGGCGCTGAAACCCGCCAGCAAACCGGCAAACAAAATCTTGCGCATATCAACCTCCAGCTCGCCTCACCGGGGTCCCCCCGCGTGCCGGCATATCCATCCCCTCGGCCCGGCGCTGCCCCATGCAAGGCCCGGCCATCCTCAGCCTGTCCGCCTCGCGGACCATGCCCTTGCGGCTGGCGGCAAACGCCACCGCGCATTCTGCTTACGGTTCCCTGCCGAGCGCTTTTTGTCAATAAGATAATTTACTTGAATTAATCGGTTGTGGATGGCGGCGTTTCCGCGTTATCAATCTTGCGGAGCAGGGCAGGATGACCGGAACAATGTTTCACTCCGGCGGCACGCATCAGGTCACTCTGGGCAAAAACCCGGAGCGCACCCGCGATCACAATCGCCGGGTCGTTCTGGACGCCGTGCGCCAGCACGGCTCGCTGGGCCGCATGCAGATCGCCCGGCTCACCCAGCTTACCGCGCAGGCCATCGCCAACATCGTGGACGAACTGGTCGGCGAGAACCTGCTGATGGAGACGGGCCGCCTGCGCTCCGGCCGCGGCCAGCCGCCGATCCAGTTCGCGGTGAACCCGGACGGCGCCATGACCATGGGCGTCGAGATCGCCGCAGACCACATGGTCACGACCGTGCTCGATCTTGCCGGGCAACCGCGCTCGCGGCGAATCACGGCCGTGCGCGATGCGAGCCCCGGGCAGGTCGTCGCGCATCTGCGCGCGGAGCTGGAGGCGGTTCGGTCCGCATTCCCCGCGCCGCTGCTCGGCCTGGGCATCGTCATGCCCGGCCCCTTCGAGATCGAGGGCATGACCTCGGTCGGCCCCACCACCCTGCCCGGCTGGGCCGGCATAGATGTCGCCGCCTTCATCGCCGAGGCATGCGGCGAGCCGGTGATCGTGGAGAACGACGCGACCGCCGCCGCCGTGGGCGAACGCCTGTTCGGCGCGGGACGCTCCATCTCCAGCTTCGCCATGATCTATTTCGGCGCGGGCGTGGGCATGGGCATGATCCAGGACGGCGCGCCCTTTCGCGGCGCCTTCGGCAATGCCGGCGAGATCGGCCATGTCGTGGTCGTGCCGCACGGCAAGGCCTGCCCTTGCGGCCAGCACGGCTGCCTGGAACGCTATGCCTCGCTGCATGCGCTGCAGGAGCGGCTGGCCGAGGCCGGCATGGAACGCCGCGACTTCGCCGGCCTAGCGCAACTGCATGCCGAGCGCAACCCGATCCTGCAGGACTGGATGGAGGAGACCGCGACCCGGCTCGCCCCGATGATCGGCATGGTCGAGAACATCCTCGATCCGGAAACGATCGTGCTCGGCGGCACGCTGCCCGACGCCGTCATCGACGAGATCATCGCGCGCATGGGCCAGTTGCCCATCTCGGTCGCCAGCCGCCGCGCGCGCTCGTTGCCGCGTGTGCTGCGCGGACAGACCGGGCAATATACGGCCGCACTTGGCGCCGCCGCGCTGCCCCTATTCGAAATCACCACACCGAAACTGGAGACATCGGCCGCCGCGCTCGCGGAACTCGAAGGCTGAGGGAGGACAGACCATGCTCACCGCTCGCGAACGCATCGAACGCCAGAAGGCGAACCCGGCGCTGCTGCGGCTTCACCGCGCGCTGAGCCGGCTGAAATCCACCGTCACCATGATGAACACCGGCGCGCATCCCGACGACGAGCAGAGCGGGCTGCTCGCCTATCTGCGGCTGGGACTGGGCATGCGCGTCATCGTCGCCTGCTCCACGCGCGGCGAAGGCGGGCAGAACTCGCTCGGGCCCGAGCGCCTCGGCGCGCTCGGCATGCTGCGCACACGCGAAATGGAGGAAGCCGCCCGCGCGCTCGACGCCGACGTGGTGTGGCTGGGTCACGGTCCGGACGATCCGGTGCACGATTTCGGCTTCTCCAAGGACGGCGACGGCACTTTCGACCGCTGGGGCGAACAGCGCGTGGTGGAGCGGCTGGTGCGCGCCTATCGCAGCGAGCGGCCGGACATCGTCGTGCCGACCTTCCTCGACGTTCCCGGCCAGCATGGCCACCATCGCGCGATGACGCGCGCGGCCGAAGCCGCGATCCGGCTCGCCGCCGATCCGAACGCCTTTCCCGAGCATTTCACCGAAGGGCTGACGCCCTGGCAGGTCGCCAAATATTATCTGCCGGCATGGTCGGGCGGCGGCGACACCTATGACGACGAAGTTCCGCCGCCGGATACGACCGTGGTGGTGGAAGCGCTGGAGCGGGAGCCGGCGACCGGCGCGGAATATGACCGCATCGGCGAATGGTCGCGCTACTACCATGCCTCGCAGGGCATGGGGCACTGGCGCGAAACCGCCAAGTCGCGCTGGCCGCTGCACCTGCTGATCGCGGCAGGGGAAGCGGGGCCGGAAGGCACTGTTCTCGACGATCTGCCCGCATCGCTCGGCGCGCTGGCGACCTCTCCCGAGCTTCCAGCACCGACGGCGCAGGCTCTTGCAGCCGCCGATGAGGCCATCGGCGACGCCATCGCCGCCTTCCCCGCGCGCGATGCGATCATCGGCCACCTTCTCGACGCTGCCCGCCATATCGGCGATGCGCACGCACGGGCACCGGCATCCTTCGCCACGCTTCACGGCCACAGGCTGGAGCGCAAGGCGAGAGAAATCGACGCCGCGCTCGTGGAGGCCGCCGGCATTTTCGAGCGCGCTGCGCTCTCGCCGGCTACGTTGGCGCCGGGCAAATCCGCGACCCTTGCTGTCGACCTCGCGTATAACGGCGCACATTCCGAGGTGCGCATCAAACCCGTCCTGCCGCGCGGCGTGACGGCCGAGGCTGGCACGAACGCGGGCAGCAAGCGCAGCTTCGCGATTATCGCTTCCGGTGACGCCCCTTATTCGCCGCTCTATCCCGCCGCATGGTGGGCTCTCGGCGGCAATGGCGAGGCCCATGTCGCCCTGGAAGCGGATTTCGGAAACCACACCGCGCATGCGGTTTTCGACCTTGAGGAACCTTTCGCCGTCCAGCCCGCGAATTCGGTCGTCATGGAGCCTGAGGCGCTCATCGTACCGATCGACGGCTCGCGCCGCGTCTGGCCCATCAGCGCGCGCATGAACGGTTCCGACGCAGCCGTTTCCCTCGTCACCGACAACGGCTGGACGCTGGCCGGCACTCCCGAAAGCCCGCTTCTGCGCGCGCCCGAGACGCTTGCAGCCGGGCTGACGACAGTTACGCCGCAGGTGGATGGCAGGGAGGCGTTCCGGCTCACGCCCATCGCCTATCCGCATGTCGGCCGCATCACCCACCGTCAGCCCGAGGCGCTGCGCGTTCTGGCGCTCGACCTCAAGCTGCCGCATGGCGCACGCATCGGCTATGTCGGCGGCGGGGCCGACCGGGTGGGCCTGTGGCTTTCCAGAATGGGGCTCGACGTCACCGAACTCGACGCGCAGGAGCTTGCGGGCGACCTGTCGCAATACACCACCATCGTCGTCGGCATCTTTGCCTTCGGCCTGCGCAAGGACCTTGCCGCGGCGACGCAGAGGCTACACCAGTTCGTCGAGGATGGCGGGCATCTGGTGACGCTCTACCACCGCCCGAGCGACGGCTGGAACCCGCTGGCGACGCCCCCCAGGCGCCTGGAGATCGGCTCGCCCTCGCTGCGCTGGCGCGTTACCGATCGGAACGCGGAGGTCACCGTGCTGGAGCCGGACCACATGCTGCTCAGCGGGCCCAACAGGATCACCGCCGAGGACTGGGCCGGCTGGGACAAGGAGCGCGGCCTTTATTTCGTATCGCGATGGGATGAGGCCTACACGCCGCTGTTGTCCATGCACGACGCCAACGAACAGCCGCTCACCGGCGCGCTGGTTTCGGCGGCGATCGGCGCCGGCCGCCACACGCACACCAGCCTGGTGCTGCACCACCAGATGGACCGGCTGGTGCCGGGCGCGTTCCGGCTGATGGCCAATCTCGTCCAGCCTGCGTGACCGGAAAATGACCGGACAGGCGGAACAGGCGACGCACAGGGCGAACCGCGAGGGGATCGTCTGGGTGCTGGCCGACATGGTGCTCGTGTCGGGCGGCATGACGTCGCTCGTCAAGGCGCAGGGCGTGGTCTATCCGGCGTTCCAGCTCGTCTTCATCCGCGCGCTGATCGGCCTCCTGTTCATCCTGCCCTTGATCTGGCGGCATCGCCACCACATCCGCAACACGCGCCATCCCTGGCGCAACATATCGCGCATAAGCTGCAACGCGATCGCGCTGACCAGCCAGTTCCTGGCCTATACGCTGCTGCCGCTGGCGACCGTGAATGCGCTGAGCTTCTCGCGGCCGCTGGTGACGATGGCGATGGCCGCCGCCTTCCTCGGCGAGCGGATCAGCCGGCTGCGCTGGGCGGGCGCCGGCGTCGCCTTCTGCGGCGTGCTGGTCATGCTGGCGCCCGGCGGGGTGGAATGGAATGCCGGCCTGCTGGCGGTTGCCGGCACCATCGTCTTCGGCTCGCTCGCCATCATCCAGACGCGCATGCTGCGCGAGGAGAACACCACCGTGATGATGGTGTTCTATACGGTCGGCCTGGTGGTCATCACCGCCGCTCCCGCCATCTACACGTGGCACCCGGTGAAGGCGGCCGACTGGGTTCCCCTCCTCGGCATCGGGCTTCTGGCGCAGGCCGGGCAATATTGCTTCCTGCGCGCCTACCGGCTGGCCGATGCCAGCGTGCTGGCGCCCATCGGCTATCTGTCGATCATGGTGACGGCCTTGGCCGGCTACATCTTCTTCGGCGAGGTCCCGGGCAGCCGTGTCATCTTCGGCGCGGCCATCGTGTTGGTTGCGCTCCAGGCCACGGCATTTCTGGACCGGCAGGTCGGCAAGAGAAAGCTGGCGCGGGCGGACGAAATCCAGCCTTGAGGCTAGGGTGGCCCGCCTCGCGATCTCTCAATAGAGTTCGAGATATTCGTTCACCTCCCAGTCCGTCACATGGCTGTGGAAGCGGGCGAGTTCGTGGCGCTTGACGGCGGTGAAGACACGCACGAACTCCTCGCCCAGCGCGGCCTGGAATGCCTTGTCCCGGCCAAGCGCATCAAGCGCGGCCTCGAGCGTCTGCGGGAATTTCTGCAGCGCCGAATTGTCTTCGCTGGTCGTCTCGCGCGACTGATCGCGCAGGCTGGCCTTGGCTTCGAGGCCGAGCAGGCCGGCGGCCAGGACGGCGGCGGCGAGCAGGTAGGGATTGCTTGCGGCCGAGCCGCCCCGCATCTCGATATGGGTGCGCTCGTCGCGCGTGGCCTTCACGCGCACCATGGCCGAACGGTCCTGAAAGCCCCAGCTCACATTCGACGGCGCGAATGTGTAGGGTTTCACGCGGTGGTAGCAATTGGGCGTCGGATTGATGAGAGGCATCATCGCCGGGCCATGCGCCAGCACGCCTTCGATGAAGGAGCGCGCCGCGCCCGAAAGCCCGTCCGGCGCTGCCGGGTCGAGGAAGGCGTTCGCGCCGGTCTTGCGATCCCACAGGCTGACATGCAGGTGGCAGCCGCTGCCGGACTGGCCGGCAAAGGGCTTGGCCATGAAGGAGGCGATCAGCCCGTTGCGGTGGGCGATTTCCTTCATGCCGTTCTTGAAGGCGAAGGCCTTGTCGGCGGCGGCCATGTTCATGCCCGCGCCATAGACCGTCTCGAACTGCGAGCCGCCATATTCGCAATTGTGGGTGATGACGTCGATGCCATAGGCGCGCAGCATCGGCACCAGCCCATCGAGGAAGGGCGTGTACTGGTTGCGCACGGTGTGGAAGATGTGGATGCCCTCGAACAGCTTGCCCTTCGTCTCGGCCGACAGCAGGTAGTATTCGTATTCGTGGCCGATCATCACATCGAAGCCGAGCGCGTTGGCGCGCTTGACGAGTTCGGAAAACACCCAGCGCGGCGCGGCCCGCTGCGGCTCCCCGTCCTCCCAATAGCCGAGGCAGACCACGCTTGCGGTGCGGTCCACCCAGGGAATGACGCGCAGCGAATCCGGGTCAGGAAACAGCGCCTGGTCGGCATAGTTCCTGTCGCCATGCAGGCCGCTGGCCGGCACGACATTGGACGAGGTGTCGAGGCCGAGCACGCCGCCGTAGAAATTGAGCCCGCGCCGCGCATAGGCCTCGACCTTGTCTATGGGCACGGTCTTGGAGCGCGACGTGCCGTGCATGTCGGGCAGTTCGAAGCGCAGATATTCGATGTCCTTTTCCCTGAGCGCGGCCATCAGCGCCGCCGCCTTGTCCCCGGTCATGCTGTTTCCTCCGGCCTGCTCACGCAAATCCATCGCGATCCTCCGTGGAGGTGGGTGAAGGGCGCTGGCCCACGCGGCCGGCCGCGCCCTTCGCATTTCTCAGGGCTCGGGAATCCAGCTCGGCGTCACCTCCGCGGCGAGCATCAGCTTGTCTTCCTTGACGCCGATCATGGTCACGGTCTTCTGTGGCACCCTGCTCTCGCCCGGATAGGTGATGGAGCCGGTGACGCCCTGGAAGCCCTTGGTCTGGGCCAGCGCGTCGCGGATCTTGGCCGGATCGTCCGAGCCCGCGCGCTTGATGGCGTCCGCGATCAGCCCGATCGTGTCGTAGCCGAGCGCCGCGAAGGCGTTCTCGGGTTCCGTGCCATAGGCCGCCTTGTAGTCGCTGTAGAACTTCTTGATCGCGTCGGTGGAGTCGGTCGCCATGTAGGCGTGGGTCGAATAATAGGTGTCGTTCGCGCCCTTGCCGCCGACGGAGAGCAGCAGAGGCGTGTCGTAGCCGTCGCCGCCGACGATCGGCTGGGTCACGCCGGCCTGCCGCATCTGCTTGACGATCAGGCCGATGTCGTCGGGCATGGCCGAGACGTAGAGCACGTCCGGCTTCTGCGACAGCGCCTTCAGCTTGGTGATCTGCGCGGTGAACGAGGTGTCGCCTGACTTGTAGTCGTCGCGCGCGACGATCGTGCCGCCGCCCTTGGTGAAGGCCTCGTCGAAATATTTGGCGAGAAGGGTAGTGTACTCGCTGGAATTGTCGCGCAGCAGGAAAGCGTTCTTGGCCTTCAGATCGTTGAGCACGAATTCGGCGCCGGCCGCCGCCTGCACATTGTCGCCGAAGCAGGCCAGGAACATGTCGGTTCCGATCTGCTCGGGCAGCTTGGGCGAGGTGGCGCCGGGCGTGATGAAGGGCACGCCGGCCTGCTGGAAGATCGGCCCGAGCGCGAGCGCCGAATCGGAATCGGTGAAGCCCAAGGCCACCGGCACCTTGTCGGAATTCAGCAGCTGGCTCGCCACGCTGGCGATCACGGTCGGGTCGGTCTTGGTGTCGTAGATGACGAGATCGATGGTCTTGCCGTCGATGCCGCCCGCGTCGTTGATCTCCTTGGCCTTGAGCTTGGCGCCGTTGAGAGCCGGTGCGTCGAGCGAGGACAGAGCCCCCGTGACATTGAAGGGCGCGCCGATCTTGACGCTGTCGGCAAGGGAGCCGGCAGTGCCGATGAGCATGGTCATTCCAAGGCCTGCGGCGAGCAACGCGCCGCGTCTGATGAGGTCAGTCCGTTTCATCGCAGTCACTCCTCTGGTGGTGGTCGGTTTCGGGAAGTCAGGAACCCGAGCGTCAATTCCCGATCACCCATGATGCCGCTCGGGCGGAAAATCATGACAAGGATGAAGATGATGCCCAGCACGATCTGGCTTGCCCCGTAGAGGGGTGGAATGCTGACGGAGCCGAGCTCGATGCCGCGCTCGAGATTGCGCAGCACCTCGCTGGCGAGCGTCACCGCCACCACGCCGACGACGGCGCCGGTCAGGCTCTGCATGCCGCCGATGACGAGCATGCTGATGAGCGCGAAGGTGTAGGCCATGTAAAAACTCGCCGGCGAAAACGAGCCGAGATAGTGGCCGTAGAGCGAGCCGCCCACGCCCGCGAAAAAGGCCCCCGTCATGAAGGCCGACAGCCGCGTCGGCAGCACCGAAATGCCGATCGCCTGGGCGGCGATGGTGTCTTCCCTCACCGCGCGGAAACGCCTGCCATAGGGCGAATAGACGATGCGCGCGAGCACCAGCAGCGTGACGAACAGCCAGCCCGCCGCCCAGGGCAGCGTCGTTTCCAGCGGCACGCCGGTGAAGGTGCGCGCGCCGCGCGTATAGTCCACCGCGTTGATGAGGATGACATTGACGATGATGAGGAAGCCGAGCGTGGCCACCGACACGAAATAACCGGACAGCCGCATCAGCGGCGCGCCGACCACGAAGGCGACCGCGACGCAGATGAGCCCCGCCACGATGGTGGCCGGCAAAAAGGGCAGGCTGAAGCTGCCGAGCCAGAAGGGCAGGTCCGACAGATAGGCGTGCTTGGCCGCGACGGGCAGCGACAGGATGCCCGACGCATAGGCGCCGATCGCTACGAAGCCGACATGGCCGAGCGAGAAGACGCCGGTGAAACCGTTGCCGATGCCGAGCGACGCGACCAGCACCGCGTTGATGCATGTGACGATCACGACGCGCACCAGATAGTCGTTGAAGAGGTGCGGAAGAGCGAGCACGAGAGCCGCCATGGCCAGTATGCCGGCGAGCAAGGCAATGAGAGCGGCCGGGCGGCTCACAGCTTGACCTCCTGCGCGCGGTTGAGCAGCCCGTTCGGACGGAACAGCAGGAAGGCGATCAGGAAGGCGAAGACGATCGCATCGCGATAGGGCGACACCGCCGATGGCAGGAAGGCAACGATCAGCACCTCCAGCGCGCCTAGCACATAGCCACCCAGGAGCGCCCCGGCGATGGAGCCGAAGCCGCCGATGATGGCCGCCACGAACGCCTTCAGCAAAGGCGTGAAGCCCATGTCGGGCTGGACGATGCCCGCCTGCGCGGCCCACAGCAGGCCCGCGAGGCCGGCAAAGGCGGAAGCGATCGCGAAGGCGGAGACGACCAGCCGATTGACATCGAGCCCGACGAGACGGGCCGCACCCAGGTCTTCCGCCGCCGCGCGCATGCCGAGGCCGGCATCGGTGCGCGTTACGAACCAGCCGAGCAGCGCCAGCGAGATCGCCGTCAGCACGATGGTCACGACGTTGATGGCGGTGAAGGTGATCTGGCCGTCCATGAACTGGATGGCGGTGTTCATCATGTCCGGAACGGGAAAGTTGCGCGGCGAACTGGTGAAGATCAGGATACCGAGATTTTCCAGTATGTAGGTCACCGCCAGGCTGGTGAGCAGCAGCGTCACGTCTGGCGAACCCCGCACCGGGCGATAGGCGATGCGCTCCACGAGGATGCCGACGATGCCCGCCACCGCTATGCCGCCGATCGCCGCCAGCCAGAACGGGACGCCCGCCACGCCCATGACGAAGCCGGCGAAAGCCCCGACCATCATCATGTCGCCATGGGCGAAGTTGGTCATCCGGAGGATGCCGAACACCATGGAAAGGCCGATGGCAACCAGCGCATAGAGACTGCCGAGGCTTATCGCATTGATGATCTGCTGGACGATGTAGAGACCCATATTCATTGCCGCGCTCCCAGATAGGCTGCGGCGACATCCTCGTAATTCGCCTTCAGCTCACGCGCATCGCCTTCGAGGCTGACCTCGCCCGTGCGCAGCACATAGGCGCGGTCGGCAAGATCCAGCGCCACAGCCATATTCTGCTCCACCAGAAGCATCGTAACGCCGGTTTCCTTCAGCTCGGCGAGGCTTGCGAATATCTGCTGGACGATGATGGGAGCGATGCCCAGTGACGGCTCGTCGAGCAGCAGGAGCTTGGGCCGGGCCATCAGGGCGCGGGCGAGCGCCAGCATCTGCTGCTCGCCGCCCGAGAGCGTTCCGGCCTGCTGGTTGGTGCGTTCCTTCAGCAGCGGGAAGAGCGTATAGAGCCGCTCGCGGTCGGCCTCGATATTGTCCCGGTCGGCGCGCGCGGCGGCACCGAGGCGCAGGTTTTCGGCCACCGTCAGCGAGCCGAAAAGACGCCGCCCTTCCGGCGAATGGGCTATGCCGAGCCGTACGATCTCGCTGGGCTGCATGCCATCCATGCGCCGCTCGAGAAAGCGGACCTCGCCGGCCTTGGGCCGCACGAGGCCCGAAATGGTGCGCAGCATGGTGCTCTTTCCCGCGCCGTTGGCGCCGAGCAACGCCACCACCTCGCCCCTGAAGACGCGAAGATTGACGCCGCGCAGCGCCGCGACGGCGCCATAGTTCACGATCAGATCGCGCACGGCCAGCATTGCGGCGGGAGCAACGGCAAGCTCATGCATGGCCCAGATAGACCTCCCTGACGCGCGGGTTCACCTGCACCTCAGCCGGCGTTCCCTCGAAAATGCGGCGGCCATGGGCGAGCACCTGGATGCGCTCGCACAGGTTCATGATCAGGTCCATGTCATGCTCGACCACGATGACCGCCAGCTCGTAGCGGCGGCGGATGTCGTCGATCAGGCGCAGGAGCGCGCGGGTTTCGGAAGCGTCCATGCCGGCGGCCGGCTCGTCCAGCATCAGCAGGCGCGGCCGCGTGGCCAGCGCCCGCACCAGCTCCAGTCGGCGCTGGTCGCCATAGGGCAGGTCGCGCGCACGCTGGTTGCGGCGGCTTGCCAGTCCGACGCGCTCCAGCAGTTCCTCCGTCAGCGCATTCACCTCCCGTTCGGCGTGGAGGCGGCGGGGCGTGCCCAGAAGCGCATCGAAGAGGCCCGTGGGGTGGCGCAGTTCGGCGGCGACGCGGATATTCTCGGCCACCGTCAGGGCCGGAAACAGCCGGGTGCCCTGGAAAGTGCGGGCAATGCCGAGCTGCACGATCTCAGTCGCCGTGCGGCGCATGATCGGCCTGCCGTTGAACAGGATCTCGCCTTCATCGGCACGCAGGAAGCCGCTGACCAGATTGAAGAAGGTGCTCTTGCCCGAACCGTTCGGGCCGATGACGCCGACGATCTCGCCCTTGCGCACGACGATCTCCTGATCGCGAAGCGCGACCAGGTTGCGGAAGGATTTCGTCAGCCCTCGGGTGACCAGGAGTGGTGGGGATGCGCCGGAGAAAGCCATCGTATCCCCCGTTCGCTCAATCCGTCCCGCCCACCGGCGTCACTGCCGGAAAGCAGACCGCAGGCAGGGACCCATCAGGCCCCACATCGAAGGCTGTGACCACCGGCACCGCCCCATTCCCCCCGTTCTTGATTTTGTAATAAAAATTTCCATACTACTCATCCCATGTCAATGCTGTAATATTTACGTTGAGCATGGGCGTCGGAGACGGGATGGAAGAAAGCGACGATACGGCCGGCCGCTCGGTCGCGGCACATATCCGGCAAAGCCTTGGCAGGCTGACGCCGACCGAACGCCGGCCGGCGCTCACTCTGCTTGCCAACTATCCGGTGGCAGGGCTGGAAACTGTGGCGCAATTCGCCAGCCGCGCCAAGGTCAGCGGCCCCACCATCCTGCGGCTGGTCGCCAAGCTGGGCTTCCAGAGCTATCTCGACTTCCAGCAGGCGCTGCGCGACGAGCTGGAGCAGCGGCTGCAGACGCCGCTGGCAAAGGTGCCCACCGGGTCCGTCACGCGGCCGGAGGGCGATTTCCTGGCCGCCTATGCGGGCGCAATCGTGGAGAACATCGAGGCTTCCATCGCCGATGTGCCGCGCGCTGAGTTCGAAGCGGCGGCCACGCTGCTTGCCGATCATCGCCGCCGCGTGCTGCTGGTGGGCGGCCGCTTCACCTCGACGCTCGCCGCGCAGTTCTATCTCCATCTGCGGGAATTGCGCCCGCGCATCGAGCTGGTCGAGGGGCAGACCGCAGGCTGGGCCGAGCACCTGCTCGACGTCGGCCGGGGCGACATACTGGTGGCGTTCGACATACGCCGTTTCCAGGAGGACGTGGTGGCATTCGCCCGCGAGACGGCCGCGGCCGGCGCCCATGTCGTCCTTTTCACCGACACATGGGTCTCGCCCATCGCGGCGGTGGCCACGCACGTCTTTTCCATGCGCACGTCGACGCCTTCGAGCTGGGAGAGCTTCGCTGCGCTGTCGGCGCTGATGGAGGCGCTGATCGCGCGGCTGCACGCCGAACGCTGGAACGACAGCAAGCGGCGCATGGAAAAGCTGGAGAAACTGCGCGAACGACTTGCCATGGAGGAGACCGCCCGATGATCCGCGAACCGCTCGCCCTTGTCACCACCTGCGAAATCGCCGGCAGGATGCGCGGCAAGGGCTTTCCGGTTCGCGACCTGCCGGCACGGCTGAAATCGGGCGTGGGCTGGGTGCCCACCAACACGATGATCTCGGCGCTGGGGCCGATCGCCGACACGCCCTTCGGCGCCACGGGCGACCTGATCCTCGTGCCCGATCCGCAGACCGAGCTGCATGTCGATTTCGAGGACGGCAGCGCGCCCGAGCACTGGTTCCTCGGCGATATCCGGACCACGGAAGGGAAGCCCTGGGAATGCTGCCCGCGCGATTTCCTGCGCCGCGCGCTCGCCGCGCTGGAGGATGCGGCGAGCTTGCAGCTCTATTCGGCCTTCGAACAGGAATTCGTCTACACCGGCACGCAGGAGCATCCCGGCGCGCCCTACAGCCTGGAGGCGTGGCGCAGGCAAGGCATTTTCGGCGAGGTCTTCGTGGCGGCGATGCGCGCGGCGGGACTGGAGCCGGATACCTTCCTGCCCGAATACGGCGTGCAACAGTTCGAGGTGACCACGGCGCCGGCCACCGGCATCGCCTCCGCCGACAATGCCATCAAGGTGCGGGAACTGGCGCGCGCGGCGG